>Ga0102832_1000061_pt1 | contig 312071 bp, 287 predicted proteins | sample EBPBio282013_DNA_FD_88942 | JGI IMG/M metagenome (GOLD analysis project Ga0102832, IMG submission 88942) | Wastewater treatment Type I Accumulibacter community from EBPR Bioreactor in Madison, WI, USA - Reactor 2_5/28/2013_ DNA (Illumina Assembly) | ecosystem: Engineered > Bioreactor > EBPR >... | reverse complement strand
CGGACCCGGACCGAGTCAGGAACCGTCCCCAACCCCAGCAGTCGGAGCAGGAGGCGGACCAAAAGGGGACTGTCCCCTTTCAGTCCACGGACGCGGTCTGGAGGTTCCGGGCGCGCTCGAGGGCGTCCAGCATCGCGCGGGAGCCCCGGCAGAGCAGGTCGAGGTCCTCGACGGAGAGCACCCCGAGCACCACGCCCAGGACGCGTCCGAACATCGAGTCCATCTCGCGCATCATGTCGCGTCCGGTCTCGGTCGGGTGCAGCCGGCGGACGCGGCGGTCGGCCGGGTCGTCGGTGCGGGCGATCAGCCCCTTCTCCACCAGTCGCTCGACCAGGCCGCTGGCGGTGGGGGCACTGACCCCCAGTTGCGTCCCGAGTTCGTGCCCGGCGATCCCGGGCTGCTTGACCACGTGCCCCAGGACGCGCAACTGCTGCATGGTCAGGTCCGGCGGCGTGGGCATCGGGCCGACCAGCCCCATCGCGCGGTCGTGCACGGCGGAATTGAGGTCGAACAGCTCGCGGGCCAGCGCTGCGCGCTCGTCGTCGAGCCCCGTCACCTCGAAGCGGTCCACGCAAAATCGCTTTCCTTGGCAGAAATAGTTAGAGCTATGCTAACCGATGCCGCTGTGACGCGGCCATGTGCTCCCTGTACGGGAGCCCGGAGAGAGGAACGACCGTGGTTCGTCTGACCAAGATCAGCCTGGCCCACCGCACGGTGATCCTGCTGCTGAGCCTGCTCACCATCGGGCTCGGCGTCTACGCCGCCGGTGCGCTCAAGCAGGAGCTGATCCCGTCCATCGACGTCCCGCGCGCGAGCATCATCAGCGCCTACCCGGGCGCCTCCCCCGACGTGATCGAGGCCCAGGTGTCCAAGCCGATCGAGAGCGCGGTGAAAGCCGTGGACGGCGTCACCTCGGTCACCTCGACCAGCAGCAGCGGCGTCTCGCAGGTCACCGCCCAGTGGGAGTACGGGCTGAACACCGACGACATCACCAACAAGATCCGCAGCGCCGTCGACTCCGTCTCGGCGAGCCTGCCCAGCAACGTCGACCCCACCGTCGTCACCGGTGGCACCGACGACATCCCCGTCGTGATCCTCGCGCTCTCCTCCAGCGACAGCCTGACCGACCTGTCCACCAAGGTCACCGACCAGGTGACGCCCGCGCTGAAGACGCTCAACGGCGTCCGGGACGTGTCGGTCTCGGGCCAGGAGAAGCACGAGATCGTCATCACCTACAACCAGAAGAAGATCGACAAGTACGGGATCGACCCGTCCACGATCGCCCAGTACTTCGCCGCCGGCTCCAGCGCGATCCCGTCCGGCACGATGCGCACCGACACCGTCAACTACGACGTGCAGACCGGAACCTCGCTGTCGACCGCCGAGCAGATCGCCGACCTGCGCCTCCAGGGCACGGACGGCCCCGTCCGCCTCGGCAAGATCGCGAGCGTCAAGGAGTTGCCGGTCGAGACCACCAGCATCTCCCGGGTGAACGGACGCACGTCGCTCACCCTGATGGTCACCAAGGCTCCGGACGCGAACACTGTCACCGTCGCGCACGAGGTGGTCGCGGCGCTGCCCGGCCTGGCCAAGCAGTTGGGCAACGGCGCCGAGTTCGCGACGGTCTTCGACCAGTCCCCCTACATCACCGACTCGATCCGCGACCTGAGCGTAGAGGGCGGCATCGGCCTGGGTATGGCCGTGCTCGTGATCATGGTGTTCCTGGGCTCGATCCGTCCCACCCTGATCACGGCCATCTCGATCCCACTGTCGCTGCTGATCGCGCTGATCGCCCTGTGGGTGGGCGGCTACACGCTCAACATCATCACCCTGGCCGCGCTCACCGTCGCGATCGGACGCGTGGTCGACGACTCGATCGTGGTCATCGAGAACATCAAGCGGCACCAGGGGTACGGGGAGTTCGGCCGCAAGTCCATCACCAACGCGGTCCGGGAAGTGGCCGGCGCGGTCACCTCGTCCACCTTCACCACGGTCGCGGTGTTCCTGCCGATCGGCCTCGTCGGCGGCCAGGCCGGGCAGATCTTCCGTCCGTTCGCCGTGGCGGTCACGGTCTCGCTGCTGGCGTCCCTGCTCGTCGCGATGACCGTGGTGCCGATGCTCGCGTCCTGGTTCATGCGCCCGACCGCCAAGCAGGCGGAGCGGATCGCGGCCGCCGCCGAGTCCGAGGAGAAGGACACCTGGCTGCAGCGGGCCTACATGCCGGTGCTCAACTGGGCACTGCACCGCCGCTGGATCACCATCGGCCTCGCCCTGCTGCTGTTCGTCGGCACGCTCGCGCTCTCGCCGCTGCTCAAGACCGACTTCATCGGCAGCATGGGCACCACCAGCCTGTCGATCTCACAGAAGCTGCCCTCGGGTACCGGCCTCGCCCAGACGGACGCGTCCGCGCGCCAGATCGAGCAGGTGCTCGCCGCCGACCCGTCCGTCGAGTCCTACACGACCAGTATCGGCGGCTCGACGAGCGTGTTCATGGGGAGCCAGGCCGACACCAACCAGGCCACGTACACCGTGCCGCTGAAGTCGGGGGCCTCGGCCGCAGACACCGCGACCCGGCTGCGCCAGGCGATCGGCGACCTCGGCAGCGGGGTGGGCGAGGTCGAGGTGTCGATCGGCAGCGAGGGCAGCGCGTCCAGCGGCGTCGTGGTGTACGTCGAAGGCACCGACCTGACCAAGCTCAAGCAGGCCAACGACCAGGTGTCCGGGGTGCTGTCCGGCATCGCGGGACTGACCAACGTGAACAGCGACCTCACCGACGCCCGCGACATGCTCCAGGTCAAGATCGACGACAAGGCGGCCGCCCACTACGGCATGACCCAGGCCTCGATCGGGCAGGCGGTGGCGCGCGCCGTCCGCGGCCAGCAGATCGGCACGATGGCGCAGGGCGACGACACGCTGAGCGTCTACGTGCGCTCGCAGAGCCCGGTCAAGAGTGTGGACGAGTTGCGCGACATCACCCTGCCGGTCACCCAGCTGATGAACGCGGACGCCCGGTCCGACGCCCTCGACAAGGTCACCAAGCGTTCGGACGCGCTGTCGAAGGACTCCAAGGCGCAGGCCACCGACGCCTACAACGACCAGGTGCGGGCGTTGAAGAAGAGCAAGGCCCAGGCCAAGAAGGCCGTGCGGACCCTGACCAAGCAGGTCAGCTCGACGAAGAAGAAGGTGGCCAGCTACCAGAAGCAGCTGGCCGCGATCCCGGCGAAGTGCCAGAGCGATCCGGCCGACCCGGACTGCCTGCCGCTCGCTTCGGGCATCTTCCGGGTGTCGCAGCAGCTGTCGGCGGCGGCGAGCCAGCTCGCGTCCCTCTCGGTCGCGCTTGCGCAGTCGAAGGCCGGCATCACCTCGGTCGACAAGCAGCTCGATGCGCTGGCGACCTCGCGCAGCAAGTCGCTGGAGGCGCAGGACAAGCAGCAGGCGATCTCCGACGCGTCCAAGGACGCGCAGGAGGCGACCGCCGATGCCATCCAGCTGAACGCCGTCGCCGAGGTGTCGGTGGTCAAGGCTCCGGCCAGGATCAGCCGCGTGGACGGCACCCGCGCCGCCACCCTGACGGCCACCTCCGAGTCCTCCGACCTCGGCACGGTGACCACCGAGCTGAACGAGGGGATCGCCGCCCTCGACCTGCCGGACGGGGTGACCGTCCGCGTCGGCGGTGTCTCGCAGCAGCAGCAGGACTCGTTCGCCCAGCTCGGGCTGGCGATGCTGGTGGCGATCTTCGTCGTCTACCTGATCATGGTGGCCACGTTCGGCTCGCTGCTCCAGCCGCTGATCCTGATGGTGTCGGTGCCGTTCGCGGCGACCGGCGCGATCGGGCTCTCGCTGGTCAGCGACACCGCGCTGGGCGTGCCGAGCATGATCGGCCTGCTGATGCTGATCGGCATCGTGGTGACGAACGCGATCGTGCTGATCGACCTGATCAACCAGAAGCGGAAACTCGGGCTCGGGGTGGACGAGTCCATCCAGGCGGGGGCCCGGCTGCGGGTGCGGCCGATCATCATGACCGCCCTGGCCACGGTGTTCGCGCTGGTGCCGATGAGCCTCGGACTGACCGGCGGCGGCGTGTTCATCTCCAAGCCGCTGGCGATCGTGGTGATCGGCGGCCTGGTGTCTTCGACGCTGCTCACGCTGATCCTGGTGCCGGTGCTCTACGACCTGCTCGAGACCTGGCGTGCCAAGCGGGCCGCGAAGGAGGCGCCTGAGGCTGTGGCGGCGTGATCGTGTGACGTTGTGCCCCAAGTTCGGGGCACAACGTCACACGCTGCGCGAGCGGCAGCGCGGGCAGGGTTTCAGCGTGCCGGTCCAGCCGAGATTGGCCAGCGCGGCACTCACCTGCCGGGCCACGTGGCACGGGTCTCCCACCACCTGTTTCCAGCCGAACCGGAGGGTGAGCAGCCCCGCGATGAGGTGATCGTTGTCCCGGTCCATGTCCGCGAGGGCCGTCGCTCCCCGGTGATAGGCCCTCCCGTCGAGCTCGACCAGCAGGCCGAACTTTTCGTACCAGGCGTCCGGCCGGTGGCGTCCGAGTGGGCTGGCCTGGCGCAAGGCGGTCGGCAGCCCGTGCCGGCTCTCGACGTCGCGGGTGTAGCGCAACTCGAGCGGGCTCCGGGATCCGGCGGCGACCTCAGCCACGAGCTCCTCGAGCAGCCGCCGATGGGGATGACGCGCCGCCTCGGCAAGGCCGGACCGCAACTCACCGGGGCGAACCCGACCGCTGCCGACGGCTTCGGCCAGCAGCGCCACCACCTCGTCGGTGTCGGAGACCGCCGCCACATCGATGACCGTCTGTGCTGCCCGGGTTCGAGGCGGCTCTCCCGATCCCAGGCGAAGTGACCGGATGAAGCGCCACCGCGGGTCTCTGGCCCGCGCCTGTCCAGCGGTGAAGACGGCCACGCAGTCCGGGGGTCGAGGAACGAACCCGTGCAGGAAGGCAGCGGCATGGAGGCCCAGCACGGCGCTCGGTCCGCCGAGGAGCACGCCCGCCCAAGCCTGTTGCCGCCAGGCGCCGTCCGCGGTGGCGTAGACACCCCTGGCCAGGCGGGTGAGGACGTGCTGCGCCACCATCCGCTCGACCACCCGATCGGTGATGCCGAACCCGTCGAGTTGGGCCGACGACAGGGTCGCAGACTGGCGCGCGGCCAGGCGGAGCAGCTCTGGGGGCAGGTAGCGGCGCGGGATCACGCCCTTCACTATCGGCACGACGAGCCGATTGTGTTCACCCGAATTCGCGGCTGTGGACAACGCGTGACGTTGTCCACCGAGTTCGGGGCACAACGTCACACGCTGAGTGTCTGGGGTGCGTGGCAGAGTGGTCCCACCATGGCGGGGGACGTGCTCGAGCGGTTCTCCGAGGCCACCAGGGCGTGGTTCCGGAGCAACTTCGCCGCGCCCACCGCGGCCCAGGCGGGCGCCTGGGAGTCGATCTCCTCGGGCCGGCACACGCTGGTGGTCGCCCCGACCGGCTCGGGCAAGACCCTTTCGGCGTTCCTGTGGGCACTCGACCGGCTGGCCACCGAGCCGCCGCCCGACCCTCGTCGGCGGTGCCGCGTGCTCTACATCTCGCCGCTCAAGGCGCTCGCGGTCGACGTGGAGCGCAACCTCCGCTCGCCCCTGGTCGGCATCGGCCACGCCGCCACCCGACTCGGCCTCCCGAAACCCGACGTACGAGTGGCCGTGCGCTCCGGCGATACCCCCGCCGAGGAGCGCCGCCGGTTCACCCGCGACCCTACCGACATCCTGATCACCACCCCCGAGTCGCTGTTCCTGCTGCTCACCTCGGCCGCGCGCGAGTCGCTGCGCGGCGTCGAGACGGTGATCATCGACGAGGTGCACGCCGTCGCCGGCACCAAGCGCGGCGCCCATCTCGCGCTCAGCCTGGAACGGCTGGACGCCCTGCTGGAGCGCCCGGCCCAGCGCATCGGGCTGTCGGCCACGGTTCGACCGGTCGAGGAGGTGGCCCGGTTCCTCGCCGGCGGACGCGAGGTCAGCCTGGTCACCCCGCCGAGTGAGAAGAAGTGGGACCTCGAGGTGGTCGTGCCGGTGCCCGACCTGGGCGCCATCGGCCAGCCCACCGGCGACCTGAGCGGACCGGCGGCGGGCGACCCCGAGCGCACCTCGATCTGGCCCCACGTCGAGGAACGCATCGTCGACCAGATCGCCGCGCACTCCTCGACGCTGGTCTTCGTCAACTCCCGGCGGCTGGCCGAGCGGCTCACCGCCCGCTTGAACGAGATCTGGCTGGAGCGCCTCGAGGCGGCGGAGGAGATCCCGGGACGAGCCCCGGACGACGATCCACGGTCCCTGAGGAGCGCCGGCGAGGTACGAGCCGTGCCGAGTCGCGCGCCCGCGCAGGTGATGGCGCAGTCGGCGATCAGCCAGGGAGTGCCGCCGGTGCTGGCGCGCGCGCACCACGGGTCGGTGAGCCGCGAGCAGCGCCAGGAGACCGAGGAGGACCTCAAGGCCGGGCGGCTGCCGGCCGTGGTCGCCACGTCGTCGCTGGAGCTGGGCATCGACATGGGCGCGGTCGACCTGGTCGTGCAGGTGGAGGCACCCCCGTCGGTGTCCTCCGGGCTGCAACGGGTCGGGCGCGCGGGCCACCAGGTCGGCGCGACCTCGCGCGGGGTGATGTTCCCGAAGTTCCGCGGCGACCTGGTGCAGACCGCAGTGATCGTCGAACGCATGCGCGCCGGGCAGATCGAGTCGCTGCGCGTGCCCGCCACCCCGCTGGACGTGCTCGCCCAACAGGTCGTCGCGATGGTGGCGATGGACGACTGGACGGTCGCCGACCTCGAAGCCCTGGTGCGCCGGTCGGCGTCCTTCTCCGGCCTGACCCGCGGCGTGCTGGAGTCGGTGCTCGACATGCTCAGCGGGCGGTATCCGTCCGACGAGTTCGCCGAGCTGCGTCCGCGCCTGGTCTGGGACCGCGCCCAGGGCACGCTCACCGGACGCCGCGGCGCCCAGCGGCTCGCGGTCACCAGCGGCGGCACGATCCCGGACCGCGGCCTGTACGGGGTGTTCCTCGCCGGCGCGGAGGGTCCTGGACGCCGGGTCGGCGAGCTCGACGAGGAGATGGTCTACGAGTCGCGGGTGGGGGACGTGTTCGCGCTCGGCACCTCCAACTGGCGCATCGAGGACATCACCCACGACCGCGTGCTGGTCACCCCCGCGCCCGGCGTGCCCGCGCGGCTGCCGTTCTGGAAGGGCGACAGCCTGGGTCGGCCCGCCGAACTCGGGGCGGCGGTCGGGGCGTTCCTGCGCGAGGTCGGCTCGCTGTCACCGGCGAAGGCGCGCGCCCGGGTCACCGCCGCCGGGCTGGACGAGTGGGCGACCGACAACCTGCTGGGCTACCTCGGCGAGCAGACCGAGGCGATCGGACGGCTGCCCAACGACCGCCAGCTCGTGGTGGAGCGCTTCCGCGACGAGATCGGCGACTGGCGGGTCGTGGTGCACTCCCCCTTCGGCGCCCAGGTGCACGCCCCGTGGGCGCTGGTGGTCGCCGCCCGGCTCCGGGAGCGTTACGGCGTCGACGTGCAGGCCATGCACGCCGACGACGGCCTGGTCTTCCGGCTGCCCGACACCGACTGGATGGAGGAGGACGGGGGCGTCCTTCGTGACGACGCGCTCGGACGTGTCACGAGGGGACGCCGTCACACCAACGCCCCCGCCGGCCCGATGGACGAGCTGCTCGAGCTGATCTTCCCCGACCCCGAGGACATCGCGGCGATCGTCACCGAGCAGCTCGGCGGCTCGGCGCTGTTCGCGTCCCGGTTCCGGGAGTGCGCCGGACGCGCGCTGCTGCTGCCCAAGCGGCGTCCCGACCGACGTCAGGCCTTGTGGCAGCAGCGTCTGCGGGCGTCCCAGCTGCTCGAGGTGGCCAGCCAGTACCCGAGCTTCCCGATCGTGCTGGAGGCGGTCCGGGAGTGCGTGAACGACGTGTTCGACGTGCCCGGCCTGGTGGAGCTGCTGACCGGCGTCCGCTCGCGCCGCATCACCACGGTGGCGGTCGAGACGTCCCAGCCGTCGCCGTTCGCGTCCTCGCTCATGTTCGGCTACGTCGCCCAGTTCCTGTACGAGGGCGACTCACCGCTGGCCGAGCGCCGGGCGGCCGCGCTGGCCCTCGACCCGTCGCTGCTCGCCGAGCTGCTCGGCACCACCGAGGGCCTGTCGCTGGCCGAACTCCTCGACCCGGACGCGCTGACCCGCACCGAGCTCGAACAGCAGCACCTGCTCGAGGGCCGCCGCGCCCGGGACGCCGACGACCTCACCGACGTGCTGCGCTCGATCGGTCCGCTCGACACCGCCGGGGCGGCCGCACGATGCGCCGACCCCGAAGCCGCACCGGACTGGCTCGTGGACCTGGTCCGGCAGCGCAGGGTGATCGAGCTGCCCGGCAGCCGCGGGTCGCGCTGGGCGGTCGTCGAGGATGCCGGACGCCTCCGCGACGCCCTGGGCGTCCCCCTGCCGGTCGGTATTCCCGAGGCGCTGCTGGCCCCGGTGCCCGACCCGCTCGGCGACCTGCTCGCCCGCTACGCGCGCACGCACGCGGTGTTCACCGCCGGCGAGGCCGCCGCGTGGCTCGAGCTCGGTGTCGCCGTGACCAGGGACGTGTTGCGCCGTCTCGTCGCCGCCGGTCGCCTGGTCGAGGGCGACCTGCGTCCGGTCGGGTGGACGCCGCGCGGGCCAGCGCACACCGGCGAGGCGCCCGCGGAGACCACCGAACGCACCCAGTTCTGCGACGCCGAGGTGCTGCGGCTGCTGCGCCGCCGCTCGCTGGCCGCCCTGCGCGAAGCTGTCGAGCCGGTCGCCGCGCAGGACTTCGCCCGGTTCCTGCCCGGCTGGCAGGGCGTAGGCGAGCTGCGCGGGGTGGACGGGGTGCTGCGCGCGGTCGAGCAGCTGGCGGGGGTCCCGGTGCCGGCCAGCGCGCTGGAGTCGCTGATCCTGCCGGCACGGGTGCGCGACTACCAGCCGGCCATGCTCGACGAGCTGACGGCGGCCGGCGAGGTGCTGTGGCAGGGCCACGCGGCGCTGGCCGGCACCGACGGCTGGGTCTCGCTGCATCCCGCCGAGCTGGCGCCGCTCACGCTGGCCGCGTCGCAGGAGGTGCCAGACGACCTCAGCTACTCGGTGCTGGCGACGATCGGCGGCGGCGGCTACTTCTTCCGTCCGTTGGCCGACCAGTTGGGCGTCACCGACGACGAGCTGACCGCCGCCCTCTGGAACCTGGTCTGGGCGGGCCTGCTCGGCAACGACACCCTCGCGCCGCTGCGTGCGCTGCTCGGCCAGGGCCGCCCCGCGCACCGGTCGCGTCCGGCGGCACCCGCCCGCGGACGCTACGGACGCGCCCTGCCGCGGGCACCCCTGCCGCGTCGGGCCGGACCGCCCCAGGCCGCCGGCCGCTGGTCAGCGCTGCCGGGACTCGAACCCGACCCCACCGCCAGGGCGTTCGCCCGGGCCGAACTGCTGCTCGACCGCTACGGCGTGGTCACCCGCGGCAGCGTCGCCGCCGAGGACCTGCCGGGCGGCTTCGCCGCGGTCTACCGCGTGCTGGCCGCCGCCGAGGAGACCGGGCGCGTCCGCCGCGGCTACTTCGTCGAGGGGCTCGGCGCCGCCCAGTTCGGCGGGGTCGGGGCGGTCGACCGGCTGCGGTCGATGGCCCGTCCGCTCGAGGTGGCCCCGACCGGCCCGGCGCTGGTGCTGGCCGCCGCCGACCCGGCGAACCCCTACGGCGCCGCGCTGGGGTGGCCGCAGCGCCCGGACGCCGAGGGCCACGGCCACCAGCCCGGGCGCAAGGCCGGCGCCCTCGTCGTGCTGGTGGACGGCCGGCTGGTGCTCTACGTCGAGCGGGGCGGACGCACGCTGCTGTCCTGGACCGACGACGCGTCCCTGCTGGAGCCGGCAGCGGTGGCGTTGGCCGGAGCCGTCCACGCCGGGGCGCTCGGCAAGCTGACCGTCGAGAAGGTGGACGGGGAGTCGGTGCTCGGCTCCAACCAGCCGCTGGCGCGGGCGCTCGCCGCCGCCGGGTTCGGGCTGACCCCGCGCGGCCTGAGGCTGCGGCGGTAGCCGATGCCCGAGGGCGACACCGTCTTCCGCACCTGCGCACGCCTGCACGAGGCGCTCGCCGGACGCGAACTGCTGGCCGCCCAACTGCGCTGGCCGAGCCTGTCCACCGCGCGCCTGGACGGCATGGTGGTCACCGGCGTGGTGCCGCGCGGCAAGCACATCCTGCTGCGCCTCGACACCGGGTGGACCCTGCACTCCCACCTGAAGATGGAGGGCCAGTGGCGCATCGAGCGGACGGTGGATGAGGAGCACCACCCCCACCCCACGGTCCCTGAGGAGCCCCGGGCGAGGAACGAGCCCGGGGCGTCACGAAGGGCCGCAACGCCCCGAGCCGCCGACCTCGAGCGCCGCTACCCGAGCCACGACGTCCGCGCGATCCTGGTCACCGACCCGTGGACGGCGCTCGGCCTGAGGCTGGGCCAGCTCGACCTGGTCCGCACGTCCGAGGAGAGCACCCTGGTCGGCCACCTCGGACCCGACATCCTCGACCCCTACTTCGACCCCACGGACGCGGTCGCGAACCTGGCCGCGAGCCGAACCAGCATCGGCGCCGCCCTGCTCGACCAGCGCAACCTCGCCGGCATCGGCACCCTGTGGGCGAGCGAAACCCTCTTCGCCGAACGCACGTCGCCCTGGGCGACCGACCCCCGTCCCGAACTCCTCGGACGCCTGGTCGCGCGCGCCCGTCGCCTGATGAGCGCCGCGGCCACGTCCGACTCCCCCGTCCAGACCTCCACCGGCTCCCGCCGCGAGGGCGAGAACACCTACGTCCACGGACGCTCGGGACGGCCCTGCCGCCGCTGCGGCACGACGGTCCGGGTGGCGCCGATCGGCCCGCCCACCCGCGAGCGGGTCATGTTCTACTGCCCCACCTGCCAGGGCGGGCTCGCCCCGGGCGACGACGGTCGCCGCGTCGCCCCGCTGGGCTCGGGCAGCCGCCGCCCGAACCGCGGACGAGAAGGCCGACGCTAGCGCCGCTTCGGCACCGGCTGGCCGGCGAGCTGGCGGGCGACGTGGTCGCGGGCGTGCGCGACGGCCACGTCCAGGTCGTCGAACTGGTGCTCGCGGGTGCGCAGCGCGGCCAGCACGCCCGCCCGTCCGGCCATGCGCTCGTGCCGGCGGCGCAGCCCCTTGAGCAGGACCGTCACGCCCCGGGCCTCGAGCAGTTCCATGATCTCGGTGAGCCGGTGGGCGCCGGTCGGGTCGAGCAGCTCGACCTTCGACAGCCGAAGCATCACCACCCAGGCGTCGCTGTCGGCGATGTCGTCCATCACGCGGTCGGCGGCGCCGAAGAACAGCGAGCCCTCCAGAGCGAGCAGGGCGATGTGCTCGTCGCCGGGCGCCGGGACGCCGGGCAGCTCCTCGCGGGTCACGTGGGTGGTGTCGGCGAGCGCCCGCAGGGCGAAGAACGCGGCCAGCACCACGCCGATCTCCACCGCCGTGATCAGGTCGAACAGCACCGTGCAGGCGATGGTCGCGGTGAACGTGGCCGCGGTGCTGCGTCCGACCTTGAGCAGGTTCGACACCTCGTGGACGTCGACCATCCGCAGGGTGGTGGCGATCAGCACCCCGGCGAGCGCGGCCAACGGGATCCGGGACGCGAGCCCGGCGCCGGCGGCCACCACCACCGCGAGCACCAGCGCGTGCGTCACGGCAGCGAGGCGCGACCGGGCACCGGCGCGGACGTTGACCGCGGTCCGGGCGATCGCACCGGTGGCCGGCATGCCGCCGAACAACCCGGACGCGATGGACGCGAGCCCCTGGCCGAAGACCTCCCGGTCGGGCAGGACGCGTCCGGTCGGCGCCATGCCGGCGGCCACCCGTGCGGACAGCAACGACTCGATGGCGGCCAGCGCGGCCACCGCCACGGCCGCACCGAACAGCTGCTCGACGGTGGCCGGGTCGACGGCGGGCAGGGTCGGCAGCGGCAGGTGCGTGGGCAGCGTGCCGATGCGGTCGACGCCGAGCCCGCCGACCTCGGCCAGCACCGTCGCCACCACCACCGCGATCAGCGCGGCCGGCAGCGTACTGCGCACGCGCCGCAACACTTCGATCAGCACCACGACGCCGACCGTGATCGACAGCGGGAGCCAGGCGTGCGACCAGTCGGCCGTCCGGATCGCGTCGAACGCAGCCAACACGGTCTTTTCGCCGGTCGGCACCGATGCGTCCAAAGCCAGCGGCACCTGCTGGAGGGCGATGATCAGCGCGATCCCGGCCGTGAAACCCTCGATCACCGGCCACGGGATGTACACCACCACCCGGCCCAGCCGCAGCGCGCCGGCCGCGACCAGCAGCACGCCGGCGATCACCGACACCGAGATGACCGCGGACGGGCCGTGCTGCGCCACGATCGGCGCGAGGATCACCGCCATCGCGCCGGTGGGACCGGACACCTGCACGTTCGAGCCGCCGAAGATCGCCGCCACCAGCCCGGCGACGATCGCCGTCACGAGACCGGCGGCCGCGCCCATGCCCGAGCTCACGCCGAACGCGAGGGCCAGCGGCAGCGCGACGATGCCGACGGTGACGCCGGCGAGCAGGTCGCGGCGCCAGCTCGTGCGCAGGGGACGCAGGTCGTCCGGCCCCGGCAGCAGGGTCCGCAGGTGGCGCCGGATGTGCTCGGGCACCCGGTGGTGCGGCGCGTCCGGCTCGGTGGCCCGGGTCTCGGTGGCGGTCACGAGAGCGGGGGGAGGGTGGCGGCCGCAGCGAGCTGGCCACCCTTGTCGAGGCTGTCGAGCAGGAACCGGCGCGCGCTGGTGAGCAGGTCGACGACGGCCGGGTGGGCGGTGCGGTACAGGACGTGGGAGCCGACGCGGCGCGAGGTGACCACCCCGTACTGCCGCAGCACGCCGAGGTGCCCGGACAGGTGGGACGGCGACCCGCCGAGCTCGGCGAGCAGGTCGGCGACGTTGACCTCGCCGGAGCCGGGAGCCTTCGACGCGGCCACGAGCAGCTCGAGCACCCGGATCCGCACGGGGTGGGCGAGGGCCCGGAACAGGTTGGCCTTGATCTCGTAGAGGGGCTCGTCGGCTGGTTTCACGATTTCAGAATATCCTGAAATCGGAGCCTCTGTATCGTGATGCCATGGCGTGGGGGACGAGGGCCTGGCGGTGGGTACGGGCGAACCCGTCCGCGACCCTGCTGGTCGTCCAGCTGCTCGGCATCCTGCTCTACGCGTTCGTCGACGACGTGGCCGCCAGCTCCCCCGGACGCCTGCTGCTGTCGCTGTTCGGGATGCTCGTGGTGGTGCTCGCGCTGGCCGTGGTGCGGGCCACGCCCACCTACACCTGGCTGGGGGTGCTGATCGGCGTCCCGGCGGTGATCCTGACCGTGGTCGACTGGGCCACCGGCGATCCCGCCTGGCACCTCGCGTCCGACCTCGTCCACGTCGCGTTCTACGGCTACACGCTCACCGGCCTGCTGCGGTACATGTTCGCCGACGAGGAGGTCACGAAGGACGAGATCTGGGCCATCGGGGCCACGTTCACGGTGGCCGTGTGGTTGTGGGCGTACGCCTACTCCGCCGTCCAGGGGATCGTCCCGGGCTCGTTCACGGCGGCGGTCAACCCGGACGCGCAGCGCACCTGGCTCGAGCTGCTGTTCCTGTCGACCACCACGATGACCAGCACCGGGCTCTCGGACGTGGTGCCGATCAAGCCCGTCGCCCGCGCGATCGTGATGATCCAGCAGATCGCGGGCATGTTGTACCTGGCGGTCGCGGTGTCGCGGATCGTCGGCCTCACCATCAACCGTCGCCGTGTCCGGGAGACCTCATGAAGCAACTCACCGACCACGCGTTCTGGCTGGAGTCCTCGGTGGCAGCGAACTGCTACTGGCTGGACGCCGACGGACGCACCGCGATCATCGACCCGGGCATGACGTTCGGCCTGAACCGGCTGGCCCGGGAGCTGCGCGCGGCCGGACGGTCGCCGTACGAGGTCACCGACATCCTGCTCACCCACTACGACACCGACCACGCCCAGTCCGCCGCCGAGTGGCAGCGCCGCACCGGCGCACGGGTCTGGCTCGGGGCGGCGGACGCGGCCATCCTGACCGGGGCGGTGCCTCCGCCGGCCACCCCGTTCCGGCGGTTCAGCGCCCGGGTCGCGCTGGCCGAGCTGCCCGCCAACCTGCACCTGCTGGACGGCGACGCCGAGGTCTGGCCGGGCCTGTCAGCCCTCACCAGCCCGGGCCACACCCCCGGCCACCACGCCTTCCGCGCGGGCCGGGTGCTGTTCACCGGCGACGCCGCCCTGTGCAAGGACGGCCGGCTGGGCCCGGTGCCGTCCTTCCTGATGAGCGACACCCAGCGCGGTCTGGCCGACCTGGCGCGGCTGGGCGCCCTCGACGTCGACTGGTACTGCTGCGGCCACTCCGCTCCCCAGCGCCGCCGCTGAGCCGGTTCGCTCCCCAGCGCCGCCACTGAGCCGGTTCGCTCCCGAACGCCGCCGCTGAGTCGGTTCGCTCCCGAAACCTGCCCTCGCTCCCGGAATTTCGGGAGCGAGGACGCTTTTCGGGAGCGAAGGGGACGGTCAGTCGGTTGTCGAGTGAGGCGTGCGAGCGGGTCAGGAGAACAGGGCCTGGCCCACGAACTCGCCCTCGTGGACGCCGGGCGGCACCGCCCACAGGCCCGAGCCGATGTGCTGCAGGTACTCGCTCAGCAGGTCGGAGGACGCCATCGCGGTCTGCATCGGGATGTAGTGCGTGGCCGGATCCGTCACGTACGCCATGAAGAACAGGCCCGCGGCCAGCCGGCCGAGCTGAGTGCTGCCGTCCACGTAGTTGTAGCCGCGCCGCAGCATCCGGACGCCTCCGTTGTGGTCGGGGTGCGCCATCGACAGGTGCGAGTTCTCATCGACCAGCGGCGTGCCGCCCCGACCGGCCAGCGCGAAGTCGGCGGCCGTGAACTCCCCGCCGCCCGACAGCGGGGCGCCCTCGGCCTTGGTCCGCCCGATGATGTGCTCCTGCTCGCGCAGGCTGCCCCGGTCCCAGGTCTCGATGTGCATGGCGATCTTGCGGACGACCAGGTAGCTACCGCCGTCCAGCCAGGCGGTCGCCGGATCCCCGGACGGTGTCGTCCACACGTGCGCGTCGATGTTCGCCGTGTCCTCGGCGCGGAGGCTGGCCGTCCCGTCCTTGAACCCGAACAGGTTGCGCGGGGTGACCTGCGCCTGCGACGTGGACGACGTCCGCCCGAAGCCGAGCTGCGACCAGCGGACGGCCGCCCGGCCGAACGCGATCCGGGTGAGGTTGCGGATGGCGTGCACGGCCACCTGCGGGTCGTTCGAGCAGGCCTGGATGCACAGGTCGCCGTCGCTGCCGTTCGGGTCGAGGTTGTCGCCGGAGAAGTGCGGCAGCCTGGCCAGCGCGGCGGGCTGGCGCGCCTTGAGCCCGAACCGGTCGCTGCCGTCGGTGCCGGTGAACAGCGTGGGGCCGAAGCCGAACGTGATCGTGAGGTTCGCCGGGTCGAGCCCGATCGCCTCGCCGGTGTCGTCGGGCGGGGCGTCGTACGGCCCGGTGAGCGGACCGACCGGGCCGGCACCCTTGCCCTGGGTGAGCCGGGCGGCGGCGTCCGTCCAGTCCTTCAGCAGCGCGACCAGGTCGTCGCGGGTGGCCGAGGGCAGCATGTCGAACGTGGCGAAGTGCAGCCGGTCCTGCGCAGCCGTGGTGATGCCCGCCTGCTTGTCACCGTGGAAGTCGACGGTGCTCCAGACCGGCGCCGCGGTCGTCGTCGAGGCGGACGCGGCCATCGCCCCCGCCCCGGCCAGCGCCAGCGCGCCACCGGCCGCCGCGGACCCGATCAGTCCGCGGCGCGACAGCCCGGAGGCGTCCCTGGTCACGAGAGGACGGCCCCGGCGAGCTTCGACAGCGGCTCGGACAGGGCGTTGACCGCGTCCGACAGGGCCTTGACCTGCGCCTTGTCGAGCTTGTCGTAGGTGACGAACCCGTCGCCGGACTTCGTCGCGTCCAGCAGCTTCTGGAGCTCGGTGAACCTGGTCTCGATCTGGGTGTCGAGGGCGGCGTTCTTGCGCTTGAGCAGGTCCCGCAGGCCCTCCCAGGCGACCCGGGCGCCGTCCACGTTGGCCTGGAAGTCCCACAGGTCGGTGCGCGACCAGTACTCCTCCTCGCCGGTGACCTTGCCGGTGGCGACCTCGTCGAGCAGGCCCTTGGCGCCGTTGGCGATGCCGTCGACGGTGTAGGTGAGGGTCTGGACGCGCTCGTGCAGCACCTCGGTGTTGGCGAGCAGGTCGTCGGCGTAGGTCTTGCGCTCGGCGGTGGTCAGCGGCTTGTAGCCCTTGGCCCGTGCCGGCCACAGGTCCTTCTCGAGCCGGTGCCAGCCGGTCCACTTCTGGCCCTGTTCGAGGTCGGCCTCGCGGGCGTCCATCTTCGGGTCGAGGTCGCCGAACGACTCGGCGACGGTCTCGATGCGCTCCCAGTGGACGCGGGTGGGCGCGTACAGCGCACGGGCTTTGTCGTCGTCGCCGGCGGTGTAAGCCGCGACGAACTCCTTGGTGCCGGCGAGCAGCTGGTCGACCTGGTCGCCGACGTAGGCGGCGTAGGCGGTGTTGGCGGCGTCCACCAGGGCGGCGTCGTCACCGGTGGGACCGACGGGCTCGCCGGAGTCGGTGACGGTGAAGCCCGCCCGGATGCCCGAGCCCACCATGCCCGGCTTGCACGCCGAGAAATAGGTGCCGGCCGGCGCGCTCAGGACGAGGTCACGGGTGAGCCCCGGACCGATGTTCTCGACCTCGGCCACGATCCGCAGCCCGTCGGAGGCGAGCAGGTAGAACTCGTTGACCTGCGAACCGGTGTTGGTCACCGAGAACGTCAGCGTGCCGGACGGGGCGGTCACCGCGCTCAGCGTGCAGGCGGTGTCGCTGGCCTCGACGGTCAGCTTGCGCGCGTCGAGCGCGTCCGCGGATCCGGCGGGGGAGGCGGGGGCGTTGTCGGTGCAGCCGGCCAGCAGGAGGGCAGCGACGAGCAATGCGGGAACGCGGGTCTTCATGGTGCCTTTCGGTATCTCTTCGGTCGTCCGCTCAGGCGGACACGACGGCGGACTGAGCCGCCGGCTTGGCGGTCGTGGGCGCTTTGCGCCGGACCTTTCGGATGAACAGGGTGCCGACGATCGCGACGTAGGCGACCCAGACGACGGCCTCGAGGACGGTGGTTGCCGGGGAGAAGTTGAAGATGCCCTTGAGGAGCGTGCCGAGGACGCCGGCCGGCGGGATCGTCGCGGACACGTCGTAGGCGAGGGTGTTCAGGCCGGGCAGGATGCCGGCCTCCTGGAGGTCGTGGACGCCGTAGGACAGGACGCCGGCCGCCACCAGCATCAGGAAGACGCCGGTGGTGGCGAAGAACTTGCCCAGGTTGATGCGGACGGCGCCGGCGTAGAGCGCGTAGCCGAGGGCGACGGCGACCAGCAGGCCGAGCAGCGCTCCGAGCAGCGGGCCGGACGTCGACCCGCCCTGGGCGGCGGCGGCCTGCGAGGCGGCCCAGATGAACAGCGCCGTCTCCAGGCCTTCGCGGCCCACGGCCAGCGCGGCGATCAGCGGCAGCGACCAGGAGTCGTTCGCGCCGGCGTCCACCTGGCGGCGGAGGTCGCCGGCGAGGGTGCGGGAGGCACCGGCCATCCAGAAGATCATCCAGGTGACGAGGCCGACGGCGAGGATCGACAGGCTGCCGCCGATGGCTTCCTGGGCGGTGAAGCTCAGGCCCTTGGGGCCGAAGGTGAGCAGCGCACCGAAGCCGAGGGAGACGACGACCGCGAACCCGACGCCGAGCCAGACCTTGGGCAGCAGGTGGCGGCGGTCGGTCTTGACGAGGTAGGCGATCAGGATGCTGACGACCAAGGTCGCTTCGAGCCCCTCGCGCAGGCCGATCAGAAAGTTGCCCAGCACGTGCGCCTCCTCTGCAAAGTTAGGTGAGCCTCACCTAACTATCGAGGGCCCGGCGGGTATTTCGCAACTCGGAGCTTGACTATTTCACATCATGGTCGGTCGCGCACCTCGCCGGCCCCTGAGGGGCGAGCGCCGGCGAGCATCACGAAGGGCCGGCGGCGTCCGCGCAAGACGCCCCCGAAACTCACAAACGCCCCCGAAATTTCAGGGGCGTTTGTCAACTTCGGGGGCGTTTGTGGACGGAGGCCGGGGTGGAGGTGAGGGACGGGATCTCCCGCCGCCCTCAATCGGGGAAGGCGACGTCGCGGTAGCGGACGGAGCTCCGCGGTTCGGCCATCAGGTCGGCGACGGTGTCGCGCCAGGTGGCGTAGTGCTCGGTCTCCTTGTGGGCGCCGGCGGCGTCCTCGGTGCGGTAGGCCTCGACCAGGACGAACCGGGTCGGGTCCTCCAGGGACTGCACCACGTCGAACCGGGCGATCCCCGGTTCGAGGACGGAGGCCTCGGCGTTCGCCTTCGTGGCCTCGATGAAGGCGTCGACGGCGTCGGGCAGGACGTGGACGGCTACGTGCACGATCAGCATGAGTCCATCGAACCGTGGGCGACGCTCGGCGTCCAGTCCACGATTTGCCGCGCGACGCCGCCGGTGGGAGCATTGAAGGCTGCCCATTTTCGAGCCCAGGAACTGTCATGCCCGCGTCCAGCCAGACCCGCGAACTCCGTGCGAACCGCCCGTTCGTGGTGCTGTTGGCTGCCCGGACGATCTCGATGCTGGGCATGTCCTTCGCGCCGGTGGCGCTGGCGTTCGGCGTCCTCGCCCTGCCGGGAGCGGACGCCGGGACGCTGTCGATCGTGCTGGCCGCCCAGACCATCCCGCTGGTGGCGTTCATGCTCATCGGCGGGGTCATCGCCGACCGCTACCCCCGCGCGCTCGTGCTGCGTTGGGGCCAGCTGTTCGCGGCCGCGTCCTGGGGCGGCATCGGGGTGATGATGCTCACCGGCGTCACGCCGCTGTGGCTGCTGTGCGTGGCGGCGGCGTTCGCCGGCATGTCCGGTGCGGCGGTGTACCCGGCACTCAGCGGGATCATCCCCGACCTCGTCCCCGCGCACCTGCTCCAGCAGGGCAACGCGTGGCTGTCGATGGGCGCCAGCGCGGCCCGGTTCGCCGGTCTCGTCGCGAGCGGCGCGGTCGTGGTGTGGCTCGGCGGCGGCTGGGCGATGGTGGTCAGCGGCGGCCTCTACCTCATGGCAGCCGCCCTGTCGGGCCTGCTGCCACGCGGGGGCGCGCTGGCCGCGCCCGAGCACAGCCCGCTGCGGCAGCTCCGCGAGGGCTGGGGAGAGTTCCGCAGCCGCCAGTGGCTGTTCGTCTGCGTCTTGCAGTGGGCGGTGCTGCTGATGGTGCTCCAGGCGTCCCAGGGCGTCCTCGGCCCGGTGGTGGCGAACGCCGAGCTCGGCGGCCCGGCGGGCTGGACGGCGGTGCTGGCCAGCGAGGCGGTCGGGGCGATCGTCGGTGTCGGGATCGCGATGGTGTGGCGTCCGCGTCGCCCGATCCTGGTGGCCACGCTGCTCACGTTCACCGCCGCGGCCCCGCAGCTGCTGCTCGGCGCGAGCGCGCCGCTGTGGGTGGTGATGGTCTCGATGTTCTTCATGGGCGTCGGCTTCGACCTGTTCGGCGTCCTGTGGATGACCACCATGCAGCACGAGGTGCCGGCCGAGTCGCTGTCGCGGGTGGCGTCCTACGACGCGCTCGGCTCGCTCATGCTGGGCCCGATCGGCCTGCTGCTCGCCGGCCCCGCGGCCACGCTGTTCGGCCCGCACGCGGCGCTGATCGGCACCGGCGTGGTGAGCATCGCGACCACCGTGTTCGCGCTGTGCTTCCCCGACGTCCGGCGGCTGCGCTCGCGCGCGGTCGAGCCGCTGGAGGTCGCCGAGGCCGCCTGACCCCGTCCGAAACGAAAGGGGACTGTCCCCATTTCGTTTCGGAGGCCGCCTGACCCCGCGTGGACCGAAAGGGGACTGTCCCCTTTCGGTCCGCAACCCGGACGCGGGGTAGGCTCGGCGGGCCGGGCGAGGAGGACGGGAGGACGCCGACAGCGATGCCGACGAACGACCCCGAACTCGCCGACTGGATCCGCGGCGTCGCGGCGACCCAGGACCCCCGGGTCGGCCCGAACACCCCCGTCGTGCCGCTGGTCACCCGCGGGCTCGCCACCCGTCCGGTCGCCCCCGAGCACTCCCAGGTCTTCATCTGCGCGGGCGTGATCGTGAAGCTTCACGGCGCGGGCACCGACCGCGACCGCCTGACCCGCCGGCTCCACGGCATCGGCGCCACCGACATGGACCGCCTCTGGATCCAGCCGCTGCGCTACGCCCCGCTCCCCGCGCCGAACGACCGGCTGGCCACCGTCTGGCCGCGGGTGACGGTGCTGTCCACGATCGAGACCCCGCCGTGGGCGGACGTGGGCGCCCTGCTCGCCCGGCTGCACCGGATGCCGCTGCTCGACGACCTGCCCCGCCTCGGCGGCCACTCCCGGCTCGCCCGCGCGATCGCCTTCCTGCGCACGAGCGGACGCGACGACCTGGCCCGGCTCGCCGACTACGGGGACGGCCTCGCCGCCACGCTCGCCGAGCTGCCGCTCGCCACGCTCGCCCACGGCGACTTCCACCTCGGCCAGCTCGGCCACACCCCGCTGCGGCGCAGCTGGAAGCTGCTCGACGTCGACGACTTCGGCATCGGCGACCCGGCCTGGGACCTCGCCCGCCCGGCCGGTTTCTGGGCGGCCGGCCTGCTCGACGACGACGCCTGGGCCACCTTCCTGGACGCCTACCGCGCAGCCGGCGGCCCCGCCGTCCCACCGGACGGTGACCCGTGGCCCGCGCTGGACCTGCCGGCGCGCGCCGCCGTCCTGGTGGCCGCCGTCCAGGCCCTCCGCACGCCGAACAGCGGGGAGGTCGCCGCCCAACTGCTGGCGGCTTGTGCGCGCATGCAGACTGGCTGAATGACCCAGCCGACCGATCCGCCGCGCTACGAGCCCTACACCCCGCAGCCCGCCGCCGGGGCCATGACCTGCCCCAAGTGCGGGGCACCGATGCGCACCTACGAGCGCAACGGCATCCACCTCGAGCAGTGCCAGGGCTGCCGCGGGGTGTTCCTCGACTTCGGCGAGCTCGAGCACCTCACCCAGTTCGAGAGCCGCTTCGCCGCGCAGCCGCCGGCCGCCCCCGGCTACGGGCCGGCGTGGGGGTCCCACGGCAACCAGCGCTACCGCCGCGGCGGCTTCTCGGGGCTGTTCTTCTCCAGCTAGTCACTCACCCGTTCGACCGAGCCGGGCCAGCAGCCCGTCCCGGACGCGCGGCCAGTCCTCGGCGATCACGCTGAACACGACGGTGTCGCGGAAGCTGCCGTCCTCACGGCGGGTGTGCCGGCGCAGGACGCCCTCGCGGGTCGCGCCGAGCCGTCCGATCGCCGCCGTCGAGCGGGTGTTGAGGGCGTCGGTCTGGATCTTGACCCGGCCCAGGCCGAGGTCCTCGAAGCAGTGCCGCAGCAGCAGGTACTTGGTCCCCGGGTTCACCGGGCCGCCCCACACCCGCGGGTGGTACAGCGTCCACCCCAGGTGCAGCCGCTCGTGAGCCGCGAACGCCTCCCCGAGCGAGGTGGTGCCCACGACCTCACCGGCCGCGCCCAGCGCCGAGTCCTCGACGAGACGGACGGCGTACGCCACCCGGCCGCGTCCGTTGCCGTCGAAGGGCGGCAGGTCGAGGTACTGCGTCCGGGCCAGCGCGAGCGCCGCGTCCGCGTCGCGCGGACGACGCCACATCACGAACCCCGACCCGTACACCGCCGGCTCGGCCAGGAGCTGCGCGAGCGCCGGCAGGTCGTCGGCCACCACCGGGGTCAGCCGGACGACCCTCCCGGTGAGCGGGCGACCGTCGGGGAGCTGCACCATGACGGCATCCTAGAACCGGCTCAGATGTCGGCCAGCGCCTCGGTCGGAGCCGCCTTCGCCGCCCGGCGTCCGGGCAGGACGGACGCGAGCGCGGCCGCGACCACCGCGATGGCCACCATGCCGAGCGTCTGCGGCACCTCCACGGTGAACACGGCGTTGTCGAAGTGCGCGGACCGGGCCAGCGACGTCACCGCGAGCCAGCCGAAGAAGGCTCCGGCGGCGACGCCGACCACCACCCCGACCAGGGTCACCAGCAGGGCCTCCACCGTGAGCATCCAGCGCAGCGACCGGGACTGCAGGCCGAGCGCGCGCAGCAGCGCCGACTCCCGCGTGCGTTCCAGCACCGACAGGCCCAGGGTGTTGCTGACCCCGATCAGGGCGATCACGACCGCCACCGCGAGCAGGGCCGTGGTGATCGTGAGCACCACGTTGAGGATCTGCTGGTACGTGGCCGCCATCGGCAACCCGCCGCTGACCTGGCCCTGCGACCCCACGATCGTGCTGACCGCGGCGATCACCGACACCGCCTGTGAGCGGTCCCGCACCGACAGCCACACCATCGAGTCGGGCGTGACCGTGGTGATCCGCGCGAGGTTCTTCTCCGAGACCATCGCCTGCCCGTAGTCGACGAGGTGGGACGGCACGACCTTCAGCGTGAGCCGGCCCTGCGACCCGGACACGCTGACCGTGGCCGGCCAGCCCTCCGACGCGTCGGGGTTGACCAGGACCTGGTCGTCGGCGACGCCGTTGCCCTGCCCGGTGACCCGCGCGATCGGGCCCTTCCAGCCGAGCAGCGTGACACCGTCGCCGTTGACCTCGGCCAGGCCGCCGTCCAGCGACACCGAGGCGCTCACGCCCTGGGTGGCGCCCAGGCGGTCACGGACGTCGGACGGCACGGCGGCCGCATTCCCGTCCGAGCCCGGCCAGGTGACGGCGACGTCCACCGGGTAGCGCTCCTGGATCTGGTTGAGGGTGGTCTCGCGGATGCTCGCCGCCGCCACCTGGAGCGTCACCACCAGACCGATGGCGAGCATGAGCGCGGTGGCGGTCGCGGTGGCGCGGCGCGGGTTACGTTCGGCGTTGTCCGCCGCGAGCCGGGGCACGGTGCCGAGCCGGCGCACCGGGCGTCCGAACAGGCGCAGCAGGCCGGGGACGAACAGCGGTGCGCCGAACAGGACGGCGAGGGAGATCAGCAGCCCGGCGCCGATGGCCAGCAGGAAGCCGACCGAGGTGGCCGGCACCACCGCGGCGACGGCCAGCCCGGCCCCGCCCAGCAGCAGCACTCCGCACGTGATCGCCCGTCCAGCGGACGCGCGCCGCGCCTGCTCGGTGGTGAGCACCGGCTGCAGCGCCTCCAGCGGCGCCACCCGGGTGCCCCGGACGATCGGCACCCAGGCCGCCACCACGGTGGTCAGGACGCCGAGCCCGAACGCCATCAGCAGCTGCACGGTGGGCAGGGCGAGGCCCCAGAACACCGAGCCGCTCCAGGTCGCGGCGAGCGCGGCGATCCCGACGCCGGCGCCGAGCCCCAGGGCGGAGCCGACCACCCCGAGGATCAGGGCCTCCGCCAGGAAACGGCGCCGCACCTGTCCGCCGGACGCACCGACCGCCCGCAGCAGGCCGGTCTGCCGGCGGCGCTGGGCGAGGGTGATCGTGAACGTGTTCGAGATCGTGATCATGCCGACCACCAGCGCGACCGCCGCGAACGCCCACAGCACGTTGGTGAGCACGTCGAAGCCGCGCGCCACGTCGGCCACCGCCTTGTCCTGCACGGTCGCGGCGAGTTCCACCGACAGCTTCGGGCTGATCGCGGCCATCGCCGCCTTCACCGCCGGGAGCGCGGCGGCCGGATCGGTGCCGGCGACCTTCACCGACCACTGCGAACCGCCGGTGGCCGGGTCGATGCCGGCCGCGGCGAACGCGGCGTCCGCGGCGTACCCGGTCTTGGCGAACACGGTGCTGGGCTCGTCGGTCACCCCGACCACGACCAGGGTCCGGTCGGTGCCCGACAGGCGCAACGACCCGCCGGCCGACACCCCCAGCGAGGACGCCGCGCCGGTGCTGAGCACCACCTCGTTGGCGGCGTCCGGCCAGCGGCCGACCTTCAGCGTGGCCCAGCGCAGCGGCTCGGCCGGCACGTTGACCAGCGCGAGCAGTTCGGACCCGGTGTCGGTGGTCACGAGTTGCGGCAGGGACAGCACCGGGGAGACCGCGGCCACGCCCGGCACTCCTGCCAGGGTTTCGCGCACGGTCGTGGCGGGCGCGTCGTCGCCCGCGGTGACCACCAGGTCGGCGGCCGAGATCGCGACGTTGAGCGCGCGCCCCTGGGCGCGTCCCTCGGTGGCGACAAAGACCGCCGAACCGGCGAGGAACGCGACGCTGATCGCGACCGCGACGATCGTCGAGATGAACCGACTGGGGTGGTGCCGGACCTCGGACCAGGCTTGCTGCAGCATCAGGCGCCCAGCCGCTTCATCGCAGCCAGCACCGAATCAGCCGTCGGTGCGACCAGGTCGTCGACGATCCGGCCGTCCGACAGCAGCAGCGTCCGGTCGGCGTAGGCGGCGGCGTTCGGGTCGTGGGTGACCATCACGATGGCCTGGCCGTGGGCCTGGCTGGTGTAGCGCAGGTAGTCGAGCAGTTGGTGGCTGGAGCGGGAGTCGAGGGCGCCGGTGGGCTCGTCGGCGAACACGACCGCCGGACGGGTGATCAGGGCACGGGCGATCGCGACCCGCTGCTGCTGGCCGCCGGACAGCTGGGACGGCAGGTGCCGGACGCGGTCGCGCAGGCCCAGCGAGTCGATCAGCTCGGCGAGCAGCACCGCGTCCGGACGCCGTCCGGCGAGATCGAGCGGCAGCACGATGTTCTGTTCGGCGGTCAGGGTCGGCAGCAGGTTGAACGCCTGGAACACGAAGCCCACCTGGTCGCGGCGGACGGCGGTCAGCTCGCGGTCGGACAGCTCGGTGATCGGGGCGCCGCCGAGCACGACGCGTCCCGTCGTGGGGCGGTCGAGGCCGGCCAGGCAGTGCATCAGGGTCGACTTGCCGGAGCCGGAGGGCCCCATGATCGCGGTGAACGAGCCGGGGGCGAAGCTGACGGTGACGCCGTCGAGGGCGCGCACCACCGCCTCGCCGCCGCCGTAGGTCTTGGTCAGGTCGAAGGCCGAGGCGATGGCGTCGGCGCGTACCGGGGTGGTTGTGGTCACGAGATCCGAGGCTAGGAGCCGGCTGTGCGTCCGGGCATCCTCCCAGCAGGCCGAACCGCTCGTCCTCCCGGACGATTTCGGCCTCGTCCTCGCGGGGCTCTCCGCCCCGCTCCGGGGATCAGAACGGGCTGGGGATCCCCACGTACATGGTGGCCAGGTACTCGTCGATGCCCTCGAAACCGCCCTCGCGGCCCATGCCCGACTGCTTGACGCCGCCGAACGGCGCCGCCGGGTTGGAGATCACGCCCGAGTTCAGCCCGAGCATGCCCGACTCGATTCGCTCGGGCAGCCGCAGGGCGCGGTTCAGGTCGGTGGTGTAGGCGTAGGCGATCAGCCCGTACGGCGTGGAGTTGGCCAGCTCGACGGCCTCGTCCTCGGTGTCGAAGGTGATGATCGGGGCGACCGGACCGAAGATCTCCTCGGTCGCCACGGTGGCATCGGCGGGGACGTTGCTGAGCACCGTCGGCTGGTAGAACCAGCCGGGACCGCTGACCGGCCCGCCGCCGGTCACCACCCGGGCGCCGCGCGCGACCGCGTCCGTGACCAGGGCGTGCACCTTGTCGCGGCTGCGCTCGTCGATCAGCGGGCCGATGTCGATGCCGTCCTCGGTGCCGCGTCCGACCCGCTTGGCGGCGACCTTCTCGGCGAGCCTGCGGGAGAACTCCTCGGCGACCGGCGCCTGCACGTAGAACCGGTTGGCGGCGGTGCAGGCCTCACCGATGTTGCGGAGCTTGGCGGCCAGGGCACCGTCGACGGCGGCGTCCAGGTCGGCGTCCGCGAAGACCAGGAACGGGGCGTTGCCGCCGAGCTCCATCGAGGTGCGCAGGACGTTCTCGGCAGCCTGCTGGAGCAGCGTCACGCCCACCTCGGTGGAGCCGGTGAACGACAGCTTGCGCAGCCGCGGGTCGGCGATCAGCGGCCCGGTGGTCGAGCCGGCCGACGAGGTGGGGATGACGTTCAGGACGCCGGCCGGCACCCCGGCCTCCAGCATCACCTGGGCGAACAGCAGGGTGGTCAGCGGGGTCAGCTTGGCCGGCTTGATCACCATCGTGCAGCCGGCGGCGATGGCGGCGCCCGCCTTGCGGGTGGCCATCGCGAGCGGGAAGTTCCACGGCGTGATCAGCAGGCACGGCCCGACCGGCTTGCGCAGCACCAGGAACCGCGACTTGCCGTCGGGGGCGGTCTGGTAGCGGCCGGCGACCCGGACGGCCTCCTCGCTGAACCAGCGCAGGAACTCCGCGCCGTAGGCCACCTCGCCGCGCGCCTCGGGCAGCGCCTTGCCCATCTCCATCGTCATCAGCAGCGCGAAGTCGTCGGCGCGGGCGGTGATCAGCTCGAACGCCTTGCGCAGGATCTCGCCGCGCACGCGCGGGGCGGTCGCCGCCCACTCCTCCTGGGCCGCGGCGGCCGCGTCGAGAGCCGCCATCGCGTCGGCCGGGGAGGCGTCCGCGACCGTGGTCAACTGCTGGCCGGTGGCGGGGTCGTCGACGCCGAACCGTGCGCCGGTGGACGCGTCCCGCCACTGGCCGCCGATCAGCAGGCCGGTCGGCACCGCGTCCAGCAACGACTGCTCCCTGGGATCCATCCCTACTCACCTTTCGCGTGGCGCCGGGGCTCCGTCGCCCTGACCCGTGAGCGATCCTAGCCACGCGCCACTCGGCCCGGGAGAGGGCTAGTGTCGAGGTATGGCGCTCAGCGTCTTCGATCTCTTCCGAGTGGGCATCGGCCCCTCGTCCTCGCACACCGTCGGGCCGATGAAGGCCGCCGGACGGTTCGTCGCCGGCCTGGCCGCGGACGGCTTGCTCGGCCGGGTGGCGCGCGTCACCGCCGAGCTGTTCGGCTCGCTCGGCGCGACCGGCCACGGGCACGGCAGTGTGGCCGCGGTAGTGCTCGGGCTGGCCGGGCAGCACCCCGAGACGGTGGACCCGCGGGCGGTGCGTCCGCTGGTCGAGCAGGCGCGGACGAGCCGACGACTGGTGCTGGACGGCGGGGTGGAGATCGCGTTCGACCCCGACGCCGACGTGGTGCTGCACCGCACCCGGACGCTGCCCGTGCACGCCAACGGCATGGTCTTCACCGCCACCGACGCGGCCGGCACGGTGCTCGCCCAGCGCACCTACTACTCGGTGGGCGGCGGTTTCGTGCTGGACGAGGCCGAGACCGGCCCCGACCGCGTGGTCCCCGACACGACCGAGCTGCCGCACCCGTTCGGGACGGGGGAGGAGCTGCTGGCCGCGTGCGCGGAGACCGGCTTCTCGGTGGCCCGGCTGATGCGGGAGAACGAGCGCGTGTGGCGCACCGACGCCGAGATCGACGCCGGCCTGCTGCACATCTGGGACGTCATGCAGGAGTGCATCCACCACGGGATGACCACCGAGGGCGTGCTGCCCGGCGGCCTGCGGGTGCGCCGGCGGGCGCCGGAGCTGCTGCACCAGTTGCAGGTCGAGGCGGACACGTCCGACCCGCTGCGGGGCATGGACTGGATCACGCTCTACGCGCTGGCCGTGAACGAGGAGAACGCGTCCGGCGGACGGGTGGTGACCGCGCCCACCAACGGTGCGGCCGGCGTAGTACCCGCGGTCCTCTTGTACTACCGGCGGTTCGTCCACGGCGCGAGCGACGAGGGCGTCGTCCGCTTCCTGCTGACCGCGGGCGCGATCGGGGTCGTGATCAAGAACCTGGCGTCGATCAGCGGCGCCGAGGTGGGCTGCCAGGGCGAGATCGGGGCGGCCTGCTCGATGGCGGCGGGCGGTATGGCCGCCGTGCTGGGCGGCAACGCCGGTCAGGTGGAGAACGCCGCCGAGATCGGGATGGAGCACAACCTCGGGCTCACCTGCGACCCGGTGGGCGGCCTCGTCCAGATCCCGTGCATCGAACGCAACGCGATCGCCGCCGTCAAGGCGGTCACGGCCGCGCGGACGGCGCTGCGCGGCGACGGGACACACATCGTCAGCCTCGACTCGGTGCTGCGGACGATGCGCGAGACTGGCGCCGACATGAGTGTGAAGTACAAGGAGACCGCCCGTGGCGGCCTCGCCGTGAACGTCATCGAGTGCTGAAAGGCCACGCATGCCCATCCTGGACACCTACTCCCCCGACATCGACCGCTACGACGGACGCATGCCCTACCGCAGCGTCGGGCGCAGCGGCCTGAAGCTGCCGGCGATCTCGCTGGGCCTGTGGCACAACTTCGGCGACGACGTCGCGTTCGCCAACCAGCGGGCCACGCTGCGCCGGGCGTTCGAGCTGGGCGTCACGCACTTCGACCTGGCGAACAACTACGGGCCGCCCTACGGCGCGGCCGAGACCAACTTCGGCCGCCACTTCCGCGAGGACTTCCGCCCGTACCGCGACGAGCTGGTCATCTCCAGCAAGGCCGGCTGGGACATGTGGCCCGGGCCGTACGGCGACCTCGGCTCGCGCAAGTACCTGCTGGCGTCGCTCGACCAGTCGCTGGCCCGGATGGGGCTGGACTACGTCGACATCTTCTATCACCACCACTACGACCCGACCACGCCGATCGAGGAGACGATGGCGGCGCTCGACACCGCCGTCCGGCAGGGCAAGGCGCTGTACGTCGGCATCTCCTCCTACTCCGGGCAGCGGACGCGCGAGGCGGTCGCGATCGCTCGCGACCTCGGGACGCCGCTGGTGATCCACCAACCGTCGTACTCGATGCTGAACCGCTGGATCGAGGAGGACCTGCTGGACGCCCTCGGCGAGACCGGGCTGGGCTGCATCGCGTTCTCGCCGCTCGCCCAGGGCATGCTCACCGACAAGTACCTCAACGGGGTGCCGGCGGGTTCGCGGGCCGCGCAGGACAAGTCGCTGTCGACCGAACTGCTCACCGAGGCCAACCTGGCCCACATCCGGGCGCTCAACGAGCTCGCGCAGCGGCGCGGCCAGACCCTCGCCCAGATGGCGTTGGCCTGGGTCCTGCGCGACGACCGGGTGACCTCGGCGCTGATCGGCGCCTCCAGCGTCAAGCAGCTGGAGGACAGCCTCGGCGCCGTCCGCACCCTCGGCTTCTCCCCCGAGGAGCTCGCCGAGATCGACCGCTACGCCACCGAGGGCGGCATCAACCTCTGGCAGGCCCCCAGCACCGCGTAGCGCCCCGTCCCGCCGAACGCCACCGTTCCGGTCAAACGCTCCTGCCTGGGCGGTGGCGTTTGACCGGAACGGTGGCGTTCGGCGTCAGGAGGGGGTGTCGGCCAGCAGGCGCTCAAGGGTGCGGACGGCCATCCGGCTCATCACCGGGTTGGTGCGGTGGTAGTACCAGCCGGCGCCGATCGCCTGTTCGAGGGCCCACGCCTTGCCACGCGTCCACTCCAGCTCGGCGGAGCCGACGGCGTCCCGGAACACCTCGCGCGGGCCCGACTCCAGCAGGTGCCAGGCGCCGACCAGGTCGAGGGCCGGATCGGCGGCCTGGAAGCCGCCACCGTCGAGCACGCCGGCGAGCCGTCCGTCCCGCACCAGCACGTTGCCGGGGATCAGGTCGCCGTGGCTCATCACGTCCGGCCCGGACGGCGGCAGCACCCGCCACGCCTCCCACAGCCGACGCAGCCGCGGCACGTCGACCAGCTCACCGCTGGCCTGGAAGCAGGACTCCACCCACGCGTCGTGCGCGGGCAGCAGACCGCCGCGTCCGCCACCGTCGAAGCTGCGTCCGCGGGTGTCGACAGCGCGCAACTCTCCGACGAACGCGGCGAGATCCCGGGCGAAGCCGGTCGAATCACCCGGGTCGTCGACGAAGGCGTCCACGCCTTCCAGCCAGGTCTGCACCGACCAGGGCAGCGGGTAGCCCTCCCCGGGTTCGCCCAGCGCCACCGGCCGGGGCACCGGCACGGCCGTGCTCGCCGCCAGCTCGGCCGTCCGCGCCGCCTCCCGCTCGAGGTCGCGGCGCACCGCGTCCGGGTCGTCGCCCAGGAGCGGGAACCGGGCCACCAGAGTGTCCCCCACTCGGAACAGCGCGTTCACCGTGCCCGCGGACGCGACCGCGCGCACCGGCCGGCCCGACCAGGCCGGGAACTGCGCGGCCACCAGCCGGGCGACCTGCCCGACGCTGAGGCTGAGCTGCCCCGGGTGCATCTCCATCAGCGCAGGAACAGCGATCGCAGGCGCCGGGTGGTGAAGCCGATGCCGAGCACCGACATGACGACGAAGTAGCCCAGGTGCAGCCACGTGCTGGCCTCGAAGTGGCCCACCGACAGCTGCCGCATCAGCTCGACGCCGTGCCACAGCGGCAGCGCCATGATGAACCACTGCACGGCCTCGGGGAACACCGAGATCGGGAACAGCGTGGACGAGAACATGAACATCGGCAGCAGGGCGATGTTGATCCAGTCCATCTGCTGGAAGGTGGTGAAGTAGCTGGTCACCGCCATGCCCAGGGACGCGAACCCGAGCGCGATCAGCAACGCCACCGGGATCATCGCCAGCGCCCACCACGAGGTGGTCAGGCCCATCCCGGCGATCACGGCCGTGAAGCCGAGCGCGTACAGGAACCCGCGGAACAGGGCCATGAAGATCTCGCCCGCGGCGACGTCGAAGGGCCCCAGCGGCGTGGCGAGCATGCCCTGGTAGAGGTTCGCGAACCGCAGCTTGAAGAACACGTTCCAGGTGCTGTCGTAGATCGCCCCGTTCATCGCGGACGTGGCGAGCAGCGCGGGCGCGATGAACGCCGCGTACGAGATCTGCTGCCCGCCCGGCCCGGCGACCGTCCCGATCAGAGACCCCAGTCCCAACCCCATGCTGAGCAGGTAGAACACCGGCTCGAAGAAGCCGGACAGGACGATCACCCAGTTCTGGTTGCGGATCACCTTGAAGCCGCGCTCGACCACCGCCCGCGCGTTGCCGGAGGAGTTGGCGACCAGCCAGGCGTTCAGCCCCGAGCCCGGACGGACGCGGTCGACCACGGCGCTCATCGGGCCAGCCTCCGTCCGAAGTTGCGGACGGCGAGCCAGCCGCCGAGCCCGACCAGCGCGAGCAGGAACGCGAGGTGCCCGACGATCTCCCAGCCGCCGAGCGGCAGGCCGAACCCGAACAGCCGGGCCAGCTGGGTGCCGTGCCACATCGGGGAGATCCAGCCGATCCACTGGAGGTAGATCGGCATCGTGGTCAGCGGGTAGAACGTGCCGGCGAACAGGAACATCGGCATCACGACGAACCGCTGGATGGACGCGAACTCCGGCCCCTCGTCCTCGAGCGTGGCGGCGTAGGCGGCCAGCGGCGTCCCGAACGCCATGCCGGCCAGCGCGGCCACCGGCACCATCAGCCACGACCAGGTCGGCTCGACCGCTCCCATGACCACCAGCACCAGCCAGAACACCAGCGCCTCGCCGAGCAGCCGCAGGCCCACGGCGAGCAGTTCGCCGATCGCCACCTGCGCCGGGCTGGCCGCCGTGGTGGCGCGCGCGAAGTACTGGCGTCCCCACTTGAACCCGGCCATCACCGGGTAGGAGGTCTCGTTCGTGGCCGACATCACCACGGTGCTCACCAGCAACCCGGGCGCGACGAACACGAGGTAGGGCACCCCGTCGATGCCGCCCGACGTGGCGTCCACCAGCGAGCCGAGACCGATGCCCATCGCGACCACGTACAGCAGCGGCGTCAGCAGCGCGGTGCCGATGATCGAGGACCAGTACGCCTTCATCGACCACAGCCGCAACTCGGCCTGGTACCACCAGCCCCACCGGCGCACCAGGGCGGCCTGGCGGGCAGGGTCGGGCGCCCGGCCGGAGTAGGCCAGGGCGTTGGTGTCCATCAGATCAGTCAATGAGGCTCCGTCCGGTGAGCCGGAGGAACACGTCCTCCAGCGACGAACGGCGCACCAGGGAGGTGAGCGGGACGAGGCCGTCCTTGCGCACGGCCTCCAGCGTGCGCTCGCCGTCGTCGGCGTAGAGCAGCACCCGGTCGGGCAGGGGCTCGATGCGGTCGGCGAACGACCGGAGGCGGTCGACGAGCGCGGCGTTGCGGTCGGAGCCGAACCGCACCTCGAGCACCTCGCGGGTGGAGTAGCGGCGGATCAGGTCGGCCGGGCTGCCCTCGGCGACGATGCGGCCGTGGTCCATGACGATCAGCCGGTCGCAGAGCTGCTCGGCCTCGTCCATGAAGTGGGTGGTGACGATCAGCGTGACGCCCTGCTCCTTCAGCCGGAACAGCCGGTCCCACAGGATGTGGCGGGCCTGCGGGTCGAGCCCGGTGGTGGGCTCGTCGAGCAGCAGGATGCGCGGCTCGTTCACCAGCGCTCGCGCGATCGTGAGCCGGCGCTTCATGCCGCCGGACAGGTTGTCGACCTTCTCGTTCGACTTCTCGGTGAGCTGGGCGAACTCGAGCAGGTCGTCGGCGCGCGGACGCAGGTAGGAGTACGGCAGGCCGAAGTAGCGCCCGTACATGATCAGGTTGTCGCGCGCCCGCAGTTCGACGTCCAGGTTGTCCTGCTGCGGCACCACTCCGAGGTTCGCACGCACCTCGGGCCCGCGGACCTCGGGGTCGAGCCCGTTCACCAGCAGGGTGCCGGACGTGCGCAGCGTCGTGCCGCCGATCATGCGCATCGTCGTGGACTTGCCGGCGCCGTTGGGGCCGAGCAGGCCGAAGGACTCCCCCGGGGTGACCTCGAAGGAGATCGCGTCGACCGCGTGGAGCTCGCCGTAGGTCTTGGTGAGCTCGGAGGCTTCGATCACTGGCACCCGGCCACCTTAGCCACCGGTTCCGACAGCGTGAACTCCCCAGGATCGCCCCTGGTAGGAGCCGGGTCTACAGCTCCTCGTTGGTGAGCGGATCGGCGCCCCAGAGGCGTCCGTCGGTCCGTCCCAGGGCCGTGATCGCCGCCATCTGCTCGTCGTCCAGTTCGAAGTCGAAGACCGACAGGTTCTCCAGCTGGCGTCCGGCCCCGGCGGCCTTCGGCAGCGGGACGGCGTCCAGCTGGAGCTGCCAGCGCAGCACCACCTGGACGGGGCTGCGTCCGTGCGCGCGGGCGGCGGCGACCACCGCCGGCTCCTCCATGACCTCGCCCGCGCGGCCGATCGGGCTCCACGACTCGGTGCGGATGCCGAGCTGGGCGTGCACCTCGCGCTGGCGCACCTGCGGGAAGTAGGGGTGCAGCTCCACCTGGTTCACCGCCGGCGTCACCCCGCTCTCGGCGATGATCCGGCTGAGGTGCTCGGGCAGGAAGTTGCTCACCCCGATTGACCGCAGGACGCCTTCGCGTTGCAGGTCGACGAGCGCCTGCCAGGCCTCGACGAAGCGGTCGATGCGCGGGTTGGGCCAGTGGATCAGGTACAGGTCGAGGTGGTCCAGGCCCATCCGGTACAGCGATTCGTGGACGCAGGTGATCGCCTCGGCGTAGGCGTGGTGGCGTCCGGGCAGCTTGGAGGTGACGACGATCTCGTCCCTGGGCACCCCGGCCCGCCGGATCGCCTCGCCGACCGCGCCCTCGTTCTCGTAGTTCACGGCGGAGTCGATCAGCCGGTAGCCCTGCCGCAGCGCGCTGACCAGGGAGTCGACGCCCGAGGGACCGCCGAGGGGGTAGGTGCCGAAGCCGATCCCGGGCAGGGCGTGGCCGTCGTTGAGCGTGTGGCTGGGGATCATGCGTCCGACGTTAGCCCAGCGCGCAACCCGGGTCTGGACCAAAAGGGGACAGTCCCCTTTTGGTCCGCACCGCGCCCACCGGGTCCGAAACGAAAGGGGACTGGGCCCTTTCGTTTCGGCGTCAGGAGCGGTTCGCCCGGTACCGCAGCGAGTTGGGACGGCAGGGGCACTCGGTGGCGATCCGCATGTTCGCGATCGCGCGCTGCTCGCGCAGCATGAACAGCCTCGGCACCACCCGGTCCCGCAGCGAGTACGGGTCGATCGTGTTCAGGTAGATCTTCGTCGCACCCTCGAAGCCGGCGATCGTGGACGTCCGCCACTTCAGCATCACGCGCCAGGGCATCGGCAGGTCCGCGTCGATCGGACGGTAGTGCCACTCCTCGTTGCTGGGCACCTCCACCCCGGTCGCGGCGTGCATCGCGTGCACCAGGTCGGACATGTCCGCCAGTTCGGCCTCGGTGTGGTTCCACGGGTCGCACGCCTCGGACTTGGAGTAGATCTCGATCGTCGGGTAGCGGTGGCCGTAGCCGGCGAAGGCGATCGCGTTGTCGTTCTCGGCGATCACGAGGTTGTGGTACGCGGCGTAGTTCGGCCCGTACTCGTTGTAGATGTTCGGGTTGCCGCGCAGCCGCTCCATCGCCTGCTCGTGCTGGACGCCGCGCTCGTCGATCGCCACCAGTTGCTTGTGCAGGTGGTCGAAGGACGCCCCCGCGGGACGCAGCCAGTTCTGGAACACCGCCACGTAGCGGGCGTACCGGTTGAGGTCGAACAGCGCGGCCACCGACTCCACGGTGAACGCCATGAAGCGCTGGTGCTCCTCCGGCGTCAGCGTGCCGGATGCCGCCAGCTGGGTGTTGTCGGTGGCCCCGTCCACGAAGTGTCGCCGGGCGACGATCACGTCGTGCCCGCCCCCGAAGAACCCGGACGCCGCCTCGATCCGCCCGTCCTCGCCGAGGGCGTCGATCTGGGCGTCGGTGCGTCCGCCGGCCCGCAGCTTGGCGCGCACGACCGCCAGGACGTGGTCGCGTCCGGCCGGCGAGGCGAGGTAGGCGGCCTTGCGGTCGCGGACGCGGGCGGGCAGCTCGTAACCGTAGTTCTCGTGCCAGTAGTCGTAGGAGAGGATCTCGAACAGGTTGGGGATGCGCCGGAACTCGGCCACGGTGGCGTCCAGCTCCTGCGCGGGAATGCGGTAGCGGGTCTCCCAGGCGCCGTCGGGCAGCCGGATCACCCGCGACTTCTCCGGCGGCGTCTCCAGGTAGCGCCCCTCGCAGAACGGGCAGAACCGGCCGTGCAGGGTCTGGTCGAGCGGGACGGGGTCGGGCAGCACGATGCCGAGCGGACGGTTGCCGCGCCCGGCCACGGTCCACACCTCGGTGCCGCTGAACGGGTTGAGCTGCTTGACCGTGCCGTCCTTCAGTTCGGTCAGGAACTCCGGCTCGCGCAGGTACGGATGCACCACTGGCGGCTCCCTCGGCTCGGCTGTACCGATTCAGGGTAGCGCCGCCCCCGACTTGTCAGAACGTCAGGACGCCGGAGCGTCCGGAGCTTCTGACAAGTCGGTGGGCGGGTCAGGAGGCGAGCGTCGCGGGCTGGGGAACGCGGCCGCGGGCACGGTGGACGCCGAACCAGCGGTCGAGCTCCCGGGCGGTGCCGCGCTCGGCGAAGGTGCCGGTGACGGCGTCCGCCACCTGCCGGACCTCGGCGCAGGCGTCGCCGACGGCCACCCCGCGTCCGGCCCAGGCCAGCATCTCGATGTCGTTGCGACCGTCGCCGATCGCCAGCACGTCGCCGGCCCGGAACCCGAGCCCGGCAACCACATCGGCCAGCGCGGACGCCTTGTTGACGCCCTCGGGCGCGATGTCGAGCCAGGCGCTCCAGCCCACCGAGTAGCTCACGCCGTGCAGGCCGAGGCGTTCGGCGAGCCGGATGAACTCGGTGTCGGAGGAGTGCGGGTCGCGCACCACGATGCGGGTGACGTCGCTGCCGGCCAGGTCGTCGACGCTGACCTCCTCGATGTCACCGCTCAGGTCGCCGTCCGGGAACTGCCGGGTCACCCGGTAGCCCTGGCCGATCACCTCGGCGGCGAGCGCAGCCGTGGGGTGCTCGCGGAGCACCTTGTCGATCACGTCGGCCGGGTTGAAGGTGATCACCTGTTCGAGTTGGAAGGGCGGGAACGAGACCGTCACTGCGCCGTTGGACGCAACCGCGGGGCCGTGGGGCAGCCCGAGTTGCTCGAAGACCGGACGCGTGGCGTGCCAACTGCGTCCCGTCGTGAGGACGACCGGAACCCCGGCGTCCACTACGCGCCGAACCGATCGGCGCACCTCGTGTGGTAGCACTCCCTCGTGGTCGACGAGCGTCCCGTCGATGTCGAGTGCAACCACCTGCGGCCTCCAGGCCGCCATTTCCTGTGTATTCATGTGGCATCTACGTTAGCTCGCCCTCATGACGGGGACGTGAACGCAGGCCGTCCGGACGCCGAACGCGCGTCCCGACCGCCCTGATGAGGCGTCAGGGACGCAGGTACTCCTGGCCGCCCAGATAGGGCCGCAGCGCGGCGGGGACGTAGACCGACCCGTCTGCCTGCTGGTGGTTCTCCAGCAGCATGATGATCGGGCGGGCCATCGAGCACAGCGTCCCGTTGAGGGTGGCCAGCGGGGCGACCGTGTCGCCGTCGCGCATGCGGATGTTCAGCCGCCGCGCCTGGAACTCGGTGCAGTTCGAGGTGGACGTGATCTCGCGGTAGCGGCCCTGGCTGGGCACGTAGCCGTAGCAGTCGTACTTGCGCGCGGCCGACAGGCCGAGGTCACCGGACGCCACGTCCAGCACCTGGAAGGGGATCTCCAGGAGCGAGATGAACTCCTTCTCGAAGCCCAGGAGCTTCTCGTGCCAGGCCTCGGCGTCCTCCGGCGCGCAGTAGATGAACATCTCGACCTTGTCGAACCAGTGCACCCGGAAGATGCCCTTGGTGTCCTTGCCGTACGAGCCGGCCTCGCGGCGGTAGCACGGCGAGAACGCGACGTACTGCCGCGGCAGCGTGCCCGCGTCCAGGATCTCGTCGGAGTGGTAGGCGGCCAGCGCCACCTCGCTGGTGCCGACCAGGTACAGGTCGTCCCGCTCGAGGTAGTAGACGTCCTCGGCGGCCTGGCCGAGGAAGCCGGTGCCCGCCATCGCGGACGGACGCACCAGTGCCGGCGGGATCATCGGGGTGAAGCCCCATTCGGCCGCCTTCGCCATGGCCAGGTTGAGCAGCGCGAACTCCAACTGCGCACCCACCCCGGTGAGGAAGTAGAAGCGGGCGCCGGACACCTTGCTGCCGCGCTCCATGTCGATGGCCTTCAGGCCCTCGGCGATCTCGATGTGGTCCTTGACCTCGATGCCCTCGGCCGCGAAGTCGCGGGGGGTGCCGATGGTCTCCAGCACGTAGAGGTCGTCCTCTCCGCCGGTCGGGACGCCGTCGATGACGAGGTTCGGCAGCGCGCTCATCAGCTCGTCGAACCGGGCGCCGGCGGCGTCGGAGTCGGCCTGCGCGGCCTTCACCTGGGCGGCGAGCTCCTTCGTCCGGGCCAGCAGGGCGGCCTTCTCCTCGCCCTGGGCGCGGGCCACCTGCTTGCCGAGCTCCTTCTGTTCGGCGCGCAGCGTCTCGAACGAGGCGATCCCCGAGCGCCGGGCCTCGTCGGCCGAAACCAGCCAGTCGACCAGTTCGACGGACTCGCCGCGCGCCACCTGGGAGCGCCGAACGAGGTCAGGGTCGGTACGCAGCAGCTTCGGGTCGATCACGGGCCGAAAGCCTACCGCCAGCGTCCGGCCCCTCCGACTTGTCAGAGTCTCAGGTCGCTCTGGCGTTCTGAGATTCTGACAAGTCGGAGGGTGGGGTCACTCGTCGCCGGGGTGCACCAGGGAGGTGTACCAGTCTTTGGCGGCGGCGAAGTCGCTGTCGGCGAAGCCGCGGGGGACGTGGGCGTCCACTCCGTCGGCGCGCGGGTACGAGCCGAGGAAGATCACGTCCTCACAGATGCGGTGCAGGCCCTGCATGGCCTCGGCCAGGCGCGGGTCGCGCAGGTGGCCCTCCGCGTCGATGCTGAAGCAGTAGTTGCCCATGCCGGTCTTGGTGGGACGCGACTCGATGCGGCTCAGGGACACCCCGCGGCCGGAGAACTGCTCGAGGATCTCGAGCAGGGCGCCGGCGCGGTCGGTCTGCATGAACGCCACCAGTGTGGTCTTGTCGTGGCCGGTGCGCCGCGGGGGCTCGGCCGGACGCGACACCAGCACGAACCGGGTGACCGCGGACGCGTTGTCGGCGATCCCGGTGGCGATCGCCTCCAGCCCGTACATCTCGCCGGCGATCTCGCCGCAGATGGCAGCGTCGAACCGCGAGCCAGGGTCGGACACCTCCAGCGCGGACGCCGCGTTCGACCCGCCCTCGGTGACGCTCGCCTGTGGCAGGTGGGACGCCATCCACTCCCGGGTCTGCGCAGCGGAGTGCGGGTGGGTGACCACCTTGCGGACGTCCTCGAGCCGGGTGCCGGGGCGGGCGTACAGGTTGAACTGCACGGGCAGCAGCACCTCGCGGACGATCATCAGCCGCCGGCCCGCCGAGAGGGCGTCCAGGGTGACGGAGACCCCGCCCTCCACCGAGTTCTCGATCGGCACCAGGACGGCCTCGACCGAGCCCGCGCGGACGGCGTCCAGGGCCTGGGAGACGGTGGCGAACGGAACGGCCTCGGCGTCGGAGAAGGTCATCAGCGCCTGGTGGGTGAAGGTTCCCGCGGGTCCGAAGTATCCGAGCACCCGCTCAGCCTATCGGCGCCGCCGCAGCGCTCCCCGTCCGCGGACGCCGCAGCAGACGGGACCGTCCCACCAGCCGAAATGAAAGGGGACTGTCCCCTTTCATTTCGCCACCCGGACCCCCCGGACCAAAAGGGGACTGTCCCCTTTTGGTCCGCTCAGGCGGCGATCTTCGCCACCGGTTCGCGGACGCGTCCGCGGCTCGGCAGCCGCACCCAGGAGGGCAGCTTCGGCAGCTCGTGGCCCCACGTCCACCACCAGTGCACGATCAGCACTAGCACCAGGATCTGCGCGCCGCTGCACACGTAGTCGCGGACGAAGTTCGCGATGCCCTGCATGGCCTCGCTGAACTGCACCGACCGCCCGGTGACGTAGGCCACCGACAACCACAGCCCGCGCCACATCATCAGCACGTCGAGCCGGGAGGCGATCATCAGCCCCAGCGGTACCCACGTGGTGAGGTCGTACCAGCTCAGCGTGTACGGCGACGTGACCAGCCAGGACGCGGTGAGGATCGCGGCCGTCCGCACAGCGATGGTGAGCGGGTCGCGGCGCGGGTCCTCGTCGTCCGGGACGCCGGGCACCAGCCGCCAGGGCAGGACGCGGGACAGCATCCATGCGACCACGATCATCATCGCCCAGCCCGCCCAGCCGATCAGGCTGTGGGTGACGAAGTCGCCGACGATCGGGGTGAGCAGCCACTGGAACCACGGCGCCCACGAGCCGGCCGAGATGTAGCCGGTGTTCCGGCTCGCGGCGAGCAGTGCCCGGGGCACGATCAGCCCGTAGCCGATGCCCAGCGGGATGGCCGCACCGACCACCAGCATCAGCAGCTTCCGCCAGTCGCGGCGGTAGCCCCACGCCATGGCGATGCCGTAGTAGACCAGCGACACCTTCACCGTCCCGGCCAGACCGATGCCCAGACCGGCCACGAACGGGCTCTTCCGGATGAACAGCAACCCGACGATCGCGAACACCAGGGTGAGCGCCTCGTTGTGCGCGCCGGCCAGCACCGACCAGATCATGAGCGGGTTGAGGACGGTGAACAGGATCGCCCGGGTCTGGATCTTGTGGTCGTCGTGGGCGAGCACGACCGCGATCGCGCCGATCACCAGGAACGGCAGCAGCGCGAACATCTGCAGCCAGAAGACGGTGTCGTGCATGTTGCCGTCGCCCAGCCACGCGGCCAGCCACTGCGAGGCGGACGCCAGCGGGCCGTACACGCTCGGGGTGTCCTGCCAGGGACGCTCGGTCCAGACCAGCAGCGGGTCGTACTCCTGCCGGAAGATCTCGGCGGGGGTGATGTCGTAGGGGTTCAGGCCGCGCACCTGGAGGCGTCCGTACGCCGCGTACATCAGGACGTCCGCGGACGTCATCGGCGGCACCAGGCTGGTCAGGATGCTGAGCAACGAGCCCAGCAGGAACAGCCGGCGGTTGTTCGGACGCCACCCGGAGTTGACCGCCCGCCAGGCGATCAGCAGGCCCAGTGCACCCATCCCGATCGCCAGCCAGAGCGCGGGCACCGCCACCCACTCGCTCAGGGAGACCATGCCCACCGGCAGGTACCACGGCGGCAGGTAGCTGGTGCGCGGGCCGAGCTTGAGCGTCACCGAGGACGGGCCGCACAGCGCGACCCCCAGGATCATGACGGCGCCGGCGACGATCAGCCCGATCGCCCAGCGTGGATCGCTCAGCCACGGCGTCCTGAGAAAGCGGCGCAGCCGTGCGAGCACACTCTTCACCCCGCACCCCGTTCTCGTAGCCGCCACCACTCCGCCCAGCAGGCTACCCGTACGAAGTAACGGTCAGGTCTCGGGCCGTCCGCGCGGGACGGCGTCCCTGCCTACGCGCCGTTCGGGGTCGGGTTCCGCTGCGAGAACTGCTTCGCGCCGGCCTCGACGACGATCCGGACCAGCTGCGTGCCGGGGACGAAGATGTTCACGGCCTCGACACCGACGTCCAGCAGGAACTTCGGGTCGAGGATCTTGCCCAGGTACTGCTCGAACGTCGCGCCGTCGGGACGGATCTCGCCGGTCAGGCCGTCGAACTCCATGACCGACTCCTTGCCGCCGTGCCGGTACCGGAAGGCGTACACCGGGCGGTACACGAGGTCGACGACGTCCACGCTGACCCGCTCCTCCAGCACCCGATCGGCGTCGATCTTGCCGATGGCGGACGGGACCACCTCCCGCACCAGCATCGACGCCTTGGTGTCCGGCGGCACGACCACCGTCCCGGCACGCGCCGTCTCGGCGAGCGCGGCGGCGTCCACGACGGTGCCGGGGAACTGCAGGTAGTTGCCCAGGCCCGGGCTCTCGGCGCGGGTGAGCCCGTCGAACAGGTAGTCGCGCGCGGTTTCGTCTCGGCACGTCTCCACTCCCGACAACCGCAGCTGCCCCTGCTCGCTGGGCAGCGTCTGGCCGAGCAGCTGGACGCTGCGGACGCTCGGGGCGAGGGTCACCGCGTAGCTCCGCGTCCGCTCGTACCCGGCGACGGCGACCACGTGCAACCGCCAGAACGGCTGCAGCCGACGCTCGCGGTACACGCACTCGTAGTCCTCGGACGCGGACCGGTTCAGCAGGCCGCCGAGCTTCGCGACGGTGCCGAACGCGTCCGCGCGCCGCGACCACGCGCGGCCCTCGGCGTGGTCGAGGGTGAACCGGTCGGTGAGGACGAGGATGCGTTCCTCGGCAATTTCGACGTCCATGCGCCACCCCCCGCGAGTTCTGTCGGCACCAGCGTAACGATGCGAACCCGCGCGCGACAGGCGGCGTTGGCCGTTCGCGGCGCTACTTCAGCAGCTTCGACATGCGACGGTCGGCAAGCAGCTTGCCGCCGGTCTGGCAGGTCGGGCAGTACTGCAACGAGCTGTCGGCGAACGACACCTCGGCGATCGTGGTGCCGCAGACCGGGCACGGCTGGCCGGCTTTCCCGTGAACGTGGAGGTTGAGCTTCTTGTCGCCCTTCAGCTCCTTGGCGGCCAGGCCGGCCGACCGCGCGACGGCGTCGGCGAGCTCGCTGCGGATCGCGGCGTAGAGGGTGGCTCGCTCCTCGACGTCCAGCCCGTTGGAGGGCTTGAACGGGCTGAGTTTCGCGGCGTGCAGGATCTCGTCGGAGTAGGCGTTGCCGATGCCGGCGATGATCCGCTGGTCACGCAGGACGCCCTTCAGTTGGGCGCGTCCGGCGGTGTCGAGGATGCCGTCGAGCACGGCCGGGGTGAACGCGTCGGCGAGCGGGTCGGGGCCGAGGGTGGCGATGCCGGGCACCTCGTCGAGCGCGTTGACCACGTAGATCGCCAGCCGCTTCTGGGTGCCCATCTCGGTGAGTTCGAACCCCGAATCGTCGTCGAAGCCCACCCGGAGCGCCAGCGGGCCGCGTCCGGGGCGGGCCGGGGTGAGCGGCACCGTCTCCTTCCAGGTCAGCCAGCCGCCGCGGGCCAGGTGGAACACCATCCACAGGCCTCCGACCGAGAGGCAGATGAACTTGCCGTGCCGCTCGACGTCGTCGACCTCCAGGCCGTTCAGGGCGCCCAGCGGCACCTGGAACGTCTTGAGGCTGGAGAAGGCGGCCAGCTCGGTGCGGGCGACGGTCTTGCCCACGCACGCGTCGACGAGGAAGACGCGCAGCGCCTCGACCTCGGGCAGTTCAGGCATGTTCCTCCTTCCGCGCCGGCCACGCGGGCTCCGGCACCGCCAGCGCCTCCCCGAGCAGCCCCAGGTACTCGTCCCGCTCGACCTCGATCGCGCCGAGGCTGGCGAGGTGGTCGGTCTGCCACTGGACGTCGATGATGCGGTCCTCAGCATGCTCGTCGGCCAGCAGCTCCACCAGTGCCAGCAGCGCCACCTTGGACGCGTCGCGCCCCAGCACGGGGTCGTGGAACATCGACTCCCCCGCGAACAGGCCGCCGAGGGAGACCCCGTAGAGCCCGCCGACGAGGCGTCCGTGGGTGTCCCAGGTCTCGACGGAGTGGACGCGGCCCATCTCGTGCAGCGTGCCGTAGACCCGGCGGATGTCGGCGTCGATCCAGCCGTGCGGACGCGCCGGGTCGCCGCAGCGCTCGAGCACCTGGGTGAAGGCGGCGTCGACGGTGGTGGTGTAGTGGTGGGCCGACTTCCGCAGCGAGCGGGGGACGCGGAGCGCGTCCAGCGGCAGCACGCCCCGGTGGAGCGGCGACCACCAGCCCATCTGCCCGAACCCGGACTCGTGCAGCGGCATCGGGAACACGCCCTCGGTGTAGGCGGCCAGCACCAGGGCCTCGTCGAACTCGGCGGAGAACGCGATCAGGTCCTGCGCCGGCCAGCTCTGGGGAGGCCCGAAGATGCCCGGGCGGCGTGCCATGGTTCGATTCTGCCAGCCGGGCCCGACAGCACCCGGGAGTGGGTTACGCAATCCGCCCTCGCGATGGCCGGAATCGGCCGAATCCGGCGATTCGCGCCCGCGACAGGGCAGATCGTGTACCGGCAAGGGGTCGCCCGGGGTCGGCTCGGGGGTCGCCACCGGAGACGGGCGCGGATGCCGGGCCTACGCTGGGAGCGTCCGCACGAGAGGAACTCCACATGGCGAACGCCGCCAGTGACTTCGGCAAGCAGCTGGTCACCCGCACTCCCGAGGTGGCCGGAGGGCTGCTGCGCACGATCGTCGACTTCGCGATCGACGGGAGCCCGGCCTTCCCGGGCGCCAAGGCGACCGCAGCGCGCACGTTGCAGTCGAAGGGCGACCGCGAGGTCGCGATCGACTCGCTGGTGCGCTACCACATCGGCGCCGCCTCGATGCAGGGCTTCCTGACCAGCGTCGGCGGCCTGATCACGCTGCCGGTCGGCCTGCCCGCCAACATCGCGGGCATGGCGATCCTGAGCGTCCGGATGATCGGTTCGATCGCCCACCTGCGCGGCTACGACGTCGACGACCGGCGGGTCCGCGCGGCACTCACGCTGGCGATGCTCGGCGACGACGAGGTGCGTCGCCTCGTCGCGGACGGCAAGCTGCCCAGCACCCCGCTGGCCATCGCGACCGCCCCGGTCTTCGACCCGAACCTCGACCGCGTCATCAGCGAGCGCGTGATGGGTTCGCTCGCCGGACGCCTCGGCGGCAAGCACCTCGCCGTGGTCGTGGTGCGACGCATCCCGCTGGTCGGTGGTGGCGTCGGCGCGGCCGTGGACGGCTGGCTCACCTTCGGCCTGGCCGGCTACGCCAAGCGCGAGTTCATCGCCCGCCACCGGGCGTCCATCCCCCGCCTCTAGCCGTAGGAAGGGGACCGCCCCGCGATCCTTGCGGAATGAAAGGGGACTGTCCCCTTTCGTTTCGGCGCTACTCCACGGAGCTTCGCGCGACCCGGCGGGTGATCAGGCAGGTGACCTCGTAGGGGATCGTGCCCATCAGCTCCGCCAGTTCGGACGTGGTGATCTCCTCGGCGCCGCTGCGTCCGACCAGCACCACGTCGTCCCCCACCTGCACGTCGGTCTGCGGGCCGAGGTCGAGCATCGTCTGGTCCATGCACACCCGGCCGGCGATCGGGTAGCTCCGTTCCCCGATCAACATGCGCCCGCGGTTGGAGAGCAGCCGCGAGTAGCCGTCCCCGTAGCCGACCGGGACGGTCGCGATCCACGTGTCGCGGGACGCCGTCCAGGTGCGGCCGTAGCCGACGGTCTCCCCGGCAGCCACCGGCTTCACGAACGTCACCCGGGTGCGCCACTCCAGGCCGGGCAGCAGCGGGACGGTCCGCGCCGCCTCCGGGTCGGGGAGGGCGCCGTAGATCATGATCCCCGGACGCACCATGTCGAACCATGCGTCGGGGTGGCCCAGGACCGCGCCGGAGTTCGCCAGGTGGGTGAGGGGGACGGGGCCGCGCGCGGCCTCCACGGCGGCGACGGTCGCGGCGAAGAGCTCGACCTGGCCGCGGGTGAACTCCTCCCCGCGCGGGGAGTCGGAGATCGGCAGGTGCGAGTACAGGCCTTCGAGCCGCAGGCCGGGCGTCGCGTCGATCTGCCGGGCGAGGGCGGGGGCGTCCTCGGGTGGGCAGCCGATGCGGCGCATCCCGGTGTCGACCTTCAGGTGCACGTCGACGGTCTCGCGCTGTGCCTGGGCGGCCGCGCCGGCCTCGGCGATGGACGCGGCGTCGGTCACGCACAGGGTCAGCCCGATACCGACGGCCAGCGCGACCTCCTCGCCGCGCGCCACCGACAGCTTCAGGATCGGCATCCGGATGCCCGCCGCCCGCAGTTCGGCGCCCTCGCGGACGTTGGCCACGCCCAGCCAGTCGGCGGCGCCGGTGCGCTCGATCATCCGGGACACCTCGATCGCGCCGTGGCCGTAGGCGTCCGCCTTCACGGCGGCCAGCACCAGCCGGTCGCCCACCCGCGCGCGGATCGCGTCGAGGTTCGCGCGGATGTGGTCGAGGCGCGTGGTCGCGAGCACCGGCGGCTCGATCATTCGCCGACCGCCACCGGGCGTCCCGGGTCGTTCGACCAGCCCGACCAACTCGGTGCGTACAGGGACGCCTCGATGCCCAGGCTGGCCAGCGCGAGCACCACCTGGGCGGCGGAGACCCCGGAGCCGCAGTAGACCGCGACCGGACGGTCGGACGGGAGGTCGACCAGCGCGTCCAGCTCGGCCGGGGACGGCAGTCGTCCGGCGGCGTTCCAGAAGCCGCCCACCGGACGGTTGACCGCCCCGGGGATGTGGCCGGCGCGGGGGTCGATCGGCTCGGTCTCGCCGCGGAAGCGCTCGGGGGCGCGGACGTCGATCAGGACGCCGTCGAACCCGGCGACCTCGTCGGCGTCCAGCGTGGGCAGCTGGCCGGTGACCAACTCCAGCGGCCCGCCGGGGGTGGCGTCCGGCTCGCCGGTCTCGAGCGGACGCCCGTCCGCGACCCACGCGCGAACGCCGCCGTCGAGGACGCGGACGTCCAGCCCCGCCCAGCGCAGCACCCACCACGCGCGGCCGGCGGCGAAGGAACCGGGCTCGTCGTAGACCACGATCGGCTGTTCGGGGTCGACGCCGAGCGCGCCGAGCCCTTCGCCCAGACGGGCGGCGTCCGGGAGCGGGTGCCGGCCCAGCGTCGGGTCGGTGGTCGGGCCGGTCAGCACCGCCTCGAGGTCGAGGAACCGCGCGCCGGGAAGGTGGCCGGCGGCGTACTTCGCGCGCCCCGCGCCGTGTTGTTCACCGAGGTTCCAGCGGACGTCGAGCAGCTGCCCATTGGCAGGCAGGTCGGCAACACTGACCAGGACTTCGGCTCGCGCGGACACGCCAGCACTCTAGAACACCATCGTCGCCGGCCCATCGTGACGCCTCGCTCGCTGCGCTCACGAGCCTCCTCAGGGACCGTCCGCGCCCCTGGGAGCGTCCGTGAGGAACGAGCGGACGCGTCACGAAGCGGCCCCGCACAAACGCCCCCGATACTCACAAACGCCCCCGAAATTTCGGGGGCGCTTGTGAGTATCGGGGGCGTTTGCGGGAGAGGGGCAGGGACGGGGAGAGGGGCGGGACGGGGAGGGGGACGGATCAGGCGGCGGTGCCGTTGCGCAGGAGCGAGCCGCGTCCGGTGGGCCAGAGGGTCGTGCCGGCGACCGACCCGGGCACCGTCCACACGTCGAGGCCGTGGTCGATCGAGGTGGTGACGATCTCCAGGGTGCCGTCCCCGTCCAGGTCGCCGACGGACGGCGCCGCCGCGATCCCGATGCCGTTGCCGTCCTTGGCCTGCTTCGGCACCTTGAGGTTGGCGATCTTGCTCCCGGACGCGCTCAGCACGATCAGCCGTCCGCTGCCGGACGACAGCCCGTACTGCCCGAAGACGAGCTCGGGGACGCCGTCCGCGTTCAGGTCGGCGGCCACCACCTCGGAGGCGAAGGTCCGCTTCTTGCCGGGCGCGTAGCCGTAGCGCCACAGCCGCTTTCCGGTCGAGCTGATCGCGTACACGTAGCCGTCGTTGCCCGGGAACACGATCTCGGGGTGGCCGTCGCCGGTGAGGTCGACGAGGGTCGGCGCCGGGATACCGTCCGGCGGGTACCAGTCCCCCGATTTGCGGACGACCGGCTTGCCGGTCCGCGGCAGCACCTCGAACCCGGCGTGCCGCCGTCCCGAACGGACGCCGCCGTCCTGCGCCCCGTCGAGCACCATCACCGCGTGCGACTGGGTCTCGTACGGGATCTTCTTCTCCACGTTCGGGATGCCGATCACCTCGGCGTCGCCGTCGCCGTCGAGGTCGCCGATCGACGGCGGGGACGCTGTCCACTGCAGCCACGACTTGCTCTTCGGGCTCGGCCACGACCCGGTGTGGGCGTGCCACTGGGCGTCCTCGACCGACATGCTCAACCACCGGATGAACTGTCCCCAGCCGAGCCGCTCGCCCGCGTAGGCGCTGGCCCGGTTCGTGTACCAGTCGGACGCGAGCACCGACGTCCCGTCGTGGTTGAACACGTTGATCTGGTGGTTGTCGAAGGTGACCACGATCTCGAGCTCCGGGTCGTCGTCGAGCTGTCCGATGCCGACGTTCTCGCCGTACGCGCCGTAGCCGTCGTTGCCCTGGCCGTTGAAGTCCTTGTCGTTGCCGGTGCCGCTGAGCTGGTTGTACCGCGGCCACGCCGGGCTGTGGCCGCCCGCCGGCTGGTAGGTCTTGCCGTTCGCGGAGAACACGAACACCTGCGACCCGGTCGAGGAGGTGTTGGTGGTCGTGGCGACGATCTCGACGCTGCCGTTCCCGTCGAGGTCGGCGGCGGCGAGGCCGCGGACCTCGGGCGTCTGGCCGCCGCTCTTCACGGACGCCGGCCAGCCGGCCTTGGTCACCAGGGTGCCGTTGCGCCACTCGTAGGCGGCCACGGTGCCGCTGCCCCCGACCACGATCTCGCGAACCCCGTCGCCGTCGAGGTCCGCCACCACCGACGGGGCGTAGACCCGTCCGGACGTGGCGGTGCCGGTGGCCAGTTTGGTGCCGGTCGCCGAGTAGACGTAGGTGGAGTACAGCGGCGCGACGATCTCCAGCTTCTGGTCGCCGTCGAGGTCGACCAGCGACGGCGAGGAGAACCACCCGGTCTGCCCGGGGTCGATACGCCGCACCCAGACCGGCTTCTTGACCGGCGTGGACGCGGCCGGCAGCACCTGGGCGGGGACGGTGAGGCTCTCGGCGGGGAGGGTGATCGCCTGCGCGACGGCACCTGCCGTCCGGTCAGGGATGGCGGTCGGCGAGGCGATCGCGCAACCGGCGGTGAGGGCGAGGACGCAGCCGGCGATGAGCATGCCGAGGCGGGGGGACGTGACGGCCATGCCCGGCACGGTAACCCACCCCCGTCGCCGAATGGCACCGTTTCGGTCGGTGGCCCCGCGGCGGGCGAGCCCGGGAAGGGGCTAGAAGAGCAGGGCCAGCGCCGGGTCGGACATGATCGTGGACACGTCGGCCAGGAACTTGGAGCCCATCTCGCCGTCCACCAGGCGGTGGTCGAACGTGACGGTGACCGTGCAGACCGAGCGCGGCTCGATGCGCTCGTTCTCCCCCTCGCCGACCACCCACGGCTTGCGCAGGATCGTGCCCAGGCACATGATCGCGGCCTCGCCGTTGTTGGGGATCGGCGTGCCGCCGTCCACGCCGAACACGCCGACGTTGGTGATCGAGAACGTGCCGCCCGACATCGCCTCCGGAGGCACCTTGCCCGAACGGGCCTGCGGCACCAGCTCGTTGATGGCCTGGGTGAGCTGCAGCAGGTTCATCTCGTTGGCCCGCTTGATGTTGGGCACCAGGAGCCCGCGCGGGGTGGCCGCCGCGATGCCGAGGTTGACGTCCTCGTGCAGCACGATCTCGTTGCGCTCGGCGTCGTAGCTGGAGTTGAGCTCCGGGACCCGCTCGATCGCCAGGCAGGCGGCCTTCGCGAACACGGCCAGCGGGGAGATCCGCAATCCGGTGAAGTCGCGTCGGCGCTTGAGGGTCTCGATCAGCTGGACGGTGGCGGTCACGTCCACCTCGACGAACGCAGTGGCCTGCGGGACGGCGAGCGAGGCCGTCATCGCCCTGAACATCTCCTTGCGGACGCCGCGCAGCGGGATCCGCTGCTCGCCGGTGTTGCTGGCTGCGGCCACCACGTCGTCGGCGGTGATGGTGCCGCCCGGACCGGTCGGCGCCACGGTGGACAGGTCGACGCCCAGGTCGCGGGCCACCCGGCGGACGGGCGGCTTGGCCAGCGGACGCCCTGCGGACGCGGGCGCCGCGGAAGCTGGCGGGGTGGCGGCCGGTGCAGCCGGAACCGGGGCGGGAGCGACGGGGGCAGCCGGGACAGCGGCGGCCGCGGCCGCAGGGGCGTCGGTCCTGCGTGCGCGCCGCGTCACCGCGCCGGCCTTGGTGCCGTAGCCGACCAGGTTGGAGCCGGACCCGGAGATCCCGGCATTCGCCGGGACGACGGGGGTGGTGGTGACCGGGGCGCCGGCGGACGGGGAGGCCGGGGCCGCGGAGGCGCTCGACGCTCCCTGAGGAGCCTCGTGAGGAGCGAGCGAGGCGTCACGAGGGGCGTCCGCGTCCACAGCCTCGTCCAGGCCCCGGATGCGGATGATCGGGGCACCCACCTCGACGGTGGTGCCCTCGGCGACCAGGATCTCGGCGACCACGCCGGCGTACGGCGAGGGCAGCTCGACCAGCGACTTGGCGGTCTCGATCTCGAGCAGGGTGTCGTTCACGGCGACCGTGTCGCCCACCGACACCTTCCAGGAGACGATGTCGGCCTCGAGCAGGCCCTCACCCGGATCCGGCAGCTTGAACTCGTGCATCTGTGGCCTCTCAGTACGCCAGGGAGCGGTCGACCGCGTCGAGCACCCGGTCCAGGTCGGGCAGGTAGCCATCCTCCACCCGGCTGGGCGGGTAGGGAAGGTCGTAGCCGGTGACCCGCAGCACGGGCGCCTCCAGCTCGTAGAAGCACTCCGCCTGGATCCGGGCGGCGAGTTCCGCGCCGATGCCCAGCGTCCCGACCGCCTCGTGCACCACGATCGCGCGCCCGGTGCGCCGGACGGAGGCGAACACTGTCTCGTCGTCCAGCGGCGACAGCGAGCGCAGGTCGACCACCTCGAGGCTGCGGCCCTCGGCCTCGGCGGCGACGGCGGCCTCCACGCAGGTGCGCACCATCGGGCCGTAGCAGAGCAGGGTCGCGTCCGTCCCCGGCTTCACCACCCTGGCGTCGTACAGCGGCAGCGGGGACGCCTCGGTGTCCACCTCGCCCTTCTCGTGGTAGCGGCGCTTGGGCTCCAGGAAGATCACCGGGTCGTCGTCGGCGATGGCCTGCTGAATCATCCAGTAGGCGTCGTGGGGGTTCGAGCAGGTGACGACCTTGAGCCCGGGGGTGTGCGCGAAGTACGCCTCCGGCGACTCGCTGTGGTGCTCGATCGCGCCGATGCCGCCGCCGTAGGGGATGCGGATGACCATCGGCACCGACATCGTCCCGTGGGAGCGGAACCGCATCCGCGACACCTGGGAGACGATCTGGTCGAACGCCGGGTAGACGAACCCGTCGAACTGGATCTCGACGACCGGACGGTAGCCGCGCAGCGCGAGGCCCATCGAGGTGCCGACGATGCCGGCCTCGGCGAGCGGGGAGTCGACCACCCGGTCGGTCCCGAACTCGTTCTGGAGGCCCTCGGTGACGCGGAAGACGCCGCCGAGCTGGCCGATGTCCTCGCCGGCCAGCAGCACCTTGGGATCGTCCGCCAGCGCTCTGCGCAGGCCGGCGTTGAGGGCCTTGACCATCGTCATGGTGCTCATTCGGACGCCCCTTCGAAGGAGGCCTCGTAGGCCAGGTACTCCTCGCGCTGGCGCGCCAGGGCCGGGGGCATCCCGGCGTAGACGTGCTGCCACTGCTCGCCGAGGGCGGGCTCGGGCAGGGCCAGGCAGCCGGCGCGCAGGCGCTCGGCAAGGGCCTCGGACTCGGCCGCGAGGGCGTCCAGCCAGGCCTGGTCGATCGCGCCGGTCGAGAGCAGATAGGTCTTCACGCGTTCGATCGGGTCCTTGGCCTTCCAGGCGTCCTGCTCGGCGGCGAGGCGGTACTTGGTGGGGTCGTCGGACGTGGTGTGCGCGCCCATCCGGTAGGTGTAGGCCTCGACCAGCACCGGGCCCTCGCCGCGCCGCGCCCGGTCCATCGCCAACTGGGTGACCGCGTGGACGGCGAGCACGTCGTTGCCGTCGACCCGCAGGCCGGGGAAACCGAACCCGGCCGCCCGCCGGTAGAGCGGGACGCGGGACTGCAACGAGGCGGGCTCGCTGATCGCGTACTGGTTGTTCTGGCAGAAGAAGACCACCGGGGCGGCGTAGGACGCGGCGAAGACGAACGCCTCGTTGACGTCGCCCTGGCTGGTGGCGCCGTCGCCGAAGTAGACGATCGCGGCACCGTTGGCGGCGGGGTCGTCGTTGCCGACCTGGCCGTCACGCTGGAGCGCCATCGCCATGCCGACCGCGTGCAGGGCCTGCGTCCCGATCACGAAGGAGTAGAGGTGGAAGCCGTCCGGCCGGGACGGCCAGTCGACCATCGCGGTGCCGCGGAAGGTGCCGAGCAGGTCGACCGGGTCGATGCCCGCGCACCACGCCACGCCGTGCTCGCGGTAGGACGGGACGATCAGGTCGGGGTCGCGCAGCGTTCGTCCGGAACCGATCTGGGCGGCCTCCTGGCCCAGGGCCGGCGGCCACAGGCCGAGCTCGCCCTTGCGCTGGAGCGCGGTGGCCTCGGTGTCGATGCGCCGGGCCAGCACCATGTCGCGCAGGTGGGAGGCGATGTCGGCGTCGGTGCCGGAGTAGCTGAAGTCGGGGTGGTCGACCCGGCGTCCGCTCGGATCGAGCAACTGGATCGGCTCGTCGCCAACCGCGAAGACGTCGGTGCCTGCGGGCTCGGTCAAGGGATCTCCTGGTCGTCGGGGCTCCGGCAGAACACCTAACTTACGGTTACGTAACCATAGGTGTCAAGTGTCCCGCCCCCGCGCAAACGCCCCCGAAGTTCACAGACGCCCCCGAAATTTCGGGGGCGTCTGTGAGTTTCGGGGGCGTTTGTCAGTCGAGTTGGTAGCCGGGGGTCGAGCGGGAGAGCGCGACCTCCTCCTCGGACATGTCGGCGGGGATGGCGTCGAACAGCGGGGTGGACAGGTAGCGCTCGCCGGTGTCGGGCAGCATCGCCAGGATCACCGAGCCGGGCTCGGCCCGCTCGGCCACCTGCCGCGCGACCGCGAACGTCGAGCCGCCCGAGACGCCGGTGAAGATGCCCTCCTTCTGGGCCAGCTCCTGCGCCCACTTCATGCCCTCTGCACCCGCGACCGGGACGAGTTCGTCGTAGTAGTGGCCGTCGATGGCCTCCTGGAGGACCTTGGGGATGAAGTCCGGCGTCCAGCCCTGGATCGGGTGCGGCTCGAACGCGGGGTGGCTGCCCGCGGGCTGCCCCTCGGCGTCCCGTTCCTGCGGGGTGCCGCTGCCGACGAGCTGGGCGTTGGCGGGCTCGGACAGGACGATCTTCACGTCCGGACGCTCCTGACGCAGCACCCGTCCGACCCCGGCCACGGTGCCGCCGGTGCCGTAGCCGGTGACGAAGTAGTCGAGCCGGGAGCCGGCGAAGTCGTTGACGATCTCGCGGGCGGTGGTGGCCGCGTGGATGTCGGCGTTCGCCTCGGTCTCGAACTGGTGGGCGAGGAACCAGCCGTTGGCCTCGGCCAGCTCGACCGCCTTGCGGTACATGCCGAAACCCTTCTGGGCGCGCGGGGTGAGCACCACCCGGGCCCCCAGCATGCGCATCAGCTTGCGGCGCTCGACCGAGAAGCTGTCGGCCATCGTCACGACCAGCGGGTAGCCCTTCTGGGCGCACACCATGGCCAGGCCGATGCCGGTGTTGCCGCTCGTCGCCTCCACCACCGTCTGGCCGGGCGTGAGCAGGCCGCGGCGCTCGGCGTCCTCGATGACGTTGATCGCGAGCCGGTCCTTCACCGACGACAGCGGGTTGAAGTACTCCGCTTTCACGTAGATGGTCACCCCCTCGACGCCGACGTTGTTGACGCGGACGACCGGGGTGTCACCCACGGTGTCGAGGATGCTGTCGTAGCGGCGTCCGCGGCCGTTGGTCGTCCTGATCGATTCGGCTGCTGCCATGGTGCTCCCGCCTTCCCCTCGGTTCGATGCCCTCTTTCCAACGTAGGCTCCGCCCGCGGCGCGCTCCATGCGCAGCCTTGCCCCACACCCTGCGCGTTCGTGGGCGATGCCCTAGGTTGGGACGAGACCCACGACTCACCCCCGGAAGAAGACGCATGGGCTCACGCCTCCCCACAGTCCTCCTGAGCGCGGCCTTCAGCCTGTGCGCGATCGCCGTCCCGATCGTGATCATCATCCTCCTGGCCTCGATCCGTCGCGAGCTCCGTCGCCTGAACGAGCGGCAACGCGCCACCACCGAGACCCAGGACGAACTGAACCGCAGGCTCGCTGCCCTGGCCGACTCGCTGAGTGGTCTCCAGCGGGACGCCGGGGCCGACCAGCGCCCCGAGGCCACGAACTGGAACGTCCTGGCCTCGCCGGGTGAGGGCACCGCGGGCGCCGCATCTCCGACCACTCTGCTCAGCGATCCGGAGATCGCCGAGGGCGCCCGCGACGTCCGCCGGATCTAGGTGCGCGGACGTCCACCCGCCACCCTCTCCCGCAAACGCCCCCGAAACTCACAGACGCCCTCGAAATTTCGGGGGCGTTTGTCAACTTCGGGGGCGTTTGTCGGCGAGCGGGACGGCGGGGTCGAGGGGCGGACGGGCCGCGGTCAGCTGGCCCAGCGTCCGGTGAAGAACAGCCAGGCCCACACGGCCTGGACGGCCAGCGCCACCAGCACGAGGACGGTGTTGACGACCACCCGCCAGACCGGCAGCCGGTCCCGTCCCTCCAGGATGCGGCCCACCAGGATCCACAGCGGGAACCACAGCAGCACGGCCCGGTTCACGCTCATGAACCAGTAGGACGTGGCGAACGCCACCAGCTGCACCCCGACCCAGGTCGCCTCCGCCCAGCGGCGCTGCACGAGGCAGATCGCGGTCACCAGCAGCCCGACGGCCATGCTGATGATCTCGGCCAGGAACACCCAGTGCCACTCGGGGTGGTCGGCGTACTCGCCCGGCTCCAGGACCTCCAGGGTGTGGCGCAGCGCCTCCCACGGCCAGGCGAAGCCGCGCGCCCAGCCCGCGGTCTGGGCGTCGTACCAGGCGGTCCAGCGTCCGGTCACCGCGTAGAGGTAGCCGACGTACGCCGCCACCACCGACACCGGCAGCACCAGCCACAGCAGCCGTCGCCCGCGCTCGCGCGCCGCACCGGCCTGGGTCAGCGCGAGTACGGCCAGCGCCGCGATCAGGAAGATCCCGGACACACGGACGGAGGCGGCCACCGCCGCCAGCACCGCCGCGGCCGCCCACTGGCGCTTGGCCGCCCGCTCCCACGCCCAGAACGCCGCCGCACAGAACATGGACTCGGTGTAGGGCACCAGCGTGAACACCGCGGTCGGCGCGAGCAGCCAGGCGATCGCCGCCGGCGCCCCGCCCAGCCGGAACAGCGCCCACGCCGCCAACGCGGACGCCGCCAGCGCCAGCACGATCCCCACCAGCAGCGGGGCCAGGCCGGAGGCCGAACCGAGCCGCACCAGCAGCGGCCAGCCGGGGAAGAACGCGATCGAGTTGGCCTCGGCGTAGCCGTCGCGGGCGATGGCCAGGTAGTGCGCGACGTCCCAGTTGCCGAACACGTCGGCGATCGCGCGGTGCTCGGTGAGCATCACCCAGACCGCCACCACCAGCATCACCAGCCGGGTGCCGACCCAGGTCTGCACCACGAGCCGGGCGGCGCGGGCGTCCGCGCGGTGCGCGAGCGGGCTCACGAAGGGGCGGGCGTCCGGATGAACCGGGACAGCCAGGCCGCGTCGGGAGCCCCGTCCAGCACGCCGCCGTCGGGGTCGTCCAGCCCGCCGGCCCGGACGATGTCCCGCTTCGGGTCGATCATGTCCTGCACGACGCGGACGCACAGCCACAGCTGCACGGTGATCCGGAGGAAGACCGCCATCCAGTAGAGCCGGTCCTGCCCGGCGCCGTTGGCCAGGGCGTTGTCGAGGTGGCCCCAGATGGCCGCGAAGTAGACGGTCTCGCCGATGGTGAAGCCGATCCAGTCCACCCAGCGTGGCCGGGCGAGCACCAGCAGCGGCAGCAGCCAGAGCACGTACTGCGGCGAGTAGACCTTGTTGACGAGCAGGAACAGCGCCACCATCAGGAACACGCCCTGGGCGAGCCGCGGACGCCGTGGCAGGAGCAGCAGCAGGGCGCAGATCACGACCGTGCCCACCACCAGCAGGGCAGCCTCGAGGCGCGACGCGGACTCGATCTCGATGTCCATCAGGCTCAGCACGTACCAGATCGAACCGAGGTCACCGCCGCGCTCGACGTTGAACTTCCAGAAGTTCAGCCAGCCCTCGGGCGCAAGCAGGTAGACCGGCAGGTTGACCGCCAGCCACGAGCCGGCCGCGCCGGCGTACGTGAGCAACAGTGGCTTGATCCTGTTCGTGCGCACGCACAGCACGGTCAGGGGGATCAGCAGCAGCGCCGGATAGAGCTTTGCCGCGACCCCCAGCCCGATCCAGATCCCCGCCCAGGCCGGACGCTTGCGCGACCAGGCCAGCAGGCCGAGCGCGGTGAGGGCGAGGACGAGCGCGTCCCAGTTGATCAGGCCGGCGGTCCAGATGGCCGGCGAGATCGCGATGAACATCGCGTCCCACGGACGGCTCATCTTCAGGTGCGCCCAGATCAGCACCCCCATCAGCACGAACAACAGCACCGCGTTGACGCCGAAGAACAGGCTGGCCGAGTGTGCGACCTCCGCGTCGCTGAGCCCCGGACGGCTCTGCCCGCCGAGCATCAGGACGAAGCGGCGACACAGCTCCATGAAGGCCCCGGTGAGCACCGGGTACTCCAGGTCGGTCTGCAGGAACGGGATCTGGCCGTCCTTCAGCCCGCGCCAGTAGTAGAGGACGGGGATGTCGGAGTAGCACATCCACGGCAGGTACTGGTTGCTGGTCTGCTGGCAGGGGATCTGGCGGACCATCACGATCAGCCAGGATGCGGTGAGGGCCAGGAAGGCCCACGGGGCGGGCTGGAACCACAGGCCCCCCGGACGGGCATGGCGACCGAGCGGGCTGCCGAGGACCTTCGACAGCGCCGGTGCTGGGTTGCTCACGCCGCGATCCTATGGGGCTTTCGCTGTAACGCTCGGATTCGGTGACGTGGTCTTCGTCGGGTCGCTCGTCGCCGTCGGCTCCGTCGTCGGCTCGGTCGTCGGCTCGGTGGTCGCCGTCTCGGTGGGCGTGGGAGTGGACGTGGCCGTCGCCGTGGCGGTGGCGGTGTGCTTGGGCTTGTTCGTCGGCTTCTGCGTCGAGGTGCGCGAGGTCGGCGGGTCGAAGGAGAGCTTCTCCATCCCGTCCATCGCGGTCGTCATGTAGCCGAGCCAGGCCGACAGCGGGTAGCCGGAGCCGTACATCCGGCCGAGGTCGGACGTGCCCTGCTTGCCCTTCACCAGCACGACCGCGGTCGAGATCTGCCGGGTGTAGCCGACGAACCACACCGCCTTGGTCTGGCGCTCGGTGTAGGTGTAGGTGCTGTTGCCGACCTTCTTCTTCACGGTCACCGGGTAGCCGACGGTGCCGGTCTTGCCGGCCACGGGGTAGCCGAGCTGGGCCGCGCGGTAGCCGGTGCCGTCCTGGGTCACCTTGGTGAGCGCGTAGGTGACGTCGGTGGCGGTGTCGGCCGCGACGGTCAGCGTGCCCTCGGTGTCGGCCTCGTAGCGCGTCGCGCCGCTGCTGTCCTCGACGTTGGAGACCACGTGCGCGGTGTGCGCCACCCCGCCGTTGGCGAAGGTCGCGTACGCGTTCGCCTGGTTGAGCGGGCTCACCTCGGTGTTGCCGAGCGCGATGCGGTTGCTCAGGTCCCAGTGGCCCTCGGCCGGCAGCCCGGCCGCCTCGGCCATCTCCTGCACCTTCGCCGGACCGTCCGGGATCTGCTGGACGAGGTCGACGAACGCCGAGTTGATGGAGTGCGTGGTGGCGTTCTGGAGCGTGACGGTGCCGTGGTTGCCGTCCGCGTTGGTCACCGGCTTGGAGTCGCCCTTGGGGATGAAGGAGCTGCCGTTGAGCTTGTCGGACAGCGTCCAGCCGTTGTCGAGCGCGGTGGCCAGCGCGTAGGTCTTGAACGTCGAACCGGTCGGACGCGGGTTCGTCGCCCAGTTCCACTGGCTCTGCAGGAAGTCGGGGCCGCCGTAGAGCGCCACCACGCCACCGGTCGCGTTGTCGACCGAGGCCAGGCCCATGTGCAGCTGCTTGGCTGCCTTCTTGCTGCCGGCCGCGGCGGCCAGGGTCTGCTGCTGGACCGACTTCACGGCCGCGTCCTGGAGCGTGGAGTCGAAGGTGGTGACGACCTTGAGGCCGCCGCCACTGATCTGCTCCTCGGTGAAGCCGTTGGCGAGCAGCTCCTTCTTCACCATGGCCAGCAGGAAGCCCTTCGGACCGCCGAACGCCGAATCCTTCGCCTGCTTGGGGAACTTCGGCAGCTTGTCGTAGATCTCGGCCTTCTCCGCGGCGGTGATGGCGTTCATCTCGACCATGCCGTTGAGCGTGTACTGGTAGCGCTCGAGCAGGTCGGCGGCCTGCTGCTTGCCCGCCGCCGGGTCGAGGTTGCCGGGCGCGTTCAGGATGGCGGCGAGCGCCACCGACTGGGCCAGGCTGAGCTTCGAGGCCGGGATGTTGAAGTAGGCCTGGGAGGCCGCTTCGATGCCGTACGCGCCGCGTCCGAAGTAGACGGTGTTCAGGTAGCCCTCGAGCAGTTCCTGCTTGCTGAGCTGCTGGCCCATCTTGGCCGCGAGCAGGAGTTCCTTGGCCTTGCGGCTGAAGGTGCGTTCCTGCGAGAGGTACATGATCTTGATGTACTGCTGGGTGATCGTGGAGCCGCCGCCGGACGCGGTCACGTCCGCCGGCGCGAGGCCGACCAGGCCGAGCGCGGCGCGGAACAGGCCGGTGGCAGAGATGCCCGGGTCGGTCCAGAAGGTGCGGTTCTCGGCGGCGACGACGGCGTCCTTCACGTGCTGCGGCATCTCTTCGTAGTCGATCGACTGCCGGTTCTGCACCTGGAAGGAGCCGAGCTTGGTCTTGCCGTCGTTGTAGTAGACGAAGGTGGTGTTCGTGCTGAAGTCCGAGTTGGGGTCGGGCAGCTTCACAGTCATGTACGCGTAAGCGACCACGCCGGAGCCGATGACTCCCAACGTGAGCAGGGTGGCCAGCATCCACAGCAGGATGCGGACGACCAGCGGACGCTTCCTGCGTCCCTTGCGAGTGGTCTTCGGCGCGTTCCGGGTGCCCGCGGAGCGCTTCGGGTCAGCCATAAATGTCCTCGACGGTCTTCTGGCGGCGTGGCGGTCGTCGCTTCACTCCGTCTCCGAGGAGATAGGAAGCGATCATGTGGTTCCAGCCGCAGTCGACGCACACCTCGACGACGCGGACGGTGAACTCGCCGTACTCGGACTGCATCGCGTCCAGTTCGGCGGTGGACTTGATGCGTCCGGAGAACTGGCCGAGCTGGTCGCCGAACACGTAGTTCAGGTTGACCAGCCGCGCATGCGAGCAGATCGGGCAGGCGACCCCGGACTCCTCGCCGTGGTGCAGGGCCGCACGCATCAGCAGGGGGTCGGCGTCGCAGACGTCGGAGCCGTCCAGAACGCGTTGGGGTCGCTTCAGCGCCTGCAGCGTATTGCGCCGCTGCAGGGCATAGTCGACCTCTTCCCGCCGGGACCACATGGGTTCAAGGGTAGATGGCGCCCCCCAATTTCTCGATTCGGGGACGCTCGCGCACCGGTTTGGCGGCGCTCGGCGGGGATGGAAGAATGGCGCCGCGCGGGGCATTAGCTCAGTTGGTAGAGCACCTGCTTTGCAAGCAGGGGGTCAGGGGTTCGAGTCCCCTATGCTCCACCCCGTCCGCCCTTGTCAGAACAATTTGGCGAACGGGCGGCCGACAGATTGACACCCTCCGTGTCCGATTGCGCCAAGCCACACACAGCCCGAGTGGGGGTCATCGACCGTGTCGCCGCATAGATGCCCGACGTGGACGATGAAGTGGTTGCAGCTGCCGGACGGCTCGAAGCTCAGGCGGCAGTCCTCGAGCGAGTGGCCGGCGAACCCTTCCGGATGATGTTCCCAGGTGGCGCGCTCAGGGAGCGAGCGCACTGAGGGGAACGCTCACGGTGCCGTCATCGGTCACCAGGATTGGTCCGGTTGCTGTGACGACGAGCTGGAACGCCGGCTCTCCCGCTGCCTCGGTGTCGACCTGTGCGATCGCGGCTTGCAGCGAAGCTGCTGCCGCGGTGAGTTGCCCGCCACCGAGCTTGATCTCGACGGCCCCCCAGCGGCCGCCCGGGAGGGTGATGATCGCATCCATCTCCTTGCCGTTGGAATCGCGGTAGTGGCTGACCTCGCCGTCAATCGCAGAGGCGAAAACGGTCAGGTCATGGATGACCGCGCTCTCGAAGAGCACGCCGAGGGTCTGCAGGTCGCCGCGCAGTTGTTCAGGTCCAGCACCTAGTGCGGCAGCAGCGAGCGCCGGATCGACGAGGTGGAGTTTCGGTGACGTGCGTACCCGCGCGCGAGATCGAAGGGCCGGGGTCCATGGTCGCTGCGCTTCGACGATGAACAACCGCTGGAGGAGGCCCACGTAGTTGCTGACGGTCTCCTGGTCGATGGCTGGGGCGACCGCACGGATGTCGGCTGCAAGCGTCTTGTACGTGACCTGGGAGGCGACCGAGCGTGCAAGAGCGACGATGAGTTGCTTGATCACCTCGGGCTCGTGCCTAATCTCGGCGATGCGGCGAATGTCGATGCGCGCGACGTCGTCGATGTAGCCGCGCAATCGGTCCGCTGACTGCCTGACCGACAGCGTGGTCATCGCTGGGAAGCCCGATCGCAGCAGGTTGTCGATGACGGTGTCCAGGTCAGAACCTGCGCCAAGATCGGTCCTTGGTCGCACGCCTGCGAACAAGTCGGCGAGACTGACCGCTTCCGAGGGTGCGTCGAGCTTCTCCCACCATGACATGGTTCGCTGGCGGAGCCTGAGGAATCGCCCTGCCCCGGTGTGCCGCGTGACGTCGTCAGGAGGAACCGCGGAGCCTGTGAGGATGAATCGCCCCGGCTCCACCGCAGAGTCGACCGCGCGACGAACGAGATTCCACAGCTCCGGCGCAACCTGCCACTCATCGAGCAGCCTGGGTGCCTCACCTTCAAGAAGCGACCGCGGCGCCACCTCGAGGAGCCGCTGGACCTCGGCGTCGTCGATGAAGACAAAAGAGGACGCAGCGTGCAGGGCGGTCATCGTCTTGCCGCTTGCACGTGCCCCTTCAACCACCACCGCGCCGGAGGCTGCAAGAGCACGCCGCAAGGGGCCGTCGATGACTCGCGGTCGGTATTCGTGGCCGAGCAGAGTCGCCGTGTCCATGCCCGAAACCCTACCTCCCAACTTGGGCCAGGCGGACGATTGCAGCACTCCAAACCGGATTGATGCAGGCGGGCTAGCCGGATGATTGCAAAGCCATGTCATCTGATGCATGATCTTGAGCTCCACCCTCGTTCTTCGGTCCGGCGTCACCGTCTTCGGTGCGAAACGCGCGGCGCCGGGCCCGAGCACGGCTAGCTTGGGGGAATGCCGATCCCAGAGGATTACCCGGACGAGCTCACCGACGAGCTGGCTCCCTACGGTTTCGAGTTCGGAGCCGTCCAGGAGGACGACGACATGGGCACGTCCGTGCTGTTCGTGGCCGACCCGGAGTCGTTCGTCCACGCCCATCCGGGGCTCGGCATCGAGGAGTCGCACGGCGCGTCCTGGCCGCCGGCGAGCCTCGACCTGTGGATCTCGTTCGACCGGCACGGCGATCCGGTGCAGATCAGCTTCGAGGTGTTCGACCTGCTCGCGTGGGCGGCGTCCGAGGACCCGGAGCTGGCCAGCCGGCTGAACTCGATGGAGGATCCGGCCGATCACGCGGTCGCGGTCGGCGAGGCGCTCGGGCACGTGCTCGAGCAGGAGCGTCCGCAGTACGACGACTACCTGGACTGAGCGCCGGTCAGCGGATGCGGTCGGTGGCCGATGCCCAGGCTTCGGTGTTCGCCTCGTTGGACGACTGCCAGTACCACCAGGCGGCGTAGGCCGCACCGGCCAGCACCACCGTCCATCCCAGGAGCTTTCCCACGACGCCGAGCCTACCTGCGCGGTCGGGGCGCTGCGGTGGGGACGGTCAGCGGGTGGCGGTCGCGGTGGCGACGTCCGCCTTCGGGCTGAAGGACGCGTCGGTCGGAGTCTCCGTGGGCCCGGGGGTTGATACCGGCACCTCCGGCGAGACCGTCGGGGTGGCGGACGTGACGATCGCGGTCGGCGCGGTGCCCAGACCGGACGCGTTGGCGGTGGACGTGGGCGCGATGAACGCGTCCGTGGCCAGGGCTGTGCGCAGTTCGGCGAGTTCTGCGGGGTCGGCCTCCGCGCCGCCGTTGCCCGGCGCGGTCGTGGCGAGGGCCACCGCCTCCACCTGGTCGCCGCGGACCCGCGACTCGACCATCGTCGAGCGGATCTCGTCGCCGGTGAGCTGGTCGTCGACCACCAGGCAGGGCGTCAGCGCGTCCATCACCTTGTCGAACCGGTTCGGGTCGGCGATCGCGGCCGCCATGTTCGCCTGCGACATCGCACCCTTGATCATCTGCGCGGTCATCAGCGAACGGCTCAGCGGGTCGCTGGTCGCCTCGAGCGTGGCGATCACCTGACGGCCGTTGAGCTTGCCCTTGCCGAGGTCGACGCCGCCGAGGATGTCGACCACCTGGGAGAAACCGTCCAGGCCGAGCTGCACCTGGTGGTCCATGCGGGCACCGGTGAGGGTCTCGACCGCGCGCGCCGTGCGGCGGGGATCGGCAGCGAAGCTCGCGGCGAGGGTCACCGTGCCGGTGCCGTCGTCGGCGAGCAGGTCGGACGGCAGCGCCACCAGCGTGAGGTCACGACGGGTCGCGGACAGGTGTGCGATCACGACGGCCTGGAGGCCGCCCTGCTCGTCGGCGGTCATCAGCAGGTAGTTGATGGCGTTGGAGCCGTCCACCACGACCGGCTCCGGGCGTCCGTCGTAGGCGGCGAGCCCGTCCACCCGGTTGAGGTGCTCGGCCGCGTCCCCGATGCGGTTGAGGTACACGGTGAGCAGAGCAGCCCCACCCACGGAAATGGCGACGACCCCGATGAGGATGCCGATGGCCACCCGGTCGACGAGGCGACGAGTCGTCGTCCCGGTCTCCGTGATCGGCTCCATCAACACCCTCCTGCGAACTTCAGCGCACCCCAGCGTAGGAGGCCGGGGCAACCGGCGTGTGCCGGTACTAGCCTTGGCCAATGGTCGAGGAGAACCAACGGCAGGCGGACGCGCGGCGCAGGCACGAGCTGGCGCACGGGGCGGCGATGGCCGAGGCGCAGGCCGCGCAGGCGTTGCTGGACGCGTTCGTCGCCGACCTGCGGACGGCGGGGGCCTCGCCCGAGCCGCTCCAGGCGACCCTGCTGACCGGCGTCCGGGTGAAGACCGGGCTGGTCGGCTGGTACCTCAACAAGGCGCAGACCCTCGCGGTTGCGCCCGACGGCACCTACTACCAGCTGGTCACCGCCGGCTCGGCGCTGGCCCGGTTCACCGGGGTGAAGCCCGAGCCCACCCCGCCGACCCTGGTGATCGGACGCGGCGGCCGCGACGGTGAGACCGGCGACCTCCACGAGTTCCTCGCGCGCGCCTTCACCGCCTACACCGAGCGGTAGCCCTGCCTCGGTCGGCGAGATTTGCCCTGGATCGGGGCGGTCCGGCTCGATCGGCCCACCCACCGACTGATCGAGGGCGATTCGCGTACCGTCGCGGCCGGCCGTCAGGTTGTGGATGACTGTACGAGTTTCGCCCCGCCCTGTGGATAACCCGGCCCTGCTCTGTTTCCGGGCACCTCGCCTGTGCCAGACTCCTGCCACCCCAGGAGGTGCCTATGCTCACCCGGCCACGGCGACTCGCAGTAACCATCCTCGCTGCCGCCTGCCTCCTGACCGGCTGCCAACCGGCAACCACCCCCACCCCGACACCGGCGCCCAGCTGGACCTGCACCCCCGAAGCCGGCGGCGAACAGTTCAGCTGCTCCCAGCACCAGTACGACGACATGGTCGCCAAGGACAAGCTCTACGCCGAGGCGGAAGCCGTCTACCGCAAGTTCTTCGCCGAAGACTCGCGTATCTTCCGGGCCGGCGGCATCACCGAGCCCACGCCAGTGCTTCTCGAGACCACCACGGGCGCATTTCTCGACGACTCCATGGCTCTGTACCGATCGTTGAAGAAGGACGAGCGAAAGCTCGTCGGCGGCGAGATCACCTTGGTTCGCCTAGCCCGAGCACCCGGCCTTGTGAAGGAGTCTTCACTTGTGGCGATGAAGGCATGCGTTGACGCGCGCTCGACAACTGTCTTCGAGCATGGCAAGAAGACCGGCAAGGGCTTCATGGTTGAGGACCTCCTGTACTTCGGTCGCTTTGGCGACGCGATGAAGATTCAAGGCGCAGACGGACAGCAGGAGGGCAAATGCTCAAGCTCTTAGTCTTCGTCCTGGCGACGTCGCTCCTAGCTCTTGCACCCGCATCCCCCGCACTCGCGGAGGGGAGCTCCATCGATGTGGGCGTCAGCGGGGGAAATGGCACCTACAAGGGCCGTATGGACCAGTCCCAGAAGCGAAAGAACAAGGTCGAGACCAAACGAAAGACCTCGAATTCAGGCTCGACGACCAAGACCACGTTCAAGACCACGAAAGACGACCTGACGCTGGAGGAATGGCGGGCGTTGAAGGGGATGTGTCGGCGGATGAACCAGGTGTTCACCTGCACGACGCCGACGGGGCGCAGGCAGGCGATCTCGCCGGCCACGTTGATGCTCGACCTGGGCGCGATGGCCCGGACCCTGATCGTGCGGCTCCAACTGCCCGACCCGACCCCGCAGGTCGGTCCCGACCCGACCGTCAACGAATGGAAGATGGCCGCGGTCGGCTACCCCCTGTGGCTGTGGACCAACGGACCCCGCACCGTCACCAGCAGGGTCCGGGCGTCCGGCATCACCTTCACCCTCCGCGCGACCTGGCTGTCCACCAGCTACACCATGGGCGACGGCCACACCGTGAACTGCACCAGCGCCACCCCGTACACCAAGAGCGTGAAACCCGGCGCCGCCTCCCCGACCTGCGGCTACACCTACCAGACCGCGTCCCTGCCCCACGGCAACTACACCATCACCGCCACCACCAACTGGCGCATCACCTGGAGCGCACTCGGCGTCTCCGGCTCCCTTCCCGGCACCTACACCGGCACCCGCACCCTGCCCGTCGGTGAACTCAACGCCCTCGTCATCCGCTAGCCCCACAAACTGCGAGTTACGCGGCGACATCGCGGCCCACCCACAGCTTGCGAGCGGAGGGGGCCGGAAATGGCACCAGGGGGCCGCTGGATACCCGAGCGTCCCCCTGGGCGAACATGTAGACGGAACTGGCCGCCACCCCCTGATGAGTACGCTCTCATGGTAGGGGGCTTCAACGATTCAGTCGCGTGTTGAGACGCTTCGTAGCCGGATTGTTAGAAACCGTGCGCGCCACGCCGTCCGGCGTTGACAACAGTGCGCCCACGGACGTCTCGCATGAACATCGGTGAACGTCCGATGTGACAACACCTGGGACAACACCTGCCCGGCACGCTGCCGCCATGGACGGACGTCACGCGCTGGCAGCGCTCAACACCGAATGGCAGCAGCTCGAAGGGCACCCAGCAGCGTGGGCGGCCACCGAGCCCGACCTGGCCGGCGCCGCCGACCTCGCGGGCGTGCTGGCGCTCGTCCGCGGCCGTCCCGACCCGGTGTTGGCCGCCCTGCTGCGGCTCGGCCGCGCCGGCGAGCCGCTGGCACACCGGGTGGTGCTGCAGACGATGCTCGGCAAGCTCGTGAAACTCTGCGCGGGGCGTCCCGGCCTGCTTCCCGAGGCCATCTCCGAGCTGTGGCTCGCGATCGTGGAGTACCCGCTGGAGCGGCGTCCGCGGTCCATCGCGTCGAACCTCGCGTGGACGGTACACCGGCGACTCCCGCGCGCCCTGCCGGACGCCGCGTGGGGCGAACTCGACCCGCCCGCCCCACCCACCGACGAGACGGACGCCGCGTCCACCCTCGCCGAGGCCCGCGCGCTAGGCCTGATCGACGAGCTCACGCACCGCACCCTGCTCACCGTCTACGTCGGCGGCCGCACCAGCGCCCAGGCCGCGATCGAGCTCGGCACCACGCCCGAACTGGTCCGCTGGCGCTGTTCCCGCGCGCTGCGCAGGCTCGCCACCCAGGCCGAACTGCTCTGCGCATGACCCCGCCCCCACGCGGTCGATATTCAGCAATTGCTGATTTGGCTGTGAGAAGCCGAGGCGCCCACCCCCTGACCACTACGGTGCAGCCATGCCCACCGCGCTGATCACTGGCGCGACCGCCGGAGTGGGCATGTCGTTCGCCCGAGCGCTGGCGCGACGCGGGTACCGGCTGGTGCTGGTGGCCCGGGACGCCGTCCGGCTGTCCGCCACCGCCGCCCTGCTCCACGCCGTCCACGCCGTCGAGGTCACGACGGTGGTCGCCGACCTGTCCGACCACGCCGACATCGAGCGGGTCGCCGCGCACGTCGAGGACCCGTCTCTGCCGGTCGACCTGCTGGTCAACAACGCCGGGTTCGGACCCCGCCAGCTGGCCATCGACCCGGGCCTCGTCGAGAGCGACTTCGCGCTGGACGTGATGTGCCTGGCCGTCCGCACCCTCGGCGACTCCGCCGGCGCGGCCATGCGGGAGCGCGGCCACGGGCGCATCGTCAACGTGGCGATGCTGGCCACCTGGATCGCGGAGGGCCACCACTCCGCGATCCGGCTGTGGGTGAAGGCGTACTCCGACGAACTCGCCGCCGAACTCGCCGGCACCGGCGTGGAAGTGACCGCGCTGCTCCCCAAGTGGCTGCGCTCGGAATTCCACGAGGGCTCGGCGTTCAGCGTGTCCGCGATCCCCGAACGCGTATGGGCCGACGCCGACCGCTGCGTGGCCGAAGCGCTCGCCGAACTGGACGTGGACGGGGCCGCGGCCGTCCCCGGCTGAACGCCCGAGCGACCCGAACGAATTCTCACCGGGACGCGCCGGTAGTGACCGGCTTACCAGGAGTAGGTCACAATGGCACGGTTCCATCGAGAGGAAACGGGTGAGTGAGCCGAAGCTGAGCAGGTACACGTCCGCCGGGCCGGGAGCCGCCCGCCTGATGGCGCAGCACCTGATCATGAAGCCGTACATCTGGTCTGCGGTGACCGTCCACGAGCACGGCGCCCGCAACCTCGAGGGCCTGAAGGGCCCGTTCGTGGTGATCGCCAACCACTCCAGCCACCTGGACGCGCCGCTGATCTTCGGCGCGCTGCCGCGCCGGCTGTCGAAGAACCTGGCGGCGGCCGCGGCCGGCGACTATTTCTTCAGCAACTGGTACAAGGCGCTGCCGACCACGCTGTTCTTCAACTCGTTCCCGGTCGTGCGCCAGGGCCACGCCAACCGCAACGGCCACCGCGGCCTGGCCGGACGCCTGCTGGCCGACGGCATCCCGATCCTGCTGTTCCCGGAGGGGACGCGCTCGCGCACCGGCGCGATGGCCAACTTCACGCCCGGCGCCGCCGCACTGAGCATCTCGCGCAACGTCCCGATCCTGCCGATCGCGCTGGTCGGCGCGTACGCCGCGATGCCGTACGGGGCCACCGTCCCGGTGCCCGGACGCCCTCACGTCCACGTGGTCTTCGGACGCCCGCTGCGCGCGGCCCCCGGCGAGATCGCCCACCAGTTCTCCGAGCGACTGCACCGCTACGTGGTCGAGATGCACGACACCACGGCCCGCGCCTACGGCATGCCGACCCAGGCCGATTTCGCCCGCGCGGTCGCGCTGCGGACGGCCGCAGCCCAGGCCGAGAAGAACGCGGCCCGCGCGGCCGCCGCCGAAGTGCGTCCGCTGGATCCGCCGGACCTGCCGCCGCTCGAGCCGCCGGAGCCGATCGAGGCCCCGTCCGAGGACGCCACCCGCGCCAACTGAAACTGGGTGGACCAAAAGGGGACTGTCCCCATTTGGTCCACCCAGGCGAAACGAAAGGGGACTGTCCCCTTTTGTTTCGGAGCCCGCGTCAGGCGCCGGCCACCACCGCCGAGAGGGTGGTGCTGCGCTTCCGGGCGACGGCCACCGCGCTCGCGGTCAGCGCCACCAGCAGCCAGCCGACCAGGGTGAGCGTGGACGTGACCGCCCCGCTCGACTCGGTCAGGATCGCGCGGACCGCGTCCAGCGCAGGGGTCAACGGCGAGAACGGACGCAGGGCCGCGAACACCGCGGGCGCCGCCCCCGTCAGCGCGGACGCAGCAGTCAGCACCGCCAGCAGCACCGAGACCAGCCGTCCGAAGCCGCCCCACCACGCCACCAGCGCGTGGTTCACCACCACGAACGTGATGCCGGCCAGCACGAGCACGCCGGTGATCGCCAGCCACTCCCGCCCGTCCAGGTCGAGCCCGAACCGGCTCAGCGCAGCCACCAGGATCGCCTGCGTCCCGACCACCGCGATGCCGGGCAGCAGCGCGCGTCCGATCAGCACCAGCGTCGGCTCGGACGAGTGCAGCAACCCGGCACCGATCGCCTTCACCATCGCGTAGGTCGCCAGCGCACCGAGCCACAGGGCGAGCACCAGCACCAGGCTGATCCAGCCGATGTTCGGGTTCGCCAGCCCGCTCAACGCGGACGTGTCGATCGGCGACGCCACCACGGTCGACAGGTTCTCCCGGTCGGACTTGGTGTAGCTCGGCAGCTTGTCCTTGCCCTCCGCGATGCCGTCGGCCATCTTCCGGATCCCGTCGGCCAGCTTCGTGCTGCCGGTGTGGGCGTCGATCAGCCCGGCCTCGAACTGGTCGATGCCGGACGCCAGTTCCGCGGCCCCGCCGGCCAGCTTCGTGCCGCCGGACTTGAGCTGCTTGAGCTGGGCCGCGGTCTTCTCGTCGTTCGCGGCTTTGGTGAGGGCGGACGACAGCTGGCCGACCCCGTCGGCGAGCGCGGACGTGCCCGACTTCAGGCTCTGCCCGGTGTCGGGGTCCTTCTGGTCCAGCCCGGCCGCCGCACCGGCCAGCGCGCGCGAGGACGCGGTCAGCGACGCCACGCACACCGGCCCGTTGACGGCCAGCCCGGCTGCGTCGGTGTCGATGTCGCAGGCCTGCTTGATCGCGCCGATGACCACCTCCGGGGCGACCTGGCCCTGGCCGAGCGCGGTCAGCAGCCCGGTGATCTGGTCGGCCCCGTCCGCGGCCGCCCTGGCGTTCTTCTCCAGGCTCGACTGGTAGGTGCCCAGCCCGGCGTCGATGCCCTTGGCCCCGTCGGCCAGCTTTTTCACGTTCTTCGCCAGAGCTTTCTGCTGCGACTGGCTCTCGTCGACCAGTGTGCCGACCCCGGCGGCGTAGGTCTGCAGCCCGTTCGCCAGCTTGCTGGAGCCGGTGTACAGCTCACCCGCGCCGTCGGCCGCGTCCCCGATGCCGTCGGAGAGTTTCTCGGCCCCGTCGGCCAGCTGCGACGACCCGTCCGCCAGCGTCACGAACTGGTCGCCGAGGTCGTTGAAGCCGATGTAGATCTGGGTGAGGTAGCTCTCGGTCAGCGTCTGGTTCAGCGTCGCCGCCGCCTCGCTGGCGACCAGCCGTCCGAGGGTCGCGTCCGCCACCCCGGCGACCGGCGAGGTCGACACCTCGATCGTGGCCTGCTCGGCCTCGTCCGCGTCCTTGGAGAACGACGTGGCCGCCGCCGAGAAGTTCTTCGGGATGACCACCATCGCCGCGTACGTGCCGGTGGCCAGCCCGGCGCGCGCGTTCTCCTCGCTGTCGAGCACCCAGGTGAGGTTCTCGGTGCGCTGGGAGTCGACCAGGTTGGACGTGAGTTGCCGGCCGAGCGGGGTGTACTGCCCGTCGATCGTGACCGGGTCGTCGAGGCTCACCACCGCGGCCTGGACGGTGTGCAGCCGGCTGGTCGAGTTGACCCCGGCCAGCAGGAAGCCGCCGGCCACCAGGATCGGCACCAGCACCAGGCCCAGCAGGGTGTACCAGCGCGCGGGCCGCGAGTTCAGCTGTTCGACGTTCATCGGTTCGCTCCTTCCAGGGCGAGGTGGGACGCCAGCTTCAGCACCGTGAACGGCACCGGCAGCTGCGCCTCGAGATCGGAGCCGGGCATCACGCCCAGCACCCACGTGGTCGGTTCCCCGGACGTGGCGGACGCGGCCAGCGCGCGGCGCAGGGACCGGTCCTGGGTGTCGGAGAGCTCGTCGGCGTTGTCGACGCAGACGATCCCGCCGGAGACGTTCTTCAGTACCCGCCCGAAGTGGGTGACGGACGGGCCGAGCAGCAGCGCGCGGCGCCGGAGCACCGGCGATTCCTCCGGCAGCACCAGGCCGAGCACCTTGAGCTTGCCGTCGGTGAGCTTCACCCGTCCGGACAGTGCCAGCAGCAGCGCCTGCCGCTGGGCGTGCTCGCCCTCGACGACCAGCACCCCGCCGGGCTGCACGCCCAGCGCGAGGTCGCTGAACAGCGTCCGCTCACCGACCCGGGCGACCAGCCCCTCGCCTACGATCGCGGACGTGTCGTCCGGCGACGGCCACGACGCCAGGTGCACCTGGCGGGTCAACGACTCGCCCTCGATGTCCAGGGACGGCAGCCGCGCGTCCAACCACTTCGGCAGCCACCAGGCGTGGCGTCCGAGCAGCTTCATCACCGCCGGCACCAGCGTCATGCGCACGACGAACGCGTCCAGCGCCACGCCGACGGCCAGGCCGAACGCGATCGGCTTGATCGCGCCCTCGCCGTGCGGCACGAAGAACGCGAACACCGAGAACATGATCAGGCCGGCGGCCACGACCACCCGCGCGGAGTGCACGAAGCCGTCCTCGACCGAGCGTTCGGTGTTGCCGTGGACGTACTCCTCGCGCATCCGGGAGACGAGGAACACCTCGTAGTCCATGGCCAGGCCGAACAGGATGCCCATCAGGATGATCGGCAGGAAGCTGATCACCGGTCCGGGCTCGGGCAGGTTGATCAGGGAGGAGAACCAGCCCTGGTTGAACACCAGCGTGGTGGCGCCGAACGCCGCCGCGACGCTCAGCAGGTAGCCGAGCGCGGCCTTGAGCGGCACCCAGATCGAGCGGAACACCATGGTCAGGAGCACCAGCGACAGGCCGACCACGAAGATGCCGAACGGCAGCAGCGCGGCCTCGAGCTGGGACGTGACGTCGATCTGGATCGCGGTGAAGCCGGTGACCGCCGTCTCGACGTCGTAGGCCTTCTTCCACTCGTCGTGCCGCTCGCGCAGCCGCTCGACGAGGTTGGCGGTGGCCGGGTCGTCCGGGCCGGTGGTCGGGATGATCTGCACCATGCCGGTGTCGACGTTGGCGTTCGGCGTGGACGCGGCGATCATCTCCACACCCGGCATGGCCTCGATGTCGGCCTTCAGGCCGTCGAGCGCCTCGATCGGGTCGTCCAGCTCAACGATGTCGACGATCAGGATCAGCGGGCCGTTGCGTCCGACCCCGAACTTCTGGGTGATCGCGTCGAACGTCTCGCGGTCCTGGGTGCCGGGCAGCGAGTGGCCGGACGTGGGCAGCGCCATCTGGAGGTCCTTGGCCGGGTACGCGAGCGCACCCATGCCGACCAGCACCAGCACGATCGTCACGACCGGCCAGGCGGTGACCATGCGCACCCACCAGCCGGCCGGGCCGCCGCTGGTGCGCGAGGCCCGCGTCCGTCCCTTGCGCTCCTTGGCGGGCTTCGGACGCAGCCGCTCCCCGGCGAACCCCATGAACGCGGGCAGCAGGGTGAGCGCGAGCGCCACCTCGAACGCCACGGTGAGCGCGCCGAAGACGCCCATCACGGTGAGGAACGGCAGCCCGGCGATGCTCAGCCCGACCAGCGCGATGATCACGGTGAGGCCGGCGAACACGACCGCCGATCCGGCGGTGCCGACCGCGCGCGCGGCGGACTCCTCCACCTCCATGCCGGCGGCGAGCTGGTCACGGTGGCGGGAGATGATGAACAGCGCGTAGTCGATGCCGACCGCCAGGCCGAGCATGACCGCGAGCATCAACGTGGTGGAGCTCACCGAGATGACACCGGCGGCGATCTGCACGCCGAGCACTCCGATGCCGACGCCGGCGACGGCCGTGCCGACCGGCATCATCGACGCCACCACCGAGCCGAGCGTGATCACCAGCACGATGATCGCCACGCCCAGGCCGAGGGCCTCGATCACGGTGATGTGCGGCACGTGGACGCTGAACACCTCGCCGCCGACCAGCACCTTCGCGCCGGGCAGCGTGGTCTCCAGGGTCTTGGCGGCGGCGGTGAGTTCCTCGCGCTGGGCGTCGGTCACCGTGGACGCGGTGCCCTCGACCCGGACGTTCGCGATGCCGCTGGCGCCGTCCTTGCTGATCGAGCCGTCGATGTTCTCGTTGTAGGGGTCGATGATCCCCCGCACGAACGACAGCTTCTCGACCTCCTTCTCCCACGCCTTGACGGCCTTCTTCACGTCGGCGTCCTCGAGCTTCGACCCGGCGGGCGCGGTGATCAGGACGGTCGCGGTCGCGTCCGCGGCTTCGGGGAAGGTGACCTTGAGCTTGTTGAGGGCCTTGGTCGAGCTCGCGCCCGGCACCTCGAACACGTCGCTGTACTGGCCGCCGATGGTGACCGCGAGGCCGCCGAGGACGATGAGCAGGAGGGTCCACGCGATCACGACGCGGCCGCGCAGCCGATAGCTGGCGCGTCCCAGGCGATACAGGAATGATGACAACGGAAAGACCCTTCCCCGGCTTCGGCGCTCCCCCGAAGTGTCGGTGGAACAAGGCTCGATACGGTAGTGTATTCAATACAGAACTGTATTGAAAGTCAGGAGATGCGATGAGTGAGACAACAGTGACCGCTCGCCGCAGCCAGACCCGGGAGCGACTGATGGACGCGGCCGTCGCACTGTTCGCGGCGAAGGGCGTCCTCGGGGCGAGCGTCGAGGAGATCTGCGAGCGGGCCGAGTTCACCCGCGGCGCGTTCTACTCCAACTTCGCCGACAAGGACGACCTGTGCCTGGCCGTGCTGAACCGGCACGCCCTCCGCGAACTGGAAGCCACCGAGAAGGCCGTCGCCAGCATCGGTGAGGACGTGCTGTGCGCGCGCACGATCGACGAGGTGATCGAATTGGCGCTCAGCGTGTTCCTGGCCACGCAGCCGCGCAGCAGCGAGGACCTCGTCGCCGGCATGGAGTTGCGGCTGTACGCCGTCCGTGCCCCCGCGCTGCGCCAGCCCCTGCTCGCGCTCAACGAGCGGATGGGCGAGCAGATCGGCGACCTGCTGGGCGGTGTCGTAGACCGGGTCGGGCTGCGACTCCAGCTGCCGATGGAGGAGGCGCTCGACCTGCTGCACGCGGTGTACCTGCACAGCGGCATCAACGCGCTGCTGCAGGGGCTCGAGCCCGACGACGAGTCGCGCCGGCGCCAGCTGACCGAGCTGCTGAAGTCTCTTGTGACCGACCGCGAGGAGCCTCGATAGGCTGGGGGCATGACCCCGGTGTCCGTCGAAAGCCAGAACCTTGCCAACTCCAAGCTCACCGTCGTGGGGGCCGGCTCCGTCGGTACCTCGATCGCCTATGCCTCGCTGATCCGCGGGTCGGCGCGCCAGATCGCGCTGTACGACATCGACACCAAGAAGGTTGAGGCCGAGGTCCACGACCTCTCGCACGGCACCCAGTTCACGCCGACGTCGGTGGTCACCGGCGGCTCCGACATCTCGGTCGTCAAGGACTCCTCGGTGATCATCATCACGGCCGGGGCCCGCCAGAAGCCCGGCCAGACCCGGCTCGACCTGGCCGGGGTGAACGCCGGCATCATGACCAAGCTCGTGCCCGACCTGCTCGAGCAGGCGCCGAACGCCGTCCTCGTGCTGGTCACCAACCCGTGCGACGTGCTCACCGTGGTCGCCCACCAGGTCAGCGGGCTGCCGGTGAACCGCGTCCTGTCGACCGGCACGCTGCTGGACACGTCCCGGCTGCGCTGGGCGATCGCGCAGCGCGCGGGCGTGGCGCTGTCGAACGTCCACGCGGCCATGTTCGGCGAGCACGGGGACACCGAGTTCCCGATCTGGTCGTCGGCCTCGATCGCACAGATCCCGATCCGGGACTGGACGGACGCCGGTGGCGTCCGCGTGTTCACCGAGGAGGTGCTGGCGCAGATCGCGCACGACACCGTGCACGCCGCGTACTCGATCATCGAGGGCAAGGGCGCCACCAACTACGCGATCGGCCTGGCCGGGGCGCGGCTGGTGGAGGCGATCCTGGGCGACCAGCGCAAGATCTGGCCGCTGTCGAGCGTGCTCACCGACTACCGCGGGGTGTCCGGGGTGGCGCTGTCGGTGCCGAGCCTGGTCGGCCCGTCCGGCATCCGGCGCACGTTCGAGTTCCCGATGGACGCCCACGAGATCGGCCTGCTGAACAAGTCGGCGGCCGCGATCCGTTCGACGCTCGCCGCGATCGGCTACTGAGCGCATGGCCGGGGCCACCACCGACCTGGCCGCCGCGCGGGCTGCGTACGACGCCTTCGTCGCCCGCGGCCTGACGCTGGACTTGCAGCGCGGGCAGCCCTCGGACGCCGACTTCGACCTCTCGAACGGCCTGCTGGCCGCGCTCGGTCCGTCCGACGTCACGATGGACGGGCTCGACCTGCGCAACTACCCCGGCGGGGTCGCCGGCCTGCCGAGCGCGCGGGCTCTGTTCGGGCGCTACCTGGGGGTGGACGCGGCCAACGTCGTGGTGTGGAACAACTCCTCGCTCGAACTCCAGGGGCTGGTGCTGACGTTCGCGCTGCTGCACGGCGTCCGCGGCTCGCAGGGCGGCTGGGTGCACGAGCGGCCGAAGATGATCGTCACCGTCCCCGGCTACGACCGTCACTTCGGCATGCTGACCGCGCTGGGTTTCGAGCTCGTCGTGGTCGACATGCGCCCCGACGGGCCGGACGTGGACGCGATCACGGCGCTGGCGGCGTCCGATCCCGCGATCAAGGGGGTGCTGTTCGTGCCCACCTACTCCAACCCGGGCGGGGAGACGATCAGCGCGGACGCGGCGCGGCGGCTCGCCGGCATGCCCACCGCGGCGCCCGACTTCACGATCTTCGCCGACGATGCCTACCGCGCGCACGCGCTCGGTGAGCCGGACGCGACCGTCGAGTTCGTGGGGCTGTGCGCGGAGGCCGGGTTTCCCGACCGGGCGTTCGTGTTCGGCAGCACCAGCAAGGTGACGTTCGCCGGCGCCGGGCTGGGCTTCGTGGCGTCCTCGGTGGCGAACGTGGCGTGGCTCACGGGCTGGCTGGCCGCGCAGAGCATCGGGCCGAACAAGGTGGAGCAGGCGCGCCACGTCCGGTTCCTGGAGGCGTACCCGGGCGGCATCGACGGCCTGATGCGAGCCCACGCGACGCTGATCGCGCCCAAGTTCGCAGCGGTCGACGAGGTGCTGTCGGCCGAACTGGGCACCGACGGCGCGTACGCCACCTGGACGACGCCGCGGGGCGGCTACTTCAGCTCGCTGTTCACCACCGCTCCGGTGGCGGCGCGGGTGGTCGAACTCGCGAAGGCTGCGGGCGTGGTGCTGACCCCGGCCGGGGCCACCTACCCGGGCGGCGCTGACCCGGCGAACCGCAACATCCGGATCGCGCCGACGCGTCCGCCGGTGGCGGAGGTGCGGACGGCGATGCAGGTGGCCGCGGCGTGCATCCGGTTGGCGACCGCCGAGTACCGGACCGCGCAGGCCTGAGCCGGGGGGCCTGGGGCAGTGGGGCCGGAGCCGATCGACGAGGAGCCGCTGGCGGGCGGCAACATGGGCCCGGTCAGCCGGCGGGGCGAGGAGGTGCTGCGCACCGCGGGGCCGTGGACGCCGAACGTCCACCGGCTGCTGGACGCCTACGCCGCGGCCGGTGTGCAGGGGACGCCACGCCCGCTCGGGTACACCGACGACGGCCGGGAGCGGCTGAGCTTCCTGCCCGGCGTGGTCCCCGCCTACCCGATGCCGGACTGGGTGTGGGCGGAGTCGGTGCTGGCCGATGCTGCGTCCCTGCTGCGCCGGCTGCACGACGCGTCCGTGGGGCTCGCGGGGGTGCGGGACGGCTGGCGCTCGCCGGTGCTGGAGCCGGCCGAGGTGGTCTGCCACAACGACTTCGCCGTCTACAACCTGGTGTTCGAGGACGGCCGGCTGGTCGGGGTGATCGACTTCGACTACTGCTCGCCGGGGCCGCGGATCCGTGACCTCGCCTACCTCGCCTACACCCTGGTGCCGCTCAACGGGGCGCTGGAGGCCGGCGCGTTCACCGCGTCCGAGCGGGCGGGGCGGCTGGAGCGGCTGGTGGCGGCGTACGGCGGGTCGTTCACCGCGTCCGAGGTGCTGCCGGTGGTGGTCGAGCGCCTGCGCGACCTCGCCGACTTCAGCGACCGCGCCGCCGTCGAGCTGTCCAACCCCGACCTGCACAGGCACGCCGCCGGCTACCGCGCGGACGCCGCGCGCCTCGCGTCCGGCCTCCTCTCCTGACGGCGGAAATCGGGGACGGTTCCGAAATTCGTAGCGTCTCGCTGAACCCCCTTGTCAACTCCCGGTTCGCCAGACGGCCGGCGCCGCCCATTCCCCGCCAAAATCTGGTGGATTGAAGAACCGTCCCCGATACCCGCCGGAATCTGGCGGATTCAAGAACCGTCCCCGGTCAGGCGGGGCGGGAGGTGAAGAGGCCGAGGCCGAGAGCGCGGGCGAGGAGGGTGGCGGCGAGCACCCCGCGGACGCTGTTGCCGGCGCCGTCCAGGGGCGGGGAGAACGTGCCCAGGCCGGCCTTGCCGGGCGAGACCGTCAGCACGCCGCCGCCGATACCGGACTTGCCGGGCAGGCCCACGTCGTACAGCCAGTCACCGGACCGCTCGTACATGCCGGACGTGGCCATCACCGCCAGCACCGGCTGGCACAGGCCGGCGTCCACCACACGCTCGCGGGTCACCGGGTTCACGCCGCCGTCGGCCAGCGTCGCCCCCATCACGGCCAGGTCCCGCGCGCACACCAGCAGGCTGCTCTGCCGGGTGTAGAGCTCCAAGGCGTCGTCCGGGTCACCGGCCAGCGCGCCCTGCCGGGCCAGCGCCGCGGTGATCTCGCGGTTGCGGAAGTTCGTGGCGCTGACGCTGTCGTACAAGGCCCCGTCGAGCGCGAGCTCGCGGCCGGCGAACGCGGAGAGCCCCGCGCGCAGGCGCGTCCACTGCTCTTCGACGCCGTCCCCGGGCAGCCGGCTGCAGGTGGCGATCGCGCCGGCGTTGACCATCGGGTTCGTCCGGCCACCTTCGGCGGCCAGCACCGGTTCGACCGCGTTGAACGGCTGGCCGGTGGCGTTGGCGCCGAGCTCGCGCCGGGCCCGCTCGGGGCCGAGGTGGGCGCAGACCAGCGCGAACGTGAAGGGTTTGGCGACGCTCATCATCGCGAACCCGACCCCCGCGTCCCCGGCTTCGAACACCTCGCCGTCGGTGCCGGCCACGCACAGTCCGAAGCGGGACGGGTCGGCCTGCGCCAGCGCCGGGTAGATCGGGGAGTTCTCGCCGCCGTCGACGCCGGCGACCTCGGTGTGGACGGCGTCCAGGATGCGCCGGACGTCGAGCGGCGGCGCCAGCCGTCCGGTGGACACATACGCGTCGGGATCGCTCACCCCGGTGAGGTTAGTAGGGTTCGAGCCATGGCTCACGTTCTGGTAACCGGTGGCGTGCGTAGCGGCAAGTCGCGCTACGCCGAGACCCTGCTGCCGACGGACGCCGAGGTCAGCTACGTCACCGCCGGCTACCCCGCCGATCCGGCCAAGGACGCCGAGTGGGCGGCCCGCGTGGCCGCGCACCGGCTACGCCGTCCCCCGTCGTGGCGGACGGTCGAGACCCTCGACCTCGCCGCGGCCGTGCAGGGCGCGGACGGGCCGGTCCTGATCGACTGCCTGGGCACCTGGCTCACCCGGCTGATGGACTCCTGGGACTCCTGGGACGCCGACGCGCCCGACTGGGCCCCGCGGCTCGACGCCGAGGTGTCTGCGCTTGTCAGCGCACTGTCGGCGCACGAACCGGACGTGGTGGTCGTCACCAACGAGGTCGGCTGGGGTCTGGTCTCGGAGTACCGCTCGGGCCGTCTGTTCGCCGACCACCTGGGCCGCATCAACCAGCGGGTCGGCGACACCTGCGACGAGGTCGTGCTCATGGTGGCCGGCCGGCCCCTCACCCTGTAGCCGCCACCGGCGCCGCCGTCCGGGCAAGGGCCGCGGCGGTGTTAGCGTGGACGCGTGGCCAAAGGGATCAGCCGCCAGAGAATCGTGCAGGCCGCCCTCGAACTCCTGGACGAGGAGGGACTCGAGGGGGTGACCGCGCGCGCCCTCGCCGGCCGGCTCGGCGTCCGGGCGCCCGCCCTGTACTGGCACGTGGCGAGCAAGCAGGAGATCCTCGACGAGATGGCCACCGAGGTGCGACGCCGGATGGCCTTCACGCTCGCCGCCCAGCCCGAACCCGCGGGCTGGCGCGAGGGCCTGGCCGCCTACGCCCGGGTGATCCGGGCCGAGTACCTGCTCCACCGGGACGGCGCCCGCACCTTCAGCGGTGCCCGCGTCACCGACCCCGAGGTGCTGCGGGCCCAGCAGCTCTGGATGGAACGGTGGACCCGCAGCGGGCTCGAGCTCGCGCACGCGGCCACGGCAGTGCAGTTGGTGACCGCCCTCGTCGTGGGGTTCGTGATCGAGGAGCAGTCGATCGCGTCGACCGACCGCTACCTCCTCACCGCGTCCGACCCGGCGATCGCTGCGGAGGTACCGCTGGTCACGGCGGCCGGGCAGCACCTGGTCTCGGACGCCGACCAGCGCTTCGAGGACTACCTCGACGTCGTACTCACCGGCATCGCCGCCCGCGTCGACGCTGCGCTGCCGGCGGACTGACGCCCCCTTCCGCGTGCGGGCGGGAGGATTCCCCCTGTGGACGGCGGATCTGCGCGATCCGCTCAACTCTCCGCCGAATCGCGGCCGGATCCTCCCACCCAGCCTCAGGGGACGGCGGCCACCACCAGCAGCACCGCGGCGGACAGCTCCACCAACGCACCCAGGACGTCGCCGGTGATGCCCCCGAGCCGGTCGACGCAGCGTTGGAGCAGCCACCAGGCCAGGCCGAGCGCCATCACGACCCCGATGAGCGGCAGCCACCACGCCTGACCGGCCAGGACGCCCACGCCGGTCAGGAGCGCGGCCAGCACCACCCACACCGCGGCGACCGTCGGGAGCGGGACGCTGTCGGCGACCAGGGCGCCCAGCCCGTCCGGACGCGCCGCGGGTACGCCGCGCAGGCAGGCCAGCGCGAGCACCCCGCGGGAGGCACAGAGCAATGCCACCAGCCACAGCCACCCGAACGGCCGGCCCAGCACCACCCCGGACGCGAGCGCCTCCGCCGCCAGGACCAGGACCAGCGTCACCGTTCCCATCGGCCCGATGTCGCCGCGCCGCATGATCGCCAGGGCCTGGTCGGCAGGCTTGCCCGAGCCGAGGCCGTCGGCGGTGTCGGCCAGCCCGTCGAGGTGCATCGCGCGGGTACCGAACGCCACCACCGCCACCACCAGGACGCCGGCCGACGACGCCGGCAGCCCGACCCCCACCCCGAGCCACCCGACCCCGGCGGCGACCAGCGCCACCGGCAGCACCGCCACCGGCGCGAGCACCATCGCCGTCCGCGCCGGTCCACGACCGAGGTCGTCGGGCGGACGCACCGGCACGACGGTCAGCAGCCCGACCGCGAGCCGCAGCCCGGCGAAGCCGCTCATGTCAGGTCGGAGAGCTGGGCGATACCGGTGAGCGCGGCGACCGCAGAGCGGACGATCGGGACGGCCAGCACCGCGCCGCTGCCCTCGCCGAGCCGCGTCGACAGGTCGATGAGCGGCGCGAGGCCGAGGCGGTCCAGCGCGAGCGCCTGGCCGGGCTCGGTGGACCGGTGGCCGGCCCGCAGCCACGCCTTGGTGCCGGGCGCGAGGTCCTCGGCGACGAGGGCTTCGGCGGCCGCGATCACCCCGTCCAGCAGCACCGGGACGCCGCGCCGCGCGGCTCCGACGACGAACCCGACCGCGGCCGCGAAGTCGGCCGCGCCCAGCGCGGCGAGGCGCTCGACCGGGTCGACCACCCGTCCGCCCGCCCGGGCCAGGGCCGCTTCGACCAGGGCCGTCTTGTGCACCAGGGCTCCGTCGTCGATGCCGGTGCCGCGTCCGGTCACCGCGGCGGCCGGCACCCCCAGCGAGGCGGCGATCAGGGCCGCGGCGATCGTGGTGTTGCCAATGCCCAGGTCGCCGGCGATCAGCAGCTGGGCACCGTCCGCGACCTGCTCGGCCGCGATGGTGTCGCCGGCCGCGAGCGCCTGCTCGACCTCGGCGCGGCTGAGCGCGTCCGTGAGGTGGATCGCGCCGGACGACCGGCGCACCTTGAACCGGCCTACCTCCGCGGGCAGGTCGGGGAAGTCGACCGCGACCCCGAGGTCGTAGACCCGCACCGTCACCGCGTTGGCGGCGGCCAGGGCCGACACGCCGGCGTGTCCGCCCGCGATGCCGTACACCATGGCCGGCGTGATCTCGGTCGGGTAGGCGGACACCCCGTCCGCAGCGATGCCGTGGTCGCCGGCGAAGACGACCACCCGGACGTCGTCGAGCTGGCGCGGCGGGCAGGTGCCCTGGCAGGACGTCACCCACGCGGCCAGGTCCTCGAGGTCGCCGAGCGCGCCGAGTGGCTTGGCCTGCCCGTCGCTGAGGGTGCGGGCCGCGGCGTAGGCGGCGTTGCTGGGGGCGTGGACGGGAGTGCGTACGGCGGGCGGGTTCATCGGATCTCCTGGACGCGGCGCCACCACGGCGCCGGCCCCCACACCCTAACCAGCCCGGGCGTGCGGAGCCGCCATGCACACTGTTCGCAGAAGCTTCTGTGCGGAGGACGGAATCGTGCTGTTGGAGATCGTGGTCGGTCTGGTGATCCTGGTCGGGCTCATCGGCATCGTCATCCCCGTGCTGCCGGGCTCGATCCTGATCGGGCTCTCGATCCTGGTCTGGGCGATCGTGACCGGCACCGGACCGGCGTGGGCCGTGTTCGCCGCGTGCGCGGTGCTGCTGGTGGCCGGCGCGGTGGTCACCTGGTTCGTCCAGGCCAAGCACACCCGGGCGGCGGGCGTCCCGGGGCGCTCGCTGGTGGTTGCCGGGCTGGCCGGGATCGTCGGATTCTTCGTCGTCCCGGTGGTCGGGCTGCTGCTGTTCTTCCCGCTGGGCCTGTTCCTCGCCGAGTACGCGCGGCTGCGCGAGCCTCGCCGCGCGTGGGCGTCCGCGCTGGTCGGCCTGAAGGCCACCGGGCTGGGCCTGATCGCCGAGCTCGGCCTGGCGCTGGCCGCCGCCGGGGTCTGGCTGGTCGCGGTACTGGCCGGCATCTGACCCGGACGGACCGAAAGGGGACTGTCCCCTTTTGGTCCGGTGAACGGAAAGGGGACTGTCCCCTTTTCGTTCCGCCGGGTGGGGGTACTGGACAGGGTGAACACGCTCACGTGAGGAGAACCCCATGGCGAAAGCCAAGACCCGCTTCACCCTCCCCGGACTCGACGCCGAGGCGGCCGCCCAGGTCGTCGAGCTGCTCCAGGAGCGGCTCGCCTGCTACAACGACCTGCAACTCACCCTCAAGCACGTGCACTGGAACGTGGTCGGGCCGCACTTCATCGGCGTCCACGAGATGATCGACCCCCAGGTCGACCTGGTGCGGCTGTACGCCGACGAGGTGGGCGAACGCATCGCCGCGCTGGGCTCGTCCCCCAAGGGAACACCGGGCTCGATCATCGCGATCCGCACCTGGGACGACTACCCGCTCGGCCGTGACCTGGTGGAGAACCACCTGCGCGAGCTCGACAAGGTCTACGACGGGGTCGTCGCCTCCAACCGCAAGGTCATGGACGCGCTCGAGGACCTCGACCTGGTCACCCAGGACATGCTGATCGAGCACACCGCCCAGCTGGAGAAGTTCCAGTGGTTCGTCCGCGCGCACCTCGAGAGCGCGTCCGGGACCATCCCGGGGTAGCCCCCCGAACCCGGGTGGACCGAAAGGGGACTGTCCCCTTTCGGTCCACGTCCCGTTCAGGAGCGGCGCCGAAGGACCAGCTTGACCAGTTCGTCGGCCCACAGCACCACCGAGGCCAACCCCACGCAGATCGCCCACTGCGACAGCTCGAGCGGGACGGTGCCGAACGCCACCTGGAGCCACGGCACGTTCACCACGGCCACCTGGAGCACCGCCCCGACGAGCACGGCCGCCCACAGCCACCGGTTCGAGAACAGCCCGCTGAACGCGGACGTGGTGAGCGAGCGCGCGTTGAAGGCGTTGAACAGCTGGGCGAACACCAGCGTGGTGAAGCCGGCCGTCCGGGCCACGTCCATCGAGCCCTCCCCCGGCACCAGCCCGCCGGGCAGGAAGGCGTCGATCGCCAACAACGCCACCAGCCCCATCAGCAGGCCGGTCACGCCCATCCGCAGCCACAGCGCCCGGTCGATCACCGGCGCGCCCGCCCGGCGCGGCGGACGCGCCATCACGTCGTCCACCTCCGGGTCGACGCCCATCGCCAGCGCCGGCGCCGAGTCGGTCACGAGGTTGATCCACAGGATCTGGGTGGCCAGCAGCGGCACCGCCAGCTCGCCCTCCGCCACGGCCGACAGCCCGAGCGCGCCCGCGAACACCACGCCCCCGAACACCGTGCACACCTCGCCGAGGTTGGACGAGAGCAGGTAGCGCAGGAACTTGCCGATGTTGGCGAAGATCCGCCGGCCCTCCCGGACAGCCGCCACGATCGTGGCGAAGTTGTCGTCGGCCAGCACCAGGTCGGCGGCGTCGCGGCTGACCTCCGTCCCGCCCTTGCCCATCGCCACGCCGATGTCGGCGGCCTTCAGGGCGGGTGCGTCGTTGACGCCGTCGCCGGTCATCGCGACCACCTGCCCGCCCGCCTGCAGCGCGCGGACGAGGGCGAGCTTGTGCGCGGGCGCCACCCGGGCGTACACCGCGCCGGTGCGGACGCGTCCGGCCAGCCACTCGGCGGGATGGCTGTCGAGGTCGGCACCGGTGGTCACCGGCGCGTCCGCGTTCGCGATGCCCAGGTCGGTGGCGATCCGGGACGCGGTCGCGGGATGGTCGCCGGTGATCATCAACACCCGGACGCCGGCCCGCCGGGCGTCCGCGATGGCGGCGGCCACCTCCGCGCGCGGCGGGTCGATGATGCCGACCGCGCCGGCGTACACCAGCCCCTGCTCGAGGCTGGTGGCGTCCTCGCCGGCGAGCCGCGCGAGCACGTCCGGCCCCTCGTCCGGCCCGAACCACGCGTACCCGACGCCGAGGACGCGGTAGGCCTGCGCCGAGAGCCGCTCGATCCCGTCCACCAATCGGGACCGCTCCGCTTCGTCGAGCGGCACCACCTCGTCGCCGCGCTGGACGGCGGTGCACCGTGCCAGCAGCACGTCCGCCGCGCCCTTGGTGACGATCGCGAGCCGGCCCAGCGTCCCGTGCCAGCCCACCGACGACATCAGCCGGCGCTCGGCGGTGAACGGGATGTCGCCGCGCCGCTCGAACGCGCGCGCCCGCGCCTCCAGGCCGGCCAGCTTCCGCGCCGCGACCAGGAAGGCCGCCTCGGTCGGGTCGCCGTGGACCTCCACGTCCGCGTCCGACTCCTCGACGCTGGCGTTGTTCGCGAGCGCCCCGCCGAGGACGACGAGTTCGACCTCGGCCATCAGCGGGCCGAGCTCGCCCGAGCGCACCCGCGCCGCACCGGCGCAGCGGTACCCCACCCCGCTCAACTCGACCTCGCCGGAAGGCGTCAGCACCCGCTGCACGGTCATCTCGTTGCGGGTCAGCGTGCCGGTCTTGTCGGACGCGATCACGGTGGCGCTGCCCAGGGTCTCCACCGAGTGCAGCCGCTTCACCACCGCGCCGCGCCCGGCCATCCGCTGCACGCCGATGGCCAGCACCAGCGACAGGATCGCCGGCAGCCCCTCGGGCACGGCCGCCACGGCGAGGGACACGCCCAGCAGCAGCACGCTGACCGCGTCGGAGAGGGTGTGGACGCCGTTGGCCACGGCCGTGACGACCATCACCACCACCGCGATCGCCACCACGCCGGCGCCGAGCATCTTCGAGACCCGGGCGAGGTCGCGCTGCAACGGGCTGGGCTCCTCGGCGGTCGACTCCAGGAGTTCGGCGATCGCGCCGACCTCGGTGTCCATGCCGGTGGCGGTGACCACCGCCCGTCCGGTGCCCTGCACCACCGCGGTCCCGCGGTGCACCATGTCGAGCCGGTCGCCGACGCCGGCCCGCGCGGGCAGCGGTGCGGGGTCCTTCGTGACCGCCTCGCTCTCGCCGGTCAGCGCTGCCTCGAGCACCCGCAAGCCGCTCGCGGCGACCAGCCGGGCGTCCGCGGCCACGGCGTCGCCCTCGGTGAGGTCGAGCACGTCACCGGGCACCAGCTCGCCGGCGGGCACCGACAGCAGGCGGCCGTCCCGCAGCACGGTGGCGGTCGGGGCGGTCAGCCGGGCCAGCGCGGCCACCGCGTCCGCCGCGCGCTGCTCCTGCACGACCCCGATCGCGGCGTTCGCGACCAGGATCGCGAGGATGACCAGGACGTCCACCGGCCACCCGTGGGCGCCCTCGGCCACCCAGGCGACCAGCGAGATCGCGACCGCCACCAGCAGCAGGTACACCAGCGGGTCGGCGAACTGGGCCAGGACGCGGCGCCACAGCGGGACGCCGGGCTGGACGCGCAGCAGGTTCGGGCCGTGGGTGGCCAGGCGGGCGGCGGCCTCGGCGGAGCTGAGACCGGCGTCGGCGTCGGAGCCGAGCTGTTCCAGCACCTCGGCGGACGGGAGCAGGGACGCGTCCCATCGTGCCGGGCGGGTGGACGGGCTGGCCGGCATGTTCCTCACCTCGGTACTGCCACTATCCCACCGCTGCGGACGCTGCGAGCGGCATCCGGCGAGCTGCCGTCGGGCGAGCCACGGGGAGGGGCGCCTGCGTCCGCACAGAGGCCATGAAAGCGCTTTACCTGCGCGGAATTGCGTACCGGAGGCGTCGAATTGAGCGTGATCAGGGTGGTCTCCGGGGGTCCCCTTGTTGACGCCCCGGCGGGGCCGCTGCGAGTCTCGAAGTGTCAGAGCGGTCAAACCACGTGCCGACTCAGGCGTCACTCCAGAAGGAGCAGACGATGGCACGTGGAAACGCGTCCACTTCCAGCGTCACCGCAGATCCCAGCACCCGCGAACTCCGCACCGACGAACTCCTCGGTCGGCTCGCCACCTGCACCGCCGAATCCGAACGGGCAGCCCTCACCGCCGAGGTCGTCGAGTTGAACCTCGGCCTCTGCGACGCCCTCGCCAACCGCTACGCCAATCGGGGCGCCGACCGTGACGACCTGGTCCAGGTGGCCCGGGTGGCCCTGTTCCTCGCCGTCCGCCGCTTCCGTCCGGGCGAGGGACGCAGCTTCGTCGCTTTCGCCGTCCCGACGATCACCGGCGAGCTGAAGCGCCACTTCCGCGACCACTGCTGGATGGTGCGGCCGCCGCGCCGCATCCAGGAGTTGCGCGCCCGGGCCAGCCGGCAGGGCCAGCAGCTCGAGCAGCGGCTCGGGCGGCGGGTCACCACCGCCGAGCTCGTCGACGAGCTGGGGGTGGACGCCGGCCTCGTCCGCGAGGCCACGGTCGCCGACGGCAGCTACCGTCCGTGGTCGCTGGACGCACCGGTGGACGCCGACTCGGGCACCACGTTCGGCGCCACCCTGGCCGAGGATGGCGGCACCGAGGCGCTCATCGATCGCCTCGCCCTCCAGCGCGCGCTCGCCGGGCTCACCGGACGCGAGCGGCTGGTGCTGCGGTGGCGCTTCGAGGAGGGCTGCACCCAGGCCGAGATCGGACGCCGTCTCGGCGTCTCGCAGATGCAGGTGTCCCGCATCCTGCGACGCAGTCTCGGACGCGCCCGGGACGCGCTCACCGAGCGCGAGCCGCTGGCCGGCTGAGCGGCAACCAGGTTTGCCGAACCCGGCACCGGGTACCAGGAACACGTACGGATCGACCGAGAAGGAGATGAGCCGATGGGCATCGAGGACAAGGCACGCAACGCGGCCGAGGAAGCCAAGGGCAAGCTCAAGGAAGGGTGGGGCAAGCTCACCGACAACGAGGCCCTCGAGGCCGAGGGCAAGGCCGACCAGGCCGCCGCCAACGTGAAGCAGGCCGGCGAGAACGTCAAGGACGCCTTCAAGAAGTAGGAAAGGTATCGACAATGGCACTTCTGCTGTGGATCCTGGCCGCGGTTCTCGTGGTCTCGGGGATCTTCGCCCTGGTGAGGGGCCAGATGCTGTGGGGGATCGTGCTCATCGTGGTCGGCCTGGTGGTCGGCCCCGGTGGGGTGAGCATCTTCCACGTCACCTAGATCGACACACGCGATCGCCCGCCGCCCCTGAGGGGCGGCGGGCGATCTGCGTCTTCGGCTCTTGTTCCTTGCGCGTGTTCCGTGCGCGCTGGTCAGAGCTCTTCGAGCGTGATGTCGACGAGGATCTCGGTAGCCAGTCGTTCCAGGTCGGCCTTGATGGCGGCCGGGTCGGCGTCCCCGGGAACGCGGGCGACGACCCTCGCCTCGAACAGTCGTCCGCCCGACATCGGCGCCTCGCGGCTCTCGCTGGTGAGCGACTCGATCGACAGGCCGTGGCGGCTGAGCACCGCGGAGATGTCGCGGACGATGCCCGGGTGGTCGTTGCCGAGCACGCTGAGGGTCAACTCCCGCGGCGTGGCCGCGTCCGCCGGTTCGGTGCCGGGGTGGACGGTGACCTTCAGCAGCCCGTCGAGCTCGCCGAGGGCAGCGGTGAGGTCGCCGACCCGGTCGTCGGGCACCGAGACCACCACGATGCCGGCGAAGGTGCCGGCGAGCTCGGCCAGCTGGCTGTGCTCCCAGTTGCCGCCGTGGGCGGAGACCACATCGGCGAGCGCGGCGACGAGGCCGGCGCGATCGTCGCCGACGACGGTGAGGACGAGGTTGGACACGTCTGGCATGTTAGCCACTCCGCGCTCGTCCCAGCCGCCCCGGCCGTCCGGTTCGCTCCCGAAACGTCCCCTTGCTCCCGGAATTCCGGTGGCGAGGGCGCCTTTCGGTGGCGAAGTTGGGAGGCCGACTGGTGACGCCGGGCTCGTGGGGTGCCATCCTGTGGAGATGACGGTGTCGCCGCTGCCGAGGGACGGTGCGATCCTGACCGGGAGGGACCGGCGCGGACGCACCCTTCGGATTGCCCGGCACACCGAGACCGAGCGGGTGGTGCTGTCGGTGTGGCAGGACGCGACGTGCGTGGCCACCGTCCGGCTGGCGCCCGAGGACGTCGCCGAGCTGATCGCCGACCTGGCCCACGTGCTCACCCCGCTGCCGTCCTCAATCCCCGAGCAGGGTGTCGGCTGAGGCGCTCCCGCCCGCTCACTTCGCCACCGAATTGTCCCCTCGCCACCGGAATTCCGGTGGCGAGGGGACAATTCGGGAGCGAACCGGGAGGGGACGGGCTCAGGCGCACAGCTTCGCGAGTTCGGCGGGCTTCCACAGCGAGCGCCACGGCTCGGTCGTCAGGGGGTCCGGCTGCCGGGACGCCCGCAGCACGAGGCGCACCAGCGTCCGTCCGAGGAGGGGACGCAGCTGGCGTGACTGGTAGTTGAGGACGAGCCGGCTGCCCGGCGCTGACTGGGTCGCGACCTCGGCCAGGGTGGCCGCGACGGCGGCCGCCGGCAGGTAGGGGATCACACCCTCCCACACCCAGGTGGTGGCGGCTCGCGGGTCGAACCCCGACTCCTCCAGGGCGCGGGCGAGGGTGCCACCGGCCAGGTCGACGGCCAGCTCGGGCACCCGGTGGGCGAGCGGCGCACGGGCCCCGATGCGCTGCACCTTGTCCTTCTGGGACGCGGGCTGGTCGACCTCGAACACGGTGGTGGACGCCAGCTCCGGCATCCGCCAGACCCGGCTGTCGAGCCCGGCGCCGAGGATCACGAGCTGGCCACCCGTCCGATCGGCTCAGTTCGCCACCGAATTGCCCCCTCGCGCCCGGAATTCCGGTGGCGAAGGGGCTTTTCGGGAGCGAGAAGGGTGGGTCAGCCGGCGAGGGTCGAGGTGAAGACCGGGTGGCCGTCCTCGTCCGCGGTGACCGTCCAGTTGGGGAACTGGCCGAGCTGCGCCTGCCCCGCACCGTCGGACGGGGTCCCGGCCGCGGCGGTCAGGCACTCGATCCGCGAGGTGAGCGATTCGCCCTCGAGCGGGCCGTCGGCCGGCACGCTCAGCCGGACGGACGCGCCGTCCGCCACGACGACGTCGGTGGTGCTGCGCGCACACGACGCGGCGAGTTGCGTCGCGGCCGCCGCCGGCGCAGGGGTCCCCGCGCCCAACACCACCAGCACAAGGCTCAGCGGCGTGGCGATCAGACCAGCGCACAGGAACTTCACCCCACCACCATCCCCCGAGGGCGGGTCCGGTCGAAAGTCCCCGCACGGGCGACCCGGCGACCCGGGCGGAAGATTGCCTACGTGCACGCGAGCGCCGCGGTCTGCCGGTCGAGCGCCTCGCTGACGTCCTCGCTCTTCCACGGACGGACGACCCGGGCGACCTCCTCGCCGTCGGCGAGGAATACCAAGGTGGGCCAGAGCTTGACCCGGTAGGAGCGGCCGAGCGGCCGGCCCTTGCCGTCCTCGACGAAGACGCGGTTCAGGCCCTCGACGCCCTCCAGCACCGGCTCGATGACGTTCTTCGCCGCGCGACAGTAGCCGCACCAGTCGGTGCCGAACTGGAGCACCGTGGCGCCGGGCAGCGCGTCCGCCTCGTCACGGGTGAGGGTCTCCGGGAGGTAACCGTGCGACATGCCGGTCAGGATAGGTCACCGCCGCAAGCACCGGCCCGCCCCGGACGCACCGCGCGGGAGGATCCTCACACCGGACACCGGGATCTTCGGCGGACGGACACGCGAAGGGCGAATCGGGGACGGATCCTCCCGGCCCGGCGGCCCCGGTCAGCGTCGGGCCCGAGCCGGGCTACGCTGCCGCGCGTGGAGTGGGACGCGACGGGGACCGATGGACGACTGCGGGCGTGGTGCGTGGAGCAGCTCGGCTCGCCGCCGGTCGAGGAGTTCTTCTCGGCGACGTCGATGTCGTCGGTGCGGGGCGTGGTCCTCGCCGACGGACGCCGGGTCGCGCTGAAGCTCCGCAACGCCTCCGACCGGGTGCTGGCCTGCGCGCAGGCGCACCGCCACGCCCGGGACGCGGGCATCGACTGCCCCGAACTCGTCGCCGGCCCGACCCAGTTCGACAACCTCTGGCTGAGCGCCGAGGAGTGGCGGCCCGACGGCGTCCCCGACCTGCCGCCGGACGCCGCCGCCCGCTACGCGACCCTGCTCCGCAGCCTCGTGGTGGCGCTCGCCGGCTTCGAACCCGGGCTCTTCGACCCGCCGCCACCGTGGGCGAACTACGACCACACGGACGCGGGCCGCGTCTGGCCGGCGCCCGAGTCGCCCCACTGGGACCCCGAGACCCCACGGGTGCCGGCCGAGCTGCGACGCCTCGCCGCGGCCGCCCGGGAACGCCTGGTCGCCGAGGACCTCCCGCTCGTCGTCGGCCACAGCGACCTCAACGGGCTCAACGTGCGCTGGGGCCCCGGCCCGATCGTGCACGACTGGGACTCCCTCGCCGGGCGACCCGAGAGCGTGCTGGCCGGGATCCTCGCGGTCAACCACGTCGAACTGCCCGGGGCGGGCGCGATCACCACGGTCGCCGGCACCGCCGAGACCCTCGACCGGTACCAGGAGCTGCGCCCGTTCACGGCCACCGAGGTGGAGGTCGCCTGGGCGGCCGGCGTGTGGGTCGCCGCCTACAACGCCGCCTTCGAGCACCTCCACGGCGCCCCCGGCGCGGTCTGTCGGCAGCTCGAGGCCGACGGCGAGCAGCGCCTGCGCCTCGCGGGCTGCGGGCGGGCGGGAGGATTCACCCCGTCGACGCCGGTCCGGTAGGTCCGGAGCCTCGGGAGGCCGAATCCGGGGCGGATCCTCCCTAGCCCACCCGGTCGACGAGGTAGAGCACCGCGTGATCGGGGTGGACCGGCGCGTCCATGAGGCCGCAGCCGGCGAGCGCTGACCCGGCGAGCTCCACCCCGGCCCACCGCGTCACCGGTGAGGCACCCGCGGCCGCACCCCACCACAGCGGCGCCCGCAGCCCGGACGGCCGTCGCCAAACCGTGACCGGCACCACGCGATAGCGGTAGTGGGGGTCGAGGCCCGGGAACCGCAGCCGCCCCAGCAGCGAGGTCTGCGCCACGTCCAGCCGGGCGAACGAGTAGAGGGCCCGCGACCGGTCGAGAGCGACCACGCCGGTCGCGACCAGCGCCGCGTCCGGGCAGTCGACCCGCACCAGGTCGCCGCCGTGCAACAGGCTCCGGTGCTCGCGGTACAGCCCGATCCACGCCGTCAGCTCGGCGAGCTCCTCCGGCGTCGCCCGCCGCAGGTCCCACTCGATGCCGAGGTGCCCGAACAGCGCGGTCGCCGCCCGGAAGTCCAGGTCGTGGGTGCGCCCGGTGGTGTGCGACGTGCCGGACGCGATGTGCGAGCCCATCAGCTCCGGCGGGATCAGCTGCGTCGTCCAGCGCAGCAGCTGCTGCCGCTCGTGGGGGTCGATGCAGTCCGACACCCACACCCGGTCGGTGCGTTCCAGGATCCCCAGGTCGACCCGCGCACCGCCCGAGGAGCACGACTCGATCTCCAGCCCCGGTTGCGCGGCCTTCAGCTCGTCGATCAGCCGGTACACCGCCAGCGTCTGCGCGTGTACCCCCGGACGGCCGGACGGCGGCAGTCCTGCGTCCACCAGGTCGCGGTTGTGGTCCCACTTCAGGTAGCCGATGTCGTACTCGGCAAGGAGCGCCAGCAGCGCGTCCCGGATGTGGGCGTAGCACTCGGGGTTCGCCAGGTCGATCACCTGCTGGCTCCGCGCCTCCAGCGGCAGGCGTCCGCCGGTGCCGAGGATCCACTCCGGGTGCGCTCGCGCCACGTCGGAGTCGGGGCTGATCATCTCCGGCTCGAACCACAACCCGAACTGCATCCCGAGGTCGCGGACGCGGTTCACCAGCGGGTGCAGCCCGTCCGGCCAGACGTCGGCCGACACCGTCCAGTCGCCGAGGCCGGAGTGCTCGTCGCGGCGCGAGGAGAACCAGCCGTCGTCGAGCACGAACCGTTCGACGCCGATCGCGGCCGCCTTCTCGGCCAGCTCGATCAGCGGCGCCGCCGCGTGGTCGAAGTAGACCGCCTCCCACACGTTCAGCGTCACCGGGCGCGGGGACGCCGGGTGCTGCGGACGCGCGCGCAGGTACCGGTGGAACCGGCGCGCGACCTCGTCCAGCCCGACCCCGTACGAGCCGTACAGCCACGGCGTGACGTAGGTCTGGCCGGGCCCCAGCACCACCTCGCCGGGCAGCAGCAGCTCGCCGCCGCCCAGCACCTGCCCGCCGGTCGCCGACCGTTCGGCGTAGTGGGTGTGGTTTCCGCTCCACCCGACGTGGACGCCCCACACCTCCCCGCTCGCGAACCCGAACCCCGGGACGCCGGCGTGCAGCACGGTGGCGGCGTCCGCCCCGGTGCGGCCGTGGCGGCCCTCGCGCAGGTGGGTGCCGACGGTGAAGTCCCGCCGCTGCGGCACCCGCTCCCTGGCCCAGTAGCCGCCGAAGTCCAGCAGTTCCCGCGCGACCGGCGGCACCGGCAGCGCCAGCACCAGGTCGTCGAGGTGGTAGTCGTCCGCGGCGCTGTTCGCCAGCTCGGCACGGCACCGCACGATGCCGGCCCCGGTGAGCTCGAACTGAAGCACCAGGTCGAGCCCGGCGACCGGGTCGCTCGCCCGCACCTCCAGCACGCCCGGCCCACCCGTCACCGCGGACGCGCCCTCGCCCGGCCCCGCGTCGACGACGACCCCGTCCAGACGCGCCTCCCACCGCCGGAACAACGGCGACCAGTCGCTGCCGTGCCGGGATCCGCTGATACCGGGACGCCCGACCCAGCCGGTGTGGTGCTCGGGCAGGACGGCCAGCCGCACCGGGTCGTCCACCCCGCCCGGCACGACCGCGTTGCGCCCGGCCAGCGCGAGGCAGGCCAGGTCGGACGCGGGCAGGTCGCCCAGATCGGCGCCCCAGTGCACGACCGCCGGCAGCCCGTCGGTCAGCTCGACCACCAGGCTGACGCCCGCCGCCCGCAGGTGGGCCAGCAGCGGGGCACCCGTCACGACGCCGGCTCCCGGATCAGCCCGAGCACCTCGTCGCGCAGCTGCGCGAGCTCGACCGCCGTGGCGGCCTCGGCGTTCAACCGCAGCAGCGGCTCGGTGTTGGACGGCCGGACGTTGAACCACCAGGCCGGCGTGCTCACGGTCATGCCGTCGAGGAAGTCGAGGCTGACCCCGTCCCGGTCCTCGAACGCGGCTCGCACCCGGCCGGTGGCCGCGTCCACGTCGTCGACGACCGAGTTGATCTCGCCGCTGGCGACGTACACCTCGTAGCCGGCGACGAGCTGCGACAGCGTCGTCCCGACCGGCGTCCCGCCGAGCGCGGCCAGCGTGTGCAGCGCGGCGAGCATGCCCGAGTCGGCGTTCCAGAAGTCGGCGAAGTAGAAGTGGCCGGAGTGCTCGCCGCCGAACGCCGCGCCGGTCGCCGCCATGTGCGCCTTGATGAACGAGTGGCCGACCTGGGTGCGGAACGGCACCCCGCCGAGGCGCTCGATCAGCTCGGGCACTGCCCTCGACGTGATCAGGTTGTGCAGGATCGTGGCCCCAGGACGCCGGGCCAGCTCGCGCTCGGCGATCAACCCGGTGAGGACGGACGGGCTGACCGGCTCGCCACGCTCGTCGACCACGAAGCAGCGGTCGGCGTCCCCGTCGAACGCCAGGCCGAGGTCGGCGCCCTCGGCGAGCACCCGCGCCTGCAGGTCGACGAGGTTGGCCGGGTCGATCGGGTTGGCCTCGTGGTGGGGGAAGGTGCCGTCGAGCTCGAAGTACAGCGGCACGATCGTGAGCGCCGGGTGGTCGAGCACGACCGGGGCGGTGTAGCCACCCATGCCGTTGCCGGCGTCGACCACCACCTTCAACGGCCGGAGGCCGTCGAGCGGCACCAGCGAACGCAGGTGCGCGGCGTAGTCGGCGAGCAGTTCGCTGCTGGTCACCGTCCCCGGACGCACCGGTGCCGCCGGGACCGGTTCGGCGACCATGTCTCTGATGGCGCGGAGCCCGGTGTCCTGGCCGACCGGGACGGCGCCCGCCCGGCACAGCTTGATGCCGTTGTACTTCGCCGGGTTGTGGCTGGCGGTGAACATGGCGCCGGGCAGACCGAGCCGTCCGGCGGCGAAGTAGAGCATGTCGGTGCTGGCCAGGCCGATGTCGACCACATCCACGCCCTGCGCGGTGACGCCCCGGCAGAAGGCAGCCACCAGCTCCGGGCCGGACGGACGCATGTCGCGTCCGACCACCACCGAGCCCGGACCACCCGATGCCGCGGATGCCCCGACGACCAGCGCGAACGCAGCCCCGACCCGGTCGGCCAGCTCGGCGTCCAGCTGGTCGGGGTAGACGCCGCGGACGTCGTAGGCCTTGATGATCTGGGTCAGGTCCTTCACGCCAGCCCCCGGTTCGCCTCGATCAGCGCGAGCCGCTGCTGCACGCTGGCCGCCGAGCGCAGGCCGTCCGCGGGCGTGTTCTGCACGTGGTCGAGCAGGCGCTCGACCGTGCTGGTGGCGACGTGGATGCGGGTGTCGGAGGACGCGTAGTAGACGAGCACCGAGCCGTCCGCGCGGGCCACCCAGCCGTTGGCGAAGACGACATTGGAGACGTCGCCCACCCGCTCGTCGAACTCGGGGGCGATGACGTAGCCGCCCGGCTTGTGCGTCACCCGCCACGGCTCGTCGAGCGCGGTGAGGTACAGGTAGAGCACGTAGCGCAGCCCGGCCGCGGTGTTGCGGACGCCGTGGGCGAGGTGCAGCCAGCCTGCGTCCGTGCGGATCGGGGCCGGGCCCTCGCCGTTCTTCTCCTCGGTGATGGTGTGGTAGGCCCGCGGTTCGATCACCCTCTCCGACGCGATCACCGCCCCGTCCATGGTGTCGGCGAGGCCCCAGCCGATGCCGCCGCCACTGCCGGCGGTGATGAAGTCGTCCTGCGGGCGGGTGTAGAAGGCGTACTGGCCGTCCACGAACTCGGGGTGCAGCACCACGTTGCGTTGCTGCGGCGAGGACGTGACCAGGTCGGGCAGTCGCTCCCAGGTCTTCAGGTCGCGGGTGCGGGCGAGGCCGGCCTGGGCGATCGCCGCGCTCAGCGAGGGCGAGTCGGTGTCCTTGCGCTCCGTGCAGAACAGGCCGTAGATCCAGCCGTCCTCGTGGCGCACCAGGCGCATGTCGTAGGTGTTGGTGTCGGGCACGTCGGTCTCGGGCATCACCACCGGGGTGTCCCAGAAGCGGAAGCCATCGATGCCGTTCCCACTCTCCGCGACGGCGAAGAAGCTCTTGCGGTCGTTGCCCTCGACCCGGCACACCAGCAGGATCTTCCCGTCCACCTCGATCGCGCCGGGGTTGAGCACGGCGTTGATGCCGAGCCGCTCCAGCCCGAGCGGGTTGGTGGCCGGGTTGAGGTCGTAGCGCCACTCCAGCGGCACGTGGGCGGCGGTCAGCACCGGGTTCGCGTAGCGGGCGTGGATGCCGTTGTACCAGCGCTCGTCCTCGGGGTTGGGCCGGGCGAGCAGGGCCTCGTGAGCGGCCCGGAGTTCTTCGATGGTGTGCGCCCTCATCGCGAGGATTCCTTTCCCGGGGTGGTGAGCCGCTGGATCAGTTCCAGGCAGGCGCGGACGTGGTGGTAGGGGCACTCCCAGGCCCCCACCTTGGGGAACTCCGGACGCGGACGCCGGTCGGCGTCGAGCACCTTGACCCAGTCGCCGTGGACGCGATCGACGTGGTGGTCCTCGATGAACCGCCAGCAGGCGGCGCTCGCGTCGAGGAAGCGGGGATCGCCGCTCAGCCGGTACGCGTCGAGGAAGCCGACCGCCCCCTCTGCCTGCGCCCACCAGTGGCTGTCGGTGTCGGTGCGGGCCGGCCGGTTGTCGTCGGCGGGCTCGTACTCGTACAGCACGGCGCCGGCGGCGTCCCGGCCGGTGCGGCACACCGCGTCCGCCATCGCGACCGCTGCGCGCTCGGCCCGCGCCCGCAGCGCCGGGTCGCCGACGGCGGTCGCGGCGGCGACGAGCAGCCAGGCGCCCTCGATGTCGTGGCCGAAGGAGACGGTGGCCGACAGCGGCGTCCAGTCGAGGGCGAAGAACAGCCGGAAGCAGTTCCGGGCGTCGTCCACCACCTCGTCCAGGATGACCGTGACCAGCGCGGCCAGGCGGGCGCGGGCGGCCGCGTCCCGCGTGACCTCGGCGTAGGTGGTGTAGGCCTCCATCACGTGCAGCAGGGTGTTCATGCTCTTGGGCGCGTTCAGGTCCTTGGGCGAGAGCCGCATGTCGCCGATCGCGCCCCAGTCGCGGGCGCAGGCCTCGAGGTAGCCGCCGTGGACGGGGTCGGCGCCGTGCGCCTCGATGAGCGCGACCAGCTCGCCGGCGAGCCGCAGCGGGGCGTCCGCGCCGCTGGCCCGGGCGTACTCGGCGAGCGCGTAGACCGCGAACGCCTGGGCGTAGACCTGCTTGCGGTCGTCGACCACCGCGCCGTCGGCGTCCACCGACCAGAAGACGCCGCCGTGCACCGGGTCGAGGAAGTGGGCGACCAGGTAGTCGTAGGCGGCCGCGGCGGTGACGAGGTGGGCGCTGTCGTCGAGGACGCGGGCGGACGCGGCGAAGGCCCAGAGCACGCGGGCGCACAGCACGGCGGTGCGGTCGGCGGAGTCGTCGACGGTGAGGTCGTCCTCCACCCGGCCGTGCACGCCGCCCCGCACGTGGTCGACCGCGACGTCCGCCCAGAACGGCAGCACGTTGCCGGTCAGTTCGGCCCGCACGCGCGCGGCGAGCGCGTCCCGGTCGACGGCGGCTCTGGTGGGTCCGGACAGGGTCTGGACGTCAGCCACGGAACGACTCGGCGTCGGCGGGAAGCACCCGCGAGTCGGCCTTGATCTGCGCGACGATCTCCTCGACCCGGCCGAAGGCGAGCGCGGAGAAGGTGTCGGCGGCGCCGTAGTAGAGGGCGATCCGTCCGGTCGCGCCGTCGCACAGCGCGGCGCACGGGAAGCACACGTTCGGCACGAAGCCGGCGGTCTCGTAGTCGACCTCGGGCGTGAGCAGGTAGCTGCGGGTGCGGTGCAGCACCTTCGACGGTTCGTCCCGGTCGAGCAGGGCGGCGCCGATCGAGTACACCAGGCCGTTCGCCGTCCCGGAGACCCCGTGGTAGAAGAGCAGCCAGCCATCGGTCGTCTCGATCGGGATCGGGCCGGCGCCGATCTTCACCGACTGCCACCAGTACTCCTTGTCAGGGGTCATCACCCGGCGGTGGCGTCCCCAGAAGGTGAGGTCGGGGCTCTCGGAGACGAAGATGTCGCCGAACGGGGTGTGCCCGGAGTCGCTGGGACGGGTGAGCAGCCGGTAGGTGCCGCCGATGGTGCGCGGGAACAGCACGCCGTTGCGGTTGAACGGCGTGACCGGGTTCTCCAGCCGGACGAAGTTCTGGAAGTCGTCGGTGTAGCCCAGGCCGAGCGCGGCGCCGCCGAAGTCGACGCACCAGCACACGTAGTAGCGGCCGTCGATCTTCGCCACCCGCGGGTCGTAGGCGTAGCGCGGCTGGTAGTCGGCGCCGGTCTCGTCGACCCAGCGGATCGGCTCGTCGTTGACGTCCCAGTGGACGCCGTCGGGGCTGAACCCGACGTGCAGGGCGGACGTGCCGGTGCGGTGGTCGGCACGGAACACGCCGGCGAACCCGTCGCCGAACGGCACCACCGCGCTGTTGTAGATGCGGGCGGTGCTCGGGCTGGGGTTCCAGCCGATCACCGGGTTGCCGGTGAAGCGCCACAGCACATCGGTGGAGCCCTCGGGGCGCTCCTCCCAGGGCAGGTTCGGCAGGGGTTCGGTCAGGATCTCAGGGCTCATGTCAGTGCTCCAGTGGTGGTGAGGTAGGCGGTGCTGCCCGGTTCGAGGGCGCGCACGGTGAGCGGCGCGCCAGCCGCCTGGAACAGGCTCTGGCCGCGCTCGACGACGAGGGTGTCGGCGCCCGAGCCCAGCTCGAGGCGGCCGGAGGCCACGATGAGCATGGCCGGGCCGGTCAGCTCGGCCAGGGTGCGCGGGCCGGCGTCCGCGTCGACGATGTGCACCGAGAACTCCTCGGCGGGCGGCCAGTAGCTGGTGAGGCGGACGCCGCCCTGCTCGCTGGTGACCGGCTCGACCCGGGTCGGGACGAGGGCTTCGAAGCGGACGATCTCCAGCAGGCCGGCGACGTCGACACGCTTCGGGGTGAGCCCGCCGCGGAGTACGTTGTCCGACGGCGCCATGGCCTCGATGCCGAACCCGGACAGGTAGGCGTGGATGTTGCCGGCCCCCAGGTACAGCGCCTCGCGTGGCGCCAGGTCGACGCGGTTGAGCAGCGCGGCGCCGAGTACGCCGGGGTCGTCTCCGTAGTGCTCGCCGACCCAGCGGATCGTGCGGGCCAGCGTGGAGTGGTCGTCGGCGGTGGCGGCGACGGCGGCGGCCGCGAGCGCCCGCACCTCCGGACGGCCGGACAGCACCAGCTCGAAGGCGGCGCGCAACGCGTCCGCTTCGTCGGGCAGGCTCAGCGCGGCGGCGAGGTCGCCGCCGATGCCGGTGGCCAGCTGTTCGGGAAGGAGCGCAACCAGGTCGTCGCGCGCGGCGGCCGGCGTCCGGAAGCCGCACAGGGCGGCGAACGGGCTCAACGCGACGATGATCTCGGGCTTGTGGAACGGGTCCTTGTAGCTGCGCAGGGGGTCGGCCAGGTCGAGCCCGGCGGCCTCGTCGCGGGCGAAGCCGGCCTGCGCCTGCGCCGTGGCGGGGTGCACCTGCAGCGACAGCGGCGACGCGGCGGCCAGCAGCTTCATCAGGAACGGCAGCGGGCGCTGCCCCTGGCCGGCCAGGTGGTCGTCCAGCCGCGTCCCGTCGGTGAGGACGGACGGGTCCCCCGGGTGCGCGCCCAGCCACAGCTCGGCCTGCGGCACCCCGGTAGGAGTGGCGCCCAGCGCCTCGGGGATGGCCGTCGGCGACCCCCACGCGTAGTCCCGCACCGGGTTCTCCACCCGCAGCAGGCCGGGTTCGTGCTCGGGCACAGTCGTTCCTTTCATCGGGCCACCAGCTGGTTGGCGCAGCGCAGGACGTCGGGGCGAGCGATCGTCGCGGCGTCGAACTCCCCGGCGCCGGCGACCCTCAGGACGGCGGTCTCCCCGGGCAACAGGGTGAACAGGCCGGTGTCGACGCGCGCGGCGGGCGCGAGCCGGTCGACCATCGCGAAGGCGTCGCGAACGAGCACGTCCGGGGTGACGCGGACGAGCTGGTCGTCGCCGTCTGGCTCGACCGCGACGTCCCACCGCGGCAGCCGCAGGGCACTGTCGCGGGGCTCGGCGAAGAACCAGTGGTCCTGCGCCTCGTCGAACTCGACGACGAGCACTTCGTCCGCCGGATCAGCCGGGACCGAGAGGTTCGAGGCGACGCGGAGCCGCAGCGTGCCCCGGGCCGGCACCGTGGCCGCGAGGAACAGCTCGGCGCGGACCGTCCCGTCGTAGGTGAGCCGCCGCAGCCGGACGGTCCCCGTCCACGGCTGCGCGGTGTCGTTGCCGGCGACGACCTGGAGGTCGTCGCCGTCGGGCTGCACCCTGACCACCCGGTCGGCGAAGGCGTCCCGCATCGCGTACCAGGCCGGCTTCGGCCGTCCGGCCCCGTCGATCGTGGCCCAGGAGATCACCGGCCAGCAGTCGTTGAGCTGCCAGATCACCGCGCCGCTGTTGTGGGGCGCCAGCGAGCGGAACCAGCCGAACGCGCACAGCACGGCCAGCGCCTGGTTGAGTTGCATCGCCCAGTGCCAGTCGTCGACGGTGCGGGGGACGGGGAAGTGCGGGAGCAGGCCGGCGAGCAGCTTGTGGTTGCCCCAGCGCGCCTTCTGGTGGGCCTCCATCAGCACCGACTCGGGGGCGAGTTCCCCGTGGACGGCGTCGGTCAGCGTCGTCCAGGCCGGCGGGCCCTGCCAGCCGAACTCGGTGACGAACCGCGGCCGGTAGGCACGGAAGTCCAGCCAGTCGCGCTCGTTCCACAGGTCCCAGATGTGCGTCGCGCCGTGCACCTCGGCGTTCGCCGGCTCTCCGCCGGGGCTGAACGGGCTGGACGGGATGTAGGGGATCGTCGGCGTGAGCTCGGCGACCAGCGCGGGGAACAGGGTGTCGTAGTAGCGGGCGCCCCACGGCCGGCCGTCCAGCATCCGCTGCCAGCCCCAGTCCTGGTAGCCCTGGACGTTCTCGTTGCTGCCGTTGAGCAGGACGAGGCTGGCGTGGTGCCCGATCCGGGCGAGGTTGTCGCGCGACTCGGCCTCGATGCTCGCGACCAGCGCCGCGTCCTCGGAGTAGGCCGAGCACGCCATCAGGAAGTCCTGCCAGGTGAGCAGGCCGAGCTCGTCGCACAACTCGTAGAAGTCGTCGGACTCGAAGATGCCGCCGCCCCACACCCGCACGAGGTTCACGTTGGCGTCGACGGCCTGGAGCAGGCGTTCGCGGTACCGCGCGCGGTCGACGCGGGTGAGGAAGGCGTCGTCGGGGATCCAGTTGACGCCCTTCACCCACACCGGCTGGTCGTTCACCCGGAGCGCGAACGGCGTCCCGTGCGCGTCCGGCGTGGTGTCCCAGGCGACGCTGCGGAACCCGACACGACGCTGGACGGAGCCCAGGAGGTGCTCGCCGTCGGCGAGGGTCACGGACGCGTCGTACAGCGGCTGTTCGCCGTAGCCGCGCGGCCACCAACGGCGCACGCCGGCGACCTCGACGTCCAGCTCGACGTCGGTGCCGCTGGTGCTCGCCTGCGCGCCGGCACCGGCCACGACCAGGCCGACGGTGAGCGGACGGTCGTCGGTGCGGTCGAGCCGGACGCGGACGCGGACCCGGCCGCCGTCGGGCGTCGGTGTCGCCTCGACCAGGACGCGGTCGAGCCGTGCGGTCGACCAGCTCTCGAGCGTGACCGGGCGCCAGAGGCCGCTGGTGGCGGTGCTGAGGCCCCAGTCCCAGCCGAAGCTGGCCACCATCTTGCGGATCGCGTGGAACGGCGCGGACGGGTACGGGTTGGGCAGCATGCCGAGCTCGAGGCTGCGGCGCGCGGCGTGGTCGAGCGGGCTGCGGAACGCGACGACCAGCTCGTTGGCGCCGGCGCGGAGCCGTCCGGTGACGTCGAAGCGCCACGTCCGGTGCATGTTGTCGACCTCGCCCAGCAGGTCGCCGTTCAGCCGGACCTCGCCGACCGTGTCGAGGCCGTCGAAGACCAGGTGCTGGCGCTCGTGCCCGTCCGGCACCCACGCGAAGGCGGTGCGGTACTCCCAGTCGGTGAGCCCGACCCAGCGGGTGAGGGCCTCGTTGTCGTCCACGAACGGGTCGGCGATCAGCCCGGCGTCCAGCAGGTCGGTGTGCACGCAGCCGGGGACGGTCGCGGGCACCTCCCGTCCGGCAACCCCGGACGGCACCGGACCGCGGACGGCCCGGACCGTCCAGCCTTCGTGGATCGGGTGGGACGCCGGCGCCCCGGGCGGGCCGGCGGAGGTCACTTCGTGGCTCCGGAGGTCATTCCGGCGTAGATCTGCTTCTGGAGGACGAGGAAGATCACCAGCGTCGGCAGGATGACGAGCACGGTGCCGGCGGAGATCACCTCCCACTGCGCACCGAAGGGCCCCTTGAAGTTGAACAGGGAGGTCGACAGGACGGCCAGGTCCTTGTCGGGCATGTACAGGAACGGGATGTAGAACTCGTTGTACATCGCGATGCCCTTGATGATCACGGCGGTGGCGATGGCCGGCCGCAGCAGCGGCAGGATGATCCGCCAGTAGATCGTCCAGCGGTTCGCGCCGTCGAGCATCGCGGCCTCGTCCAGCGACTTGGAGATCGTCGACATGTACTGGATGAAGATGTAGATGCTGACGATGTCGGTGCCCATGAAGAGCAGGATCGCCGCGCCCCGGGTGTTGTACAGGCCCATGGCGTTGACGATCTGGAAGGTCGCGACCTGGGTGGTGACGGACGGGATCAGCGTCGCGATGAGGAACAGCGCCATCACCACGCCGCGGCCGCGGAACTCGAAGCGGTCGATGGCGTAGGCGGCCATCGTCCCCAGCAGGATCGTCCCGACCAGCGACGCGGCCATGATGAGCGCCGTGTTCACGAAGCCGAGCACCATCCCGCCCTGGGTGAACGCGGTGGCGTAGTTCGCCAGGTTCAGCCAGTTCCCGGGCGGGGTGAACGGGCCGGTGGTGGCGAACTCGGACGCGGTCTTCAGGCTGGCGATGACGATGACCACGAGCGGGACGAACGTGAACAGCACCGCGAGGATCAAGGTGAGGTACTTGCCGGGGGTGAGCAGCGCGCGAAGGGTCATGACAGGTCCACCTTCTCGTCGGGGAAGATCTTGCGCTGGATGGCGGTGACCACCAGCACGATCAGGAGCAGGACGATGGCCATCGCCGAGGCGAGGCCCACCTTGTGGAACTTGAACGCGGTGTTGACGGTCTGGATCACGAACGTCATCGACCCGTTCGCACCGCCGGTCATGATGTAGGGGATCTCGAAGACCGACAGCGAGCCCGAGATCGCCAGGATGAACGACAGCCCGATGATCCGCCGGATGCCGGGGACGATGATGTACCAGAACTGCTGCCAACGGGTGGCGCCGTCGATGGACGCGGCTTCGTACAGCTCGCCCGGGATGGACTGGATGGCGCCGAGGAACAGGATGAAGTTCAGGCCCAGGTAGCGCCAGATCGAGGCGCCGGCGAGGGAGTAGTTGACCACGTCCGGGTCACCCAGCCACTGGTGGACGAGACCGCCGAGGCCCAGGCCGTTCAGCACCGTGTCCAGCGTCCCGCCGGGCTCGAAGAAGTAGAGGAAGACCATGCCGATCGCGACGCCGTTGATCAGGTAGGGGAAGAACAGCACGCCCTTGAAGAATCCGGCCAGGCGCACCTTGAAGGACAGGACGGTCGCGAAGTAGAGCGCGAGCCCCATCTGGAGGAACGCGCCCACCAGGTAGTAGCCGCTGACGAAGAAGACCTGGAACAGGTCGGGGTCGGTGAAGATGCGGACGTAGTTGTTGAAGCCGACGTTGCGGGAGGTCTTCGACAGCCCGTCCCAGTTCGTGAACGAGTAGCCGACCATGTTCGCGGCGGGCAGGTAGGTGAGCAGCAGGAGCAGGCCCACCGGGAGGATCAGGAACAGCCACGGCAGGACCTTGGAGAGCACGGTGCGCCGGGTGGTGCGCGGCCGCGGGGCCGCGGGCGTGGCCGCGACCGGTGGCGCGGCGAGCTGGGTGACGCTGGACACGGTGACTCCTTCGTTTCGTGCTGCGTTGCGTCGAGCTGGGGGTGTCGGACGGCTCCCGCCGGACCAAAAGGGGACAGTCCCCTTTTGGTCCGGCGGACCGAAAGGGGGACTGTCCCCTTTTGGTCCGTCGGGTGGTGGGAAAGGGGACCGGCCCCTTTCCCACCGGGTCGTCAGCCGATGGCCACGCGGGCCTTGGCCCACTTGGTGTTCAGCTCGGTGAAGTAGGACGCCATGTCGCCCTTGGCCGCACCGCGGGCGATGTCGACCAGCTTCTGCCGGTAGGTGTTGCCGGTCAGGTCGATCTGCGACTCGTTGATGAGCTCGTCGCGGGTCGGGTTCTGGGCCAGTTCGAGGAGCTCGACGTTGTTGTCGGTCAGGTCCTTGAGGTTGGACGGCAGTGCGACGCTCCGGTCGGCCGAGATCATGCCCTGGTCGGCCGCGTAGCCGGACTTGGTCACGAACCAATTGACGAAGGCCTTCGCCGCCGGCTTCACCGAGGAGTTGACGTTCACCGCGAAGGCGTAGTCGCCACCGTCGACCGCGTACTGCTTGCCGTCGGCCGCGGTCACCGGGAAGGCCATGTAGCCGATGTCGTCGGCGCTGCCGCCGGCGGTCTTGGCGGCGGCCTGCATCTGCGAGATCGCCCAGGAGCCGAGGACCATGGTGGCGACCTTGCCGGTGCCGATCAGGTTCTTCGACTTCTCCCAGTTGGTGGTGAGCGGGTCGTCCTCGGTCAGCTTCTTGTTGACCGCGTCGAACAGCAGGGAGTCGATGGCGTACATGTCCTTGCCCTGCGTCCACGGGGCGTCATCGTCGGACAGGAGCGTGTTCGCGTCCGCGCTGCCCGAGGCGCTGCCCAGGTTGCCGAACCACTGCGACAGCGGCCAGCCGTCCTTGTAGTTGGTGTACAGCGGGATCGCGTCCGTCTTGTCCTTGATCAGCTGCAGGTCGGTGAGGAACTCCTCCGGGGTCTTCGGCAGCGTGGTGATGCCGGCCGCGGCGAAGACCTTCTTGTTGTAGACGACGCCGTTGGCGTTGCCACCGGTCGCGAGGCCGTAGACCTGGCCGTCCGCGGCGTGCTCGGCGGTGAACCGGAACGTCTTCTCCAGGTCGGCCTGCGCGCCCAGCGGCTCGAAGAAGGTCGACAGCTGCGACTCCTTCACGCTGCTGGGGATCGCCAGCACGTCGCCGTAGTCCTTGGTGTTGAGCCGGATCGCGACCTGACCCGCGTAGTCGGTGATGCCCTCGAACGACACGGTCACGTCGGGGTACAGCTTCTTGAACTCGGCGGCGTACTTGTCGAACGTGCCGTCCTGCACCAGGTCGGTGCGGTTGGTCAGCACCTTGACCGTGCCCGAGACCTGCTCGGCGGTGCTGGGCTCGCTGCTCGGGGTCGCGGTGGCACCGCACCCGGTGAGCGCGAGGAGCGGGACGAGGAGCCCCGCCACGCCTGCGATGAGCTTCTTGGCCATCGACTGCTTCTCCTTCGAAGTTGGGTTGTTTGGTCCGGCCGGCAGGCTCTGCGGGCTCGGGTCACGACGCGGCAAAGGTAGCTCCGTGTCCGATCCAATGTCAACGCTGACATTAAGCGCTTTAGTTCACAGGAAGTCGATTTCAGCTTTCTGACTAGGTAAGATAGATGGCAAAATTCGTTCAAGGATGCGGCCCGGCGCATGACTGTCCTTCGATGTCATGACCCTGCTAGGCTGGCCCGCGGACAGGAGGAGGACGACGATGGCTGCACTGGTCCGGGCGACGCTGGCGGATGTCGCCAAGCTCGCCGGCGTGAGCGCCAAGACGGTCTCGCGCGTCTACTCCTCGCCCGAACTGGTGAGCGACGACACCCGGACGCGGGTGCGCGAGGCGGCCGAACGGCTCCGCTTCACCCCGAACGTGCTGGCCCGGGACCTGCGGCTCGGCGGCGTCACCCGGACGATCGGTTTCGTGACCGCCGAGTTCACCAACCCGTTCTACATCCAGGTCGCCGCCGGCATCGAGCAGGAGTGCTCACGACGCGGGTACACGATGATCCTCGCCTCGGCCACCGACAGCACCGACCGGGAGCGCGACGTCATCGAGACGCTGGTTGCGCAGCGCGTCCAGGCGATCCTGCTGGTGCCGCTGGGCGGCGACTACTCCTACCTGGACGGCGAGCGCCACCTCGGCACCGTGATCGTGGCCGTCGACCGTCCGATCCAGAACCTGCTCGCCGACACGGTGCTGCTCGCCGACGCCGACGGGGGCTACCAGGCCGCGTCCGCCCTGGTCGCCCACGGCCACCGGCGCATCGGGTTCGTGGCGAACCCGGCGGCCATTCACACCACCCAGGAGCGCCTGAAGGGGTACCGGCAGGCGCTCGCCGAGGCCGGCGTCGAGGACACCGCCCGCTGGGAGCGCACCTCGGATGACCCCGAGCGGTCGCTGGACGACCTCGTGGCCGAACTGCTCGACTCCGACGACCCGCCCACGGCGATCGTGGGCGGCAACAACCGGGCGACGGTGGCCGCGGTGCGCCAGTTGCGCCGACGCGGGCTCGAGCTGGCCCTGATCGGGTTCGACGACTTCGAGATGGCGGACGCCTTCGGCATCTCGGTCATCGCCCACGACCCCGCCGAACTCGGCCGCCGCGCGGTCGAGCTCGCCTTCCAGCGACTCGAGGACCCGACCGGGGTGCCCGAGACCGCCGTCATCGGCGTCCACTACGTCCCGCGCGGCTCGGGCGAGACCGCGCCACCGGACGCCACGTAGGCCCGGCGCCCCTCGCGCTCCGTCCGTCCCGCTCCGACCGTCCCGAACGACCTGCCGTCAGGCGTTGCCGCCGCCGTCCACGCTGAGCGCGGAGCCGGTGACGTAGCTGGCGTCATCGCTGGCGAGCCAGACGACCGCCGCGGCGATCTCCGACGGCTCACCCATCCGACCGAGCGGACGGTCGGCGGCCTCGGCGAGGAAGCTCTGCGCGTCCTGGTGCAGCTGGCTGGCCTCGTTGCGGAGCATGTCGGTGTTCACGTCGCCGGGGTTCACCGAGTTCACCCGGATGCCCTGCGGGCCGTGGTCGATCGCCAGCGCGCGGGTGAGGTTCACCACGGCGCCCTTGGACGCGCAGTACGAGACCGCCCGGCCGCCGCCCTTCAGCCCCCAGCCCGACCCGGTGTTGATGATCGAGCCGCCGCCGTGCGCGGCCATGATCGGTACCACCTCGCGGCACATCAGGTAGATCGAGCGGACGTTGACCGCGAACACCCGGTCCCACTCGTCCACCGAGATGTCCTCCACGGTGGTGCGGCGGATGATGCCCGCGTTGTTGAACACCACGTCGACCGTGCCGAAGGCCTCGACCGCGGCGGCCACCACGGCCTTGATGTCGGCCTCGCTGGACACGTCCGCGGGCGCGGCGATCGCCGTCCCGCCGGCCGCCGTGATCTCGTCGGCGACGCGCGTCGCCGCGTCCGCGTCGATGTCGACGACGGCCACCTTCGCGCCCTCCGCGGCCATCGCCAGCGCGGTCGCCCGCCCGATCCCGCCGCCACCGCCGGTGACGATCGCCGCCTTGCCTGCCAGCCTCATCTGCTGCTCCTTCGTGTTCGAACTCATTGTGGTGAAGCGATCGGGTACACCGCGACGCTGCCCGGCCCGGTGACCACGCGGACGTGGCCGGCCAGCGCGGCGTCCAGCGCGGGGTCGCCGGTGTCGACCAGCAGGGGACGCCCGCCCAGGTCGAGCAGCTTGCGCTGCGTGGCCACGACCAACAGGGGCTCGGACGCCAGCGCGCGCAGTACCCGCGGCGACAGTTGCTGGTTGCCCCGGCCGAGCAGGAAGCCCTGGCCGCCGATCACCGTGACCACCGCGCGAGCGGGGCCGGCGGTGGCGTGAACGAACAGTTCGGCCTCGGACGCGTCCCTGGCCAGCAGCGCGCCGTCGAGCACCACGTCCACGCCCAGCAGGGAGACGTCGAGGCCGAGCTGACGACCGAGCTCGGCCACCGTGCCGCCCGGCCCCAGCAGGTAGCGCACCCCCGGCTCGAGGCCGGCCTGCAGCCCGGCGGCGGCCGCGAACACGGCGGCGGCCTCGGACTCCGGGGTGGGCGCCTTGCGGGCCTGGGTGCGGGACGCCCAGGTCGGGACCCGGACCAGTGCGTGCAGCCGCGGCTCGGTGCGGCCGGTGCGCAGTGCCTCCTCGTCGATGTCGAGGACCTCGGCTTCACGGGTCGGCACGCCCTCGGCCAGCCAGCGGACGGCGACCGCACCGGCGGCCTCGGGGCTGACCGCGAAGCACGAGGAGTACATCTTGACCCCCGCCGGGACGCCGAGCACGAGCCCGTCCGCGGTGTTCCCGGCGACCACGTCGCGCGCGGTGCCGTCCCCGCCGACGAACAGCACCAGGCCGGCGCCGGCGGTGACCAGGGCGGCCGTGGCGTCGGTGGTGTCGGCGCCGTCGGTGGTGGGCGAGTCGGGCGTCCAGACCACCTCGGGCCGCAGCCCGGCCGCGGTCACCGCGTCCGCCCCCATCGGCCCGCCCGCGGTCAGCACCACGGCGTCCGGGACGGCGGCGGCCAGGACGCGCAGCGACCGGATCGCCCGCTCGCCCGCGTGCGGCTCGGCCCCCCGGACGCGGGCCAGCTCCTGGGTGTCGGCGCCGTCACTGCCCTTCAGCCCAGCCGGGCCACCGAGGCCGGCGACCGGGTTCACCACCAGCCCGAGTCGGAGATCCCGGCTTTCGCCGGGACCTCCTTCTCCCCCCGCCATCCCGGGCCTGTGCCGGGAACCCGTCGTCGCCGCCACGTTGAACCGGGGATCCCGGTGGGCGTCGGGATGACGGTTGGCATCGGTCACGTCCCCGAGCCGTACTTGCGCTGGTAGGCCCGCCAGCTGGTGGCCCAGCGCGCGGGGTCGTCGAGGTCGTCGTGGTGGGTGTGGTGGACGGTCTGGTTGTGCGGCGCGGTACGCACCACGTCCGGGGTCTCGCGGGCCTCGCGCGCCACCTGGGCCAGCACGTCCGCGTACTCGTCCAGTTCGGCCATCGAGTACGACTCGGTCGGCTCGAGCGTGAACGGCTGCGGCACCACGTAGGGGTGGTGGCTCGTCCAGTAGTGCATGCCGTAGTCGGACGCGCGGACGCCGAGCTCCTCCGACGTGATGCCGGTGTCGGTGAACAGGTCCTGCCAGGAGTAGCGCACCTGCTCGATCCGCCGCCGGCCGGTCGCGTACGGCGCGGACGCCCCCGGGATCGCCAGCACCCTCGCCATCAGGTAGTTGTTGTTCAGCACGGCGGTCTCGGCGACCGCCCGCAGCCCTTCGGCCCCCAGCGCCCGGATCCACGCGTACGCGCGGACGATGTTCGGCACCACCCCGTAGAACGGGGCCACCTTTCCGATCGAGAGCGGGCGGTCGTCGTCCAGCCGGAAGGTGCCGTCCTCGTCCCGGACCACCAGCGGACGCGGCAGGAACGGCGCCAGGTGGGCAGCCACCCCGTTCGCCCCGGCCCCCGGGCCGCCCGAGCCGTGCGGCGTCCCGAAGGTCTTGTGCAGGTTGAAGTGGCACACGTCGAAGCCGGCGTCGCGGGCCCGGGTGATGCCCAGGATGCCGTTCGCGTTGGCCTGGTCGTAGGACGCCAGCGCACCCACGCTGTGCGCGAGCTCCACCCACTCGGCGATCCGCGGGTTGTAGATGCCGGTGTCCTCGGGGTTGGTCACCATGATCGCCGCGGTGCGCGGCGACAGGGCCCGCCTGAACGCCTCGATGTCGGGGTACCCGTCCGCGTCGGGGTAGATCGTGATCACGTCGTACCCGGCGGCCTTCGCGGTGGCGGCGTTCGACGGGTGGCTGAAGATCGTGGTGATCACCTCGGTGCGCTGCTCGGCCTCGCCGCGCGCCTCGAACCAGGCGCGGATCATCGCGATGTTCGTCCAGATCGCCGCCGATCCGCCCTGGGTGTGCAGGCCCACCTCGTCCATGCCCGAGATCTCGGCGAGCATGCGCTGGGTGCGCCAGATGATCTCGAGGATGCCCTGCGCGTCGGCCGGGTCCTGCAGCGGGTGCAGGTCGAGCAGGGACGCGTGCGCGGCCAGCCGGTCGTTGACCTTCGGGGAGTACTTCATCGTGCAGGTGCCCTGGCCGACGTCGACGTTCAGGTCGGCGCCGAGGTTCTCCTGCGACAGGCGCAGGTAGTGCTTGAGCACCCGCAGCTGGCCGAGTTCGGGGAGGGCCGGCGGGGCGGTGCGGCGCAGGCCGTCCGGGAGCCCGGCGAGCACGTCGCCGACGCTGTCGCGGACGCCCGGCTCCACCTGGCTGGGGACGACGCCGCGCTCGCCGGCGGCGGTCAGCTCGAAGATCACCGGCTCGTCCCAGCGGGCCTGGTGGAAGCGACGCAGCGCCGGCTTGGCGGCGACGGGAAGGCTCATCGGTGCTCCTCGGTGAGGGCGTCGGCGACGGCGGCGACCAGCGCGTCGATGTCGTCGGCGGTGTTGACCTCGGTCACGCAGACCAGCAGGCGGTGGTCGTCGAGGGGGACGCCGGCGGCGAACCCCTGCGTGGCGAGGCGTCGGACGACGTCCGCCGGGTCGACGGGCAGCGCGACGGTGAACTCGCGGAAGTGGACCGCGTCGTCGCCGGCCACGACGCCCGGGAGCGCGGCCAGCCGCTGCTGGGCGTACCGGGTGCGCGCGAGGATCGTCTCGCCGAGCTCGGCCATGCCCCGGGGCCCGTGGAGCGCGAGGTAGACACCGGCGGCGATGCCCCACAGGGCGGCGGCCGTGCCGACCCACTCCTTGCCCTCCTCGCGCACCGCAAACGAGGTGCGTTCGTAGGCGACGTCGCCGAACCCGTACTCGCCGGGGACGTCGGTGGTCGCCAGCCCGAACAGCCGCGACGGCAGTTCCATCACGAAGCGCGGGTCGTCGTGGACGGCGAGGAACCCGCCGTGCGCACCGCCGTAGTGGGCGTGCAGGCCCAGCGACTGGAGGTCGCCGCAGACGATGTCGGCGCCCTGCTCGGACGGCGGGGTGAGCACCCCGTAGCAGATCGGGTCGGTGCTGACGACGACCACGGCGCCCACCGCGTGGGCGGCCTCGGCGAGGGCGGCCAGCGCGGTCTCGACCGCGCCGGTGCGGCTGGGCGTCTCCACCCAGATCGCGGCGACGCCGCCGTCGAGGGCGGCCTGCACCGCGGTCAGGTCGGCCACCCCGTCGCGGGTCGGCACGTCGACCAGGTCGAGGTGGCTGCGGACGAAGTCGTGCACGCGCGAGCGGCGGTCGGCCAGCACGTCGGAGACGACCAGGACCGTGCGGCGGCCGGTGATCCGGCCGGCCATCGCCAGGGCGGTGGAGGCCGCCTGGAAGCTGTCGTAGGTCGGGACCGTGACCACGTCCATCGCCAGCAGTTCGGCCATCAGCGACTCGTACTCGAACAGCGCCTGGAAGCGTCCGTGGTCCTCGTACGGCTCGCCGGCGTAGGCGGTGAGGAACTCGCTGCGTCCGATCACCTCGTCGACGACGGCGGGGACGTGGTGGTGGTAGGTGCCGGAGCCGAGGAAGCTGCGGCCCGGCGCCACCGGCCGGTTGCGGTCGAGCAGGCCGCTGACGTGGCGCACCAGGTCCTGCTCGGCGACCAGGGCCGGCGGCAGGTCGAGCGGCCGGTGCAGGCGCAGCGCGTCCGGGATGTCGACGTAGAAGTCCTCGACCGATGCGGCGCCGACGGCGGCCAGCATCGCCGCCCTCGCCTCGGGCGCGGTGTTCGGTACGTAGGGGTGGACGTACGGCGCGCTCATCGGCATCCTCCTGGCTGCACTTTGTATGTTGTATTCAGTATCCGGCGACGTCGGGTGCCGGTCAAGGGCGGGCGTAGCGGACGGCGAGGTCGATGAACAGGGCTGCCGTCCAGCTGAACATGGGCGCCGACCGCGGCGGGGGTGCCCCGGTCAGCGGGTTGTAGTACTCGCACGCGCCGGCGCCGACCAGGGCCAGCGTCCGCGCGGCGAGCGCGGCCGCGGCCGCGCCGAACCCGCTGCGTTCCAGTCCCTCGATGAGCAGCCAGTTGGTGTTCACCCAGACCGGGCCGCGCCACATCCGTCCGGCGTCGAAGGCGGGGTCGTCGAGCGCGACCGTGGGGACGGGGAACGCCGCGGCGAAGGTGGCCGGGTCGGCGAGGTCGTCGGCGAGGGACGCGGCCACGTCGCGCGGCAGGGTGCCGGTGAGCAGCGGCAGCAGGTCGACGACGGTGTGCGCGGCGACCGGCCCGCGGCGACCGCGCGGGGCGAAGCGGTGCGCGGACGGTTGCCAGAGCCGGTGCAGCAACTCCCGGGTGTCGGCCGCCCGCCCGCGGTGCCGGGCGGCCTGTTCGGGGTCGGAGAGGTCGGCCAGCAGCACGTCCTGGAGCACGAGGTAGGCGGCCAGGTCGGGGGTGGCGACCGGCAGGTCGGCGTCGAACACCGGGCTGTCGTCCAGTCCGGAGGAGTACGGGTGCGCGTACTCGGGCAGTCCGTCGGGGGCCAGAGCGTGGTCGAACCACCACTGCTGGGACGCGCGCAACGCCGGCAGCACCCGGTGCACCCATTCGGCCGGTGCGCCGGCGTCGATCAGCCGGGTGACCGCGAGCGCGGTCAGCGGGGGCTTGGTCAGCGGGACCGGGACGCCGGGGTCGGCGGCCGGCGAGCCCAGCTCGCGCAGCCGCGCCTGGTCGACCGGCGGCAGGTCGTCGCTGCCGGCGAGCACCCCCGTGTCGTGGACGACGTCGGGCAGTTGCCCGTCCGGGCGCTGGTGGGTGAGGGCCAGGTCGAGCTGCTGCATCGCCAGGTCGAGGTCGCCGTGCCGCAGGCCGATCGCGATGAAGTAGGCGTCCCACTGCCACAGGGCGACGTAGCCGAGCTTCGACGGCACCACCGCCCGCGTGCCGGGCGCGAGGTCGAGCTCGACCTGGTTGGCACCGAGCACCCACCAGCAGTGCGCGGCGGTCGCCTCCAGGTCGGCGCTGACCACCGGGCAGCGCGCGAACCAGTCCAGCCAGACCTGCTCGGTGCGGGCGAGCCGCGCGGCGTGCCCGGCGTCGCGGCGGACGCGCACCCGGCGGTCGGCGTCCACGCTCACCAGGACGCCGACCTCCGGGGCACCGGCGTCCGGGGCAACGCCCGGACCGCTGTCACCGATCGTGCTGCCGTCGGGCAACTCGAACGTGCACCGGGCCGCGCCGCCGATGCTGAGCTCGTCGGGGGCGCCGAAGGTCAGGGACGCCGAGCCGTCGCCGAACTCGATCCGGTCGACCCGGACCCGACTGACCGCGAGGGCCTCCCCGTCCGCGCCGTACAGCCGCAGCCGGCGCACGGCGAGGGCGTCGTCGGCGTCCACCTCGTACTCGGCGCGGCTGACCGACAGCCCGCCGTCGGTCTCCCGGACCAGCAGCCGGGAACCGGGCAGCGTGAACGGCAGCGTCCGGAGGTCGAGGAACGCGGCCGCGGCGTCGGCCAGCGCGGCGGCCCGGGTCACCGTCCGCCCAACCCCGAGGACGCGAGCGAGGCGATGATCTTGCGCTGCCCGATCACGAACGCGACCAGCATCGGCACGGTCGCGATCGCGGACGCCGCCATCACCAGGCCGTAGTTGATGGTGCCGAACTGGCCGCGGAAGCTGGTCAGCAGCAACGGGACGGTGAACAGGTCGGGCGTGTTCAGCAGCACCAGCGGGAACAGGAAGTTGTTCCAGACGTCCAGCGCGACGATGATCGCCAGCGCCGCGAGCCCGGGACGCAGGTTGGGCAGCACGATCCGCCAGAACATGCGCCAGCGCCCGCAGCCGTCCACGCGGGCGGCCTCCTCCAGCTCTTTGGGCAGGGTGAGCACGAACTGGCGCATCAGGAACACCGCGAACGGGTTCACCAGCATCGCCGGGACGATCAGGGACAGGTGGGAGTCGACCCAGCCGAACTTGCTCATCAGCAGGTAGAACGGGATCAGCGTGACCTGCTTGGGGATCATCTGGGTGGCCAGGAAGACGATGAACAGCGCCTTGGCGCCCTTGAACTCGATGCGCGCGAACGCGTAGCCGGCCATCGACGCGGTGACCAGGGTGCCGGCGACCGACAGGAGGCAGATGTAGGCGCTGTTGAGATACGCCTGGCCGAACGGCACCGACGTCCACGCCTGCACGTAGTTGGCGATCGTCCACGGGTTCGGCAGGAAGCTCAGCGGGTCTTCCAACAGCTGCGGCAGGGTCTTGAACGAGGTCAGCAGCATCCACACGAACGGGAAGACCATGGCCAGGCCGGCCCCGAGCAGCACGACGTGCAGGCCGACCTTGCGCAGGGTGCGTCCGGTGCGAGCCTGGCGGTCGCCGAGGGTCGCCGGGGCGATGGTGTCGGTGGCAGCCATGCTCAGTCGCTCTCGTAGTGGACGAAGCGCTTCTGCGCGGCGAACTGGAGGCCGGTGATCACCAGCGTGAGCACCAGCAGGATCACCGACGCGGCGCTGGACGGGCCGAACTCGAAGCGGCCGAAGCCCAGGTCGTAGATGTGGTAGACGATCGTGCGGGTGGCGTTGTCGGGACCGGCGTCCGCGGTGAGGACGAACACCGTGTCGAACGTCTGCAGCGAGGAGATGAACGCCACGATCGTGGAGAAGAAGATGATCGGCGAGATCAGCGGCATCCGGATCCGGGTGAGCAGTGACCAGGCGCCGGCACCGTCCAGCTGCGCGGCCTCGATCAGGGACGGCGAGATGCCCTGGAGGCCGGCGAGGAAGATCACCGCGTTGAGGCCGACCGAGCTCCAGATCGTGACGATGCAGACCGAGATCAGCGCAAGGTGCGGGTCGCCCAGCCAGTCGGGCGGGTCGATGTGGAAGGTGCTGGCGATGAAGCCGCTGAGCACGCCGTCGGCGCGGAACAGCTGCTGCCAGATCATCGCGACCGCCACCGTGCTGGTCACCACCGGGGCGAAGAACAGGACGAGGTAGAGCGACCGCGTCCGCAGCTTCTCCAGGGCGACGGCGATCAGCAGGGCCAGCGCCAGGCCGACCGGCACGGTGATCAGGGCGATCAGCAGGGTGTTGACGATGGACTTCAGCAGCAGTTCGTCGGTGAGCTGGTCGACGAAGTTGGCCAGCCCCACCCACTTCAGGGCGGTGAGCCCGTCCCAGGAGGCGAAGGCCAGCACGAGGCTGGCCACGAACGGACCCAGGATGAACAGCACCATGCCGATCAGCTGGGGTCCGACGAACACCCAGCCCCAGCGCCGGTCGCGCCGCCGCCACGCCGCGGTGCGGCGGACGGCGGGCACGGCCGGCGCGGGACGGGTGGTCGTCACGATCCGATCTTCTCCTTGGCCAGGGCGGCGACCGCGTCGAGCGTGCCCTGTGCGTCCGCCTTGCCCTCGTACAGCTTCAGGAACAGGTCGCTGATGTCGGAGGACAGCGCCGGCACCTTGGCCTCGGCCGGGTAGTTCACGAAGCCGATGTTGCGGGCGTCGAGGATCCCCTGGGCGTTGGCCGGGTAGTTGTCCTCGAGGACGACCTCGTCGGCACCCTTCACCGACGGGACGGCGTTGCCGCCGCCGGCGAGACGGAACTTCTGGCCGTCCGCGTTCAGGAACTCGCTCCAGAACAGGAAGGCGGCGTCGGCGTTCTTCGTGTTCTTGTTGATCGCCAGGTAGGACGCGGCGACACCGGTCGGGGCGGCCTTGCCGTCAGCGGTCGGCCAGCGGACGACGTCGTAGTCGGCCTGCACGCCCGCGGACTTCAGGGTGCCGATGGTGTAGCGGCCCTGGACGAAGAAGCCGGCCTTGTGCCGGACGAAGATGCTGTCGGCCCCGGCGCCCTCGGGGAGCGTGTCGGCGACGACGAACGTCTTGTTCTGGAAGTACTGGCCGAGCGTGGTGACCGCGGCGACCGTCTTGGGATCGGTGTTGCCGACGAAGGTGTTGCCGTCGTAGGCCTTGCCGCCCTGGGCGGAGATCCAGCTGTAGTGGGTGGCCCAGTAGTTCCAGTACATCGAGCCGGTGAGGCCGGCGGCCTTCAGCTTGTCGTTCATCTCCAGGAACTTGGCGGTCGTCCACTGGTCGCTGGCGGCCAGGGTCGCGGGGTCCTCGGTGATGCCGGCGGCCGCGAGCGCCTTCTTGTCATACCAGAACAGGTCCGGGTTCACGTCGTTGGGAGCGGCGTAGGTCTGGCCGTCGGTCTGGGCAGCACCGAACAGGCCGTCGAAGAAGGCGTCCTTGGTGATCTTGCTGCCCGGAGCGGCCATGCGGTCGTTCAGGGGCAGCAGCACGTTCGCGCTCACGAACTGGCCGAGCTTGTCGTCGCCGATGTAGAACACGTCCGGCGCGGTGTTGCTGGTGAGCTGGGCGAGCAGCTTGGAGTGGTAGTCGGAGTACGAGGCGACCGGGTTCAGGGTGACCTTGATCGTCGGGTACTTCTTCATGAACTGGGTGTTGAAGTCCTTGAAGCGGGTGAGCTCCTCGGGCGTGCCCCAGGTGGACCAGACCACGGTGCCGGACGGGGTGCCCGCCGCGCTGCCGCCGGTCGACGGCGCGGACGCGGTGCCCCCGCCACCGCTGCACGCGGCCAGGCCGAGAGCCAGCGCTGCGGCGGCCAGGCCGGCCAGGAGTTTGTGGGTTCTTGAGCGCATCGACATGTGGAAAGCCTCTCTGCTCGGACGTCGCTCGACGTTTGTATTCTGCATACAGTGTTCTGGGACGTCAATGGTTGTGAGGCTGCCCTTACCGAATCGTTACCGAGCCCGTCAGCCCTCGACGGTGACGCGGAGCACCACGACGCGGCCCTCCACGGACACGTCCCGGACGGCTTCGTGCGCCTCGACGACCGCGATCTGGCCGGCTGTGAGCGTGTGGCTGTCGCCGGCTCCGGAGAAGTGCTCGCGATCGGTGAGGTCGCTGTAGTCGCCCTCCGCCGTCAGGTCGGTCGTGGCAGCCACCTCGATCACGGACTCGCCGTCGAGCACCGCGCGCACGTCGAGGTAGCGGCGGCGTCCGGTGAGGGTCGGGCAGTCGGGCCGGCCGGTCACCCGGTAGGTCAGCGAGTCGCCGATCGAGAGCGTGACCTCGGGCAAGACCTCGTCAGCGCGCTGGACGGCCTGCGCCGCGCGTCGCCACGTGGTGGTTCCGAGGGCCGCCACCAGCTCCTCGAGGGTGTCGAAGATCAGCATCGGCGTCCCCCGTCCGTTCCGCCGAGACCCCGCCACACGACACCGGGATCGGCGTCGCCGGTGAGCGGCACCAGCGTGAACGCGAACCGGAACGGCTCCAGGCGCACCCGGTGGCTGTCGAGGACCTCCTGGCCCCACGAGTGGGAGCCGAGCCCGAGCACCCGGTGGTCGAGGTTGAGCGTGATGCTGCGCGGGTCCTCGACCAGGTCGTGGCGGTGCCGCGCGGCCTCGATCACGCGGCCGGTCCACGGCCAGGCGCTGACGTCGAGCGGCTCCTCCCCGGCGACGAGCAGCCCGGCGCCGAGGCGGTCGCGGAGCGCGAACCAGCGCACGTCGCAGCGATTGCCGGTGTCCTGGGGCACCACGTAGTCGACGTTGAGGTGGTCGACGTCGGCGTCGTAGCGGCCGAGCAGCGCGGCCTGCTGGGAGTCGGGATAGTTCTCGCCGGGGCCGCGTCCGTAGTACGTCGAATGACGGAACGGTCGCGCCACGCCGATGTCGACGCCGATCGCCTGCACGAGGTCGCGGTAGCCGTCCGGCTCCCCGGAGAGCTCGACCACCACGGCGCCGTCCGGTCGCACCTCGTAGCGGGTGCGCAGGTCGACGCCCCACGGCCGGTCGGGCGGCGCGAACCGGGACTCGGCCTCGATCAGGACCGACCCGTCCCCGACGCGCCACTCGACGCCCAGGCAGCGCTCGGTCGCCTCCCGCAGCCGGTTCGGCTCCCAGAGGGTCTCGGCCAGCGTGCGGTGGTTGTCGATGACCGGCTTGGTGAGGTGGAAGGCCAGCGGCTCGGTGACCAGCTCGCGTCCGGACTGCACCCAGCGTGCGAGGCGTCCGTTGACCCGGTCGAAGGCGACCACGCCGTCGGCGACGGTGACCTCCAGGAGTCCGTCCCGCAGGACGGTCGAGAGGCGGTTGCGGCGGCGGGTCGAGGGGGAGATCACGGCCGGGAGGACGACAGGGGTGGCCGGGAGGACGGCGAGGGCGAAGGAGAAGGCGCCGAGTTCGTGACCGGCGGGAGCCCAGGGGGTGGCGGCGCGCCGGCGCACCCGGACGGTGAGCAGCTGCTCGCCGTCCGGCAGCACGGGGGGCGCGAGAGGCACCGCAGCCGTCCCGCCCGGTTCGATGGACGGCACGTCGACAGCGGACGCTGCCACCGGCGTCCCGTCCACCAGCCACTCCAGGGCGAGCTCGAGCCCGCCGGCAGCGGTGAACTGGAACCGGCTGGCCAGCAGCAGCTGAGCCCCGTCCCACTCGACCCGGAGCGGGCAGAGCACCTGCTTGTACTCGAGCAACCCCGGGCTGGTGGTCTGGTCGGGCAGCACGAGCCCGTCGATGCAGAAGTTGCCGTTGTTGGGGACGTCGCCGAAGTCGCCGCCGTAGGCGTGGAAGGGGGTCCCGTCCGCGGTGGTGGTGAGGATGCCGTGGTCGCACCACTCCCAGACGAAGTGTCCCTGGATGCTCGGCCAGCGGTCGATGACCTGCTGGTACTCCCACAGCCCGCCGGGGCCGTTGCCCATCGCGTGCGCGTACTCGCAGAGGATGCGCGGCTTGGGGTGCGGGTGCTCGCCGAAGTCGTTCAGCTGGGGGATCCGGGAGTACATGGTCGAGACCACGTCGACGACCTCGGCGTCCCGGTCCTCCTCGTAGTGCACCGGACGGGTGGGGTCGAGGTCGCGGCAGCGGGCGTACATGGCCGGGATGTTGACCCCGTACCCGGACTCGTTGCCGAGCGACCACATCACGATGCAGGCGTGGTTGCGCTGCGCCCGGACGTGGCGCTCGATGCGGTCGACGTAGGCGTCCTGCCAGGACGGGTCGTCGGTGATCCGGGAGAGGTCGCCGACGACCGCGAACCCGTGGCACTCCAGGTCGGTCTCGGCGAGCACGAACAGTCCGTAGCGGTCGCACAGCTCGTAGAAGCGCGGGTCGTTGGGGTAGTGCGAGGTGCGGACGGCGTTGATGTTGTGCTGCTTCATGAGCACGACGTCGCGTTCCATCCGGGCGAGCCCGACCGCGCGTCCGTCGTGGTCGTCGTGGTCGTGCCGGTTCACCCCGTGCAGCACGAGGTGGCGTCCGTTCAGCAGGAGTTCGCCGTCGCGGATCTCGACCTGCCGGAAGCCCACGCGTTGCGGCACCACTTCGGTGACCGTGCCGCTGCGGTCGTGGACGCTCAGCAGGAGCGTGTACAGGTAGGGGTCCTCGGCCGACCACTGTCGCGGGGTGGTGATCGTGGCATTGGCCGTCCAGTCGTCACCGCACTGGCCGGACGCCACTGGCGCCCCGTCCGCGTCGAGGAGGGTCCAGCCGAGCGCGCCGACCTCGTCCGAGCACTGGGCGGAGAGCGACAAGGTGGCGTCGCGGTAGGCGTCGTCGAACGTGGTGCGGACGACGAGGTCGTCCAGCCGGGCGTGCGGGCGCAGCAGGAGCGTGACCGGACGGGTGATGCCGCCCGCCCACCACATGTCCTGGTCCTCGAGGTAGCTGCCGTCGCAGAACTGGAGCACGCGGACGCTGAGCAGGTTCTCGCCCGCCTGCACGTGGTCGGTGACGTCGAACTCGGCGGTGAGCCGGCTGCCCTTGGAGAAGCCGACCGGGCGTCCGTTCACGGCCACCTCGAGGAAGCTCTCGGCGCCGTCGAACCTCAGGACGATGTGCCGGTCGAGGTCTTCGGGTTCCAGGTGGAAGGTGCGCTGGTAGGCGCCGGTGGGGTTGTCGGCGGGCGGGTTCGGGGGGTCGACCGGGAAGGGGAACTCCTCGTCGGTGTACTGGAGCCGCCCGTAGCCCTGGGTCTGCCAGATGCCGGGCACCGTGATCGCGGGCCAGTCCTGGGGTGCGCTCCAGAAGGCGTCCGGCACGAGGTCGGGACGGTCGTGGAAGGCGAAGCGCCACTCCCCGTCCAGGCTCAGCCACTGGTCGCTCAACCCGCGCTGGAGGGTGCAGGCGGTGGTGGCGTCGGGGTAGCCGACGAAGGAGGCGCGAGCCGGCAGGCGTCCGCTGTGCAGGCGCGACTGGTCCGCCCAGGGCTGCGTCATCGCCACCTCCTACTGTGTTGCACGCTCAACGTCCACCCGCCACACTAGGAATACTGAATACAAAACCGCAAGCCTCCGGCCCCCACCGGCCGGACGGGGCACCTCAGGCCGTATGCTGCCGACCAACCCCGCAGGAGGAGTCCATGGCAATCGAGCGCCGAGCGTTGCGTGAGCAGGTCCGCGACGAACTCCTCACCCGCATGCGCACCGGGGCGGTGACGCCGGGAGAGGGCATCAACGAGGTGCAGCTGGCCGCCGAGATCGGCGTGAGCCGGACGCCGCTGCGCGAGGCGCTGATCGCGCTGGAGACCGAGGGCCAGATCGAGAGCGAGAGCGGCAAGGGGTTCCGGTTCGCCGCCCTCAGCGCGCGCGAGTTCGAGGAGCTGGCACCCGTGATCTCGGCCCTGGAGGGGCTGGCGATCGAGCTCAGCCCGCCGGCGAAGATGCAGAAGCTCGCCGCGCGACTGGCCAAACTGGCCGCCGAGTTCGACAGCGAGGTGGCCGCCCACTCGATGATCATGACCCGCGACGACGAGTGGCACGGCGTGATGCTGAGCGCGTGCCCGAACCAGAGGCTGCTGTCGCTGATCGCGACCGTCCGGCAGTCGTTCCACCGGTACGAGTCGCTGCTGGTGCCGAACGAGGCCGTGATGGGACGCGTGGCCGCCGAGCACGCCGCAATCGCCCGCTGCCTCGAGGACGGCGACATCCCCGGCGCCAAGGACGCCCTCCAGGCCAACTGGGTGAACGGCGCCAAGCGCATCCTGATGCAGGCCAGCAGCACCTACCTGACCGCCTGACTCCTTCCGGCCCTGCTGGCCGCAGCCGTCCGTCCCCCGCAAACGCCCCCGAAACTGACAAACGCCCCTGAAATCTCGGGGGCGTTTGTCAACTTCGGGGGCGTTTCTGCGGGGTGGCGGTGTTGTCCGGCGGGGCCAGGTGTTGTCCGGCGACTCACAGGGTGTTGTCAATTTGCCCGCAGGTGTTGTCCGTCTGGTCCGAGCCCTTGCGCAGGCCTCGCGCGGAGCTGTCGGCTGGGGTCATGGACGTGACGAGGGCGCAGGAGCTCGTGCACCAGGGGACCTCTCCCCAGGCGCTGCGGAGGCAGGCGAAAGCCGGGATGCTGGGCCGCGTCCGGCATGGCGCGTACGCGACCGAGCTCGGGACGGATGCGCTCGCGCGGCACCGCCAGCTCGTCGCCGGGACGTGGACGCTGCTCGGCGAAGCGGCGGTGCTGAGCCACGGGAGCGCGGCCGTCCTCCACGGGCTCCCGCTGTGGGACGGGATGCTGGAGCGGGTGTCGATCACGCGCGAGTCGGGCGGCCACGGCCGGACGGCGCCCCACCTGCGGGTGCGCCTGGCACCCCTCACCACCGGCGAGGTCACCGAGGTCGAGGGGCTCCGCGTGACCACGATCGAACGCACCGCCCTCGACCTCGCACGCACGCTGCCCTACGAGAAGGGGGTGGCGATCCTGGACGCCGCGCTGCACGCGGGTGCCGACCGGGCCACGATCGCGGACGCTCTTGCCCTCGCGCGCGGACGGTCCGGCGTGGGGACGGCGCGGGCGGTCCTCGCGTTCGCCGACGGACGGTCGGAGAGCGTCGGGGAGTCGCTCAGCCGCATCCGGCTGTCGGACGCCCGGCTGCCCGCGCCCGAACTCCAGCTCAACGTCTACGACGCCGCCGGCAACTGGCTGGCCCGCTCCGACTTCGGCTGGCTCGGGCTCGGGGTCCTGGGCGAGTTCGACGGCAGGGTGAAGTACATCGGACCGTCCGACGAGGTCACCGAGGTGGTGATGCGCGAGAGGCGTCGCGAGGCGCTCCTGCGCGACGCCGGCTGGATCGTGGTGCGCTGGGGCTGGTCGGACCTTCGCGCCGTCGAGCTGGGACGCCGCGTCCGCGGCGCCTTCGCCCAGGCCCGTCCCGAGCGGATCACCGGCCACGCCGTGCCCCTCGTCCGGCTCTGAGCCCGCGGACGCCCGTCCGTCCGGCCCGGTCCGGCACGCTCGTCGTCCGTCCGGCCCAGCCCGGCACGCCCGTCCGCCCGTCACCCGTCCCCCGCAAACGCCCCCGAAACTCACAAACGCCCCCGAAATTTCGGGGGCGTTTGTCAACTTCGGGGGCGTTTGCACGGGGGCCGGGGGAAGCGGACGGGGGAGGGAGGCGGACGGGGGGAGGGAAGCGGACGGGGGAGGGAAGCGGACAGGAGAGCAGGCCGGCGAAGAACCTGACCGCCGCCCCTGTACGCCGCCCCGTATTCTGAATACAGTATTGAGAACTCAATGAGGAGGTCTTCCATGAAGCGACGCATCGCCATCGCCCTGGCGGCAGCGACCGCACTCTCCCTGACCGGCTGCGCGATGGGCGGCACCGCCCCGGCGGCGTCCACCGCCCCGGCCGTGACCGCGTCCGCCAAGCCCACCGGCTCGATCACGGTGTGGTCGTGGGACGTCGCCGCGACCGCGCTCAAGCGCCTGGCCACCGACTACCAGTCGAGCCACCCCGACACCACGATCGACGTGGTCGACATCGGCTACGACAACGCCTACGACAAGATCTCGGTCGGCCTCCAGGCCGGCAGCGGGCTCCCCGACCTGGTCACGATCGAGACCGACCACGCGTCCGGCTACCTCGGCCAGTTCCCGCAGGGCTTCGTCAAGCTCGACCAGGTCATCGGCGACAAGAAGACCGACTTCGACCCGTCCAAGTGGGCTGCCGCGACCGGCACCGACGGCGGCATCTACATGGTCCCGTGGGACTCCGGGACGGTGGCCCTCTACTACCGCTCCGACTACCTCAAGGAGGCCGGGGTCGACCCCAACTCCCTGACCACCTGGGACGCGCTGATCGAGGCCGGCAAGAAGATCAAGGCCGCCACCGGCCACACCCTGATGTCGATCGACGTCTCCAGCGGCGCCACCTTCGGCATGCTCATGCAGCAGCAGGGCGCCTGGATCTTCGACGAGCAGGGCAACGTCTCGGTCAACAGCGACAAGGCCGTGCAGGCGCTGACCGTGCTGAAGAAGATCCACGACGAGGGCCTGCTGAAGAACGTGAAGGGCTGGGACGGCCGGGTCAGCTCCACCAAGGCCGGCGACTCCGCCGTCCACCCCGAGGCGGTGTGGTGGATCGGCACGCTCGAGGGGGAGATGAAGGAACTCTCCGGCAAGTTCGGCGTGGTGCCGCTGCCCGCATTCGGCGACAGCGCCCGGACGGCCGCCAACGGCGGCTCCAACCTCGCCGTCCCCGCACAGGCGAAGAACCCGACGCTGGCCGCCGACTTCGCCGCCTGGGTGCTGGCCGACGCCAAGAACCAGGCCTCGATGATGAAGAACGAGGGCCTGTTCCCGTCCTACCTGCCGGCGCTCAAGGAGCCGATCTTCACCGAGCCGTCCGCCTACTTCGGTGGCCAGAAGGTCTACGAGCTGTTCGCCGAGCAGACCGGCAAGATCCCGCCGGTGAACTTCACCAGCGACGCGGCGAAGGCGTCCGACATCGTCGGCAACGCCGTGGTCGCGGCGGTGCTGAACGGCAAGGACCCGAAGACGGTCCTGGACGACGCGGCGAAGCAGATCGCAACCGCGACGGGCCGGCAGATCGCAGGCTGATGACCGCGACGGCGACGCGGCCCGGCGGCCGGGTGCGGGGATCCACCCGCCTCGGCCGCCGGCTCGCCCGGCCGGGCCTGTGGTTCTCGCTGCCGGCGCTGGCACTGTTCGGCCTGTTCTTCGCCTACCCGCTGGTCGCGTCCCTGATCCAGAGCTTCTTCAGCACCAAGGGCGGGGTGTCCCGTCCGGTCGGGACGGCGAACTACGCCCGGCTGGCCGAGGACCCGCTGGTCGCCCAGTCCCTGGTGAACGCCGGGATCATCCTGGTGGTGCAGGTGCCGCTGATGATCGCGCTGGCGCTCGGCATCGCCTACGTGCTGAACCAGTCCTGGCTGAAGTGGCGCACCGGGTTCCGGCTGGCCTACTTCCTGCCCGCGGTGACGACCCTGGTCGCCTACTCGGTGGTGTTCCGGGTGATGCTCGCCACCGACGGCGGCCTGGTCAACCAGCTGCTGGGCCTGGTCGGCATCGCGCCGGTCGACTGGCTGAACAACGAGGTGTGGGCGAAGGTCGCGGTGATCGCGTCCATCACCTGGCGCTGGACCGGCTACAACATGGTGATCATCCTCGCCGGGCTCCAGGCGATCCCGGCCGAGCAGTACGAGGCCGCGCGGGTGGACGGCGCCGGCGCCTGGGCGATCTTCAGCAGGGTCGTGGTGCCGCAACTGCGCGCCGTACTGGTGTTCACCACGGTGACCTCGACAATCGGCGCACTCCAGCTGTTCGACGAGAACTTCATCCTCACCGGCGGTGGGCCGAACAACGCCACGCTCACCCCGGTGCTGTACCTGTACAAGGTCGCGTTCCGGCAGTTCGACTTCGGCTACGCCAGCGCGATCGCCTGGCTGCTCGTGGTGATCATCACCATCGCGTCCGCGTTGCAGTTCTGGTTCACGCGCGACCGGGACGCGCGTCCGCGACGGAGCGCGCGGTGAAGCGGCTCGGCCTGGCCGCGGCCTACCTGGCGCTCGTCGTGGGCGCGGTGGCCAGCCTGCTGCCGTTCTGGTGGATGGCGATCGCGTCCACCCACACCACGTCCGAACTGTTCGCCACCCCGCTGCCGTGGCTGCCCGGCGGCCAGCTGCTGGAGAACCTCGCCCGGCTCCAGGAGAGCACCGCGTTCGCCCGGGTGATGCTGAACTCGCTGGGGATCGCCGTGGTCTACACCGCGTTCAGCACGCTCGTCTCGGCGATGGCCGGCTACGGGCTGGCCAAGTTCCGGTTCCGCGGACGCGGGGTGCTGCTCGGCCTGGTGCTGCTGACGATGATGATCCCGATGCAGGTGCTGCTGGTGCCGCTGTTCCAGATGATGGCGAGCATGGGCTGGATCGACACCTACCAGGCGGTGATCCTGCCGTTCCTGGCCAACGCGTTCGGCATCTTCCTGATGCGCCAGGCCTTCCTCGACTTCCCCGACTCGCTGGTCGAGGCAGCGCGGATCGACGGGGCCGGTGAGCTGCGGACGTTCTACCGGGTCGTGATGCCGGTCGCGCTGCCCCAGCTGGCCGCCCTGGTCATCTACACCTTCATGAGCCAGTGGAACGCGTTCATCTGGCCGCTGCTGATGCTGAACACCGAGACCAGCTACACCGTCCCGCTGGCCCTGAACCGCATGATCGGCCTCACCCGGGTGGACTACTCCGGCCTGATGCTCGGCTCGCTGCTCGCCACGCTACCGCTGCTGCTGGTGTTCCTGTTCTTCCAGAAGCAGTTCATCGCCGGCCTGCTCGGCGGAGCGGTGAAGGGCTGACGCCCCCAGTCACGGCCGCCGCCCCTACTCACCGGCCAACGCGCCACCCGTCATTCCGGCGACGATGTGCTTCTGCACGACGAAGGCGAAGATGGCGACCGGAACCACGGTGACCGTGGCCACCGCCGCGATCTGGCCCCAGAACGTCCCGATCGGCGTCAGCAGCGTCGGGAGCGCAACGGGCATCGTCGCGGTCGCGCGGCTGGTCAGGATCAGGCCGAACAGGAACTCGTTCCACGAGTTGATGACCAGGAAGATCGCGGTCGCCACCAGGCCGTTCTTGGTGAGCGGCAGCACGATCTTGAAGAACGCCTGGAACTCCCCGCAACCGTCGATCCTGGCGGCCTCGTCGAGCGACTTGGGGACGCCCATGAAGAAGCCGCGCATCATCCAGACGGTGAACGGGATCGCGAAGGTGAGGTGCGCGGCCACCACGGCGACGTACGTGCCCGAGATCCCGAGCTTGGTCGCGAGGATGAACAACGGCAGGACCAGGACCATGGCCGGCAGGAGCCTGGCCGCGAGCAGCCCCAACAGGTAGGCGCCCAGCAGGCGCCCGGACCGACGCGTCAGGCTGTAGGCGGACGGGACGCCGACAACCAGCGCGATCGCGCTGGCGAACAGCGAGACCACGAGCGAGTTGACCAGGTTGCGCGTGAACCCCTTGCTGACGAACGCCTGGACGTAGTTGTCGAGCGTGGGCGAGAAGAACAGCGTCGGTGTGGGGGTGAACAGGTCCACGCGATTCTTGAACGACGCCAGCACGAGCCAGATCAGCGGCGAGATATAGAACACGATCACGACGGCCGCGACCGTTCCGATCAGGATCCTTCTCCAGCGACGGGTCATGTGGGTCACACCTCCTTGGGGGCCAGCATCCGAAAGGCGCTGATGGCGAGGACGAGGACGGCGAGGAAGGTCACGAGGCCGAGAGCTGCGCCGTAGCTCAGGTCCCACTCCGCGAAGCTCACCCGGTACTGGTACAGGTCGTTGACGGTCGTCCAGGAGCCCGGCCCGCCCCCGGTGAGCACGTACACCTTGTCGAACTCCCGGATCGCCTCGGTGGCACGGAAGAGGATGGCCACCGCCAGCACCGGCCGCAGCATGGGTAGCGTCAGCATCTGGAATGTCTGCCACGGCCCTGCCCCGTCCACACTCGCCGCCTCGAACGGCTCCTTGGGCAGCGCGCTGAGTCCGGCAGCGACCATGAGGGTCATGAACGGGGCCCACTCCCACACGTCCACGAGGATGAGGGCCAGCAGTGCTGTCGGGCCGTAGTTCAGGGCTCCATCACCACCGGGGAGACCGAGCGCGTGCAGTGCCCAGGTGAGATAGCCGAACTGCGCGTTGAGGGCGAAGTTGAAGACGAGGCCCACCACGAGCGGCGCGATGATCATCGGCAGGAGCAGGATCGACGTGACCAGGCGCTTCAGGCGCCGCAGGCGGTCCAGCAACATGCCGGCCGCCACACCCAGAACGGTCTCGAGCGTCACGGCGACCACGATGAAGATGAGCGTGGTCGCCAGCGCCTGACCGAAGTCGCCGTCCCGGAACATCTTCTGGTAGTTCCCGAGGCCGATGTACTGACCAGTTCTTCCGGGAACAACCAGGCTGAAGGAGCGGAAGCTGAGGTCGATGCTGTACGCCAGCGGGAACAACACGACGGCCGCGAGCACGATCAGGCTCGGCGCCTGAAAGACCAGCCCGGCCCAGTCGCGCCGCTTCCGGTGGGAGGGCCGACGGCCCGGCGTCCGCGGTTGTGCCGCGGTCGCCGAACCGACCTCCACGCTTGCTTGAATGCCCATTGCGGTTCTCTCCGTGAGGGTAGGCCGAACGGTCCGGCAGGGGTCACTGATAGGTGACCGGAAGCGCTCCGGCCATGAGCTCTGTCACCTTCTGCTGCGAGGAGTCGAGCGCCTCCTGCGGGGACGCCTGCCCGCTCAGCGCCCGGGACAGGTCGAGGGCCAGCGAGTCGGCGATGCCGCTCCACTGCGGAAGGCGCGGACGCGACTTCGCCTGGGTCAGGCTGGTGTAGATCTGCTTCCAGTACGGCAGCTTCGACGTCAGACCGGCATCGGTGAGCACGGACGTCAGCGCGGGCAGGCCGCCGCCCTCGGCGAGCTTCTGCTGGACGGGCTTCGACAGCGCCCACGCCATGAACTCGTAGCTCGCCTCGGCGTTCTTCGATGCGGCGTTGATCGTGTACGTCCAGCTACCCAGGTGCGATTCGGGGGTATCGCCGTCGCTCTTCACGGGAATGCTGGCGTACCCCATCTTGCCGACGACCTTCGACGACGTGGGGTCCTCCATGGCGCCCGCCGTGTCACCCCAGGTGATCGACTGGGCCGCGGTGCCCTGCTGCAACTGCGCGGTGATCTCGTCCCAGGTCGCGGAGGTGAACCCGGGAGGAGCGAAGGCGGTGAGGGACTTCTCGTACTCCAGGGAGGCCACGTTCGCCGGTGAGTTGATCGCGACGTTCCCGGAGCTGTCGAAGATCGCTCCGCCGAACGTCCAGGAGTAGTTCATCCACTCCAGCACGGTGGAGACATGGCGCTTGCCGGCCAGCGTGACGCCGTACAGGGGCTGCTCGAGGGCCTTGCCGCCGGCGTCCTTGCCGGCCGCCCGGGTGAACCACTCCGCGATGTCCCGGTACTGGTCCCAGGTCTTGGCCGGCGCCAGGGCGTAGCCGTACTTCGCCTGGAAACCCTTGGCCTCGGCCGGGTCCTCGAACAGGTCCTTCCGGTACAGCATCATCATCATGGCGCTGTTGGACGGCATCCCGTAGTACTTGTCCTTCCACTTCGAGGACGGCTCCCAGAGGTTCGGCAGGATGTCGCTGGTCGAGAAGTCACTGCCGGTCTTCACCGGCGAAGTGGCCAGATAGCTGTCGATCGGCATGATGTAGCTGTTCTCCGCAAAGCTGCCGAGGTACTCGTACGGGATGGACAGGACGTCGTAGTTGCCCTTCTTCGTCGTGAAGTCGAGCACGGCCTTCTGCACCAGGCTGTCGTAGGGCGCCTGCTCGAGGGTCACGTGGATCCCGGTCTCCGACTCGAACTCCGGGAGGAGCTTCTCCAGGATTCCGCTGTTGGCGGTCGCCTCCGCGATCACGTTCAGTTGCGTGCCGGCGAACTTCCGGGACCACCCATTCGGTCCCACTTCGTCCTGCCCACCTGTGGTGGTGGCCGTCGAGCACCCGGTCAGGGCGAGAGCCAGCGCTGTCGCAGCGGCTGAAAGGGCGAGTACTGACTTGCGCATCATTGCCTTACTCCTGTTCAGACGTTCAGTGGTTGTTCTTGTCCGCGGCTCTTTGATTGGTCAGCCGCACAGTTCGCGGAGGGCCCGGGCCGTGTCGGGCAGGGTCCGGTCGGGGTCGCCGCTCGTCGAGCACTCCAGGTTCACGGCGCCTCGGTAGTCGATGTCCTTGAGGGCACCGAAGATCGCCTCCCAGTCGAGCGCGCCCAGGCCGGGCAGCAGCCGGTTGTTCTCGCCCAGGTGGACGTGGCGCACCTGGCCCCCGGCCTGCCTGAGTGCCGCAGGAATGTTCGCCTCCTCAATCGACATGTGGAACGTGTCCGGAAGCAGGCCGGCGTTGGGGTGGTCGACCTGAGCGATGACTCTGAGGTTGTCCGCGACCGAGTTGAGGTAGCGGCTCTCGTAGCGGTTGAGCGGTTCGAGCAGCACGGATGCGGCGGACCCCTCGGCGCGGCCGAGCAGTTCCAGATAGAACTCGATGAACTGCTGCTCCTGGTCGGAGGTCAGCTGCTGGTAGGGGTCGAAGAGCGGCATGGGGTCCTGCGGGCGGTACTCGAACTCGATCTCGGTCACGAGCCCGAGTTCGGCGCACACGTCGACGGCCTGGGTGTACATCTCGCGGCAGGCCTCCCGGAGTCCGTCATCGGTCGACATCGCGTGCCCGTAGATCTCCGACGTCAGCACGAACTCAACCGGGCGGACGCCCGTCCGTGACTCCAGGGCGACAAGTTCGCGATGGACCTCCTCGGTCCACTCGTCCTGCGGCTGGAACACGGCGATGGCGTCGTAGCCCCAGCCACGGAGCCGCTCGGCCTTCTCCGTGAGGGATGCGCCCGGAACCATCGGGCTTGAGCAGCAGATCTGCATCACACGTCCTTCTCTCGTTGCGGGTCGGGATCGCTGGCGGTGGGCCCCGATCCGTAGAGGCGCCGCAGGAGCGAGTCGAACTCGCCGTACCTGGCCGCCCGAAGTGCGTTGTCATGGGGGTGATAGGTGTTGTCCTCCGGCTGGTGGAGCCCGGCAGTGTCGGTGACGGAGTCGATGACGCCGGCAGCCGCCAGCGCGAGCACGGCCGCGCCGCGGCAGGTCGCCTCGGGCTCCTCGGGGGTGCGGAACTCGAGGCCACACACGTCCGCCTTCAACTGGTTCCAGAACGCCGACGCGGTGCCGCCGCCGGTGGAGACGATGCTGCGGGCCGACTGCCCGTACCCGGCCAGGTAGTCAATGTTGCGCCGGAGCAGGTGGGCGACGCCCTCCATGACCGCGTACGCCAGATCCACCCGGTCGTGCCGCAGTTGCAGGCCGAGAAGGCCACCCCGGGCACCGGCGAGGAAGTCGGGGGGATTCACCCCGGTGAGGTACGGCAGGAAGATCGGTGCGTCCGCGTGGGAGCGGCCCGGGAGTTCTCGTTCGAGCTCGTCGTACGACACCGAAGAGGCCACGTTCTGCTGGAACCAGTCCATGCACACGCCGCCACTGTCCGCGCAGGTGAACAGGACCGTGTCGTCGGCGCGGAGGCCCCGGTGGAACGACACCTTCATGGACGGCTCGAAGTGCCAATCGGTACCGAGCATCGCCAGCGAGAGCACCGTGCCGGCCGAGGCGCTCACCGCACCGGGACGGTACGAGCCGGTCCCGAGCATCGCGCAGAAGTGGTCCAGTGCACCGGAATTGACGATGTACCCCGCGGCGGGTGGCAACTGGTCGGCGACCGGGCCCAGGACGGCGCCGACGTCGGTCCCGGCGGGCACGAGTTCGGGCATCGCGTCCGGGTCGGTGCTGCAGAACTCGAGCATCTCCGTCCAGTACCGACGCCCCGGCACGTCGTAGAGGTAGGTGAAGCCTCGGGTGGTCTCCTCGCCGACCATGCGGCCGCTGAACCGGAAGATGATGTAGTCCTTGATCATCAGCACGTGCCGCACGGCACCGAGGACCCTCGGCTGATGCCTGGACAGCCACCGGAGCTTGGTCGCGGGCCAGGTCGGCACCGGTTCGGGCTCCCCGGTCACTGCGAAGGCCAGGGACGGGTCGAAGTGCTCGGCGATCTCCGCAGCCTCCTCGACGGATCGTTCGTCCATCCATGAGATGCCGGGCGCGACGGGGTGACCCCACTGGTCGAGGAGGACGAGCGACTCCGCCTGACCCGTGACGACGATCCGGGCCTCATCGGCGGGCTCGGGGTCGGCCCGGCGAGCACAGTCGCCGATCAGTGCGACCACGGTGTCGAAAACAGCGTTCGGGTCGAACTCGACGAACGCGCCGTCCCGCCGGTAGGTCATCGGTGCCCGCGCGCTCGAGAGGAAGCGCGCGTGTTCGTCATAGAGCGCGACCTTGATGTTGGTCGTGCCCAGGTCGACGGCGTAGATGATCAAGTCACTTGCCGATCACCGTGAGGAACACGACGCGATCGCGAGCGCGGACCGAGTCGAGGTCACCGAAGTAGACGCGACCGAACTCGCCGAGCAGCGGCTGCCCGCCCTGGACCGGGATCGTCTCCGACCGTCCGAGAATCGAGGAGATGATGTGCGCGTCGGTGTTCAGTCCCCAAGAGGGATGTTCGCCGCGCAGTTCGGCGGCGTTCCTGATGTGGATCGGTCCCGGATGCAGGTACTGGCCCTCGTTGCGGGCCGGCGGTGCGATCTTGGCGAACACGTTCAGGGTGTCCTGAAGGATGAGCTGCGTGCCGTAGTAGGTCACGTCCTCGGACTCCTCCTGGATCAGGACACAGCAGCTGGTGTGCTGGGTGTACGCGACCGCGATGCCGTCCGCGATGCCGGACTCGGCGACCAGGGCGATGAGATTCTCGGTGATGTCGAAGAACTCCGGGCGTGCAGGGGTGGCGATCGTCAGTGAGCGGGACACGACGTCCATCTGGACTCCTTCGAGACTGCATCCTTCCCACCCGAGCGGTGTGAAGTGCTCTCAACCGGATGTTAGTAGATCACACGTTGGTTGACAAGAGTCCCCAAAATCTCCTCCGTTGGTGTGATCCTGTTGCACATTGCTGTGATATCTTCTCGTCTAGGCCCGGGCACCCCCGGCCGGGCGAGCAGCGAGAGGCAGGGAAACGATGAGCGGACAAGGACCTCAGGACAGGCGTGCCGCGATCGAGCGGCTGATGAGCGATCACACCGAGGTCGACATCGCGTCCATGGCCGTCCACTTCGGCGTCTCCGAGATGACGATCCGGCGCGACTTCGAGGCACTCGAGGCCGACGGGGTCCTGCGTCGCCTGGTCGGCGGCCGGGCCGTGATGGTCGATCCCAAGAGCCGCGAGCCCCGTCTTTCGGCGCGCGCGGACAGCATGCACGGCGTCAAGGCGCGGATCGGACGAGTCGCCGCCGACCTCATCGCGGCAGACGAAGTGGTGTTCTTCGACGGCGGGAGCACCGCGCTCGCGATCGCCCGGGCGCTGCGTGGATCCGGCAAGGCGCTGACCGTCCTCACCCGCAGCCTGCTGGTCGCCACCGAACTCGCCGACGAGCCGGGGATCGAGATCTTCGTCCTCGGCGGACGCCTGAAGACCTCGGAGATGGTCACGTCGAGCTCCACCATGGCCGACGACCTGAAGCTCTTCAACGTGGATACCTACGTCATGGGTATCAGCGGGGTCGATGCGGTTCGTGGACTGACCGACTACGACCCCGACGAGAGCGCCGGCAAGCGTCTGGCTCTGGAACGGTCCGACCGGGTGCTGCTCGCCTTCGACCAGACCAAGCTCGGACGCGTTCTGCTCTCCCGGGTGGCCGACCTGGATGACGTGGACATCGTGGTCACGGACGCCGGCCCGGACAACGAGGCGATCAAGGCCATGCCGGCCAACGTCTCTGTCGTTCTGGTCGACGCCCAACCCCAGCTGGTCCGGCCGGCCTGAGCGCCACGACCGGGAGCACGCGGACCATGGACTCCGAACCAGTGAGGACGGCAGCGCCCGCCCGACGGGAGCTGACCGCCCCCTTCTTCGAGATCGGCCCGAAGAACCTGCTGCGGCTGCCGGACATCGTCGCGGTTTCCGTCGCTGCGCAGGCCGCCGGCGTGCGTGACCGGGTCTGTGTGATCCTCACGGTCCCCACGGCGCTGATCGCGCCGGCGAAGGCCTCCGCGCCCGACGCATTCATCTTCGCCCAGGGCATGGACCTCGACGACCTGGGCCCGAGCGTGGGCCGGGTGCTGCCCGAGTCGCTGGTGGACGCAGGCGCGGACGGGGTCATGCTCAACCACGACAGCAACCCCCTCGACCCTGCGCAGCTCCGCCGGAGCATCCGCCGCGCGCAGGACCTCGGCCTGATGACGATGGTGTGCGCCGGGGACGAGGCCGAGGTCCTCGGCCTGCTTCCGCTGCACCCGACGATCGTGCTCTTCGAACCGCCAGAGCTGATCGGCCACGCCGGCGGGGCCGACCGCGCCTGGATCGCGCATGTGAACGCGCAGGCACGCGCCCTGGCTCCCGACGTGCTGATGATGCACGCCGGTGGGGTCGGCACACCGGAGGACGCCTACCGGATCATGCGCAGCGGAGCCGACGGGACCGGCTCGACGTCCGGGGTGCTTCTTGACGAGTCACCACCTCGCGCCGCTGCACGCTTCATCTCCGCGGCCCGCCGCGGTTTCGACGACCACAAGAATCGAGGAGAAGAATGAACACCAACCTGAACGGCCGGACCGCCGTCATCACCGGCGGGGCACGTGGCATCGGGCTCGCCGTCGCCCGGGCGCTCGCGTCCTCGGGAGCGAAGATCGCCCTGCTCGACCTGCTGGACACTGTCGCGGACGCCGCCGACCAGGTGTCGACCGAGTTCGGCGTCGCGACGCTGGGGCAGAAGCTCGACGTCACCGACCAGGACGCGACCGAAGCCGCGTTCGCAGCGATCCGCGAGCACCTCGGCGTCCCGCAGGTGCTCCTCACCGCAGCCGGCATCGAGATCAACGGTGACTCGATCGACGTCACCGCGGCCGACTGGCGCAAGGTGATCGACGTCAACCTGACCGGTACCTTCTTCTCGGTCCAGTCGTTCGGCCGCGGCCTGCTCCAGGCGGGCCTGCCCGGCAGCGCCATCCTGGTTTCGTCGATGTCGGCCGAGATCGTCAACGTGCCGCAGTGGGCGGCGTCCTACAACTCGTCGAAGGCGGCGGTGGCGCACCTCGCCAAGTCGCTGGCCGTGGAGTGGGCGGCGGCCGGCATCCGGGTCAACTCGATCGCGCCGGGCTACGTCCTCACCGACCTCACCCAGCAGATCATCGACCGCGAGCCCGCCCTCAAGGACGACTGGGTCGCCCGGATCCCCCAGGGGCGGATGGCGACGCCGGAGGACCTGGCGGGCCTGGTCGGCTTCCTTGCCTCCGACGCGTCCGACTACCTCACCGGTCAGCAGATCGTCATCGACGGCGGCTACACGGCCATCTAGCGGTTGCACTCCGCGCCGGAAGAGCGTGAAGGGAGACAGGCGATGCTCGGTTTCACCTCGATGGGCTACTACGCGGTGTGGGCACAGGGTCGGTTGCGTGTGGTCCGTGCCGGATCGTCGGAGGCCGACCGGGCGGACGGAACACCCGACTGGGAGGACCAGGCGCCCCGGGTGTCGCCCGGAGATTGGGCACCGTGGGCACGGCTGAGGGGATTGTTCCGCCCGGATCTCGACCGGTCCCCCAGACCGTGACGGCCGTCGCGCCCGGCTAGTTGTCCTCGGCGAGCTCGACGCCCACGCCGCGCTCGCGCAGGCCGTCGGCGACGCCGCCGTCCAGGTCCGCGTTGGTGACGACCACCTCGACCCGCTCGACCGGGCACACCCGGGCGAAGGCGATCGCCCCGACCTTGGTGGAGTCGGCGGCGACCAGGGTGCGCCGCGCACTGTCGAGGGCGGCCTGCTTGACCGCGGCGTCGTCCAGGTTCCACTCGGTGCAGCCGGCCTCCAGGTCGAGCCCGGAGACCGTCATCACGTACCAGTCGAACCGGTGGTTCCGGATGGTCTCGATCGCGGGCGGGCCGACCAGCGAGTGCTCGCGCGGCCGCATCAGCCCGCCGGTCATCATCAGCCGGACGCCGCCGGCGGACTTCAGCACGTCCGCCACCCGCAGGCTCGGCGTGCAGATCGTCATGTTGCGGGTGGCGAGCACCTTTGCGACCGCCACCCCGGTCGACCCGCCGTCCAGGAACAGGGTGGCGCCATCCTCGAGCAGGGCACCGACGGACGCCGCCACGGCCGCCTTCTGGGCGGCGTTGATGCGGGTCCGGGCGCTGAACGGCGGCTCGTGGCTGCTGCCGGTCGGGATCACCGCGCCACCGTGGACGCGGGCGATCGCCCCGGTGGTCTCCAGCTCGGTGAGGTCGCGCCGGATCGTCATCTCCGAGACGCCGAGCGCGGCGGCGAGGACGCCGATGCTCGCCCGGCCGTCGACCGCCATGTGTTCGAGGATGCGCTGGCGTCGCCTGTCTGCGTTCACGGTGTCGTCCTTGGGGTGAGGTCAGTCCTTGATGGCGCCGCTGCTCAGGCCGCGGACGAGGTTGCGCTGCACCAGGCTCGTGAGCAGCGCGATCGGGACGATCGCGATGGACGCCGCCGCCGCCATGCCGCCCCAGTTGATGACCCGGCTGGTGACGAACCCGCCGACGTACACCGGCAGCGTCTTGGCGCTGCGGTCGGCCAGCACCAGCGGGATCAGGAACTCGTTCCAGGTCATCAGCGCGACGAAGATCGTGGTCGCGGCGAGGCCCGGCCCGATCAGCGGCAGCACGACCCGCAGCAGCACGCCGGCCTGGTTGGCGCCGTCCACCCGGGCGGCCTCCTCCAGCTCGTACGGGACGCCCTGCACGAAGCCGGTCATCAGCCAGACCGCGAACGGCAGGTTGATCGCTGCGTACACGACCACCAGCGCGACCGGACTGTCGTACACCCCGAGGTCGACGACGATCTTGTACAGCGGCACGGCCAGCACGATGCCGGGCAGGGCGCGGATCAGGATCAGCATGCCGTCGAACGAGCCGCGTCCGCCGAACCGCCCGCGCCGCACCAGCCCGTAGGCGGCGAGCGCCCCGGCGAAGGTGGCCAGCACCGTCGAGGCCAGCGTGACCACGATCGTCACCAGGGCCGCCCGGACGAACTCGGGGTCGGCGAGCACCTGCGCGTAGTTGTCCCACGTCGGGTCGGACGCCCAGAAGGTCGGCGGCTGGGCGAAGATGTCCACCCGGCTCTTCACCGAGGTCAGCACCGTCCAGTAGATCGGGAACAGCGCGGCCAGGCAGGCGACCACCAGGACCAGGTGGCCGGGGAGGTTCCGCAGGGTCTTCGTCATTGCTCGTTCACCTTCTTCTGGAGCCAGAACACCGGGATCAGCACCACGCAGATGACGATGCCAAGGGCTGCGGCCTGACCGGTGTTCATGAAGCTGAAGCCGACCCGGTAGTTGAGCAGGCTGAGGTTCTGGGTGGCCGTGCCGGGGCCGCCCTGGGTGAGGATGTAGATGATGTCGAACAGCTTGATGCTCTCGATGATCCGGATCATCACCACGACGCCCAGCACGGGGGTGAGCATCGGCAGCGTGATGTGCCAGAACGACTGCCAGCCGGTCGCGCCGTCGACGGCGGCCGCCTCCAGCGGGGCGTCCGGGAGCGACTGGAGGCCCGCCAGCGACAGCAGCATCACGAACGGGATGTTCTGCCAGGCGTCCACCAGCACGACCGAGACCACCGCGAGGGTGCGATCGCCCAGCCAGTTCAGCGCCGGCAGGTGGAGCATCCCGGCGACCCCGTTGATCACGCCGGTGTCGGCGTTGAGCATGAGCCGCCACATCAGGCCCACGGCGACCGGCGTGAGCAGCATCGGCAGCAGCAGCACCGAGCGGTACAGCTGGGTGCCGCGCAGTTCCCGGTTCAGGACCATCGCCAGGCCCAGGCCGATCGGCACCTGGACGGCGATCGCGGCGAGCGAGAACACCAGGGTGATCCCCAGCGCCGGCCAGAAGTCGCCGGTCAGGACGTCGGTGTAGTTCTCCAGTCCGATGAACCGGCCGCTGCGCAGCATCGTCTCGTTGTGCAGGGACATCCACACGCTCAGCCCCAGCGGGACGACGACGACCGCGGCCACCAGCAGCCACGCGGGCAGCAGGTAGGTGGCGTGGACGCTCAGCCGTCGCCGTGCCCGGACGGAGGCCCCGCCCCGGGGCGCGTCGCTGCGGACGCGTCCCGGAGCCGGGGTGGTGAGGGAGGCTGTCATGTCACTTGCCGAGGATCTTGGACAGGTCGGAGTTCAGCTCGTTGAGGCTGGTCTGGCTGTCCGTCTTGCCGGTCATCACGTCCGCGACGCGGATGCCGATCTGGTTGGAGATCTCGGGCCACTCGACCAGCGCGGGCAGGCGGCGTCCGTTGGTGGCGGCGGCGGGCAGCAGCGGCAGGTACGGGTTGTCCTTGACCAGGGCGGTGTCGGCCGCCATCGAGTTGCGTCCGATCGCCGCGCCGCCGGCCTTGAGCAGCGATGCCGAGCCCTGCTTGCCGACCAGCCAGTCCAGCAGCTTCCAGGCCGCGTCCTGCTTCTTGCTGTCGGACGGGATGCCGATGTTCCAGCCGGTGAGCTGCACGATGTCGGTCGTGCCGGACGGGATCGCCGCGTAGCCGATGTCGTCGACGTGCTTGGACTGCTTGGGGTCCATGATCGTCGGCCAGTAGCCGGAGTAGGTGATCATCTGGCCCACGTCCTGGGTGATGAAGAGGCTGGTGGCGTCGTCGCCGTTGCTGCTGATCGCCGATTGCGGGCTCACCTCGAGCAGCTTCTTGTAGTACTCGGTCGCGGCGACGGCCGCGGGGCTGGTGACGCTCGGGGCACCGTTGGCGTCGGTCAGGTCGCCGCCGAAGCTCCACAGGAACTGCAGCCACCACCACGAGTTCACCGGGTTCGCGAACGCCATCACCTGGCCGTCGGCCTTGCCGGAGTCCTGGATCTTCTTCGCGTTGGCGTAGTACTCGTCCCACGTCTTCGGCACGGTCAGCCCGAGCTCGGCGTAGATGTCCTTGCGGTACCACAGCAGGAACGGCTCGGTGGACAGGTTGAGCCCGATCAGCTTGCCGTCGTAGACGCCGTACTGCTGGAGGGCCGGGACGAAGTCGTCGTAGCCGAACGTGGACGACGACTTCACCTTGTCGGTGAGGTCGACCAGCGCGCCCTGGTCGCCGTAGGTGGCGAGGAACGGGTTGTCGAACTGGACGATGTCGTACGCGCCCTGCTTGGACTTGAACGACAGCAGCTGCTTCTGGTGCGCGTCGTCGTAGGGGGCGTCGACCACGGTGACCGTGATGCCGGTCTCCTTCTCGTACTCGGGCAGGAGCTTCTTGATCGCGTCCTCGGTCGGGGAGGGGGTCAGGAAGATCGTGAGGCTGTCGACCTTCTCGGCCTGCGGCGCTGCGGACTGGCCGCAGGCGGCGAGGCTCGTGGCCAGGACGAGCGCGGCCGCGGTCATCAGCAAACGGTTGGGTTTCATCGTGTTCCTTCACTGGTGCTGGTGCTGGACAGGCAGGTGGCGCCGATGGCGCCACCCAGGTCACCCAGGGCGGCGGACCTGAGCGTGTGGGGTGCGTAGTAGGCGGGGCGTCCGGCCAGGCCGGCCAGGACTCCGGGTTCGATGCGGTCGAGGTGTTCGGCCCCGCTGCCGCCGAACACGACGACATCGGGACGGTGGACGGTGAGCAGGGTGGCCAGGCCGAGCGCGATGCCGCGTCCGTAGGCCTCGAAGACGCCGTGCGGGTCACCGGTGGCGACCAGCCGGGCGACGGCCCGCTGGGGGTCGGACGGGGCCGCGCCCGCGTCCGCCTCGACGGCGAGCCGTTGCAGGGCCGAACGGGACGCGACCTGCTCCCAGCAGTTCGCCAGCCCGCAGTAGCACGGGTGGCCCTCGCCGGGGACGGAGATGTGCCCGGCTTCGGGGGCGATCCCGTCCGTGCCGACGTAGGGTTCGCCGGTGCTGCTGACCACCGCGACACCGATCCCGGTGCCGAGGGTGACCATCAGCAGCCGCCGGGCGCCCCGGCCGGCCCCGTGGTGCCACTCGCCGAGAGCGGCGGCGAGGGCGTCGTTGTCGACGCGGCACGGCACGTCGAGGGCGATCCGCAGGTGCTCGGCGAGGTCGAACCCGCTGAAGCCGGGCAGCGTGTCGGGGTTGGCGATGGTGCCGTCGGCCAGGACCGGGCCGCTCGCGCCCACCCCGATGAAGACGGGGTCCTGGCCGCCGGCCAGGTTGCGGACGTCGAACGCGAGCGCGATGGCGGCGGCCGTCCCGCTGCCGTACTCCGCGGTGGGCCGGCTCGCGTTCGCGAGCACGGTCCCGTCCGCGTCGACCAGGGCGAGACGGGTCTTCGTCCCGCCGAGGTCGATCCCGATCCTGCGTGTGGCGCTCATAGTGCCGAGGTCACCTTCTGTCCGTGGAAGAACTTCCCGGGTACGAGGCCGGAGCGCTCGGCGAGCTTCACGGTGAGCTGTTCGACCCGCAGGAAGCCGGTGACCAGCTCGGTCAGCTCGCCGCCGGTGGCCGGCGTCGGCACGTGGGTGGTGCCCGGCCAGGCGTCCGGCCCGATGGTGACCACGCGCGTCCCGGCGGCGACCAGGTCGTCGCTGAGCTGCCGCAACGAGGACGTGGTGCGGTCGGCGTCGGCGGTGAAGATGATCACCGACAGCTCCGGGCGTCCGGCCATCTCGTACGGGCCGTGGCGGAACGCGCCGCCCACGTAGCCCTCGACGGCGACCTTCGCCGACTCCTTGGTGATCAGCGCGCCGGTCTGGGCGGTGATCCCGCCGGCGACCCCGCCCACCATCGCGAGCGTGGACGCGCCGTCGAGCGCGGCCATCACCGCGTCCGGGAGGGGCTCGTCGAGCACCGCCTGGATGACCGGGGCCAGGCCCTGGGCCTCCACCAGCACCTGCTCGGTGGGCGTGCCGGCGAGCTGACGGGCGGCCAGCGCGTGCACCACGAGGGTGTTCACGTAGCTCTTGGTCGTGACGGTGTACTCGTCGCCGCAGTGCAGGCCGAGGACGAGGTCCGCGCGCCGGCCCAGCGGGCTGTCGGGCTCGTTGGTGGTGGCCAGGATCGTGTGCGGACGGACGCCCGCGTCCAGCCGGTCGAGCAGCTCGACGACCTCGCCGCTGGCGCCGGACTGGGAGGTGATCCACAGCAGCGTCCGCTCGTCCACCAGACCGGGCAGGTCGAGCAGTTCCGACGTCGGCACCCACCAGGTCGGGTAGACGCCCAGCAGCTCACGCCACGTGGAGTACGCGGCGTAGTGCGAGGAGCCCATGCCGGTGAGCACGATCTTGTCGAAACCGGACGCCCGCAGCGAGCCCAGGTCGGGCTGGTCGGCGGCCAGCAGGGCCGTGAGGGCCCGCGGCTGGTCGGCGATGTCGAGTTCGTAGGGAGAGGTCATCGCGCGTCGCCGCTCACCCAGGCCTGGACCGCGTCCAGGTACTCGTCGGTGATGGGGCGGTCGACCGCGACCGTGTACCAGAGGTTGCCGGCCTGCTCCCAGTAGGTGGGCATGTACTTCAGGCCCTCGCGGACGTCCTCCCAGGTGATGCCCATGTCCTCGGGCTGGTAGGCGACGCCCATCGCGTCCAGCTTGCCCTTGATGAACTCGGGGTCGTTGTCCTGGAGGTAGGACATCAGCAGGACGCCGAGCGAGACGATCTGGCCGTGCAGGTAGGGCCGGCGCGTGAGGTATTCGAGGGAGTAGAAGAAGGTGTGCTCGCTGCCCTCGATCGGACGCGGGTTCCAGCCGGTGTTCGAGAACGCGGCGCCACCCCAGCGCAGGGCCTCCATCAGGGTGTGGATGCCCTCGTCGTTGACCGCGCGGATGTCCTCGGCGGCGTTCAGGACGCTGTCGAGCACGCCGCGGGCCTCGTCCACCCACGCCTGGTCGTACGGCCACTTGGGCTCGCACTTGCCGGCCTCGGTGGCCATCTTCCAGTCCCAATGACCGGTGTAGTAGCAGACGATGTCGCCGACGCTGGAGCGGTTCATGAACTCCGGCGCGGACTTGATCACGTCGTAGTCGACCCAGACGACCTCGGGGACCTTCCAGCCGACGTAGCGCAGGACGCCCTCGTCGCGGACGGCCGCGCGGTGCGCGAACGGCGCGTTCACCGACATCGAGGTGGGGATCTGGAACAGCGGGACGTTGCGCCGCCACGCGATGTACTTGGCGACGTCGATCGCCATGCCGCCGCCGAGGCCGACGACCGCGTCGGCCTTCAGCCGGTCGGCGAGGGCGTCGAGGTCGGTGATCTCGAGGGAATCCACGAAGTGCACCTCGACCAGGTACGGGCTGGTCAGGGCCTCCTCGAAGCGCGGCCACAGGTCCTTCATGGTGATGACGACGTAGGGCCGGAAGACGACGGCGGGGACCTCGGCGACGAGGTTGCGGCCGTAGACGGTGTTGAACAGTTGACGCACGATCGCTCCTTAACGAACAGCTTGATGTGCCAATCCTCACACACTGGTGTTCATTCGCACAAGAGATGTGTGCAAACTCACACCAGGTATGTTCTACTGGAAGGGGCGGGGCGCTAGGCTCGGCCAACGGGCCGAGAGAGGAGACACAGGTGAGCCACACCATCGCCGCCGTGCTGTGGGACATGGACGGCACGCTGATCGACTCCGAGCCGACCTGGATCGAGGCGCAGCTCCGCCTCGTCGCCGAGCACGGGGGCCGCTGGACCTATGCCGACGGCCTGGGTCTGGTCGGCGCGGACATGGAGAAGACGGCGGACGTGATGCGGGCCGCCGGCGTCGAGTTGCCGGGAGGGGAGGTCATCGACCGGCTCACCCGCGAGGTCACCGCGTCCCTCGGCGACGGCGTCACCTGGCGTCCGGGAGCGTTCGAACTGGTCAAGGCGCTTCGGGACGCCGGCGTTCCGCAGGCGATCGTGACGACTTCCGCGGAGGAGATGGCGGCGATCGTGGCGGCCGCGCTGCCCGCGGGGGCGATCGCGACGATCGTTGCCGGCGAGCACGTCACCCGGGGCAAGCCCGACCCCGAGCCCTACCTGTTGGCGGCACGGACGCTGGGCGTCGAGATCGGGCGCTGCATCGCCATCGAGGACTCCCCGACCGGGCTGGCCGCGGCGATCGCCGCCGGGACCGTCGCGATCGGGGTGCCGCACGACGCCGTCCTCGACAACGCCGGTGAGTGGACGCGGGTGGACACCCTGGCGGGCGTCACGGTGGCCGAGCTCTCGCGGATCGCTCTGGGTGTGCGTCCGTCCTGAAGCCCTGGCTCAGTCAGTGACCTCGTCGGCGACGACCAGGGCGCGCGCGGCCGTCCGCAACTCGGCAGCGCGCGGGCCTTCGGCCTGCCGATCGAGCACCAGCACGTCGGCGCGCCCAAGCGGGCAGATCTCGACGAACGCCGAGCGGCCGAACTTGCTCGCGTCCACGGCCGCCACGACGGTGCGGGCGGCCCCGATCGCCGCACGCTTCACGGCGGCGTCCTCGACGTTCCACTCGGTGAAGCCGTCGTCTAGGGCGAACGCGCTCGCGGTCAGGACGTAGCGGTCGAAGTGGTGGGCGCGGAGGTATTCGATGGTCTCGGCGCCACTGACGCTCAGCTCGCCGCGCCGGGCGGACCCGGGCGGGATGAGCAGGTCGACCGTCGCGGACTTCTCGAACGCCCACGCGACGCGGATCGACAGCGGGCAGACGGTGATCCGCCGTCCGGCCAGGGCCGCGGCGACGGCGACGCCGGTCGACCCGCCGTCGACGACGATCGTCTCGCCGTCGTCGACCAGGCCGGCGACCGCGGCGGCGATCGCGCGCTTGCCCTCGGCGTTGGTGCGCTCGCGGATGGCGATCGGCGGCTCGAAAGCGCTGGCGGTGATCAGTCGGGCCCCGCCGTGGTAGCGCTGGAGCACGCCGGCGGCTTCGAGCGACTCCAGGTCGCGGCGGATCGTCATCTCCGCCACGGCGAGTCGCTGGCCGAGGTCGGCCACGGTCGCGGCGCCGTCCGCGTGCAGGATCTCCAGGATCGCCTGCTGGCGCTGCTCCCTCGAGGCCTGGGCGCTCACCGGCACTCCTCCCTCTGGTCCCTCTGGCGTCCGACTCCTTGCGTCCGACCACTCTAGGGCCCCGCGCACTTCGCCACCGAAACGTCCCCTCGCCACCGGAATTCCGGTGGCGAGGGGACAATTCGGGCGCGAGGTGGACGGGTGGGACGGCGGCCAGCGTGGAGGGGACGGCGTGGAGGGGACGGCGGACGGCGTGACCCGGGGGTGGCCGGCGGGAGCCAGTCTCGCGAGGCGGAAGGCGGACGGGGGGCCTGCGCGGGCGGCCAACTAGACTTGTCCTCCGCGGAACGGGGCTCGTCGGGGCCAGCGTGGGCGCGATGAGCCGTGAGGGACGATGCGGGATCTTGAGCGAGTTGCCGTGGTCGGCGCCGGGCGCCTGGGCACCGCGCTCGCGACGGCGCTGGCGGACGCCGGGCTGGGCGTCGAGGGTCCGCTGCGACGCGGTGAACTCCCCGGCCCGGACGCCGGGGTCGTGCTGCTCTGCGTTCCCGACCGCGAGATCGCGTCCGCCGCCTCCGCGATCCCGTCCGGCCCGGTCGTGGGCCACTGCTCGGGCGTCAGCACGCTGGCACCACTCGGCGCCCATCGCGGCTTCTCGCTCCACCCGCTGATGACCGTGCCCGCCGCGGGCGCGACCGACTTCCGCGGGGTCGCCTGCGCGGTCTCGGGGGACGCGGTCGCCGAGGCCCTCGCCCGCCGGCTCGGCATGCGGCCGATCACGATCGCGGACGAGAACCGGGCGGCCTACCACGCGGCCGCGTCCATGGCGTCGAACTTCCTGGTCGCGCTCGAGGACGCCGCCGAACGGGTCGGACGCACCGCCGGCCTGACCCGCGACGACCTCCTGCCGCTGGTGCGCGCGACGGTCGAGAACTGGGCCCGGCTCGGGTCGGACGCGCTGACCGGCCCGCTCACCCGCGGCGACGAGGACACGATCGCGCTGCACCGCGGGGCGCTGGCCGTCCGCGCGCCCGAACTGCTCACGCTGTACGACACGATGGTGGAGGTGGCCCGCCGATGAGGATCGTCAGGGACGTCGCGGCGGTGCGCGCCGCGGTCAGGGACGGCGGGCGCGTCGGGCTGGTGCCCACCATGGGCGCGTTCCACGAGGGCCACCTCTCGCTGATCCGCGCCGCGCGCGCCTCCTGCGACCTCGTCGTGGTGTGGCTGTTCGTGAACCCGACCCAGTTCAACGAGGCGTCCGACCTGGTCAACTACCCGCGCGACGAGGACCGGGACGCCGCGCTGGCGGCCGAGTGCGGGGCCGACATCCTGTTCGCGCCGCCGGTCGAGGAGGTCTACCCGGACGGGTTCGCGACCACCGTGACCGTGGGCGGCATCGCGGACGTCCTCGAGGGCGCGCACCGGCCCGGCCACTTCGCCGGGGTGGCGACCGTGGTCGCCAAGATGCTGAACATGGTCGGGCCGGACGTGGCGTTCTTCGGCGCCAAGGACGCCCAGCAGGTGGCGGCCGTCCGCCGGATGGTGGCCGACCTCGACCTGCCGGTGGCCGTCGAGGTGCTGCCGATCGTCCGCGAGCCCGACGGCCTGGCGATGAGCAGCCGCAACGTCCGCCTGGACGCCGACGACCGGCGCCGCGCGCTCGCGCTCAGCCGCGGCCTCGCCGCCGCCCGGGACGCCGCCGCGGCCGGGCAGGCCGACGCGTCCGCGCTCGCCGGCATCGTGGCCGACGAACTGGCGAAGGAGGACCTGGCCGCCGAGTACGTCGCCGTCCTCGACCCGGACACGTTCACCCCGGTCACCACCGTCGACCGTCCCGCCCTGATCGCGCTCGCCGCCCGGGTCGGCCCCGTCCGCCTGATCGACAACCTGGAGGTCCACCCGTGATCCGGACGATGCTGAAGAGCAAGATCCACCGCGCCACCATCACCGACTCCGACCTGCACTACGTCGGTTCGATCACGGTCGACCCCGACCTGCTCGAGGCCGCCGACATCAGCGTCCACGAGAAGGTGGCGGTGGTGGACGTCGACAACGGCGCCCGCTTCGAGACCTACACGATCGCCGGCGAACGCGGCTCGGGCGAGATCAAGGTCAACGGCGCCGCCGCCCGGCTGGTGCACACCGGCGACACCGTGATCCTGATCTCGTACGGCCTGTACGCCCCCGACGAGCTCGCCGCCTACGTGCCGGTCGTGGTGCACGTGGACCGCGCGAACCGCGTCCTCGCCGTGGACGCGGACGTCGCGTCCCTGCACGACACCGGGGAGGAGTGAGCATGTCCGGCGGACAGCGCGACCAGCGCACACGCACCACCCTGGCCACCCTCGCCCGGCAGAAGGCCGCCGGCGAGCCGGTGGTGATGGTCACCGCGTACGACTTCCCAAGCGCCCGTGTCGCCGACGAGGTGGGCGTCGATCTGGTGCTGGTCGGGGACTCGGCGGCCAACGTCGTCCTCGGCTACGACTCCACGGTGCCGGTCACCGTGGACGAGATGCTGGTGCTGACGCGCGCGGTGCGGCGCGGGCTCACCCACCCGCTGCTGGTGGCCGACCTGCCGTTCGGCTCCTACGAGGCGAGCGACGAGGACGCCGTCCGTACCGCGCAGCGGTTCGTGAAGGAGGGCGGCGCGGACGCGGTCAAGATCGAACGCGGCGGTACCTCGATCGCACGGGCGCGGGCGATCATCGAGGCCGGGATCCCGGTGGTCGGCCACATCGGGCTCACCCCGCAGGCCGCCACCGCGCTCGGTGGCTACACCGTGCAGGGCCGGACGGCCGACCGGGCCGAGCAGCTGGTACGGGACGCGGACGCCCTCGCCGCTGCCGGCTGCTTCGCGATCGTGGTCGAGGCGGTCCCGGCCGCGGTCGCCGAACTGCTGGCCGGACGGCTGGACTGCCTGACCATCGGCATCGGGGCGGGCGGCGCGACGGACGGCCAGGTGCTGGTCTGGCACGACCTGCTCGGCCTCACCACCGGTCACGTGGCCAAGTTCGTCCGCCGGTTCGCCGACCTGCACACCGAGACCGTCCGCGGGCTCACCGCGTACGCCGACGCCGTCCGCGCCCGCGAGTTCCCGGGCGCCGAGCACACCTACGCGATCGGGGACGAGGAGCTGGCCGCCCTCCGGGCCCGGCTGACCTGAGGCTCGGCCCCGGCGTCAGTCCACCAGCCGCAGGGCCAGCCAGCGGGCCACCGCGTCCTCGTCGTTGTCGCCGATGACGGCGCTCGCGATCGCGCGGAGTTCGGGGACGGCGTTGGCGACCGCGTACGACTCGTCGGCCAGCTCGAACAGCGGGATGTCCTGGATGTTGTCGCCGAAGGCCACCACGTAGGGGATGCCGACCAGTTCGCTGAGCCGTTGGACGCCGTGCGCCTTCGACCCGTCCAGCGCGTGGATCTCCAGCCAGTGCATGCCGGGCGTGTACACGTCCGCCGAGAGCAGCAGCCGGCAGGTCGCAGCGAGCTCGGGGGCGAGTTCGTCGCGCAGCGCGGTGACCGCGTCCCGCTCGCCGAGGATGCTGACGTAGAAGGCCGTCGGCCGGTCGAGCTCCGCCCAGCCGGCCATCGGCACCAGCCGCGGGTCGCCCGCCCGCGCATCGACGAAGAACCGGACGCCCGCGGTTTCCCTCCCCGCCCGCCAGCGCAGGCGGTCGCCACCGTCGGCCCAGGTGTGGACGATCGGCTCGAGCTCCGAACGATCCACGGCACGCAGGATCCGGTCGAGCGCCTCGACCGGCAGGTGACGGACGTCGTGGGGCGCGCCGGTGACCGGGTCGGCGAGCACCGTCCCGCCGTAGGTGACCACCGGCAGGGCGAGCGGCAGCACGCCCAGGATGCGGTGCGCGGAGCGCTGCGAGCGGGCGGTGGCGTAGCTGAACCGCAGGCCCCGCTCCAGCAGCCCGCGGAGGATCTGGACCGAGGCCGTGCCCAGCGAGGCGTCCTTCCGCAGCAGGGTGAAGTCCAGGTCGGAGACGACCAGGACCTCCCCCGCGTCGCGGAGGGAGCCGTCGTTGGCGAGGAAGCGCACGGTCAGGCGATCACGGTGCAGGTGGTCGGCCCGAACCAGACCACGTCCTCGCGCTTCACGCCGTAGAGGTGGTTCCCGATGAACGGTTCGACCGCCCAGGCGCCCCGCATCACGGTCTCGTTCGAGGCGTCGATGTAGCCGTCGTCGTAGGAGGAGTCGGCCGTCAGCGAGTGCCCGATGTTGCGGAGCCGGTCGAGCAGCACGTACGGCGTCCGGTCGAGTTCGGCTGCGAACACCGCGAACCAGTCGCAGGCGCGCATGCCCGGGCGGGCGGCGGCGAGCACGGCGGCGTGGATGCGCTCGATGGTGGCCAGCGCCTCGGCCTGGGCGTGGTTCGTGCCCCGGATGAACGACCGCGTGCAGTCGCCCCACCACCCGTCCGGGGTGATCGGGTGGACGTCGACCATCCCCAGGTCGAGGTTCCACAGCGCCCGGTCGGTCGGCACGTCGGTGGGGTAGCAGCTCAGCGTCCCCTCGCCGAAGCCCACGGTGGTCGGCGTCCACACCCCGACCGCGCCCTCGTCGAGCACCATCCGGTCGACGATGCGGTGCAGTTCGCGCTCGGTCTGGCCCGCGAACGCGGACGCGGCCGCGCGCTCGGCCACCCGGATGGCGATGCGCTGGGCCTGGACGAGGCCGGCCGGCGGCACGTCGGTGATCACGTCGCTCATCACTGCTCCTTCCCGGCCAGCCAGCAGATGAGGCTCTGCCAGAGGGCGTCGAAACCGTCCCAGGCAAGGAACTCCGCCGGGAGCCAGTGCGGCCCCATGTCGGTGGCGAAGGCGGCGGTGCGACCCGCGCCGGCCTCGCCCACCACCAGCAGCGGGTGGCCGTCGACGGCGATCAGGGTCTCGGCGGCGGGACGGGCCCGGAAGCGCTGGTAGCCGAGGATGTGGGGCAGTTCCTGCGGCACGCCGGCGACCGCCGGGTGCCTGGTCAACCGGCGCGGGGACACGCCCTGCGGCGTCTCCTCGCGGTCGTCGCCGACCTCGAGGATCACCGGGAGCACGGCGGCCAGGGCGGTCGCCCGGTAGTTCGCCTTCGCCTCGATGCCCTGGAAGCTGAGGTAACCGCCGACCATCAACAGCGAACCGCCGGCGCGCACCCAGTCGGCCAGCACGGCGAGCCGGTCGGGCGTCCGCAGCCCCTGGCCGAAGACGCGATGGGGCAGCAGCAACGTGTTGGCGCCGATGTCGCTGAGCACGACCACGTCGTAGGACCGGAGTTCCTCCGCGGTGAACGGGAAGCTGTTCGCGGCGACGTGGTTCGGCATGAAGTCGACCTCGACCCCGCCCCGCTCGAGCGCGGCGATGAAGTCGCCCGCGCCCTCCTCGTAGACCGAAGTGGAGAAGGAGTCGAAACCCTTGGTGTGGACGGAGGTGGTCGACCAGGACTCACCGGCCAGCAGTACCCGCGTCATGCCCGGACGCCTTCGCTCACCCCGCGGTCGGCCCGGCCCGGCAACGAACGGACGGCGTTCACGAACGCCGCGGCGTGCTCGGCCGACACGTCCCCGGTGTCGACGAAGGTGTCCTTGAGGGCACTGCCCACGATCACCCCGTCCGCGCCGGTGAGCTGCGCGTCCGCGTTCTCGGCGGTCACGCCGGCGCCGACGACGAGCGGGAACTCCGGGCCGACGACGGCGCGGAACTCGGCGACCTTCTCGGTCGGGGTGACCAGGCCGGTCCCCTCGCCGGTGACCACGATCGCGTCGCAGCGCCCAGCCCCCAGCACAAGGTCCTCGGCCAGGGTGCGACCGGAGAGGTACGGCTGGTACTTGAACCGCACGCCGCCGAACACCAGCGCGTCCGTCCGGGCCCGCTCCGCGTTGATCCGCTCGGCGAACGCCGCGTCGTCGTCCGGCGTGAGGTGGCCGGCGACCGAGTCCAGCTGGAGGAACGCCACGCCGTAGGCCCGGGCGAGTTCGAAGCCGCGCCAGTCGTCGTTGAGGACGTTCAGGCCCACCCGCACGTCCGGCCGTTCGGCGCGGAGGTGGTCGAGCGCCCAGACGACGTCGTCGACCGTCCCGAAGTAGTTCTCGACGATGACGGCGTCCACGCCGGACCGCCACAGCAGGTCGATCTCCCGGCGCGCGCGGTCCTGCCGCTCGGTCGGGGTCTCCCCCTTCAGGTGCAGCATCGCGAAGACGGGGATCGGCTGGGTGAAGGTCGCCCGAAATGGAGTGGTGGGCATGGTGGTCCTCTCGTGAGTCAGGGGATGAGCGCGACGACGTCGTCGATGCTGACAGCCTGGTCGCCCAGCCGCAGGTCTCGGGCGACCTGGGCCACCTCGAGTCGTCGGATGCGGGATCGGTTCAGGACGTGGTCGTCGCAGAACACCGCGGGAAGCGGACCGTCGGCGATCACGTTGCCGGCTGCCATCGCCACGACCCGGCTGAACGTGTCGACCACGAAGCGCATGTCGTGGGTGATCGTCACCACGGCGATGCCCTCGCCCTGGAGCCGGTCGAGCAGGGTGCCGAGGAGGGCGAAGCCGCGCTGGTCGAGGCCTGCGGTGGGTTCGTCGAGGATGACGTATCGGCACTCCGACACCAGCACCGCGGCGATTGCCACGAATTTGCGGATGGCGGCGGGAAGGTCCTTGGGGTTGATGTCGAGATGGGGAGCGATTCCGGTGAGCTCGACCGCGCGGGCGACTCTCGTTTCCCGCTTCGCGTCATCCCAGTGCAGGTAGCGGGGCAGGTACTCGATCTCGGCGCGGACGTCGGCGGCGAACAGCTGGTCGTCGGGGTTCTGGAAGACGTAGCCGACCGTGCGGGCCACCTGCGCGGTGGTGCGCTTCGCGGTGGACTCGCCGTCGACGATGACCTCGCCTTCGGTCGGCTTGAGGAGGCCGTTCATGAGTTTGACCGTTGTGGTCTTGCCGGCGCCGTTTTGGCCCACGATCGCCACCCGCTCGCCATCCTCGACGCGCAAGGACACTCCGCTCACGGCCCGGGAGCCGTCCGGATAGGTGAACCCCACGTCATGCAGTTCGATAGCCACCGCCGACCTCCTCTCGCATGCGTTCGCCGATCAACTCGACGGCCTCAGCGCGCGTCACCGGGACCCGCGACAGCGGACGACCGGATGCAGCGAGGCGCTCGGCCAGCTCGGTCACCTGGGGCGGCGTCACCCCGAAGGAACGAAGTCGTGGATCGGTCAGCACCTCGCGGGTGGTGCCGGTCAGCGCGACACGACCCTCGTGCAAGACGGTGACCGTGTCGGCGTACTCGGCAACCAGGTCGATCTTGTGTTCGACAAGCACGATCGACTTGCCCAGCTTCTTGAGTCCGGCGATGATCTCGAACACGGCCTCGGATGCCTCGGGGTCCAGCTGCGAGGTGGGCTCGTCGATCACGATCACGTCCGAATCCATGGCGATGATCGAGGCGAACGCGACCTTCTGGCGCTGACCGCCGGAGAGCTCGTTCGGGTTCTTCTCAGCCAGGGCTTCGATGCCGAGTTGCTCGATCACCTGGATCACCCGCGTGATGATGTCCTCGCGCGCGACGCCGAGGTTCTCCAGCCCGAACGCGATCTCCTCGAACACGGTGTCGCGGATACCGCTGATCTGGGTGAACGGGTTGTCGAAGACGCAGCCGATCGTCGTGGCCAGCTCGTCGGGATTCCAGTCGGCGAGCTCACGGCCCAGGATCGTGGTGCGGCCGGTGAGTTCACCGTGGTGGAAGCTCGGGACGATCCCCCGCAACAATCCACACAAGGTGGTCTTGCCGCTCGAGTTCAGGCCGACAATGCCGTGCAGCATCCCCTGCTCGAGGGTGAGGGTCACCCCTTTCAGGGCCGGCGTGTCGGCGTAGGCGTAGGTGAAGTGCACGTCCTGCAGTTCTGCTAGAACCATCCGAGCGCCCTTCCCACGATGACACCCACCGCGATGACCCCGAGCGCGACCGCGAGAACGGGTTCCCACCTGCGTGTCCGGCGCAGCTCGACGAGACTCGTGTGCCTGGTCGAACTGTTGAACGCCCGTGCGTCCAGGGCGATCGCACGCTCCTCGGTCGCGGCCATCGCGCTCAGGAACACCGGGGCCAGGACGGGGAAGAAGGCGCGCACCCGCATGAAGACGTTGCCCTCGGTCTCCACCCCTCGGGCCGTCTGCGCCTCGAGCACCACCTTGGCCGTGGCGCCGAGGTCTGTGATGGCCTGGAAGGACGCCAGCAGCACATAGCTCGCCTGCGGGGAGACGCCCAACCGCTCGAGGGCGAGCGTCAGGTGTCGCATCGGGACGAACTCGAAGAACAGCGTCACCCCGCCGCAGATCGCCATCACCACGCAGGCGAAGGCCAGTCCCTGCTCTATCCCCTCCGTGGTCACCGCGATCCGGCCCAGCGGGATCAGGACGTGCCCGGGGGTGAGGAGCGCACGCAGGAGGAACAGGATCAGCCCGACGCCGAGCCACAGCTTCAGGATCAACGGCAGGTAGGTGCGTCCGCGTCCGGCGACTACGGCGGCCACCATGAAGAGCAGGCAGACCGCCAACGACGGGACCCAGCCGCCCAGGGCGATCCCCGTCACGATGAGCGCCACGATCACGCACAGCGTGGTGATCGGGTTCAGATCGAGGATCGGATTCCCCAGTGAGCGCGGCTGCCGGTAGCCGTCGGCGACCTCCTGCAGCGATGTCACGGTCACGGCTGGACGGCAGTCGCCGGCTGCGCCTTGGCGCCGGGGCGTTCCTGCCCCAGGTAGACCCAGCCGAGCGGGAGCTTCGCCATGAGGCGACGCGGGATCCCCTTGATGATCGCGTAGACGGCCAGCACGGTGGGCACCTTGTCGAGGACGTCCATCGGCACCTGCGCCACGAAGTTCGCCGTGTTCACGTCCATGCCCGTCGCCATGAGGGCACCAATGATGAGACCCGTGCCACCGCCCACGAGACCGCCGAACACCCAGATCGTGATCAGGGCGCCGATGAAGCCACCGATGAACGCAAACGCCACCGACGAAAGGAGGGTCTTCCACCAAGAACGGAACACACCGATGCGGCTGAAGTAGCCGGCCAGGATGCCGAACCCTACGTTCAGGATGGCGTAGGCGAACGTGGTCGGCGAAGTGATCGAGTTGATCACGTTCGACAAGAAGCCGACCACGGCGCCGGGCAAGCCGCCGCAGAGCGCGCCGACCAGGATGGTGCCGATGCTGTCCAGGTAGACGGGCAGTTTCAGCAGCAGGGCGATCTGACCACCCACGAAGTTGATCGCGACCCCGATCGGGATCAGGTAGATCGTCAGCCGGCCGTAGCCGGTCAGGAATTGTCCGAACTTGCTCTGAGGAGCCATCGTTGGCGTCCCTTTCTGTAGGTGTCCTTCGGATCGGCTGGCGCCGTCCGAAGCATTCGGATCACGCCACCGGAACCCGGCTCCGGCGGAACTCTTCGACGGCTGCCCGGGTCGTGAGACCTCCCCGGGCACCGACCTTGGTGACCGAGAGCGTCGCGGCGGCGCCGGCGAACTCGGCCGCGGCGGCGAGGTCGCCGCCGGTGGAGTAGGCGTAGAGGAACGAGCTGGTGAAGGTGTCGCCGGCGCCGGTCACGTCGACGACCTCGACCGGGATGCCGGGCACCCGGTGCACCCCGTCGGCGGTGTGGAGTTCGCAGCCGTCGGAGTCGCGGGTGACGATGACGGCGAGCGCGCCGCCGGCGAGCAACCCGGAGATGGAGTCCCCCGACTCGGCGAGCCGCTGCGCGCCGAGGGAGTTCATGAAGACGATGTCGCAGAGCTCGAGCAGCCCGGTGCCCTGGTTCTCGGGGTTGTAGACGTCGAGGTCGACGACGATCCTGGTGCCCCGCTCGCGGAGCCGGCGCAGGACCTCGGCGGCACCGACGTCGCCCATGCGGAGCGGCTTCACGTCGGTGAGCGTGGAGACGACGAACTCCGCGCCGGCCAGGTGCTCGAAGGCCTGCGGCGTGAGCTCGATCTCGGTGATGCCCAGGGTGGGGATGATCACGATGTGCTGGTCGCCGGACAGCAGCACAATGCAGTGCGAGTCGGGCACGGACTCGTCGTAGATGACGTGGTCGGTGTCGATCCCCTGCTCGCGCAGCTGGGCGATCAGGCGCTGGGTGAGGGCGCCGGGGTTGAGCTTGGCGATGAACGAGGTCGGCATGCCGTAGTGGGCGTAGATGGACGCCGAGTTGGCGACGGAGCCGCCGAACTGCACCGGGAGCGCCTCGACGATGACCTTGTCACCGGAGACCGGGAAGTAGGGAGCGGTGTAGTACTCGTCCTGGGCGACGTCGCCGAGGAAGACCGAGTAGCGCGGGGTCATGCCTTCGCCTCCGAGGTCGAGTTGCGGACGATGAGTTCGACGGGCACGAGCGTCCGCACGGACGGGAGCGGCTCGCCGGCGGCCAGGGCGTCCAGCAGCCGGGTGGCAGCGAGACCGCCGAGCTGGCGGACGTCCTGCCGGATCGTGGTCAGGCCGGGGTAGCTGAGGCTCGCGGGCGAGGCGTCGTCGAAGCCGACCACCGACACGTCCTCGGGAACCCGGACGCCCTCGGAGCGCAGCGCGTCGATGACGCCGAGCGCCATCAGGTCGTTGTGCGCGAAGACCGCGGTGAAGGTGCCGTCGACGAACGAGGCGAGGTGCTCGCGCACCGCGGCGCGTCCGCTCTCGGCCGAGTAGTCGCCGGTCGCGGCGACGATCGTGCGCTCGGCACCCCACGCGGCGCGGAAGCCCTCGCTGCGGAGCCGGCTCGTCACGGCCGCGTGCTCACCCTCGATCTCGAGCACCGACCGGTGGCCGAGGCCGGCGAGGTGCTCGGCGGCGAGCCGTCCGCCCGCCTCGTTGTCGGAGACGATGGTGGGCAGGTCCAGGCCGTCGATCTCCTCGTCGACCAGGACGAGAGGAAGTCCGCCGGTGAGCGCGTCGCGGGTGCGGGCGCCCAGCGCCGTGCCGGAGGCGAAGATGATCCCGTCGACGGCGCGCGAGGCGACCATTTCGAGGTAGCGGGCCTCGCGCTCGGCGTCGAACCCGGTGGTCGCGAGCATGACGTTGTAGCCGCGGTCGAACACCTCGCCCTCGATGCTCTTGGCCAGTTCGGCGAAGTACTCGATGGCGATGTCGGGCACGACGAGGGCGATGACGCTCGTCCGTCCGAGGGCCAGGTTCTGCGCGGCGCGGGTGGGCACGAAGTTCAGTTCGCGCATGGACTCGTAGACGCGGTTACGGACCTGCTCGCTCACCTTCCTCTTGCCGCTGAGGGTGTGCGAGACCGTCGTCGGGCTGACACCCGCCCGACGTGCCACGTCAGAGATGGAAACCACGATGCAAGGCCTTCCTGGACTTCTTCGCTCCGTTGCAAACCGCTTTGCCAAACCGCTTTGCCCAATCTAGGGCTTCGACGGAGCGGTGCGCAAGAGGTTGGCGAGAACCGGTTTGCGGTCAGGCCTCGCGGTGGTGGGGAGGCCGGGTCAGCGCTCGACCCGGGCGCTCCCGCCGGCGGCCAGCTTGAGGACTTCGGACAGGGTGGCCATGCTGGTGTCGCCCGGGGTGGTCATCGCCAGCGCGCCGTGGGCGGCGCCGTACTCGACCGCGACGCCGAGTTCTTCGCCATTCAGCAGCCCGTAGATCAGGCCCGACGCGAAGGAGTCGCCGCCGCCGACCCGGTCGAGGATCTCCAGGTCCTCGCGAAGGATGGCCTGGACGATGCCGGTGTCCCGTGACCAGGCGATCGCACCCCAGTCGTTGCGGGACGCCGACCGCACGGTGCGCAACGTGGTGGCGATCACCTGGAAGGTGGGGTAGGCCGCCGCGACCTCGGTAATCATCGCCGCGAACGACTCCGTCGGGAGGGCGGCGAGGCTCGCGTCCACACCTTCGACCTCGAAGCCGAGCGACGCGGTGAAGTCCTCCTCGTTGCCGATCATCACGTCCACGTACCGGGCGAGTTCGCGGTTGACCTCCTGGGCCCGGTCCCGGCCGCCGATGGACGCCCACAGGCTCGGGCGGTAGTTCAGGTCGTACGAGACGACCGTCCCGTGCCGACGGGCCGCGCGGACGGCCGCCAGGCAGGTTTGGGCTGAGGTCTCGCTGAGCGCGGCGAAGATGCCGCCGGTGTGGAACCAGCGCACGCCCAGCGTGCCGAACAGGTGGTCCCAGTCCACATCGTCCGGTCCGAGCTGGGAGATCGCGGTCACGCCGCGGTCCGACACCCCACGGGCCCCGCGCACTCCGAAGCCTCGCTCGACGAAGTTGAGCCCGTTGCGTGCGGCGCGTCCGACGCCGTCGAAGGGGACCCAGGTGATCAGGGGGTCGACCCCACCGGTCAGGATGCAGTCCTCGACCAGCCGTCCGACCGGGTTGTCGACGAGCGAGGTCACCACCCCGGTGCGCAGACCGAACGCCCGGCGCAGTCCACGGGCCACGTTGTACTCGCCCCCGCCCTCCCAGACCCGGAACTGGCGGGTCGTGTGGATGCGTTCCTCGCCCGGGTCGAGCCGCAGCATCACCTCACCCAGCGACACTGCGTCCCAGCGGCAGCCCCCCGCGGCTCGGGTCCGGAGGCTCATGCGAGCGCCCCGACCGTCGTGACGGTCTGCGCGACCAACCGTTCGATGGTGGCGAAGTCGCCGGAACGGATCGCGGAGACCGGCACCATCCAGGAGCCGCCCACCGCCGCGACCGCCGGGATCGCGAGGTACTCCGCCAGGTCGGACGGGCCCACGCCACCGGTCGGGACGAACCGGAGCTGCCCGAACGGCGCGGCCAGCGCCCGGATCGCCGCCGGGCCGCCGGACGTGCCGGCCGGAAAGAACTTCACCGCGTCCAGTCCGAGCTCGAGAGCTGCCTGGATCTCGGTCGCTGTCACCGCCCCGGGGAGCACCGGCACCCCCAGCTCCTGGGCGCGTTCGACGACCGCGCGGCTGAGGCCCGGCGACACGATGAACCGCGCACCGGCCGCCACCGCCTCGTCCACCTGAGCCCGGGTGAGGACGGTGCCCGCCCCCACGAGCAGGTCGTCGCGCGCGGCGAGCTCCCGGATCGCCGCCGGGGCGGCGTCCGTCCGGAACGTGACCTCGGCCATCGGCAGCCCGCCGGCGACCAGCGCGTCCGCCAGCGGCGCGGCGTCCTGGGCACGGTCGAGCACCACCACGGGCACTACGCGGTGTCGTGCCAGGGTTTCGAGCAGCATCACTGGTCTTCCTCATAGGTCGGGGTCGGCGGTTCGGGCAGGATGCAGGCCGGGGACGGGACCTCCGCGGTTCCACGAACAGCGCCGTCCCGGTCGAGGGCGGCGACGCCACCGCCTTCCTGCTGGGCGACGACCAGCCAGTCGCCCACGAGAGCATGGTGCCTCGGCCAGCGTCCCGGGAGGGGGAGGTCGCCCGCGTAGCGGGGAAGGCCGTCATCGCCGATCCGGTGGGTCAGGATGCGGCCGTGGTCACGCCCGCCGATCCACAACCGCCCGTCGGCGGACGCGATGTGCGCCAGGTGCGCGGGTCCGCTCCAGCCGGGTTCGGCCGGGACGCTCGCGACCACCTGGCCCGTGCCCGTGGCGGCGTCCCAACTGATCGTGTGGACGCGTCCGTCAAGTTCCCCGACCAGGTACAGCCAGCGGCCGTCGGCGGAGAACGCCGCGTGCCGTGGGCCGGCGCCGGCGGGCAGGCGCACCGCGACCCCGTCGTCCGCGAGGAGCTCGCGGTGCGGTGCCGGGCGCAGGCGGCGCACGCAGTCGGCCCCGAGGTCACTCACCAGCAAGTACGGCTGGTCGGGGACGCTCACGACGTAGTGCGGGTGCGACGACTCCTGCCGGTCGGGATGCGGGCCGGAGCCCTCGAACCGGAGCAGGTGCGGTGCCCCTTCCTCGGGGACGCCGTTGGCGTCGAGCCGGATCACCGCCACCGAGCCCGAGCTGTAGTTGGTGACCACGACCGTGGACGTCTCGGCGTGGACGTGGAGGTGGCAGGGATGCGTGCCCTGTGTGGCGGAGTGGCCGAGCGGTTCGAGCGAGCCGGCGTTGCGGCGCCACGCGGTCAGACCGCCGTCGAGCTCCTCGTTGACCGCGTACAGCACGCCGCCGGGACCCCACGCCAGGTAGGACGGCGCGGGGGTGATCGCGGCCTGCCGGGTGTCCGACAGCGTCCCGGTGTCCAGGTCGAGCAAGGTGCGCCAGATGCCCTCGCCCGATCCGGTCTGCGCACCCTGTCCGGCGACCGGGTAGGTGCCGATCCACAGGGTTCTCTGCCGCCCGCCGCCGGTCACGGCCGCGCCGCCGGGTGCCCGTTGACGGCGTGCAGCAGCCCACGGATGTAACCGAGCGCGAAGATCCGTCCGAGCACGGCGTAGCCCGGACGGTCGTTCGCCTCGCCGAACATGGTGGGGACGTGGTCGGGACGCATCGGCCCGGAGAAACCGATCTCCCGGTACGCCCGCATGCACGCGGCCATGTCGGTCTGTCCGTCGTCGTGGAAGGTCTCCTCGAACCCCTCCGCGGTGCCTCGCAGGTCGCGGAAGTGGATGAACGAGATCGCGTCCGCGAACTCCCGGATCGCGGCCGGCACGTCGTCGGTCATCAGGGCGAAGTTGCCCTGGCAGAAGGTGATCGCGTTCGAGGTCGAGCCGGACAGCCGCCGGAGCCGGCGGTAGCCGTCCAGCGAGCTCATGATCCGGGGCAGGTTGCGCACGACCTGGATGGGCGGGTCGTCGGGGTGGAGCGAGAGCCGGACGCCGGCCGCTTCGGCCTCCGGCAGCACGGCGTCCAGGAAGTAAGCGAGCGCGTCCCACAGCTGGTCGGGGGTGACCTCCCCAGGTTCGACCAGGCCGCCGAGGTCCTCGGCCTGGGTGAGGAAGAAGCCCGTGACCAGCGCCCCGCCCCGGGACGGGATCGCGACCTGGGTGCGTGCCCAGCTCGACAAGGCCATCCAGTTGTAGCAGAGCACCGGGATCTCGAGGCGGCCCATCGCCCGCACCTGGGTGATCACCCGTTCGATCTCGGCGTCGCGTCCGGGCAGGCCGAGGCGGACGTTGTCCATCGGTGCGGTGTCCTCGATGGCGGCGAGGGCGAACCCCTGCTCGGCGAACATCGCCTTGTCCCTGGCGATCGCGTCAAGGCCCCACGGCTCGGCGTCGGCGTCGACCGCCACGCTTCCCAGGCCGAGCGCCTTGAACATGCGTTGCTCCTGCTCAGCGCCGCGCAGGAACGAGACGACCTCTCTCACCCCCGACTGCCGCAGCAGCGCCCACCACGGTTCGGGGCGCGGGGAGAGGATCTCGGCGAGCTGGATCATCGTTCGGCTTCCTGTTCCGGCCCGCCCATGCGGTAGCGGACAAGGTGTTGGGAGTACCCGCCGTCCACGGTGAGGGTGGCGCCGGTGACGTAGCGGGCGGCCTCGGAGGCGAGGAACACCGCGGGATCGGCGATCTCGTCGACGGTGCCGACCCGACCCAGCGGGATCCACTCGGCGAAGTTGTGGCGGTCGATCTCGTCCAGGATCTCGCGGTTCATGTCGGTCTCGACCGCGCCGGGGGCCAGCGAGTTGACCCGGACGCCGGCAGGCCCGAGTTCGACCGCGAGCGTGCGGGTGAACAACTCGAGGCCACCCTTGGCCGCGCAGTAGACGGCGTTCGCGTAGGCCGGCACTGTGCCGTGGATCGAGGACACGTTGATCACGCAACCGTGCCCGCTGGCTTTCAGCGCGTCGACCAGGTGGTGGGTGAGCAGGATCGGAGCCTCCAGATCGACGGTGAGCTGAGTGTGGACGGCCCGTGGGTCGAGATGCCCGACGGTCGCGTTCACCTCCATGCCGGCGTTGTTCACCAGGATGTCCAGCCCGCCCAGCTCAGCCAGCGCCGCCGCGGCGAGCGGGGCGACCTGGTCGAGATCGGCGAGGTCGGCGGCCAGGAACCGGAACCCGTGCGCGGCCGCGAAGTCGCGCGCCCGTCCGTCCCCGCGGCCGTGGACCACCACGTCGGCACCGCGATCGCGGAAGGCGAGGGCGATGGCCGCGCCGATGCCGCGGCACCCCCCGGTGACCAGGGCGCGGCGCCCGGTGATGTCGAACCTCTCGTTCATCGGGGGTCACCGCTCTCGGGGAGCCGGAGCTGGAACCGGAATCTCATGTCAGCGTCATACCACTGCGGGAAGGCGGTGCCCCACAAGTTGTTGTACAGCGCGAAGTGCATGCCCTCGCGCGGATCGATCGGGTCGTTGTCGAAGCGAAGCAGACCCTTCTCCCCGGGCGAGACCAGATGGGCGTCGAGGGAGTCGATCTCGAAGGCAGCGTCGGAGTCGCAGTAGGCCACACCGCGTCCGATCCCGTGGAGGCGCCGACCGCCGTCGTCGACGACTGCGCGGGGATCGATCCTGTCGCCGGCCTTGTACAGTCTCCAGCCGGCGACGTCGTCCGCGGCGAGGTCGAAAGACAGCCACAGCGCCTCCGGCCGGCGGTTCGCCCGGTGGCCGGCGACCCAGCACGTGACGTCGACCACAGGCCGGTCGGGCGCCAGTCGGTACTCGAGCACGACCCGGCGCGGCCAGGACGTGACGCCCCGCTCGGCCTCGCTGATGCCCGACGGGGGTGCCAGCTCGACGAGCAGCCCGTCGTCGGTCGCGACAGCGGTGGCAGCGGCGGGTGCCCACTCGACGTGGTGGACGTGGTAACCCTCCAGACCCGGCTTGCCGAAGTCGTTGGCGGTGAACTGCGAGTGGGTGTAGGTGCGGAAGAACCGCGCGTAGTCGCCGGTGTCGTAGCCGGTGTAGCCGAACCGGGCCAGGCCGGACGGCCCCGCCCACTGGCGACCAGTGCGAAGGTCGACCAAGTCGATCAGGGCCCCGGTGTCGGGCGAGACGCCGATCCTGACCACCCCGTTGTCGCGGTGGCCGACCGTCGCCTCACCGGCGGCAGGTTCGGGTGCGGGCTCGCGCAGCGAGTCCAGCCGCGACAGCGCCTGCTCGCGCAGCGCGGCCGGCAAGGACTCGACGGCCCGGCGCGGCTGGTCGCGCTTGGTGACCCACTCCCGGTCGTTCACCACGAACTGCTCGTCGCCTTCCCTGGCGTCGGCCAACTCGGTGGTGTCGTAGCCGGTCCAGCAGCGCAAGTAGACCGAGGTGCTCAGGCCCCAGTTGTGCTCGGGTGCCGGGATCAGCTCCTCGAGGAGGTCGAGGTCGGTCCCGGAGCCGGCGACCAGCTCGCCGTCCTCGATCCAGGCCGCACGCAGCCGCACGACCTCGCGCAGCGCGGCGGTCTTGGCCGGGTCGGAACCCGTCCCGTAGATCCAGCTGTCGCCGATCTCCCTGGTCTCGACCGGCAGGTCGGTGCGGCTCGCCCGGATCGCGTCGCCGATCGTGCTGAGGTCGGTGGCGCGGACGACGGCGTTCGGGAACTTGCGGCGGAGGCTGGAGTACGCGTGACGGATCGACTCGAGGCTGTGCGGGCCGAGGTTGTCGCCGTGGACCCGCATCGAGACGGCCAGCGGCAGCCCCGGGATGCGGACGGTGCTGCCGTAAGCCCGCGGGTGGTAGAGAACGGTGACCTCACGGTCGTCGTCGTCGTCGCGCCACCGGAACAGGTGGGTGCGGTCACCGTTCATCCCCTCGGTGGCCAGTCGGCGGAGCTCGGCCTGCGGCGTCCCCTGGTCGGCGTGGACAGGCTCGTCGGCGTTCCACCGGACGAGGTCGGGGTCGGGCTGGTCGGCGTCGGACGGCGGCAGGCCCACCCCGGGGACGGCCGGTACCGCGGGGGCCTTGCAGCCGGGGTTGACGCCGATGTCGAGGAACGTGATCCCGGCCTTCGCCAGCGGCCCGACCAGGCCGCGGGTGTGCCCCGGGACGTCGGTCATCCGGGCGGCGGTCGTGCGGCGGCCGAACGCGTCGTCCAGCCAACCGCTGAAGCCGAGCGACGCCTCGATGGTCGACGCGTCGAGCAGCTCGGTGTACCAGGTGAACGGCAGGGCATGCCAGGCCAGGTCGCCGGCGACGATCGCCTCTTCGGCGAGCCGGCGCTGGTCGGCGTCGGAGTGCCGCAGGTGCCGGTAGAGCATCCAGGCCGGCACCGTCCAGACGAACCGGTCCTCGCCGGCGTTCCGCAACGCCGCGGCGGTCTCGATCGCCCGTGGGATGTGCTCGCGATGGTAGGTGCGGCGGACGTTCTCCTCGGTGTCGGTGTAGCCCACGTCGAGGTGGCACTTGAACATCACCAGAACCTGCTCGACGGACTCGTCCGAGATCTCGCTCACCGGGGAACCTCCTTGATTCGCTGTTCGTTGTCAGCATGGACCGTGACACGGACGCCCGTTGCCCGTTGCTGCCCCGGGTCGAGGACCGGCCACGCGTGGGCGTCCGCGCTTAGGTGCGCGGTGGCAGGCTCGATCGCGTGGACGTAGCAGCCGGGCGTGCGTCGCCGCCAGGTGTAGGCCAGCGGCAGCCGTCCGGTGTCCCAGCTGACCCGCACGGTCAGCCCGGTGTCGGAGTCGACCTCGGCGGACGCCTCGCCCGCGCCGAGCGGCCGGTGACGGACGACCACGTCCGGGACGTCGGCGGGCGCGCCCATCTCGGGAGTGAAGCCATGGCCCTCGGCCAGGTTCGTCAGCCGCGTGCGGCTCGTGTCGCCGAGGAACGGGTGGCCGAGGTTGAGGTGGTACAGCAAGGGCGCGGCGACCGGACGCGGCCCCTCGTTGGTGACGACGTCGCTGACCTCCAGGAGTCCCATCCGCGCGTGGACCCGGATCGTGCGCTCGAGGAGCAGCCCGCGGTCCAGGCCGTCGGTGTCCCGGACGGTGCCGCGCAGTTCCAGCCCGACGCCGCCGGGCATCGGTGCGACGCCGAAGTCCTCGACCGGGCACTCGCTGTAGTTGCCGTGTCGACCACCTGTGACCGCGGGCGGTCCGATGTGGCGCAGGCCACAGGTGGTCAGCAGGCCGCCTGCCCAGCCGCGGTGCCAGCCTTCTGAGGCGTCGGCGTACCCGCGCGTCCTCTCCCCGGAGGGAGAGAGCCAGGCAAGGGGACGTCCGGCGAACCAGGCTGCGCCGATGTCCATCCCGCGGTCGAGGAGAACTCGCAGGTGCAGTCCGCCGTCCGGCTGGACGCTGCACACGCGCGTGCCCGCTCCCGGACCGTCCAGCACGAGTTCGGTGTGGTGTGCCAGGAGTTGGCGGTCGTTCGCGAGCCGCGCGTCCGCCGCGACCCGAGGGATCACAGCACCCCGAACTTCGCGAACGCGTGCGTCGCCCCCATGCCGTCGGCGACGGCGGCCCGGAACTCGCGCTCGATGGAGCGCTTGGTCGCAGCCGCGGCGACGATCTCGGCCGCGCGCGCGGCCGGAACCACCACGACGCCGTCGACGTCGGCCACGATCAGGTCGCCCGGTTCGATCCGGACGCCGTCGATCACGGCCGCGACGCGGTGCGCGACCACCTCGTGACGCCCCTTGCTGTCGTACGGGATTGCCCCGGCGCCGGCGACCGGGAACCCGAGTCGCCGGACGGCCCGGATGTCACGGACGAGGCCGTCGGTGATCGCGCCCGCGGCGCCGCGGCGCTGGCAGGCGGTGGAGAGAAGTTCCCCCCAGACGGCGATGTCGGTCGCGCGTCCGGTGGGAGTGACGAAGACCTCGTCGGCCTCGATGGCGTCCAGCGCTGCCACCAGTCCGCGGAACGGCTGCTCCGGCACGTCGTCGACGCGCTCGATCTCGACGGGGAACGCGTAGCCGGCGATCACCTGGTCGGGCTCGAGTGGGTGGATCCCGGCGCCGAGGCACTGCTGTCGCAGGCCGATCGCGTCCAGGCAGTCCGAGACGACGGCCGAGCTCAGGTGGGTGCGGATGAGTTCGAGGTCGACGGTCGCGGAACGAAGCGGGTGCATGTGTTGACTCCTCGGAGGTGGGGATGGCGGGTCAGCTCTTCACCGCGCCGCCGGTCAGTCCGGCGACGAAGTAGCGCTGAAGGGCGAAGAAGATGATCAGGGGGGCGATGGTCGCGATCGTGGCCGAGGCCATCAGGGGACCGACGTTGGGGTCGTGCTCGCCGATCAGGAAGGCCAGCCGGACGGTCACCGTGGTGGCGTCGGAGTTGAGGAAGACCAGGGCGAACAGGAACTCGCTCCAGCAGATGATCAGGGTGTAGGCACCCACCGAGATCAACGCCGGCCAGGCCAGCGGCAGCATGATCGACCACAGGATACGTAGCCGGCTCGCGCCGTCGACGAGGGCCGCCTCGGTGAGCTCATAGGGCAGGCTGCGGAAGAAGCCGATCAGCATCCACACCCCGACCGGTAGGAACAGCAGGCTGTAGATCAGGCCGAGCCCGCCGAGCGAACCAGTCAGGCCGAGCTGATTCCACAGCAGGTAGATCGGGACGAGCGTCGCGGTCTGCGGCAGCAGCTGGGTGAACAGGGTAAGTCCGAGGACACCACCGACGCCGGGGAAGCGCCACTGGGTGACCGCGTAGGCGGCCGCCGACCCGAAGAGCAGGACCGCCGCAGTGGTCAGCAGCGCCACCAGGCCGGAGTTGGCCGTGGCCGCGAGCAGCGACCCGTCCGCAAGTGCGGTCTCGAACTGCACGAGCGTCGGGTGCAACGGGAGCAGCGTCGGCTTGAGCAGGCCGAGCTCCTCGTTCGGCTTCAGCGCCGAGATCACCATCCAGTAGATGGGAACCAGGGCGAACACGAGCGCCAGCACGAGGACGATCCAGCGAGCGCGGCCGCCGTGGCGTCGCCGTGCCCTGACCGGTCGGTGCGGCACCGTCCGAGGCGCGGCAAGGGTGGTCATGACGGCCTCCTCCGGGACGCGAACGCATAAGCGCCGATCGCGACCGCCATCAGGACGAACGAGAGGACCGAGAGCGCAGCACCCTGGTCGAGGCGGTTGTAGACGAAGGACGTCTTGTAGATGTCGAACGCGATGGTGGTCGTCGACGTGCCCGGGCCGCCCTGGGTCATGGCATAGGACAGGTCGAAGTAGTTGAACGTCCAGATGAACGCGAGCAGCGTGGTGAGGACGATGACGTTGCGCAGTTCGGGGATCACCACGTGTCGCACGGTGCGCAGGTAGCCGGCGCCGTCGAGTGAGGCCGCCTCGTAGAGCTCTGCCGGGATGGCCTTCAAACCGGCCGACAGCAGCAGCATCCAGAACGGGAACGCCTTCCAGACGTTCGTCAGCACCAGCGCCCACAGGGCGGTGTTCGGGTCGCCGAGCCAGTCGTGACCGGCGACGCCGAACCACGACAAGACCTCGTTGGCGAGCCCGCCGATCGGGTTGTAGATACCGAGCCAGACCGCGCTGACCACGACGCCGGGCATGACCCAGGGCGTGAGCAGGAGCGTGCGGACGAGGGTGATGCCGCGTCCGGGACGATCGAGCGCGAGCGCGAGGATGAAGCCCAGGACCGCCTGGAGCAGGATGCCCGACACCGTCCAGACCAGCGTGGTCCACAGCGTTCCGCCCAGGTCGCCGAACTCGAAAAGCTGGACGTAGTTCTTCAGGCCGACCCACGCACCGTCGTTCGGGCTGAGCCGATTGATGTGCAGGGAGATCCACAGGTTGTACCCGAGCGGGTACACCACGAGCCAGGCCGCGACCAGCGCGGGGATCGCGGCCAGTGCCCATCCACCCCACCGACGCCGGTCGGCCCGGAGGCCCCCGACCCGAAGGTCGGGGGACTCTGGAGCTGGTGCCGACACGACGTCGCTCACTGGAGGATCTGCTCGTTCACCTTCTTGTCGAAGGCAGTGAGTTCAGCGGTGACGTCCTTGCCCTCGTTGACCGCGGCGCGAGCGGCGACCTCGAAGGCTGCGGAGACCTGGGCCATCTGCGCCACCGGGGTGATCGGCAGGCCGCTGTTGGGGAGGAGCTGCTTGAAGGCGTCGAAGAACGGGTCACTCGCGAACGGCTCGCCGTTCATGCCGTCCACGAGCGGCGGGAAGGAGTTGTTGGACGCCAGGGTGACCAGGTTCTCGGGCTTCTCGAAGAAAGCCAGGAACTTGGCCGCGGCAGCGGCGTTCTTGCTCTTGGCGTTGACCGCGATCTGCCAGCCGCCCGCGGCGCTGCCGGACTTGCCGCCGGCCTCCTGTGCCGGGATGACGGCCAGTGCGTAGTCGGTGCCGAACGTGAGGTCGGGGTTGTTCTTCATGATCGCGTCGCGGACCCACGGGCCGCCGGTCATCATGGCGACCTTGCCGCTGGCGAACAGCTTGTAGCTGGTGGCCTCGCTCATGTTCGACTCACCCGGCGGGACCGCGCCCGTCGCAGCGATCTTCTGCAGCAGTGTGACCGCGGCGATCGTGCCGGGGTCGGTGCCCGCCACGGCCTGCGCCGGGGTGTCGGTGCTCAGGATGTGCCCGCCCGCGGTCTTCAGGTAGGGCCCGACCGCCTCGTACGCCATCGCGTAGTCGGAGTCGGTCCGGTAGACGTAGCCGTAGGTGCCGCTGTCCTTGAACTTCGCGACATCGGTCAGAAGCTCGTCCCAGGTGGCCGGCGGAGCGTCGATGCCGGCCTTCTTCAACAGCTTCGGGTTGTACCAGAAGGCGCGCGCGTCGGTGTCGATCGGGAGGGCGAACTGCTTGCCACCGACCTGTCCGATCTGGAGCAGGCCCGGGATGAACTTCGCCGTGTCGACACCGGTGTCCGCGATCGGCTGGGTGAGGTCGGCGAGGTAGCCGGCGTTCGTCCACGCCTGCACGTTGGGGTGGTTCACCCGGAAGACGTCGGGGCCCTGGCCCGAGCGCAGCGACGTGTTGAGCTTGGTGTCGTAGTCGGCGAAGTTGATCGCGTCGACCTTGACCGTGATGTCCGGGTTGGCTGCCATGAACGCGTCCGCGATCTTCTGCTCGGCGGCGAGGGTGGAGTCGCTGTTCGTGGTTGCCCAGGTGATGCTCACCTTCTCCCCGCTGCTCCCCGACTGAGTCGGCTGCGCCTGGTTTCCGGCGGTGGAGCACGCTGCCAGAAAGAGGCTGGCGGTACTGGCGATCCCGATCGCGACGGTCCAACGTCCATGTCGGCCCATGTGTGCATCTCCTATCGATAGTCGCTTATCGTTAGCCGCTAGATTGCTCTATAGTCATGGCAGTGTCAAGAGATCGCGAGGTCACGATGTCATCACATACGGCGCCGATGGGCGGCCCGCTGAGCAAGGCGCTGCTGTCGGACCAGGTGTACGAACTGGTCCGGGCCCGGTTGATCGCGCACGAGTACGAGCCGGGGACACGGCTCGTCGAGTCAGAGATCGCCCGGCAGCTCTCGGTGAGCCAGGCGCCGGTCAGGGACGCGCTGAGGCGGCTGTCCCACGAGGGTTTGGTGCTCCAGGTCCCGCGCCGCGGCAGCTTCGTGGCCGAGGTCTCGACCGAGGAGGCGCGCGACGCTTACCAGCTCCGGGCTGCGCTCGAGGGGTTCGCCGTGGTCGGCGCGGTGGAGCACCTTACGGACGAGGTGCTCGCCGACCTCGAGCACCACATCGAGGAGATGCACGAGGCGGCCGCCGACGACGACATGGCCGCGTTCATCGACGCGGACGTCCGGTTCCACAAGGCGGTCTGGGAGGCGTCCGGCAACTCCCTGCTCCCCCGGGTCTGGGCGCTCGTAGAGCCGACGATGCGGAACCTGACCACGGTCTCGAACCGGGTCTTCTTCCAGAACCTGGCCGAAATCGCCGACACCCACCACCCGCTCGTCGAGGGCCTGCGCCGGCGCGACCCGGCGGTCGGCGACCTCTTCCGTGAGCACGCTCTCCACATCTGGCGGCTCCTGGCCGAGGGGTCCAGGCAGGGCGGCTCCGACCGTCCGCACCGGGCCAAGGGCAACTAGCGGGGCCGGAGGAGTCGCCTCCCGGCCCCGCGCGTCCGAGTGGATCAGACCAGGACAGCTCCGTTCGAACTGGCGACGGTCTGGAAGTAGCCGTAGCTGTCCTTCCGGATTCGTCGGCCGCTGCCGTTGCCCTCGTCGTCGAGATCGACGTAGACGAAGCCGTAGCGCTTGGTGCGTTCGTTGGACGACGCACTGACCACGTCGATGCCGGACCAGACGAGGTACCCGACCACGTTGGCACCCTCAGCGATCGCCGCAGCCATCGCCGCGATGTGGTCGCGGTGGTAGTCGATGCGATAGGCGTCGTGGACGGTTCCGTCCGGCTCCAGCACGTCCCGGTCCCCCAGACCGTTCTCGGCCACCAGAATCGGGAGACCCGGGTAGCGATCGGCGAGCTTGAGCAGCGCGAGCTGGAACCCCGTGGGGTCGATCTGCCAGCCCCACCTGGTGCCGACGAGGTGCGGGTTGGGCAGGTCGCCGAGCACCTCCCACCCGGTGCTGTCGAGCATCGATCCGGGTCCATCCTGGAGAACTCGGGTCACGTAGTAGCTCACCGCGAGGTAGTCGGAGGTGTTCTCCCGGAGCAGGACGCGATCGGCGTCGGTGATTCCCAGTTCCAACCCCCGCTTCTCGCAGGCCCGTTCGAACCAGCGGGGGTAGGAACCCCGCACCATCACGTCCGCGGTGTAGTACACCTCCTGGTCGGCATGCTGGACGGCGAGCGCGTCCCCGGGCCGGGTCGAGGCCGGGTACGCGGTCATGTCGAGGATCATCGACCCCGCCTTGGCGCCGGGATCGATCCGGTGAACCGTCTGGACGAGGTGGGCGTTGGCAAGCAACTGGTGGTGAATGGCCTTGAGCTTGGTCTCGCTGACGTTGTCCAGTTCGTCCGCGAGGAGGCCGAGCGCCAGGTAGGGGTCCATCAAGCCGCTGTTGATCTGGTTGAAGCCCATCCAGTAGCCGACCTTGCCGGCGTACCGCTCCGCGACCAGGTCGACGTACCTGTTGAAGAAGTCGAGTACCTGCCGGTTCGCCCAGCCGCCGTATTGGGTGATGAGCGTGAGCGGCATCTCGTAGTGGGACAGCGTGATCACCGGGGTCAGCCCGGACTCGTTGAGCGTGTCGATCAGCCGGTCGTAGAAGGCCAGGCCCTCCGCATTCGGCTCGGCCTCGTCGCCGCGGGGGAAGATCCGACTCCAGTTGATGGAGGTCCGGAACGCGTTGGCCCCCATCCCGGCGAGCTCCTCGAGGTCTTGTTCGTAGGTGTCGTAGAAGCCGATGCCGTCCCGCTTGGGGTAGACGCCGCTGTCGTCGGCAAGGGCGTCCTCGATCTGTGCCTGCGAGGTGATCACCGCGATCTCGTGGGGATCGATGTCCGGGTCCCACCGCATGACGTCGGCCTGGCAGGGTCCCTTGCCCCCGGCGAGCCAGGCCCCTTCGGCCTGGTTGGCCGCGATCGCGAAACCCCAGAGGAAGCCGCGCGGGAAGGTACTTCCGGTCATGCCCGACCCCCGCTCCGGTTCTCGAGCGCGGCGAGGCGGCGGTCGAAGGTCTGGAAGACGCCGAGCACGTGGCCCGCCGTGATCACTTCGCTGTTGACCGTCATCAGGGTGTCCTGGGCGTGGCTGAACAGCAGGGTGAGGGAGTGCCGGGCGCCGGCCGCTTCGGCCTGGATCAGGTCGGTCTGCGCCTGGTGGGCCTGACGGATCTCGTCCCGTGCGGTCGCCAGCGCTACCTGGGCGGCGTTCGGGTCACCGCCGGCGAGGGCCTCGTAGGCCTTGCGGACCTCGCTACGGGCGTCGCCGGCATGCAGGATGATCGTCATCGCGGTGGTGGTCAATTCGTCGTCCATCGTGACTCCTTCGGTGCTCATGCTGCCGCTCCGGCGACATCGGGGGTGGTGGCGAGCTCGTCCTCTTCGGCCTCGTCCTCGACGAGCGCCTGACGGTCGTACGCCCGGAAGAACGGAAGCCAGGTGAGCGTGGTCAGGGCGACGACCACCAGCAGCAGGATCAGACCGGCGATCCCGGGGGAGACGATCCAGGTGGCGAACGGGAACGGGGTGTACCACATCTGGAACACCTGCGACGGGATCGGAACCAGCCCTGCCGACAGCGCCCAGTACACCAGCGCCGGCGGGATCAGGGAGTTGATCCAGAACGGCACCATCAGGAGCGGGTTGAACGCGATCGGGGCGCCGAAGACGATCGGCTCGTTGATGTTGAAGACCCCGGGCACCAGGGACGCGCGCCCGATGGCACGCAGCCTGGCCGACTTCGCCCAGAAGGCCATCATGATCACCAGGGGCAGCGTGGCACCGATGCCGCCGATGCCCACCCAACCCGAGTAGAGCACCTCCCAGGTGTTGATGTTCGTGGCCGGGTGCCCGGCCGCCACGGCGGCCATGTTGTCCTGGATCCCCTGGAGTTGCAGCGGGTAGATCAGCGGGAACAGGATCCACGCGCTCATGCCGAAGGAGTACAGGAAGGCGCCGATGAAGTAGAGCAGCACGAAGCCCCAGAAGCTCTGCACGATCGCGGTCAGGGGCGAGAACAGGGTCACGATGCCGGCGTAGATGTCGAGATGGCCGACGTCGACCAGCAACCAGGTCACCACGAGGGTGAGCAGGATCGGCAGCATCGAGTCGAACCAGACGATGATGAAGTCCGGGAGCGCGGTGGAGTTCCGGAACATCTTCAGCTTGGCGAACAGGTTGAAGATCGCCGCGACCGCGAGGCCGGCGATGATGCTGGTGAACATGCCCGTCGCACCGAAGCGCTCGAAGGTGAACGTGATCGAGGCACCGTCCTCACTGAAGGTCGGGCCGATCAGCATGAGGAACGCCGCCGCACCGGTCATTCCGGCAATGAGCCGCCGGTCCCGGAAGTCCTTGTGCTGCATCACCTGGTAGGGGATCAGGAAGGCGACGAACAGGCCCATCAGCCCGAACGAGAACTGGTTGATCGGGGTGAGGTTCGGCATCCACGGGAAGAAGTTGTTCAGGATCGAGATCAGCGTGATCAGTGAGCCGACCAGGATCATCGGGACGACGGCCATGATGGCTTCCTGGAGCGACTTGACCCAGACATTGCCGGTGAGCCGGTTCGCCACCGGGGAGAACTTGTCGCTCATGTAGTCGCTGAGCGACTCCATCCATGCGTTGAAGGACTTCATGCCTGCGCCCCCTGCCCCATGAGCTCCTCGATGAGCGCGAACGCGCCCGCCCCGTCGAGGCGGCCGTAGATCTTGTGCGGTAGCAGGGCCACCTTGACCCCGCGCGGTTCGACCTTCGCCCGGAGCTTGTCCTCCATGTAGGCCAGGTGCGGCCCGATCAGGAGCACCTCGATGCGGTCGGCGTACTCGTCGACCTCGGTCTCGCTGCGGGCGTCCACCACCAGTTCGGTGCCGGCCTGCTTCGCAGCCTTGCGAATGCTCTGTGCGAGGAACCCGCTGGAGGCACCGCCGCCGCACACTACGAGGACTCTGGTCGTCATCCTCAATCTCCTTCGTCTCTGGTCCGTCCCCGACGGTGTGCCCGGGTCCGACTGTGCTCCAACGGTGGTCCAGGGTCCACCCCACTCTCCAGCAACGCCCTTTCCGGAAGGCGGAAAGCGGGCTGTTCGGACCCGGGGCCCCGCGGGCCCAGAATGGTTCGTGATGGGACGTCAGACGAGGGGGTCGTGAATGGACGCCGGTCCGCAGCAGCGGCTCGTCGCCTGGCTGTCGGCACACCCCGGCAGCTGGAGTACCGAGGAACTCGCCCACGCGCTGGGGGTGACCAGCCGGAGCATCCGCAACTACATCACCCGTCTCAACGCCGCTGCCCCGGCTGAGCTCGTGCGCCGAACGGCCAAGGGTTATCGGCTGGCCGACGCGATCTCCACCACCACACCCCCCGCACCGTCCACTCGTGAGGCCGAGTCACGGCTCCTGACGCTCTTGCGTCTCGTTCTCACGGCCAACTCACCGGCGAATGTCTATGGGCTCGCCGAGGAACTCGGGGTCAGCGAGTCGACGATCGAGAACGACGTCCGGCGCCTTGCCCGCCTGGCCGACCGCCACGGCGTCCGGATCGTCCGTCGACAGGACGAGGTCTGGGTCGAGGGCCGTGAGGCCGACCAGCGGCAGCTGATGCGACAGGCGGTCACCGACGTGGATCGTCCCGCTGAGATGTTGACCACGGACAAGCTCGAGTCGGCGTACTCCTCTTACGACATCCGCGACATCAAGCGGCGGGTCGCGGCCGCCCTTGCGGACAACGGACTGCACTGCAACGACTACACGCTCAACCCGCTCATCCTCGATCTGGTGATTGCTGTTGACCGGATCACCGACGACCACACGCTCGAAGGGCTCGAGGGCGGGCCCCGGATTCAGGCCGATCCGCGACTCGCCGGGGCCGCGAGCAAGGTGACCGACTACCTCACTGGCGCCTACGGGGTCGAGTTCACCCTTGCCGAGATCGACGCTGTCGCGCTCCTGATCGCGAGCAAGACCACCCTCCTCAGGGGTGCCACCGACCATGACGTCGTGGTGGACCACGTCGGGACCGACCTGGTCGAGTTGGTGCGGACGATCCTGTCCAGGCTCGATGACACCTATCTCGTCGATCTCACGGACGACGCCTTCGTCACCAGCATTGCGCTGCACACGCACAACATGCTCCTCAGGGCGCGGGGGCGCCGTCCCCAGCCCAACCCACTCGCCGCGGGCATTCGCCGGAGCCATCCGCTGGTCCACGAGCTCGCCGTCTTCTATGCGAACGAGATCGAGCGGGAGACCGGCACCTCGATCGATCCGGATGAGGTCGGGTTCATCGCCTTCCACCTGGGTTCGGCGATCGACCGACGCCGGGACGCCGGCGGGCGCGTCACGATCTCGCTGGTCGTCCCCGCGTACCACGATCTCGCCCAACGGATGGCGGACAGGATCGCCACCGCCCTGGGAGACCGCGCTGTCGTCGAGCAGGTCATCGAGTCGGCCGAGCCGACCCTGGACCAGCTCTTAGGCAATCTCGTCGTGACCTCGCTCGCCGTCCCCGGGCTGCACCCGTCGCGACAGGTTCTGATCAGCCCGCTGCTCAGCCAGGCCGACCTCGATCTCATCGATCTCCAGGTCCGCAGCCAGCAGCAGCGCAACACGTGGATGCGCCTGGCCAGCCAACTGCACGAGCTCTTCCACGACCGGCTGTTCTTCGCCTCGCCGAACGCACGCGATCGTGAGGAGGTGCTCGCCCTCCTGTGTGGAGCCCTCGTCGACACTGCGGCCGTGCCCGGCGACTTCCTGGCCCAGGTCCTCCAGCGTGAGGAGCTCTCGGCCACCGCCTTCAACGACATCGTGGCGATCCCCCACACCCTGGGGATGCCCGCCCAACGCACCAGCATCGCCGTCGCCACGTTCGGCGAGCCCATTGACTGGGCGGGCACTCCGGTTCGCCTGGTCCTCCTCGTCGCCTTCAGCGCGCAGGACCGCAACCTGTTCAGGGACACCTTCGACCAGCTTGTGATCACCCTTACCGAGCCTCGCAACGTCGTCCGGCTCGTCGAGAGCGACGGCACGTTCGGAGGCTTCCTCCGGCAACTCGGCGAGCTGATGCAGGCGGAGTGAGTCGCCCGGCCGCGACTCGCGACCTGGCGCTCTCGGGGGACTAGCGGGGCGCCGGCCCGGTCGAGCCTCGGAGGAGCAGCGTCGTCGCGAGACGCTGCTGGTGGGGGCGGTCCGCCTCGGCCTGGGCCGCGATGGCCTCCACCAGGTAGGCGGCGGCGAGGCGACCCTTCGTTGCGATGGGCTGGCGGATCGTGGTCAGGCTCGGTGTCGTCCAGCTGGCCTCGGTCAGGTCGTCGAACCCGGAGACGGACAGCTCTCCGGGGACGTCGACCCCCGCCTCACGGGCGGCGTCGATGATGCCGAAGGCGATGATGTCGCTGAACGCAACCATCGCGGTCGGGCGCTGTTCCCGCGCCCACAGGGTCCGGAACGCCGCCACTCCCCCGGCCCGCGTGCACGGCGTCTCGATGACGGTGATGCCGTCGCTCTCCGGCGCCAGGCCGGCACCGGCGAGGCCGTCGATCGCGCCCTGCATGCGTCGCTGCACGGGCCCCCGCCAGTTCTGGTAGCCCCCGGGGGTGTCGGTCTCGATCGCCACGAACGCGATCCGCTCGTGCCCCTGCCGCAGCAGGTACTCGACGAGCTCGCGCATGCCGTCCGCCTCGTCGAGGTCGATGCTCGGCACACCCTCGTGCCATTCGCTGTCCACCAGCACGAAGGGGATGCCCCGCTGGCGCAGCGCCGTGACCTCGCCGCGGTCGTATTCCAGCCCGCTCACGATGAAACCGTCCACGGCTGCGTAGGGGATGGCCTTCAGCATCGAGCCTCGCAGCGGGGGGACGAGCAGCAGCGTCAGCCCCTCCTGCTGGCAGGTCTGCCCGATGCCCTGGAGGAACTGGGTGTAGTAGGGGTTCTCCAGCGCCATGTCGAGCTGCTGGGGCAGCAGCAGTCCGAGGCTGTCGGTGCGCTGGGTGCGGAGCATGCGCGCGGCCGGGTCCTGGCTGTACCCCATCTCCTCGGCGACCCGCAGGATGTTCTGCACGGTCGCCTCGGAGAGCTTGCGCGCGTCGTTGAAGGCGAGGGAGACAGCGGACTTCGACACGCCCGCGCGGTTGGCGACGTCCTGGATCGTGACGCGCCGCCGGACCATCAGAGAGCCTCGAGGACGACCGTGCTGCCTGGGCCGACGTGGAGCGGTTCGCGGAGGAATCCGCGCAACTCGGGGGTCGCCGTCGGGTCGAGGGTCACGCCTTCGCCGCGATGGACGACCACCGCTGCCGCCGCGTCGTCGAGAGTTCGCATGATGAGGACTGTATCGGGGTCGACGGCCGCGGTCCGGACAGTGCCGCGGCGAAGGGGTGCCAGCTCGGCCCGCTTCTGCGCGAGGTCACGGATCCCGGCCAGGAGCACGGGGTCCCAGGCCGACTCGTCCCACACCATGCCGGCCCGACAGCCCGGGTCGTTCTCGCCCGTCATGCCGACCTCGTCCCCGTAGTAGAGCATCGGCGCACCCGGGCAGGCGAACATCAGCGCGTAGGCGAGCAGGGCATCCCCGACCCGACCGCCGTGCCGCGTCAGGACACGCTCGGTGTCGTGCGAGCCGAGGAGGTTGAGCATGCCGTGGTGGTACCCGGCCGGGATGCTGTCGTGGAGCCGGTCGAGACCGTCGGCGAGCTCGCGGGCGTCGAGGGAGCGGTCCGCGGTGAACCCGAGGGCGAGGTCCCGCAGGGTGTAGTTCATGGTGCCGTCGGCGATGTCACCCTGGAGCCACTCGGACGGGTCGCGCCACTCCTCGGCGACGATGTACAGGTCCTCGCCGAGAGGCTTGACGACGTCGCGGAACTGCCGCCAGAAGTTCCGGTTGATGAAGTACGGGACGTCCAGGCGCCAGCCGTCGATGCCCTGCTCGATCCAGTACCGGGCGACCGCGAAGTGGTGGTCGCGCACCTCGGGGTTGTAGGCGTTCCACTTGGGCAGGTAGGAGCAGCCCGAACAGGTGCGGTAGTTCGGTTCGGGCTCGGCGGCGACCGGGAACCCCTCGACGGAGAACCAGTTGACGTACGGCGACCCGGCCTCGTTCGCCACCACGTCCCGGAACGCCCAGTGACCGTCGCCACAGTGGTTGAGGACGGCGTCGAGCACGATCCGGACGCCGCGGGCGTGGCAGGCGGCGACCAGGCGCCGGAAGGTGTCCAGGTCGCCGAGGCGATGGTCGACCGCGAAGTAGTCGACGGCGTCGTAGCGGTGGTTGGTGCGCGCCTCGAAGATCGGGGTGAGGTAGAGCGCGTTGACCCCGAGGGACGTGAGGTGGTCGAGGTGGTCGATGATCCCCTGGAGGTCGCCGCCGAGGAAGTTGTCGCGGGTGGGTTCGGCGTCCCACGGCTGCACGTCGGGTGGGTCGAGCCCGGGGTCGCCGTTCGCGAACCGCTCCGGGAAGATCTGGTAGAAGACGGCGTCGGCAAGCCAGTCGGGTGCGCTCATCAGTCCTTCAATCCGGTGGTGGCGATGCCGCGCACGAGGGCGCGCTGGAAGAACAGGAAGACGATGATGCTCGGCACGGTCGCCGTCAACGTCCCGGCCATCAGGTAGTTCCAGGACGTCCCGTACCGGCCGACGAAGGACGCCAGCCCGATCTGGATCGTCCGCATGTCGTCGTTGTTGGTGACCAGCAGCGGCCACAGGAAATCGTTCCAGGCGAACAGGAAGCTGAAGATGCCCAGGGTCGCGAACGCGGGCGTCGAGAGCGGCACCACCACGCGCAGGAACGTCCCGGCCCGGCTGCACCCGTCGATCCGGGCCGCTTCCTCCAGTTCCAGCGGGATGGTCGCGAAGTACTGGCGGAGCAGGATGATGCCGAACACGTCGGCGAGGCGCGGCACGATCAGCGCGGAGTAGGTGTCGATCCAGCCGAGGTTCGCGACGATCGAGTAGGCGGGGATCACCGTCACGAACGTCGGCACCATCAACCCGGCCAAGAGCAGCGTGAACAGGCTGCGCTTGAACGGGAAGTCGAGTCGCGCGAAGGCGTAGGCGGCCAGGGCGTCGAAGACGAGGTGCCCCGCGACGATGCCGGCGGCCATGACGAGGCTGTTCACGTAGTACTGGGCGAACGGGGCCGACTCCCAGGCCCGGGCGTAGTTCTGCCAGTGCCAGGAGGTCGGCAGCACCGAGGTGTTCGTGTAGGTCTCGGCCCGGGTCTGCAACGAGGTCGTGAACATCCACAGGAGCGGCACGACCACGACGATCGAGCCCGCGATCAGGATCGCGTGCCGGGCGAGGAGACCGACGGTTCGGCGCTTCATCGGTCGTTCCCCTCCGCTCCGCCGAGCCGCCACTGGACGAGGGTGACGCCCAGGACCAGGAAGAGCGTGACGAACGCGATCGCGGTGCCGTAGCCGAACTCGCCGAGGCGGAACGCCGTCCGGTACATGAACATGCCCAGGACCTCGGTGCCGCCGCGAGGGCCGCCCTCGGTGAACACGTACACCAGGTCGAACGCCTGGAAGCTGGTGATGAGAGCCTGGACGACGACGAAGAACGTCATCGGCGAGAGCAGCGGGACAGTGAGGTGGCGCAGTTGCTGCCAGCCGTTGGCGCCGTCCAGGCTGGCCGACTCGTAGATGCTCGCCGGGAGCGCCTGGAGCGCGGTCAGGTAGAGCACCGCGTTGAAGCCGATGTTCTTCCACACGGTCAGCAGGGTGAGCGCGCCGAGGGCGAGCCAGCGGTCCTGGAGCCAGTCGGGCCCGACGGTGCCGGCCTGCGCGAGCACGGCGTTGACCAGCCCCGAGGGGTCCAGGAGGTAGCGCCAGACGATCGCCGCGGCGACCGACGAGGTGACGACCGGCAGGAAGTAGATGGTGCGGTAGATGCCGAGCCCGCGGATCGGGGCGTCCAGCAGCAGCGCGACCGCCAGGCCGCTGACCACGCTCAGGACGCACACGCCGACCGCGTAGAGGACGGTGACGAGCAGGCTGTTCCAGAACTCCGGGTCCTGGGTGAGCGCCACGTAGTTGCCGAGCCCGACGAACGGCTTGGACGGGTCGAAGCCGTTCCACGACGTCAGGCTGATGTGGCCGGCGGAGACGATCGGGTAGAACACGAACACCCCGAGCACGACCAGCGCGGGCGCGAGGAACACCGCCGCCGTCAGGACCTGCTCGCGGTCGTAGCGACGACGGCGCGGCGCGGGCCGTCCGCCCGGGAGGGACTCTCCCGGACGGACGGACACCGGCGCGAGGCTCACTGCCACTCCACTCAGCCCTTGGCGATCACGTCGTTGACCGCCTTCTCGGCGGCCGCGAGCGCCTCGTCGACGGTCGCCTCGCCGGCGAACGCCTTCTCGATCTGCTGGGCGAACGCCAGGGAGATCTTCGGGTACAGCGGGGTGTTCGGACGGGCGTGTGCGTCGGCCATCTGCTCAACGTAGGGCAGGAGGCGCGGCTCGGTGTTCTTCACCCAGTCCAGGTAGGCGCTCGACGTCGCCACCGAGTTCGTGACCGGCAGCATGCCGGTCTTCTCGCTCCACTTCGTCACCTGGTCGGCCGAGAGGAACCAGGACAGGAAGTCGGCGGACGCCTTCGCGTTCGCGTCGGAGTTGTTGAACACCATCGCCTGCTCGCCGCCGAGGTTGGTCGCCGGCTTGCCGTCGCTGGGGTAGGGAGCCTTCGCGACGCCGAAGTCGAACGGCGGGTCCGCCGCCCAGATGCCGACCATCCACGAACCCTCCTGGGCCGATCCGCCCTTGCCCTTCTCGAACTCGCCCCACTTGCCGTACGGCGAGGCGCCGGACTCGATCAGGTCGACCCAGAACTGGAGGGCCTTCTTGCCCGCCGGGGTGTTGAACGCCGCCGCGGAGTTGTCGGCGGTGAGGAACTCCCCGCCGGCCTGCCATAGGTTCACCTGGAAGTTCCACGTCACGCCCTCGCCGCTGTCGCCGGCCTGGGTGTACAGGTCGTAGCCCGGCTTGCCGGTCTTCGCGAGGATCTGCTTGGCGTCGGCCATCAGCTCCTCCCACGTGGTCGGGGGCTCCTCGGGATCGAGGCCGGCCTGCTTGAACAACGTCTTGTTGTACATGTACGCGAGGTTGTTCGCCGACACCGGCACCGACACCTGCTTGCCACCGATGTTGCCGAACGAGGTGAGCGCGGGGTTGATGTCGGACAGGGTCTCGGCCGGCATCAGGCCCTTCAGGTCGGCGAGGGTCCCGATCTCGTTGATCTGCGGCACCCAGACGAGGTCACCGATCGCGATGTCGGGCAGCGTCTTGGACGTGGACGCGGCCCGCAGCTTGGTGAGGAAGTCGGCGTTGGGGATCGTGGAGATGGTGATCTTGGTCTGCGGGTGCGCCTTGGTGTACTCGCCGACCAGTTCCTGGAAGGTGTCGGCGTTCGTGCCGTCCCAGTAGTTCCAGACGGTGATCTCCGCGGCCGCGGCCGTCGACGATGACGAGCTCGCCGTCGAGGTGCTCGACGGCCCGGCACAGGCCGTGAGCGCGAGGAGGCTTGCGACGCCGGCGGCGACAAGCCTGAGATGACGATGCATGGTTCGTTCCCTTCAGAGGTTGTGGCGCTGGTTGCCGCGCCCGGATGTGTCACTGCCGGCGAGCTGGTACCAGCTCGTGCTGTTGGGGGGGAGGGTTGCCGGGTCGGTCCCGGTCGACGTGGCGACCACGTGACGACCGGCCGGCCAGGCGGCGGGGACGGGCTGGGCCCGGGAGGTGAGGTTCACCACGCAGAGGCCGTCGCCGCGGGTGAAGCCGAGCAGGCCGTCGGGGCCGGCGAGCCAGCGCAGCGGCCCGGTCCCGAACAGGGTGCGGCGCGCGCGGACGAGGTCCCGGTACAGCGTGAGTGTCGATGCCGGGTCGGCCTTCTGGGCGTCCCTGGCGTAGCCGGCGAGCCAAACGGGTTGGGGCAGCCACGCCGGTGCGGCACCGTCGGGAGAGAAGCCGAGGTTGGTGCGGCTCGCGTCCCAGGGGAGCGGGACGCGGCACCCGTCGCGGCCCAGCTGCTCGCCGTCGGAACGCAGCCAGATCGGGTCCTGGCGGGCCCCGTCCGGCAGGTCGAAGACCTCGGGGAGCCCGAGCTCCTCGCCCTGGTAGAGGAACGCCGAGCCGGGCAGCGCGAGCAACAGGCCGGCAGCGGCCCTCGCCCGTCGCAACCCGAGTTCGAGGTCGGTCGGGCCGGTCCGACGGGCCGCCGAGATCATGTCGGTCGGCGGGGGCGCGTCGAGGGACTGCGACTGGCCGTACCGCGTGGCGGCCCGGTGCACGTCGTGGTTGGACAGCGCCCAGGCCGGGGCGGCCCCGGCCACCCGGAGGGCGTTCTCGATGGCCTCGCGCATGCGGTCGGCGTTCCACGGCTGGACCAGCAGGCCGAAGTCGAAGGCCTGGTGGAGCTCGTCGGGGCGCAGGTAGGACGCCAGCGAGTCCTGCGACGGGAGCCACACCTCACCGACGAAGTACTTGGCGCTCGGGTAGGTGTCGCCGAGCGCGCGCCAGCCCCGGTAGATGTCGTGGACCTCGGGCTGGTCCCACATCGCGTAGTTGTGCCCGGTGCCGTGGTGGTCGGGGAGGCCGTCCGCCTTCACGTTGCCGTGGGCCACGTCCACCCGGAACCCGTCCACGCCCCGGTCGAACCAGAAGCGCAGTACGTCCAGGAACTCCTTCGCGACCTCCGGGTTGCGCCAGTTGAAGTCGGGCTGGGAGCTGTCGAAGCTGTGCAGGTACCACTGCCCGGGTTCGCCGTTCGGCTCGGCGACCCTGGTCCAGGCGGCGCCGCCGAACACGCTGCCCCAGTTGTTCGGGGGCAGGGAGCCGCCCGCGCCGCGTCCGTCCCGGAATACGAACCGTTCGCGCTCCCGGCTGCCCGGTGGGGCGAGGAGGGCGGCCCGGAACCAGGCGTGCTCGGTGGAGCAGTGGTTCGCGACCATGTCCATCAGGACCTTCAGGCCGAGCTCGTGTGCACGGTCGAGGACTGCGTCGAAGTCGGCCAGGGTGCCGTAGGCGGGATCGACAGCCCGGTAGTCGGCGATGTCGTAGCCGTGGTCGCGCTGCGGGGACAGGTAGCACGGGTTGAGCCAGATCGCATCGCACCCCAGCGCCGCGATGTCCGCCAGGCCGGCGCGCAGGCCGACGAGGTCGCCGACCCCGTCGCCGTCGCCGTCGCGGAACGAGCGCAGGTAGACCTGGTAGACGACCCCGTCCAGCGGCAGGTCGCCGCCGACAGCCGGCACGGAAGCCCGAGGCTCCCTGAGGGTGTCGCTACGAACCATGCCCTGACCGTCCTGACGCTGAACCGGAGCTCTCTCCGGGTGGGGTGGAATGTTCACTAAACCGATCCAACACTCGTCCGGCCGAGCTGTCAAGAGGGTGCTTTCGGTGGCGAGCCGCCCGGTCATACAGTTTCGTACACCGGACGGTCAGGCCGTCCGTCCCCGGTCGGCGGTCTACGATGCCCGGAACCAACCGACGAGAGATGGCCGCCAATACCCCTCGAGATATGTCTGATGAAGGGTATTGGTAGATGAGCCGAATCACCGGCAACGGTTTCCCCCACCTCGAACACACCCCCTCCCCCCGCACCGCCCGCCGCGGCCTCGTCGCCGCCGTAGCTGCAGCCGCGACGCTCGGCCTTCTCGCCCCGGGGGCGTCCCCCGCAGGGACGGACGCCGGGGGCGTCGCGAGCCTCACCGCCGCGCCGCACCGGGCGTCCACCCCGAGCGGGGCCACCCTGCTCGCGTCCACGACGACCGTGACCGGCCTCAAGGCGGCCACCCCGCTGTACAAGCGGCGTCCGGTCACCAAGGACCGTCTGGTCGTGGTCCTGCTGCAGAACTCCACCCACGAGGAGACCGGCGTGCTCCTCGCCGACGACGCCCAGTTCAAGACGTCCTACTTCGTCGACATGAAGGCCTGGCTCGAGCGCGTCTCGCAGGGCCTCTACGAGTACGTTCCGGTCGGCGACGGCGTCTACAAGGCACCCGCGTCGGACGCGACCATGGCCGAGACCGAGGCCGGCTGCCCCGGCTCGAGCCCGTCGAAGGACGCCGACGCCTTCCTCAAGGGCATGGGCCTGGAATCCGGGCGCGACTACGACACCCTCGCGATCCAGATGCAGAACGACGGCTGTGTCTGGTCCGGCCTGGGCACGGTCGGTGACCCGCGCGGCAAGGGCGGCGGCATCTGGATCGACCCCGGCTCGGTGATGGGCGTCCGCATGCACGAGTTCGGCCACAACCGCGGCATGCAGCACGCGGCCGTCACGTTCTGCCCCCGCGGGAAGATGACGAAGTGCACCGACCAGGGCGGGGCGACCGTCCCCTCACCGCTCGGCTTCACCGACGCCGCCGTGGGCTACACGGCCGTCGAGCGGCTGGGTGCCGGGTACATCCTCAACAGCCAGTACCGCTACTCCAAGGGCACGGGGACGCTGAAGCTGACCCCGGCGTACGCGCCGCGGTCGGCCGGCGGCCTGCGGGCCCTGGAGGTCCCCGGCGGCAAGGGCTACCACTACGTGATCGAGTACCGGAAGCCGCAGGGGACCTTCGACACCGGCGTGTCCCGGGCACCCGGCATCCGGATCTACAAGGTCGCCGTCAAGAACGGCAAGCCCGACTACATCCACGGCGCGATGGTGCGCATCGCCGAGGGACCCACCGAGTGGGGCCAGTTCGACCCGGGCGAGTCGCTGAAGGACGGCAAGCTCACCATCAAGGCCGGCAAGAACGGCCTGGTGACCGTCAGCCGTTCCTGAGCTGGCCTGAACAGCACGATCGGGCACCGCGGGGTTCGTCCGCGGTGCCCGATCGCTGTCCGGGCGGAGGTATCGCCCCCGATTCGGGCGCAATGTGCGTTCTGGCTGCCGGAACCGACGAATCCGGGGGGAATCCTCCCACCAGCCCGGCCGGGGAATCGGCGGCAGGCATTGAACTCCATCGCTCGGCGGGGGCAAATTCGAGGAAGCCGTCGGACGAACGGAGTGGGAATGGCATCGCGCAGGCGCCTCAACACGAGTGGGCGATTCCTCGACCACCGGCGAGCGGTGTCCTGGCAGCGACGTGTCGTGGTCCTGTCCGCGCTCATGTTGAGCCTGCCTCTGTTCGCCGCCTGCACAACGCCACCCGCCCCGTCCCCGACGAGCGCGGCGACCAGAACGAGCAACGCAACCTCGGCGGCCGCAGAGCCCGGTGAACTGCACTGCGCGGATGCCTACACCAGACAACCGAGCGAGTCAGACGCGGTGTCCTTCACCACGGCCGGCGTCGGGTTCGCCCTGCTGAGCAAGGCCGGCTTCGATCCGATCCCGGCGACCGAGGGTGGACTCACCCTTCCTCCCGACGCACCCCAGTACTTCTCCAAGTCACCGCTCCACCTCAAGAGTGGTGTGGCCTGGGCCGAGATCACCGCGGTCCAGGGCGACATCACGTTCGCGTGGGTGCCCGCCGGGGTGTGGACCGGCTCCCCCGGCTGGTCGCTCGCGCCCTACCTCGCCGCGACCGCCCGCTTCGAGTCGTGCGGGGGCTCCTACACCGGCTTCCTGGGCGGCGTCCTCACCCCAAAGTCGAGGGAGTGCGTCACCCTCGACATCCGGAGCAACCTCAGACCCGAGGGGGAACGCGTTCGCGTCCCCATCGGCCGGGACGCCTGCACCTAGAGAAAACAGCGCGGCAAGCAGCGACCCCCGGCTGGTCGCTCGCGGGTCCGCGACCGAGTGCGCGCCACCCGCCGCCGCCCCTCCGACTTGTCAGAACGTCAGGTCGCTATAGCGGTCCCAGGTTCTGACAAGTCGGTGGGGACGCGGGTGCGGCTGGCGCTGCCGGCGCGGGGGCCGTTCGACGCCGCCGGCGTGTTCGCGTGGGGTGGACTCACCCTTCCGCCCGACGCCCCCAGTGCTTCTCCAAGTCGCCGCTCTACCTCAAGAGTGGTGTGGCCTGGGCCGAGATCACCGCGGTCCAGGGCGACATCACGTTCGCGTGGGTGCCGGCCGGGGGTGTGGACCGGCTCCTCCGGCTGGGCACTCGCGGGCCGCGACCGGGTGCGGCGCGAGGTATCACCCCCGATTCGGGCGCAACGTGCGTTCTGGCTGCGCCAACTGACGAATCCGGGGCGAATCCTCTCACCCGGGTCCGTGAGAGGGCTGGGCGAACCCAAGAGTTATCGATAACCTTTGGTCATGGAAGCGACCCCGTCCAAGCCGGCAACGATCTACGACGTCGCCCGGGTGGCCGGTGTCTCGCACCAGAGCGTTTCGCGCTACCTGCGCGGCATCAGCGGCCAGCGGTCGCGCACGGCCGAACGCATCGAGGCCGCGCTCGCCGAGGTCGACTACCGGGCGAACATCACCGCGCGCAACCTGCGCCGGGGACGCACAGGCATGATCGCCCTGTCCATCCCGAGCCTCGACCAGCCCTACTTCGCCGAGCTCGCCCAGGCCGTCATCCGCGCCGCGCGCGAGGTCGACCTGACCGTCTTCGTCGAGACCACCGAGAACGACCGGCGCCTCGAGCAGGCCACCCTCGAGCACTTCGGCGGTGACGTCGTGGACGGCGTCATCTTCGCGCCCAACATGGTCGACCGCGACGACCTCCAGGCCGCCCGGGTCGGGATCCCGCTCGTCCTGCTGGGCGACCGTATCGTCGACAGCGGCTTCGACCACGTGACGATGTCGAACCGGGCCGCCGCGGACGCCGCGGTCACCCACCTCCTCGAACAGGGCCGGACGCGGATCGTCGCCCTGGGCGCCGAGCCCCACCGCGAGTTCGGTGCGGCCACCCCGCGTCTGCGCGGCTACCAGGACGCCCACGACCGGTTCGGCGTCCCCGTGCACCCCGAACTGGCCGTGGTCGCCGGCACCTGGCTGCGGTCGGACGGCTCGGCGGGCATGCAGGCCCTGATCGACCGCGGCGAACAGTTCGACGCGGTGTTCGCCTTCAACGACGCCCTCGCCCTCGGCGCCCTCCGCGCCCTCCAGTCGTCCGGACGCCGGGTGCCGGGCGACGTGGCACTGGTCGGCTTCGACGACACCCAGGACGCCCGCTACTCCACGCCCAGCCTCACCTCGATCGAGCCCGGACGACACGAGTTGGTGAAGACGGCGGTGGCCATGCTCCAGGAGCGCATCGACGGGTCGACGGTGCCCGCGCGTGAGCGCGAGGTCGGCTTCTCACTCCAGGTGCGGGAGAGCAGCGTCGGCTGAGCCGACCTCAGCCGACGAGCTGGAGGAAGTCCGTCCCGCTCAGCGCGACGGCGCCGTCCGAGAGGTCGACGCGAACCATCGCCCCGCGGAACACGACGTCGTGGACGCCGACCGCCCGCTCGGTGCGCGGGGACAGCCGCACCAGGTCGAGCTGGACGCGTCCGTCCCCGTCGAACGACCACTCCAGGTCGACGGCGATCCCCGGACGCGCCACCAGGCCGTTGACCGACCCCGCGCCGAACTCGCGCGGCACCGCCGGGAGCAGCTCGATGACGCCGGCGTGCGACTGCACCAGGCACTCGGCCACCGCGGCGACCACGCCGAAGTTGCCGTCGATCTGGAACGGTGGGTGCGCGGTGAACAGGTTCGGGTAGAGCCCGCCCACCCACTCGCCACGGTCCTCGGTGATGTCGCGGAGGAGGAGCTCGAGCAGGGCCCCGATGCGCTCGGGCTGGTGCAGGCGGGCGCGCATCAGCATCTTCCAGGTCAGTGACCAGCCCGGCCCCTCGTCCCCGCGCTGGTCCAGCGTGCGCCGCGCCGCGTCCTCGAACGCGGGGTCGACGGCACCGTCGGCCGGGTGGATCCGGTAGAGGTTGCTGAGGTGCCGGTGGGTGGGGTCGGGGACGCCGAACGCCGCGGCCCATTCCTGCACGGTGCCGTCCGGACGGATCCGGGGCTGCGCGATCCGGGTCAGGGCCTTCGTGGCCAGGTCAGTGCGCGCGTCGGCCAGGCCCAGTCGGTCGCTGATGGCCAGCGCGATCCCGAGCAGGTCGGCGATCATCTCCAGGTCCGCGGCGGACGACTCGGCCGCCGACCAGATCCCGCCGTCGGCGGTCCGGAACTGGTTCTCCGGCGAGGTCGACGGCAGCGTCCCGAGGGTTCCGTCCGGACGTTCCTGCAGCCAGTCGAGCGCGAAGTCGACCGCCCCCCGGACGCTCGGCCAGGCCGCCGCCACGAAGTCGTCGTCCGCCCCGAACGCGATCCGGTCCCAGAGGTGCCGGACCAGCCACGCGCCGGCCAGCGGCCAGAAAGCCCACTTGGGGTCGTGGCCACCGTTGCCGACCGGCAGCGAGTAGCCCCAGATGTCGGCGTTGTGGTGCGCGACCCAGCCCGGGGCGCCGTACCACTCCCGGGCGGTCACGGCGCCCGTCCGGCTGAGCCCCTCGATCAGGTCGAACAGGGGCGGCAGGCACTCCGGGAGCGCGGTCACCTCGGCCGGCCAATAGTTCATCTGGACGTTGATGTTCGTCGTGTAGTTCGAGCTCCAGGCGGCCTGGAGCGAGTCGTTCCAGATGCCCTGGAGGTTCGCGGGCACCCCACCGGCCCGCGAGCTGGCCACCAGCAGGTAGCGCCCGTAGTCGAACATGAGCCCGAGCAGGTCGGGGTCGGAGGCGACCACGCCGGCGGGGGCGGACTGCGCCGCGGCCACGCGCACGTCGGTCGGCGCGCTGCCAGGCGTGCCGAGGGTGAGGCTCACCCGGCCCAGCAGCTCGGTGACGTCGGCGAGGTGGCGCCGGCGGACGGCGTCCAGGTCGGCGGACGCGCGCTCGACCCGCCGCACCGCGCTGGCGGCGGCCTCGACCGCCGTGCCGATCGGCGCCTGCGCGATGCCGACGAACGTCGTCTGGGTGGTCAGCACGACGCTCACCGTGGTGGCGCCGACGATCGTGAGGCCGCTGCCGGTCGCCGACTCGACGCCGTCATGACGGACGCGCGCCACCGCGGCTCCCTGGAGGGCCGCGCCGGGGACGTCGGAGTACAGGACGGGGTCGTCGAGCTCGTCATGGCGGGGCGCCACGTCGGACGGCAGCTGCACGAGGAGCTGGACGAGGCCGTCCGCCGCCGACGCGGACAGCGTCCGGAGCGGCGTGGTCAGCGCGATCCGCAGCCGCGGGAGCACGCCCACCGAGGTCCGCAGTTCGTGGACGATCACGCGGTCGGGGTGGCTCACGTACGTCCGCCTCGTGACCCGGGACCCACCCAGGTCGAACGCGCTGGTGTGGGTGGCCGTGCCGAGGTCGAGGACGCGCTCGTACGCCTCGGTCGGCCCGGTCACGCCCAGGTGCAGGTGGAGGTCGACGAACGGCAGGAACGCCTGGCTGTGGCGGTGCTGGAGCCGGCGCAGGGCCGCGTCCCCGCCCGCGTAGTCGCCGGCGGCGATCCGGGCGCGGGCCTCGGCGAGCGCCGCCTGCGCCTGTTCGGGGGTCGGACGCGGTGCCGCGTACTCACTGCCCGGCGATCCCGACCAGGCGGTGCCGTCGTTGACCTGGAGCCGTTCGTCCGAGCAGCCGGCGAAGAGCATGGCGCCGCTGTGGCCGTTGCCGATCGGGAGCGCGTCGGTCCAGGCCGCCGCGGGCGTGCCGAAGCGGAGGGTGCGATTCATGGGTCAGTCCTTCGTGCTGCCGCTGGTGAGGCCGTTGACGATGAAGCGGAGTCCGAACACGACGAACAGCACCGCGGGGACGGCGAGCAGGACGAGGCTCGCGTTGTAGCGTCCGAACTCCTCGGTCGTCCGGCCCAGGACGTTGGAGAAGGACGAGACGGCCTGCGCGGCCGTGGCCATGTGCGGGTCGGAGAAGAGCATCGAGGGCCACAGGAAGTCCTGGAGCGACCAGATGAAGCAGAGCACGACGAGGTTGGCGATGGCCGGCTTGGCCAGCGGCAGGAAGACGTGCCAGAAGACGCGGAAGTGGCCGGCGCCGTCCAGGGTGGCGGCTTCGATCAGCGACTCGGAGATGTTGCTGCCGTAGTTGCGCATCAGCAGCACCCCGAACGGGATGGTCAGCGCGGCCTCGGGGAGCGCGACCCCCAGGAAGTTGTTGAAAAGGCCCATCTCGTTCGTGATGTGGAAGATCGGGATGATCAGGGCGGTGCCCGGGACGGCGAGGAAGAGCAGGATGGCCGCGAACAGGATCTCGCGTCCACGGAAGTGCAGCTGGGACAGCGCGTACCCGGCCAGGACGCTCACCGAGACCACGATCAGGGCGTGCAGCGCGCCGAGGACGAACGAGTTGACGTAGGTCATCGGCAGCGACACGTCGCCGATGGGCTGGGTGAACAGGGTGACGTAGTTGCCCAGGCCGGCGCCGTCGAAGGACTTCTTGACCGCGGCGTACAGCGGGAAGGCGAACACGATTCCCATCAGGCCGAGGAGCGCGTAGATGATGACGCGGTCGCGGGGGCGCGTGATCAGGATGCGCATCGGGTTGTCGTCGGTGGACGGCCGCTTTCGCGGCGTCCGGGGCGGTGCCGCGGGGGCTTCGGTGCGCACCGGATCGGTGCGGGGGAGTTCGGTGACGCTCATCGTGATGCCTTCCGGGTGATGACCATCTGGACGATCGAGATCGCGAGGGCGATGAGGAGGACGACGATCGAGGCGGCGGCCGCGTACCCGATGGTCTTGCCGCCGGAGTTCACGTAGCCGTAGAGGTAGGTGCCGACGATCTGCGTCGTGGTGCCCGGCCCGCCGTGGGTCGAGAACAGCACCTGTTCGAGCGCCCGGAACGAGCCGAGCAGCAGCGACAGGATCACCGTGATGTGGGTGGAGCGCATCATCGGGTAGACGATCGAGCCCATGATGCGGAAGGTACCGGCGCCGTCGATCAGCGCGGCTTCGAGCGCGGACGTCGGCAGGGCGGCCAGGTCGGCGGTGTAGTACATGATCGGCAGCCCGATCAGGTAGCAGAAGATCAGGATGACGGCGGTGTAGGCCCAGACCGGCGAGGTCAGCCACGCCTGCGCCAGGCCACCGAGGCCGACGGCCCGCAGCGTCTCGTTCACCGCTCCGTACTGCTCCTGGAGCATCGAGCCGAAGATCGTGGCGACCAGCGCGAGCGGGGTGAGGGCCGGCAGCAGGAACAGCAGGTAGAACAGCTTGCGCATCTTGACCCCGGCCGACAGTGCGACCGAGATGAAGAACGCCACCGTGAGGGACGCGCCGATGCTGGCCGCGGCGAAGACGAGGTTGTTCAGGATGGAGCGCAGGAAGACGTCGTCCTGGAACAGGTTGATGAAGTTGGTGAACCCGACCTGGATGGGGCGCAGGAGGGCGATGCCGACCCGCTCGGTGCTGGTCTGGGCCAGGAACACGATGCTGTAGACGTAGTAGACCGCGTACACCACCAGCAGCGGGATCAGGAAGAGGACCGCGGTCTTCGCGTCGCTCCGTGACCGCCGGCGCCGGGGTGTGGTTACCTGCTCGGACATTGGGGTTCCCTTGGGTGTGAGGGGGTGGTGGGCCTTCCGCCGGGACGACCCACCACGGGATGTGGGCTAGAAGTTGCCCTTCTCGAGCTTGTTCTGGTCGCTCTGCGCGGCTTCCTCGGCGGAGAGGTGGCCGTTGACCACCTGGAGGACGTTCGCGCCGACGAAGTCGGCGAAGGCGCCCATGTTGTTGCGGTCGCCGTGCGGGGCGTTGATGAGCTTCACCATCGTCGCGTAGCTCTCCTTCTGGAGCTCGGTGGTGAGCGTGCCCTCGGGCAGCTGGTAGCCGTTGACCGCCGGGACGCCGATCAGCGTGGTGGCCCAGGCGTCCACGCCCTTGCCGGCCGCCATGTACTCGACGAAGGCGGACGCCGCGTCCATGTGCTTCGACTTCGCCGGGATGCCGAGGGTGACGTCCAGGAACGCACGCAGGGACGCCTGGTCGGCGGACTGCGCCGGGAACGGGAGGATGCCGTAGTTGCCCTTGAGGATCCGTCCGGCCTCCCAGGAGCCGTTGAAGACGACGGCCGCCTTGCCGGTGTCGAAGGTGTTCATGGCGGTGGCGTAGTCCATGTCGAGGGTGGCCTTGGGCAGGACGCCGTCGTCGTAGAGCTTCTTGTACGCCTGGAGCCCGGCAACGTAGGACGGGGCGTTCCACGGGCCGTTGTTGTAGCGCACGTTGTTGAAGAAGTCGGGGTCGGTCTGGCCGACGACGGTGAGGGTGGCCTCGTCCTGGAACCACGGGTCGGCGGGCATGACGGCCGAGAGGATCTTGGGGTCCTTGGCCTTCAGGGCGTCCGCCATGGCCTTGAACTCGGCGACGGTGGTGGGCGCCTTCACGCCGACCTTCGCCAGGATGTCGGCGTTGTAGATGCCGATCGCCGAACCGGTGGAGTAGAGCGGCACCGCGTGCAGCTCGCCGTCGCTGAACAGCCGCTTGGTCTGCTCGACGGTGCCGGTGGTGAAGGCCTTGCCGAGGGCGTCCGCGTTGGGCCAGTCGGAGACGGGGCTGAGGTAGTCCTCGACCTCACCGGCCCAGGCGCCGGGCTGGACGCCGAGGACGTCGATGGCCTGGCCGGCGCCGAGGGCCGAGGCCACCTTGGCCTTGTAGTCCTCGCGGGCGATCTCGGTGTAGTTGACGGTGATGCCGGGGTTGTCCTTCTCGAACGCCGCGATGATCGGCTTCACGACCTCGGCGCCGGGAGCGCCCGCCCAGCTCCAGTACTCGATGGTGGTCGGCTCGTTCGAGCCGGCGGTCTGCGCGGCGTTCCCCTGTGCTGAGCAGCCGGTCGCGACGAGCGCGAAGGCGGCGGCCGCCAGGCCCGCGATCCTCAAGAACTTCATTGTTACTCCCCTGCGAGATGCCTCGCCGTTGATGGTGGTGGATCCTCCGGAGGTTCTCTTGTCGCGACCGTGCTAGCACTCCGGGATGGCAAAAGTGTTATCGATAAAAGTTTGGGTGTCAAGAGTCTGCGATGGGCAGGTTCCGGCGGCTGGGCGGCGGGCGGGAGGATCCGCGCTCGATCGCGCCGGGAAGTGGCTCCCGCCCGGCGGCGCCGGACGAATCCGGGGCGAGTGCTCTCACCGGCCTGGTAGAGCCCGGCGTGGGCCACCGGTGACGGACACAACCCGAGAGCAGCGAGGAGCTCCGGCAGGCTGGGTCGGAACTCGAGCTGAGAAGCGCAGAGGGTGACAACCTCCTGAGGTGCACCGCAGGCGTCGTTACCGAGGAACTCGGATTTTCACGGCCCTCCCGCCGACCGCGCACAACGCTTCCCGCGGAACTCGGCTTATCGAGGCCGAGAACCGCCTCATAAGCCGAGAAACGCGGTAACGGCTCGCCGCCCCTCCCGACGAGGCCTTCATAAGCCGAGGTTCGCGGTAACGACGAGGTCGAGGGCGCCGCGGACCAACCATGCATCGGCGGGCGCCGCTCGGAGATCCCGGCGTCGGCCGGTAGGCCCAACTGGACTTGGACCACCCAATGCGGTCCTCAGAAGATGCCTTTCACAAGCACAAACGCACACCCCACTGTTTCTGTCGTCGTGCAACTTGCGTGCACTATCAACGCAACAGGAGTGCCCGCCTTGCACGAGCCTTGGTGCGCCGCCACCTGTCCGGGGCTCGCGACGATTGGCTTCAGGTCAGGTCGCACGTCGGCTGAGGACGGGCTGGGCCGGTGTGGCTAGCGCGGCGATTGCAGCCGCGACCAAGGGCACCGCGACAATGACGATCCCAGACACCAGCCAAGGGATCACAAGCACCGGCGTGTTCTTCGTTTCACCGGAGGTGTAGGTAAGGGCGAGCGGCGCCGCGGTGAGCACGCCAATGCCCATCCCCAGCAGGCAGCCGACCAGTGCCAGCAGGCCGGCCTGCGTGGCAGCCAGGCGGCGGCTGAGCCTTGGGTCGGCACCCACAGCTTCGAAGGTGGCAAGGAACGGGCGCAGTTCCGCGGTACCGAGAATGGTAGCGACGGCGGCGGCGATGATAGCCAGCAGCCCGACCGTCCCTGTGAGCAGCCACAGCTGCGAGAACCACTGCGGGGTCGGTTGGTAGCCGCGCTCCACCCAGATCGTTGTTTCCGGATCGTGCAAGGCGGCGTCAATGCGTGCCGCAACCTGCTCGCTGATCGGGCCCCGCGGATCGATGACGCGCAGTTCCCAACCCTCGGGCACCCAGCCCAGCGTTGCAGCGGCCTCGGTGGTCACCAGTGCACCCTGCCGCTGTGGGGACGCGGCCCGCGAGATCAGCTCAGCTGTCACTGCGGTGGCCGGTACCGAGACAATGCGCTGCTTCGAACCGGAGTCGGCGCTGTAGTCCCAATAGAAGACGCGCAGCTTGCCGTCGACGAGCTCATTCAGCCCACCCTCGCCCGGCTGCCGGTCGGTGTTCACCAACACCCGGCCGGCGCGCAGCGCGTGCACCTGGTCGGCGTCCAGGGCGAACAGGCGTGTGAGGTCGTCGATCGAGCCGGTCATGATCGAACTGGAGTTGCCCAGAGAGTTGCAGCGAGACCCGTCAACGGTGTGGTCGATGTCGTCGGGAGTGCAGCCGGCACGCAGGGCCATGATCGGCAACGCGCCCTCGGCGGTGCCGTCGCTCCAGTTGATGATCGTCGCCCACCTCGCGGTGCGCAGCGCCGGGTCGGTGGCGCGCACCGCAGTCTCTATCGGTGCAAGTCCATCGGCCGACGGGCTCCCGGTGGAGATGTCGCCCTGTCCGTACGGTTTGGACGGCGAGTACTGGCGGGCCAAGTCGGCGTCGATGCTCAGTGTGAGCGTCCAGGTGACTCCGAGCAGCAGGGTGGCACCGACCACCGCGGCAACGGTGGCGGTGGCCCGTCCGCGCTGTCTGGAGAGTTGGCGGGCGGCCATGCGGGCATTGAGCGGTGCCCAGGTGAAAGCGCGGCCCAGGCCCACCAGGAGCAGCGGGACGGTGAGCAGCAGACCCGCCACAGCGACCGCTGTCGAGCCCATCCAGACCGCGTAGACCACCGCCGTGCTGACCAGATTCAGGGGACCGGTGGCCCAGGTGCCCGCGATGCCAAGGGCGAGGAGCAGAACCCCGAGTACTGGAGCGCCCTTCCTGGCCGGGGCCGAACGGGTGCTGCCGCGCAGGGCGGCAACGAGGTCGAGCTTGCCGAGGCCACGCGCGGGAATCAGGGCCGCGATCAGCGCGGTGGCGATGGCCAGCGCCAGCATCACGGCCAGATAGGTGAACGGGATCTCCAAGGGCCGGTGGATCGAGTTGGGATCAGCCGACAGCACCGGCCAGGCAACGGCGCCCACCCCTACCCCGAGGAGCAGGCCGCACACCGCAGCGGTGGGTCCGAGCAGCCAGGCCTGGCCCAGCGCCGAGCGGCGCAGTTGGGCGGTGGTGGCGCCGTTGGTGGCTGCCAGTGCAAGACTGCGGCGCTGCCGGGCCGCGCCGATGGCGAAGGCAGGGCCGACCATGAGCGCCACCTCGAGTAGGGCGACACCGCCGATGATGCCGCCGTAGCCGAGCGACTGGCTGCCCGTCGAGGAGGTCCCGAGCGGCGGGGTGGCGAAGACGGCGCGGCTGGTGGTCTCCAGGCCGTAGTGGGCGAGCCGCTCGGCGTCCTGCCAAGTCAGCTCCCCGAAACCGGTGACCAAGAAGTCGGGTGCACTTGCCTGCTGGTCGGGTAGGCCGACGAGCTCGACGTACTGGTCGAGCCGGACGGTTGCCGCACCCACCACCGTGCGCACGGTCGTGCTGCCGTCCTCGAGCGTGACGGTGAAGTCACCGCTGGCCGGCAGTCCCGTCGCAACGCCGCCCGGAGTGACCAGCACCTCGCCGGGAGCAACGGGCGCACGTCCACCGGTCACCTCGACGATGCCGGCGGTGGGACCTCGGGCGTCGAGCCCCAACTCGGTGAACGAGTCCAGCGCCTTGCCGAACCGGACTTCGCTTCTTGTCATCGCGACGACCGGCTGACCGACCAGCTGGGCGACCGCGGCCTGCTTGGCGGCGAGGGTGTCGCCCCAGCCACCGATCGGCTTGGCGGGCTGGTCGTCGCTGACTGCACAGCTCGCCTGCCCGTCGCCGCTGTAGCTCGGTCTGCAGTCCTTCCCAGACCAGGTGAGCCGGGCCTGGGCTGTGCCCAGCCGCAGGTCGAGCCATTCCCCCGGCGAGAGGTCGTCTGAGGCCATCACCACCTGGGTGGCCGAGATGATGGTCATCGGGACGGCGATCATCAGCCAGATGAAGATGCTGCGTCCCCGGGCACGGCGGATGTCGCGGCGTGCCATCCTCAGTGCCAGCCGCGAGCCCGACCACCAGCGGCGCAGGCGTCCGGCCGGAACGACCGGACGCCGGGCGTCGGGGACCCTCACCAGGCGTCGTGGTGCGATCAGGCTGCTCATGCGTGGGCCCTGGCCGGCTGCCGGGCGGTGGTGCCATCCACCACCACGCCGTCGCGCAGGTAGATCACCCGGTCGGCCCAGGCCGCGTGCCGCGGCTCGTGGGTGACCAACAGACCGGCGGCGCCGGCGTCACAGCGCCCGCGCAGCACTGCGAGCACCTCCTCGCCAGTCACCGAGTCCAGCGCACCCGTGGGTTCGTCGGCCAGCACCAGCTTCCGCTGTCCGATCAATGCCCGGGCGATCGCCACCCGCTGCTGTTGCCCGCCGGAGAGCTGGTCGGGAAACCGGTCTGCCAGGCCGCCCAGGCCCAGGTCCTTCAATGTGGCCCGGGCCTCCTGCCGGGCCGCCAGGACGGGCATCCCATCCAGTTCCAGCGGCAGGCAGATGTTCTCCGCGGCGGTCAGCGACGGGATCAGGTTGTAGTCCTGGAACACCACCCCCACCCGGCGGCGCCGCAGCGCGGCCAGCTCCTGCGTCTTCAGGCGGCCCAGCCGGGTACCGTCGATCTCCACCTCGCCGCTGGTGGGCCGATCCAGGGCACCGGCGAGGTTCAGCAACGTCGACTTGCCCGAACCCGACGGCCCCATCACCGCCACCAGTTCGCCGGCGGACACCTGCATGGACACCCCCCGCAGCGCGTGGACGGCGGTCTCGCCGTCCCCATGCACCCGCGACACCTCGAGCAGCTGCAACACCGGGGCGGTCATCGTCGGTTCTCCAGGCGCTCGTCTGCGACGACCTCGCTGGCGAAGCTGTCTGGTCGCCCGTAGCGCCGGACGCCGGCTTCCACCTGATCGAGCCAGCGGATCTCGGCCTCGGCCGCGAACAGCTGGTTCTCCACGACCATCAGCCAGGCCAGGTCGACGGCCGGGTCGACCGACTGCTTCAGCCGGGTGAGCTGCTGTAACCGGCGCATGGACGCAGAGCGCTGCGCCTGGGCCACCGCCGCCGAATCCACCCCCGGGCTGGTGATCGCCAACGCCAGCTTGATCACCAGCTCGTCACGGGGGCCAGCCTCGCGTTCCACGGGTGTGGACCACCACTCCAGCACCGCCTCGCGCCCGGAATCGGTCAGCGAGTAGAGGATCCGGCCACCGTCATCGGCCTCCTCGGCGCGCACCATCCCGTCGCGCTCCAGGCGATCCAGCGTCGTGTACACCTGCCCCACGTTCACCGGCCAGGTGCCGCCCGTCCGCTCTTCGAACGAGGCCTTCAACTGCGCGCCGTAGCGCGGCTCCTCAGCCAGCAACGCGAGCAACCCCAGTTTCACCGACACGACGTCTCCTACATACTCGGTATTACGACTCGCCACCGACTGTATACCCGGTATATGCACACGCGCAGCAACGGCGCGATTGTTGGCCGCGAGGGCGGCGCAGCCGAACGAAGGAGTTGCGCTGCCCCGTTGGCTTCCGGCTGCAGTCAGCGATCCAGCTCCACATCGGCACCAGAGCTCGTCCGATGCCTCCGATGAACGTCGGCCCGCCTCTCAAGACCGTCGAACTACCACCCGGCCTGAGCACACTCGTCACAGAAGGCCAGCCGCGGGCTCGCCACCTGCACCGCCGGCGGCACCAACTGGCTGTTCCCCGGACGCAACTCCGGCACCCACATGACCACCGAACAAGTCCGCCACGAACTCGTCACACGCGGCAGCCATCCCCGCGAGTCCCGCAGCGCCGCCCTGTTCGCCCTCGCCAGTCAGATCCCTGCACCCGTCCTTTGCCGACATCGCCGGCATCACACCCAACGCCGCGATCAGATGGGCAGCCCTCGCCGCCCGCGACTGGAGCGGATACGTCGCCAACCGCTGACCGCGCGCCGAGGGCGGTAGCCCGACTCGAACGGAACCTGGATCGGTCCGCCAAGGTCCGCCCACCGCAGCGCCAACCTCGCACCGGCAGCCCAAGTCAGCACCCCAACCACAACGACCCAACTACCGCCCTGAAATCCAACTTCCCAGGAGACAACGCCAACAACGTCATCAGCGAAGTGACTCACGACCCACCCCAGCGCGCCAAGCACGCCCGCCAACACCCGCCTGTAGTCCATGGAGCCATCCCGTCGGTTCGGATTCAGCAGCCGAGCTGACTGCCAACCTGAACCATTCGGGAACCCGGCCAGGTTGGCGCCAAAGCCCGCAGGGCCGCCAGGCCGAACCGAACACCCGCGCCCCCGAGGCATCAATACCCGCACTCAATAACGCAGGTCCGCCGACAGTAGATGAGGTGCACCGCAGGCGTCGCTACCGGGAAACTCGGGTTTTCACGGCCCTCCCGCCGACCGCGCACAACGCTTCCCGCGGAACTCGGCTTATCGAGGCCGGAAACCGCCTCATAAGCCGAGAAACCCGGTAACGGCTCGTAGCCCCGCCCGACGAGGCCTTCATAAGTCGAGGTTCGCGGTAACGACCAGGTCGAGGGCTCCGCGGGGTGCACAAGCATCGGCGGGCGGGACTTGGAGAGCCTGGCCTTCGCCGTGATGACGGAGGGTGCGGAGCGGGGAGGGTGATCGCTGGGCGATCTCGTGGGCCTAACTGGACTTGAACCAGTGACCTCTGCCTTATCAGGGCAGCGCTCTAACCGTCTGAGCTATAGGCCCGCTTGCGCGGAACACGCAGGAGGAAACGTTACCGACTCACGCCGGTGCACTCAACTTGAGCGGTCTTCGTGGGACGGGCGCGGCTTCCTCAGGGAGCGTCAGTCCTCGGCGAGGGTGAGCTCCAGACCGCCGAGGATGTTGGCGCTCAGGTTGTACAGGAACGCGGCCAGGGTGCCCAGGGCCGTCGAGATGACCACGTTGATCACGGCGAGCAGCGCGGCGATGCCGAGCACCTTGTTGCCGTTGATGTAGTCCTCGATGCGCCAGGTGCTGGTCGAGTTCGGGCTCGAGATGATGTTCACGATCGCGGCGTTGATGGCGTCGAACAGGCCCGACTGCTCCACCACGGTCCACACCACGGCGATCGACACCACGAACATGATCCCGAACGCGATCGAGAACAGGAACGACGTCTTCATCACCGACCACGGGTCGACCTTGGACAGGCGCAGGCGCGCCTTCCGCGTCCGCCGCAGTCCGGACGGCTTCGCCGCCGACACCGGGGACGTCGCCGCGCCCACCGCGGCCGGGACGGCTGCCGTGGTCGTGGTGGCCGTCGGACCGTAGGCCTTCGGGACGGTGAACGGCGCCGGCGGCAGCGTGGGTGCCGGCGCCACCGGGGCCGTGGGAGCGGACGCGAGCGGAGCCGCCGCCAACGGGGCCGCGGCCGCAGGCCGGACCGGAGCCGGAGCGTCCGCCGGCGCGAACGGCGACGGCGAGGACGGCTTGATCACCGTCGTGGCCTCGCTCTTCGCCTCCGGGGCAGGCTGCACCTCCGCAGGCTTCTCCGCCGGCGCGGTCTTCACCGTGGGCTTGCGCACCTCCCCCGTCTCGGTCACCGCGGGCTGGCGGCCGGTGCGACCCGTCCGCGGCTTCGGCGCGGACGGCAGCTTCGGCGCAGGGCTGTCGTCGGTGATCTTGGGGATCCGGACGACCGTGTCGCCCAGCCCGTTGTCAGAGGACTCGGAGCCCTCAACGCGCCACTGCGGGTGGTCCTGACCCTCCTGGGTCTTGCCCTCCACGGTGCCTTGTCGATCAGTCACCCTGCTCCTCCTCGGCTTCAGCGGCGTCCGCCGCCGTCGGCTGCTGAGCCTCAACGGTACCCTCCGGCGTCGCCTCGGGGTCAACTGCGCCCGTCTCCAGCTCCTCCGCGCTCGACTCCGGGTTGAGGGCGATCACCGAAACGGCGTCGTCGTCCGCCACCCCGACGAACTTCACGCCCATCGTGTCGCGACCCTTCGCCGGCACCTCCGCGACGGCCGAGCGGGTCACCTGACCGCTCACCTTGATCGCGATCACCTCAGCCGACTCCTGCACCACCAGGCCGCCGACCAGCGACCCGCGGTCCTCGTTCAGCTTCATCGCCTTGATGCCCAGGCCGCCACGGCCCTGCTGCCGGTACTCACTCACCGCGGTCCGCTTCGCGAAGCCGCCGTCGGTCACCGTGAACACGTACCGGTCGTCCTCGGGCATGTCCGCCCCGATGATCGACATGCTCAGCAGCGCGTCCCCGTCCCGGAACTTCATGCCGGTGACGCCCGACGTCGCCCGTCCCATCGGACGCAGCTGCTCGTCGTCCGCCGCGAACCGGATCGCCTGCCCCTTGCGCGACACCAGCAGCACGTCGTCGGCCGCGCTGCACAGCGCCGCCCCGATCAGCTCGTCGTCGCCCTCGCGGAAATTGATCGCGATCACGCCCGCCTGCCGCGGCGAGTCGTACGCCCGCAGCTCGGTCTTCTTCACCAGCCCGTTGCGGGTGGCCAGCAGCAGGTACGGCGCGTCGTCGTAGGTGCGCAGCGTGAGCACCTCCGCGATCCGCTCGTCCGGCAGGAAGCTCAGCAGGCCCGCCACGTGGCCGCCCTTCGCGTCCCGACCGGCCTCCGGCAGCTGCCACACCTTCGCCCGGTACACCCGGCCGAGGTTCGTGAAGAACAAGATCCAGTGGTGGCTCGTGGTCGCGAACAGGTGGTCGACCTCGTCGTCCGAACGCAGCGTCGCCCCACGGACGCCCTTCCCGCCCCGCTTCTGCGTGCGGTACAGGTCGGTGCGGGTGCGCTTGGCGTAGCCGCCGCGGGTGATCGTGACCACCATGTCGTCGTCGGGGATGAAGTCCTCGTCGGACAGGTCGCCGTCGGCCGCGATGATCCGCGTCCGGCGGTCGTCGCCGAACTTCTCCACGATCTCGGCCAGCTCGGTGCTGATGATCTCCCGCTGCCGCTCGACCTTGGCCAGGATGTCCTTGAGGTCGGTGATCAGCAGCTCGATCTCGGCCAGCCGGGCGCTGATTTGCTGGATCTCCATCGCCGCCAGCCGCCGCAGCTGCGTGTTCAGGATGTGCAGCGCCTGGTCGTCGTCGATCTCCAGCAGGTCCTTCAGTCCCTCGCGCGCGGCCTCCGCCGTCCGGGACGCCCGGATCAGCGCCAGCACCTCGTCCAGCCGGTTCAGCGCCTTCACCAAGCCCCGGTCGAGGTGCGCCCGCTTCTCGGCCTCCTCCAGCCGGTACGCGGTGCGCCGCTGGATCACCTGGATCTGGTGGCGCACCCAGTGGCTGATGAACTGGTCGAGCCGCAGCGTCCGCGGGACGTCGTCGACGAGCGCCAGCATGTTGCAGCCGAACGTGTCCTGCAGCTGGGTGTGCTTGTACAGGTTGTTCATCACCACGCGCGGCTGCGCGTCCCGCTTCAGCAGGATCACCAGGCGCTGGCCGGTGCGCGCGGACGAGTCGTCGCGGATGTCGGCGATGCCGGTCAGCTTGCCCGCGTTCACCAGCTCGGCGATCTTCACCGCCAGGTTGTCCGGGTTGCACATGTGGGGCAGCGCGGTGACGACCAGCTGGGTGCGTCCGGCCTTGTCCTCCTCGATGTCGATGACCGCACGCATGATCACCGAGCCGCGACCGGTGCGGTACGCGTCCTCGATGCCCTTGCGGCCCACGATCAGCGCGCCGTTGGGGAAATCCGGGCCCTTGATCCGCTCCATGGCGGCCTCGAGCAGCTCCTCCTTGGTGGCGTCCGGGTGCTCCAGCGACCACTGGACGGCGTCGGCCACCTCGCGCAGGTTGTGCGTCGGGATGTTGGTGGCCATGCCCACCGCGATGCCGGTCGAGCCGTTCACCAGCAGGTTCGGGAACCGGGCCGGCAGCACGACCGGCTCGGTCTCGCGGTTGTCGTAGTTCGGCTTGAAGTCGACCGTGTTCTCGGTGATGTCGCGGACCATCTCCATCGACAGCGGCGCCATCTTGCACTCGGTGTAGCGCATCGCGGCGGCCGGGTCGTTGCCGGGCGAGCCGAAGTTGCCCTGGCCGGAGACCAGCGGCGCCCGCATCACCCACGGCTGCGCGAGCCGGACGAGGGTGTCGTAGATCGCCGAGTCACCGTGCGGGTGGTACAGGCCCATCACCTCGCCGACCACGCGGGAGCACTTGTTCCAGCCGCGGTCGGGACGGTAGCCGCCGTCGTACATCGCGTACAGGACGCGGCGGTGCACCGGCTTGAGGCCGTCGCGGACGTCAGGCAGCGCCCGGCCGACGATGACGCTCATCGCGTAGTCGAGGTAGGACCGCTGGATCTCGACCTGCAGGTCGATCTCCTCGGTCTTCGCCTCGGTCGGCGCCAGCGCCTGTTCGGCGGCGGCCGCAGCCTCGATGTCGACGTCCGTGGGTTCGTCGGGGCCGTCAGTCATGTCTGTGTTCTCCTTCGCCCTTCGTGACGCCTCGCTCGTGCCTCGCGAGGCTCCTCAGGGAGCGTTGGTGTTCTTCGGTGCGGGTGGTCAGATGTCGAGGAAGCGGACGTCCTTGGCGTTGCGCTGGATGAAGCTGCGGCGCGACTCCACGTCCTCGCCCATCAGGATCGAGAACATCTCGTCGGCCGCGGCGGCGTCGTCCAGCGTCACCTGGAGCAGGGCGCGCTTGCCCGGGTCCATGGTGGTGTCCCACAGGTCGCCGGCGTCCATCTCGCCGAGGCCCTTGTAGCGCTGGATCGGGTTGACGTTCGGCAGCTTCTTGCCGGCGGCGATGCCCTCGTCGCGAAGCTTGTCGCGCTCGTCGTCGGAGTACGCGAGCTCGTGCGCGGCGTTGCTCCAGCGCAACCGGAACAGCGGTGGCTGCGCCAGGTACACGTGGCCGGCGTTGATCAGCGGCTTCATGAACCGGAACAGCAGGGTCAGCAGGAGCGTCCGGATGTGGGCGCCGTCGACGTCGGCGTCCGCCATCAGCACGATCTTGTGGTAGCGCAGCTTGTCGACGTCGAAGTCGTCCTGGACGCCGGTGCCGAGGGTGTTGAAGATCGCCTCGACCTCCTTGTTCTGGAGGATCTTGTCCAGCCGCGCCTTCTCGACGTTCAGGATCTTGCCGCGGATCGGCAGGATCGCCTGCGTGCGCGGGTCGCGTCCGCCCTTCGCCGAGCCACCGGCGGAGTCGCCCTCGACGATGAACACCTCGCACTCGGCGGGCTCGGTCGAGGAGCAGTCGGACAGCTTGCCGTACTGGCCCTTGTTGAGCAGGCCCTTGCGGCTGCGCGCCATGTCGCGGGCCTTGCGGGCCGCGATGCGGGCGGACGCGGCGGCCTGGCTCTTGCGGACGATGTCCTTGCCCTCGGCGGGGTTCTTCTCGAACCAGTCGCCGAGGAGGTCGTTGACGACCTTCTGGACGAACGAACGCGCCTCGGTGTTGCCCAGCTTGGTCTTGGTCTGGCCCTCGAACTGCGGCTCGGCCAGCTTCACCGAGATGATCGCGGTGAGACCCTCGCGGATGTCGTCGCCGGAGACCCGGTCCTCCTTCTTCTTGATCATGCCCCAGGTCTCACCCCACTTGTTGACCGTGTTGGTCAGGGCCGCGCGGAAGCCCTCCTCGTGGGTGCCGCCCTCGTGGGTGTTGATCGTGTTGGCGAAGGTGTGGACGCTCTCGTTGAACGAGGAGTTCCACTGCATGGCGACCTCGAGGCTCATGTGCTGCTCCTCGGAATTCGCGTCGATCGCGATCACCGAGGAGTGGATGGTCTCCTTGTTGCCGGTCAGGTACTTCACGTAGTCGATCAGGCCGTCCGCGAACTGGAAGGTCTGCTGGCGCGCGGCGGCGTCCTCCTCCTCGACGTCGGCGTCCGCGTCCACCTCGTGGCGGCGCTGGTCGACCAGGGTGATCTTCAGGCCCTTGTTCAGGAACGCCATCTCGCGGAAGCGGGTGGCCAGGGTCTCGTAGGAGTACAGCGTGGTCTCGAAGATCGTCGGGCTCGCGTAGAAGGTGACGATCGTGCCGGTCTCGGTGCTCGGCTCGAGCTGCTCCAGCGGCGCCACCGGGTCACCGAGGGTGAAGCTCTGCTGCCAGTGGAAGCCGTCGCGGCGGACGTCGACGGTGAGGTTGTCGGACAGGGCGTTCACGACCGAGACGCCCACGCCGTGCAGGCCGCCGGACACCTTGTAGCCGCCGTCGCCGAACTTGCCGCCGGCGTGCAGCATCGTCAGCGCGACGGTGAGCGCCGAGATCTTCTCCTTGGGGTGCTCCTTGACCGGGATGCCGCGGCCGTTGTCGCTGACCCGGATGCCGCCCTCGTCGAGCAGCTCGATGACGATCGTGTCGCAGTAGCCGGCCAGCGCCTCGTCGACGGCGTTGTCCACCACCTCGTAGACAAGGTGGTGCAGGCCGCGCTCACCGGTCGAACCGATGTACATGCCGGGACGCTTGCGAACCGCCTCCAGGCCTTCGAGGACGGTGATCGCGGAGGCGTCGTAGCTGCCTTCGGCGACGTGGGCTGCCTCTGCTGCGGACATGGCGACGATGGGCTCGTCAGTCACTCGGATACCCCTCCGGACGTAAGAAAGCGCCACTGACTCCGGGAAGTCGTGGCACGCTCGGGAACACCGTTCATTCTAGCCGATCGGTCCCAATTCCTGCGCACCGGCACCCATCATGTGGTCCTGAGCGGCCCGATTTGCCGTTTCGGAGGCTCTCGGAGGGGTCCGTCCAAGGTCGGGTATGCGTCCGGGGCCCGCAAACGGCCAGAGAGACGATCGGGACGTGTTCTGGGCGGCGCGGCCCCGTGTTGCCGGCCCCCGGACGCGAGTTCGCTCCCGAAACCTCCCCTCGCCTCCGGAATTCCGGTGGCGAGGGGACAATTCGGGAGCGAAGTGGAAGGAACCAGGCTCAGGGGATCACCGGCCCGCCCGTCACCTCACCCTGCGGTGCACCCTCGCCGGGACCCTGGATCGTGACCACGTGTTCGGCGACGCCGTCCGCGACACCCCACCACGCCGTCGCGCTCGGTTCGTCCCGGGTCACGCACCAGGTGCCGCCGTCGCCGTCGGGGACGCCGGGGAACTTGTCGGCGAGAACGGGCTGCCTGTTCGGCGGCCCGTAGCGGTAGGACCTCAGCTCGCCGACGGTGGTGTCGCCCCAGCCCAGCAGCGTCCGTCCGGGCAGCGCCGCGGCGCAGCGCTGCCTGGCGGTGAGTTCGACCGGTGGCGGGTCCTTCAGGGTCGCGGTGTCGGACGGGCTCGCGGACGCCGGCCCGGCGGCTGTCGGCCCCGCGGCTGTCGGCCCCGCGGCTGTCGGCCCGGCGGCTGTCGGCCCTGCGGACATGGGCTCTGTCGATCCCGGGGGCGGCGCAGGTTCGGGTGCCGAGCAGGCGGGCAGGAGCAGCAGCGCCAGGAGTGCTGCGGTGATTCGTGGAGCCGTCATGGGTTCCTCCCCTCCAAGGACAACGCACGCCGCGCGCCGCGTCCGCGTTGCACCCCGGACGCGTCTTCGCTCCCGAAAACGCCCCTCGCCACCGGAATTCCGGTGGCGAGGGGACAATTCGGGAGCGAAGTGGGAAGGAACCGGGCTCAGTAGGACTGGGCGGACTCGGCGGCGAGGGCGAGCTTGCGGGCCTCGTTCTCGTCCCGGATGCTGTTGAACAGCTTGTCGGTGAGCGGGTACTTCCAGAAGATCACCATCGCGATCGCCGCGCAGATCGCCGGCAGCAGGCCGATGGTGAACTTGATGGCGAAGATCGCGGACTCCGGCTGCACCGGGTTCGGGTTGGTCGCCGTGGCGGACAGGTAGCCGCCGATCGCCAGCATCCAGGCGCCGAGCGCGCCGCCGATGGACTGGGTGACCTTGCGGGTGAAGGAGAAGATCGCGTAGGTCGCACCCTCGGACCGCTGGCCCGACTTCCACTCGCCGTACTCGACGGTGTCGGCCTCGAGGCCGAACATCACCGTGTTGATCAGCGAGGCGCCGACGCCCTTCACGGCGAGGAACACCAGGGCCAGAGCGAGCGCACCGGCCGGGACGAAGAAGAGCGAGACGCCGCCGACGATGGTGAACAGGCCGCACCACTGGAAGACGTTCTTCTTGCCCATCTTGCGGATGATCCAGGGGATGATCGGCGTGATCAGCAAGGCGATGCCGGAGTTCACCAGCGTCATGTTGGCGGTCTGGGAGATGTCGCCGAGGACGTACTTGGCGTAGTAGGCGGTGGAGCCGCCGACGGCGAACAGGCCGATCAGGTAGAACAGGCTGGCCGCGCACAGGTAGGCGAGCGGCTTGTTGTGCTTGAGGGTGGCCACCGTCTCCTTGATCGTCACGCGGGGCGTGGAGCGGACGACCGACTCCCGGCACCACCAGAAGGTGAGGAAGAACGCGATCGAGCCCAGCAGCACGAACAGCAGGGTGGTGGTGGTGAAGACGTTCTGGACGTTCTGGCGGTAGGCGATGGCGGCGGCCTGGTAGGCGGCCTGCGCGGCGGCGTCCGCACCCTCGGCGAGCTTGGGGGCGGTCTTCTGGATGGCCGAGATCTGCGGGGCCACGATGTAGGTCAGCATGACGCCACCCACGGCCGCACCGAACGCGCGGGCTGCGACGAGCTTGGCGCGCTGGTTGACCGACTGGGTCATGGCCGAGGCGAGCGAGCCGTAGGGGATGTTGATCAGCGAGTACAGCAGGCCGAGCACCGCGTAGGCGAGGTAGGCGTAGAGCAGGCGTCCGCTGGTGTCGAGGCTGACGTCGAACAGGCCCAGCCACTTCACGCCCTCGGTCGGGACGTTGAAGTTGAGGAAGCTGAGGAACAGCACCGGCACGGCGAACCACAGGATGAAGGGACGGAACTTGCCCCAGCGGGTCATCGTCTTGTCGACCATGCGGCCGGCGAACAGGTCGGTGAAGGCGTCCCAGAGGCGGACCACCAGGAACATCGTGCCGATCGCAGCGGCGGTGAGGCCGGCCACGTCGGTGAAGTAGTAGAGCAGGAACGAGGTGCCCATCGAGAAGGCCAGGTTCATCCCGAAGTCGCCCAGGCCGTAGCCGATCACGGCGGTCGCGGGTTGCTTCTCCAAGGCCCCCAGGTGTCGGGTGGGGAGAGCGGTCGTCGTCATTGAAGATCCTTTGGTCAGGCACTGTTCGTGCGAGGTTGGCTTGACAGTAAGGACGCGGGGATTCGGGGTGGCACTCGTTGCCAACTGTTTCCTCGCCGGGGGGTCCACCGCCGGCACGGCGTCCTACCATCAGGTCGTGACCACGCCTGAAAACGCCTCTTCCACAAGGGTCTCAGCCTGGATCGACGCACGCAACGGCGTGGCCGGAGACATGCTGCTCGGCGCGATGCTGGACGCCGGTGCGTCGCTGGACGCGGTCGTCGCCGCGGTCGAGGCGGTGCTGCCCGGGACCGTCCGCCTCGAGCTCGGTGAGGTGCGGCGGGCGGGCATGCGGGCCGCCAAGCTGGACGTGGTCGTCCTGGTCGAGGACCAGCACCATCGCGACTGGACCACGATTCGCGGTCTCCTTCTTTCTGCTGCCCTGGCCGAGCCGGTGCGGGAGCGGGCCCTGGCGGTGTTCGGGGCACTCGCGGCGGCCGAGGGACGCGCGCACGGCATCGACCCCGAACAGGTGCACTTCCACGAGGTCGGGGCCTGGGACTCCATCGCCGACATCGTCGGGGTGTGCGCGGCCGTCCACGACCTCGGCCTGGCCTCGCTGTCGTGCGGACCGGTCGGGCTCGGCTCGGGCACCGTCCGGGCCGCGCACGGGGAGGTTCCCGTCCCGGTGCCCGCGGTGCTGGAGCTGGCGAGCGGCTGGCCGGTGCTGGCCGGCGGCACCGGTGAGCTCGCCACCCCGACCGGCATGGCTCTGTTGGCCGCGCTGGCCACTCCCCAGCCGACGATCCCGGCGGGCGTCGTCCAGCGGGTCGGTATCGGGGCGGGCACCCGCGACGACCCGCAGCGGGCCAACATCGTCCGGGTGGTGCTGGGACGGTTCGACTCCCCTCTCGTTGAGGACCGCGAGCCGGCGGTCGTCCTGGCCGCCAACGTCGACGACCTCGACCCGCGGCTGTGGCCCGGCGTGCTGGCCGCGCTGCTGGACGCCGGTGCGGACGACGCCTGGCTGACGCCGATCCTGATGAAGAAGGGCCGTCCGGCGCACACGCTGCAGGTGCTGTGCGCGCCGGAGGCGTCCGGGCGGCTGGCGGGGCTGGTGTTCGACCTCGTCCCGACCCTCGGGGTGCGGGAGACGGCGGCCACCAAGCATGTCCTCGACCGGCTCTGGGTCGGGGTCGAGGTGGACGGCCGGGCCGTCCGCATCAAGGTCGGGCACCGCGACGGACGCATCCTCACCGCGACCCCCGAGTTCGAGGACGTGGCCGCCGCGGCTGCCGCGTCCGGCCGCACCCAGCGCGACGTGCTCGCCGCGGCCAACGCCGCCGCGTCCGCCGCCGGCCTGGTGGTCGGCTCCCCGCTCGACGTCTGACGGACCGAGTTGGGGACGGTTCCCAACTCGGTCCGGGACCGAGTTAGGAACCGTCCCCAACTCGGTCCGGTGGGGCGGGCGAGGCGGACCAAAAGGGGACTGTCCCCTTTTGGTCCGCGTCAGTAGCCGAGAGTGCGCAGGTGGGCGCGGGAGTCGGCCAGGCAGTCGTAGGCGTCGCGGCCGTAGAGGTCGTCCTGCTCGACGAGCAGGTACTCCGCGCCGCTGGCCAGCGCCTGGGGGACGACCCGGGCGAAGTCGATCGTGCCGGCGCCGACCTCGGCGAACTGCACCAGCCCGGTGAACGCCTGCATGAAGCCGGCGAAATCGCCCGCCTGCAGCAGTTCCAGGCCGGACGGGGGCAGCGTGGCCACCCGGTAGTCCTTCAGGTGCACGAGCTCCACGATGCCGGCGAACTCGGCCAGCACGTCGACGGGGTTGCGTCCGCCCCGTTGCACCCAGTGCACGTCGATCTCGAAGTGCAGGGACGGCGACGTCCGCCGCACGATGTCGAACAGGGTTTCCCCGTCATGCTTGGCGAAGTCGACGTGGTGGTTGTGGTACGCCAGCGTGATCCCGTGCTCGGCGAGCCGCCGGGCGGCGTCCTCGGCGTCCTCGGCGAACCGGACGACCGCGTCCTTGCTCACCATGGCGTCGAACGGCATCATCCCGATCCGCAGGTAGCGGCAGTCCAGCCGGTGGCAGTCCTCGACGACCTTGGCGAAGTCGCTGTCGAGCGCGTCCCCGGTCGTTGTCGGGCCCTTCTTCAACCCCACCGACAGCGCGGCGACGTCGAGCCCGAGGTCGTGCCGCGCCGCGTCCAACGCCGCGATGTTGGCCGCGTCGGTCGGCACCTGGGAGACCTCCACGCAGGTGTAGCCCAGGTCGGCCACCCGCTGCAGGACCGGGCGCATCCCGTCGGCGGCGATCTTGTCGCGCACCATCATCAGCTGCACCCCGATGCCGGCCACGTCAGCGCTCCTGCCTGGTCGGGAACTTCGCTTCCTCGGCGATGCGCCGGTTGAGCTCGGCGAGGTAGCGGTCCTCGTCGAAGTGCTCGATCGACACCTCCTCGCCCGTCCAGCCGGACAGGTGGATGGCGTTGGCCAGCCGGACGCCGTGGATGCCGTCCCCGACCGGCGCGATCAGCGGCGTCCCGTGAAGGATGTGGGCGCTGAAGTTCTCGATCACCGCCGGGTGCTGGTCACCCCAGCTCGACTCGTAGGTGCTCGTCGTGGTCGTCATCAGGTCGGACGTGTCGGCGCCGCCGGCGAAGATGCGCATCACGTCCGCCATGCCCATGCCCTTGCTGAGCTCCTGCTCGGGAGCGGCCAGGCGCGTGATCGTGACCCGCTTGGAGTCCTCGACGACGATCTTGCCGCCGTCCAGCAGGATCTCGAGCCGGTCGGTGCCGGGCAGGTCGTGGGTGCAGGTGATGAACGTTCCGGTCGCCCCGCCGCCGAAGTCGACGACGGCGGTCACCTCGTCCTCGACGGCGATGTCGCGCTGGAACCCGAACGCGAGCTTGGCGAACACCGATGTCGGCACCCCGCAGATCCACTGCCACAGGTCGAGCTGGTGCGGGGCCTGGTTGACCAGCACTCCCCCGCCCTCGCCGCCCCACGTGGCGCGCCAGGCGCTCTGGTCGTAGTAGCCCTGCGGGCGCCACCAGGTCGTGATGATCCAGCTGGTGTGGCGCAGCCTGCCGAGGCTGCCCCCGGCGACCAGTTCGCGCAGGTCCTGGTAGAGCGGGTTCGTGCGCTGGTTGAACATGATCGCGGTGGTGAGCTCGGGCTTCGCGGCGGCCACGTCGAGGAGCTCGGAGACCTGCGCGGTGTAGACGCCGGCGGGCTTCTCCACCAGCACGTGGAGGCCGCGGTTCAGGGCGTCCAGCCCCATGCCGGGGTGCAGGTAGTGCGGGACGGTGGTGACGACAGCGTCCACCAGGCCGCTGTCGAGGAGGGCGACGTGGTCGGTGAAGAAGGGGACGCCGTAGCCGTCCGCCGCGGCCCGCTTCGACTCGTCGGTGTCGCAGATCGCGGCCAGCTCGGTGTTCGGCACCCGGCCCGCGGCGAGGAAGCCGGCGTAGAAGCCGCCCTGCGCTCCCAGCCCGATGATGCCCAGTCGTACCCTGCGGTCAGTCATGTGTTCGTCCTTCGTTGGCGAATGTACGCCTCACGCTAAGCCGGTCGGACGGCCTGCACACCAGTTGTTGCCATCGGTTGTCGGGCGCTGTTGCCACACCCCGGACGGAGGTCTGGAATGGGCACATGTGGCAGCTGTCCGGTTTCATCGACGAAATCTCCCCCGACCTGGACGAGCAGGTGGGCCTCGCGTCCGCGCTCGGGCTGCGGTTCGTCGAGCTCAGGTCGGCGTGGGACGTGAACATCCTCGACCTGGACGACGCCCAGCTGGGACGGGTGCGCCGGACGCTCTCGGACGCCGGCCTGGCCGTGTCGAGCATCGGGTCCCCGATCGGCAAGATCGCGATCAGCGACGACAACGGCCCGCACGTGGAGCGGCTGCGGCACGCCCTCGACGTGGCGGCCTTCTTCGAGGCGCCGTTCATCCGGATGTTCTCCTACTTCATGCCGGCGGACGCCTCTCCGGACGACTACCGCGACGAGGTCGTGGCCCGGGTACGGGAGCTGGCCGCCGTCGCGGAGGGTTCGGGCGTCACGCTGATCCACGAGAACGAGAAGGAGATCTTCGGCGACATCCCGCGGCGCTGCCTCGACCTGGTGGAGGCGGTGGCCAGCCCGGCGCTGCGGCTGACCTGGGACAACGCCAACTTCGTGCAGTGCGGGGTGCGGCCGTTCACCGAGGGCTACCCGCTGCTGTCGCCGCACGTGGAGTACCTCCAGGTGAAGGACGCGCTCGCGTCCGACGGCACGGTGGTGCCGGCCGGTGAGGGCGACGGCGAGTTCCGCGAGACGATCCGGGCGTTCGCGCGCGACGGCTTCGACGGGTTCGTCTCGCTCGAACCCCACCTCGGTTTCGGCCACTCCCTCGGCGGCTTCTCCGGGCCCGACAACTGGCGGCGTGCCCATGCCGCGCTGACCGCGATCCTGCGCGAGGAAGGGATCGGCTATGCCTAGGACGCGGGCGGCGGTCGTCGGGCTGGGCGACATCTCCGCGCTGCACCTGGACGCGATCACCGCCAACCCGTCCATCGAGCTGGTGGCGGTGTGCGACGTCGACGCCGAACGCTGCCGGACGGCTGCCGAGCGGCTCGGCGTCCCCGGTTTCGCCGACCATCGCGCGCTGCTCGCGTCCGTCAGGGTGGACGTGGTGCACGTGACGACCCCGCACCACCAGCACGTGCCGGTCGCCCTGGACGCGCTCGAGGCGGGCGTGGCCGTGCTCACCGAGAAGCCGGTCGGGCACACCGTCGCCTCGGCCGAGGAGCTGCGGGCGCGCGCGGCGGCGTCCGCGGTGAAGGTGGGCGTGGTGTTCCAGAACCGGTACAACCCGACCTCGGTCGCACTCCGGCGGGCGCTGGACGACGGGCTGATCGGCCCCGTGCAGGGCGCGCGGGCGGCCGTGTGGTGGTCGCGTACTGCGGCGTACTACGCGGCGGCGCCGTGGCGCGGACGGTGGGCGGAGGGCGGTGGCGGTGTCCTGATCAACCAGGCCATCCACACCCTCGACCTGCTGCTGTGGCTGCTGGGCGAGCCGGTGTGGTCGAGCGGTAGCGCCGCGACGCTCGCGCTGGCCGCGTCCGTCGAGGTGGAGGACACGGCCACGATCGTGCTGGAGCACGCCGGCGGCGTCCGCTCGACGTTCTTCGCTACCAACACCCACCACCGCAACGACGACGTCGAGCTGGAGATCGTGGGCGCTCGTGGGGTGCTGCGGCTGGCCGGCGGTGAGGCGCGGCTGCGCACCGCGTCCGGGGAGACGGTGCTGGCCTCCGACACCCAGGCGGGCGGCCAGCGGTCGTACTGGGGACGCGGCCACGCCCTGCTCATCGACGACTTCCATGCGAGGCTGGCCGACCCCGAGCCCTTCTGGATCGGCCTGGACGCCGGCCTCGCGCCGCTGCGCGTCCTGCGGGAGGTCTATCGCCGTTCCGGCCTGCTGCCCGCCGGCCAGGAGCTGTAGCGGACCAAAAGGGGACAGTCCCCTTTTGGTCCACCCGAGCGAAACGAAAGGGGACAGTCCCCTTTCGTTTCAGCGGCCGGCGGCGATCTGGGCGGCCAGGTGGCCGGCGCCGTAGCCGTTGTCGATGTTCACCACCGCGACGCCGGGGGCGCACGAGTTGAGCATCGTGAGCAGTGGGGCCAGGCCCTCGAACGCGGCGCCGTAACCGACGGACGTGGGGACGGCGACCACCGGCGCGCTGACCAGGCCGGCGACCACGCTGGGCAGGGCACCGTCCATGCCGGCGACCACCACCACGACGGCGGCCGAGCGCAGCAGGTCGAGCCGGCGCAGGATCCGGTGCAACCCGGCGACGCCCACGTCGGCCACCAGTTCCGTGGGACGCCCGAGGAACGCGGCCACCTGCCGGGCCTCGCGCGCCACCGGCAGGTCGGACGTGCCGGCGGCGGCCACCACCACCAGGCCGCCGGTGGGCTCGGGCAGTGCGGCCGGCCACCACAGCAGCCGTGACTCGGCGTCGTGGACGGCGTCCGGCAGGGACGCCCGAACGGCAGCCGCGTGCTCGTCGTTGGCCCGCGTGAACAGCGTCCGCGCCCCGCGCTCGCCCACCGCGGCCGCGATCAGCCGCACCTGTTCGGGCGTCTTGGCCTCGCAGTAGACGGCTTCGGCGTACCCGCGACGGCCTTCGCGGTCGAAGTCGAGGTCGGCGACGTCCCGCAGCTCCGGTGGCGGCTGCCACGCCGCGTCCGACTCACCGTCCGCCGCGGGAGCGTCCGGCCCCCCGTCCCCGTCCAAACGCCCCCGAAGTTCACCGATGCCCCCGAAATTTCGGGGGCGTGTGTGAGTTTCGGGGGCGTCTGCGCGGTCGGGGTGGCGGGGGGACGCCGGGTGCTCAGGCATCGCTCGTCCCGCCGCGAGTCACCAGCGGGAGGGTGAAGGCGCCTGACTGGACGCCGGCGAGGTCGATGCTGACGAACCGGAAGCCCGCCGCGCGCACCCCGCGCAGCAGGGCGCTGCGGGTCGGCTCGGTGACCGCCCGGACGAGCTCGTCGACCGGCAGTTCGATGCGGGCGACGTCCCCGTGGTGGCGTACCCGTCCGTCGGTGAAGCCGAGTTCGTGCAGTGCCGCTTCAGCGTCCTCGACCTGGCGCAGCTTGGCCGCGGTCACCGGCTCGTGGTGCGGGATCCGGGACGCCAGGCACGGCGCGGCCGGCTTGTCGGCCGAGGCCAGGCCGAGCGCCCGGGCGACGCGACGGACGTCCGCCTTGCCCAGGCCGGCGTCCGCCAGCGGCCGGAGCACCCGGTGGTTGGTGGCCGCCCGCGCCCCCGGACGGTCCGGACGCCGGGCGTCGTCGGCGTTCTCGCCGTAGGCAATGGCGGTGAGCCGGTACCGGCTCGCGACCTCGTCGTCGATCAGGCTGAACAGCTCGGTCTTGCAGTGGAAGCACCGGTCGGGGCCGTTCGCGACGTACTCGGGCCGCTCGAGTTCGTGCGTGGTCAGCTCGACCAGCGGGACGCCGATCCCGGCGGCGACCTCGTGGGCGTCCCGGCGTTCGGACGCGGCCAGGCTCGCCGAGACGCCGAGGATCGCCAGCGTCCGGTCGGGGCCCAGCGAACGGGTCGCGAGCGCGAGCAGCACCGAGGAGTCGACGCCACCGGAGAACGCCACGCCGAGCCGGGCGGGCGCGCCGAGCGCACGCTGCACCCGGTTCGTCAGTGTGGTCACCTCGTCGGGCAGGGCGACGGCCGTCATGGGTTCAGCCTCACCCTCACGCGCCGGTCGGGACAAGGGGCGGGATCTCGATCTCGCTGTGGTCCCCCGACCACAGCGTGTGGAACACCCCGGGACGGTCGACGCGGCGGTAGGTGTGCGCGCCGAACAGGTCGCGCTGCGCCTGGATCAGGGCCGCCGAGCTGCGTTCCGCGCGCAGGCCGTCGTAGTAGGCCAGCGAGGACGCGAACGCCGGCGCCGGGATGCCGGCGAGGGCGGACTGGGCCACGACCCGTCGCCACGCGGGCAACCCGGCGGTGATCGCGGCGGCGAAGTACGGGTCGGCCAGCAGCAGCGGCAGCTCGGGGTCGCGCTCGTACGCCTCGGTGATGCGGTTCAGGAACCGCGCCCGGATGATGCAGCCGCCACGCCAGATGCGGGCCATCGCGCCGCGGTCGATGTTCCAGCCGTACGCGGCGCTGGCCGCGGCGATCTGGTCGAAGCCCTGCGAGTAGGCGACCACCTTGGACGCGTACAGCGCCGAGCGGACGTCCTCGATGAAGGCCGCGCGGTCGGTGACCACGAGCGGTTCGGCGGCGGCGGGCAGCACTCGGCGGGCGGCCTCCCGCTGGGGCAGCGAGCTCGACAGTGCCCGGGCGAACGTGGCCTCGGCGATGCCGGTGACCGGGACGCCGAGGTCGAGCGCGTTCTGGACCGTCCAGCGTCCGGTGCCCTTCTGGCCGGCCTCGTCGACCACCACGTCCACGAACGGGTGCCCGGTAGTCGCGTCCACCTGGTGCAGGGCCTCGGCCGTGATCTCGATCAGGAACGACTCCAGGTCGCCGGTGTTCCAGTCGGCGAAGATGTCGCCGATCTCGGACGCGCCGGCCCCCAGGCCCTGGCGCAGCAGGTCGTAGGCCTCGCCGATCAGCTGCATATCGGCGTACTCGATGCCGTTGTGCACCATCTTCACGAAGTGCCCGGCGCCGTCCGGCCCGACGTGGGTGCAGCACGGCACCCCGTCCACCGTCGCGGCGATGCTCTCCAGGATCGGGCCGAGGTCGGTGTAGGACTCCGCCGGCCCGCCCGGCATGATGGCCGGCCCGTTCAACGCGCCTTCCTCGCCTCCGGAGATGCCGGCGCCGACGAAGTGCAGGCCGAGGGCGCTCAGTTCGCGCTCGCGCCGGATGGTGTCCGGGAAGTGGCTGTTGCCGCCGTCCACCACGATGTCGCCGGGCTCGAGGTGGGGCACGAGCGACTGGATGGCCGCGTCCGTCCCGGCACCGGCCTGCACCATCAGGACGATCCGCCGCGGACGCTTGAGGCTGGCGACGAAGTCGGCGACGGTGGCCGAGGGGACGAAGGCGCCGTCGTCGCCGTGGGCGGCGACCAGGGCGTCCGTCCGCGACGTGGTGCGGTTGTACAGCGCGACCGTGTAGCCGTGCCGGGCGAAGTTGCGCGCCAGGTTCCTGCCCATCACCGCCAACCCGACGACGCCGATGTCGGCGGTGGCGATGGGCGTGGTCTGCGGGCTGGTCATCGTGGTCGCTCCTGGACGTGGGTCGTGTGCTCGCGTCCAATCAACCAGCATGCGGCCCCCCGCTCAACAGGTTGCCGTCGGTTGCTGCGTCCGGACCGAAAGGGGACAGTCCCCTTTCGGTCCGGTCTTGAGGGCGCTCCAGCCGGCGGCCCTTCGTGACGCGCTGGCTCGTTCCTCACCAGCGCTCCTCAGGTAGCGGGTGCGTGAGGGTTCACGGTCCCTGAGGAGCCGGGCGGCGTCACGAAGGGCCGCCGGTCTAGCCGCGTCCCGGCTCTGCGAGTGATTACCGAGTTCCTCGGGTTATCAGGCCGATTGACGGCGACCCGGCAAGTGCTTACCGCGAAACTCGGCTTATCAGCCCCGAGTTCGCACCGATAACCCGAGAAACGCGGTAACCACCTGCACGCCGGTCGCCGAGGTCGGCGAAAAGCCGAGAAACGCGGTAAAGGGTGGCGTTCCGGTAGTCGGGGGCCCTTCGTGACGCCCTGGTCACCCCGGCGAAGGCCGGGATCTCAGGATCAGTCCCCAATCCGGTCCCGGACCGAGACAAGAACCGTCCCCGATACCCGCCGAAATCTGGCGGATCGAAGAACCGTCCCCGTTTTCCGCCGGAATCTGGCGGATCGAAGAACCGTCCCCAGGGGAGGGGTGACCGTTACGCTGGGCGGGTGACGGAGCAGCCCCGCATGGTCACCATCTACGACGTCGCCGAGGCGGCCGGCGTCGCGCCGTCGACGGTGAGCCGCACCTTCGCGCGTCCCGGACGCGTGAACGCCGACACCGCCGAGCGCATCCGCCGGATCGCCGAAGAGCTCGGCTACCGCGCCAACCCGATCGGCCAGGCGCTGGCGACGTCCCAGACGAAGCTGCTCGGGCTGATGGTCTCCGACGTGGCCAACCCGTTCTACTCCCAGCTGATCCGCGGCGCCCAGCTGGCCGCCACCGAGGCCGGCTACGAACTCCTGCTGGCCGACTCCCGCGAGTCGGGCACGCGCGAACGGACGGCGCTGGAGCGCCTCGTCCCGGTCGTCGAGGGCTTCATCATCGGCAGCTCCCGGATGTCGGACTCCGCGCTGCGCAACGTCGCCAAGCAGCGTCCGATGGTGGTCCTGAACCGCGCCCTCTCCGACGTGCCCAGCGTGGTCACCGACAACGCCGCCGGCATCCAGGCCGCGATCGACCTGCTGCGCGACCTCGGCCACGACTCGGTCACCTACGTCGCCGGGCCGGAGGCGTCCTGGGCGGACGGGATGCGCTTCCGCGCCCTGCGCGACCTCGGCGGCAGAGCCGGCCTGAACATCCAGAAGGTGGGGCCGTACCTGCCGACCTTCGAGGGCGGCCTGTCGGCGTCCCGGACGCTGCTGGAGAAGCTGCCCACGGCGGTCATCGGCTACAACGACCTGATGGCGATCGGCGTCATGCACGGCTTCCTGCGCGAGGGCGTCCAGATCCCCGAACAGGTCAGTGTGATCGGTTTCGACGACATCCTGATCTCCCGGCTGGTGCTGCCCACCCTGACCACCGTGGCCGCCCCGATGCGCCAGATGGGCGCGACCGCCGTGAACAACGTGGTGGCGCTGATGAAGGGCGCCAAGCACCGCACCGGGGAGGCGTCGGTGATGCCGGTGCAGCTGAAGGTGCGCGGCTCGACCGGTCAGCGCAGGCGGAAGAGGGTCTCCCCGGCGTTGGGCACGACCATGGTGTCCGGGTCGGCCTCGTAGGCGGCCAGGTCGAAGTCCTCCACCGCGAGGTAGCCGAGGTTGGCGCCCCGCACCTTGTGCTCGGGGATGCCGGTGACCAGCGTCACGTCCACCCGGCAGCGTTCCCCGTCCACCTCGTCGTAGGTGCCGGCGCCGCGCAGGTGGGTGCTGTGGGCCAGCACCCCCCAGTGGATCCCCGCGAACTTCTCCCACTGCTTCACGAAGTAGTCGCGGCAGTGGTAGCCGATGTCGTAGATCTCGGTGTGGACGAAGGAGATCTCGGTCACGTGCGGCGCGTACAGGATGACCTCCCCGCCGTCGGCCACCACCGGCTCGAGCTTGTAGAAGCCCTTCGCCGCCGTCCAGATGTCCTCGTACTTGTCCGGGATCAGCGACACCACCCGCTTCACCGGGGCGTCGAGGTAGCGAACGTGGGTCTGCGCAGACACCTGCGCCGCCGCGGCCCAGGCCTCCTCGGTGCCGCCGAACGCGGCCGCGTGCAGGTCGTGGCTCCCCGACTTCGCCACCACGCAGAGCGCCAGTTTCTCGGACGGGATCATCGCCGCGGCCTCGTTGATCAGCGCCCGCACCGGCGTGATGCCCAGCGTGCCGATGATCTCCGCGCTGGTGATCAGGGCACCCACCCAGTGGGTGAGGTCGATGATCTCCTGGCCGGCGATGCCGGGGAAGAAGTACTTGTTGCCGCCGGAGAACCCGACCACCTCGTGGGGGAACACCGGCCCGACGACCAGGGCGACGTCGTGCTCGACCACGGCCCGGTTCAGGGCGACCCTCGCCGGCACCTGGAGCAGCCCCCCGCTGAGCTCGCCGACCCGCTCGGCGCTGATCGTGCCGAGTTCGACGAACGTGTCGGGGTCGGCCCACTCGTGGTTGATCACGGTCATCCCCGGATAGGTGCCCTCCAGGCCGCCGTCGCCGTACCCCAGGTGCTTGGCGATGGCCGCGTCCGACATGCCCACGTGCGTGCCGAGGGCGATCACCGCGGTCAGCCGGCTCACCCGTCCGGTGAGCGCACCGTGGACGGCGCCGAGCAGCAGCGGCAGCGGACTGGAACGGGTGCCGTCCGGGATCACCAGGCAGACGCTGCGCCCGTCGAGGTCGACGCCGGCCAGCTGTTCGGCGATGAAGGCGCGCACCTGCTCGTCGTCGAGGACCTGGTCCGCGCCGCCGATGAGGGCGGCTCCCTGCGCGAGCTCCGCGACACGGTCGATCGTCTGGGTCATGCGCCCACCCTGCTCCTGCCCCGGGCCGGCGGCAACAGTGGGCGGCAACTCCCGGCAACGCATTCCCCGATCCGGGCCCAGCCGTGACGATGGGGACATGGCTCGACTCGAACTCCACCCCGACCGGATGCTGCCGGCCGACCCCGGCCTGCGCCCCCTCGCCCGCGAGATCTACGCCTCGGTGCGCGAGTTGCCGATCATCTCCCCGCACGGCCACGTGCCCGCACAGTGGCTGGCCGAGGACGAGCCGTTCACCGACCCCACGTCGCTGCTGATCACCCCCGACCACTACGTCAACCGGCTGCTGCACGCCAACGGGGTCGGCCTGGACGCCCTCGGCGTCGCGCAGGAGACCTTCACCCCCGAGCAGTCGCGCGAGGCGTTCCGCACGCTGTGCGCGCACTGGACGGCCTACCGGGGCACCCCGGTGCGGTTCTGGCTGGAGTCGGAGCTGGCCGACATCTTCGGGCTCGACCTGGCCCCGTCCGCCGAGACCGCGGACGAGCTCTACGACGCGATCACCGCGAAGCTCGCCACGCCGGAGTTCCGTCCCCGCGCGCTGTTCGAACGCTTCGGCATCGACTTCCTCGCCACCACCGACGACCCGTGCGACGACCTGGCCGCCCACGACGCGCTCGCCGCCGACCCGTCCTGGACGGGGCAGGTGGCGCCGACCTTCCGTCCCGACCGCTACCTGGAGCCCGCACGGAGCGACTGGAACGCCCTGGTCGACCGGCTCGGGGAGGTCAGCCGGGTCGACACCGGGAGCTACGCGGGCTGGGTCGCAGCCATGGAGAGCCGGCGGGCGTACTTCAAGGCCCGCGGCGCGGTCTCGTCCGACCACTCCCACGCCGACGCGCGTGTCGAGCCGCTGGCCGAGGCGGAGGCGTCCCGGCTCTACCGGCTGGCCCGCGAGGGCCGGATCACGTGCGAGGAGGCGAACACGCTGCGTCGCCACTTCATGTTCACCCAGGCACGGATGGCCGCCGACGACGGCCTGGTGATGACCATGCACCCGGCGGTGTACCGCAACCACCACCCCGGCACGTTCGACCGGTTCGGCGCGGACGTCGGCGCCGACATCCCGATGCAGGTGGAGTTCACCCGGGCCGTCCAGCCGATGCTCGCCGCGTTCGGCACGTCCTGCTACTTCCAGGTGGTGTTCTTCACCATCGACGAGACCACCTACTCCCGCGAGCTGGCCCCGCTCGCCGGGTTCTACCCGAGCGTGTTCGTGGGCGTGCCGTGGTGGTTCATCGACGCCCCGGACGCGATGACGCGCTTCCGGTCGGCGGTCACCGAGACCGTCGGGTTCGGACGCACGTCCGGCTTCATCGACGACACCCGGGCCTACCTGTCGATCCCCGCCCGCCACGACCTCAGCCGGCGGATCGACGCCGGCTACCTCGCCCGGCTCGTCGGCGAGCACCGGCTCACCCTCGACGAGGCCGTCGAAGCCGCCGAGGAACTGGTGGTCGGCAACCCACGAAAGGCGTTCAAGCTGTGACCATCACCGCCACCACCACCCTGCGCAGGGACGCCGGCCACGGCCGTCCCGCCGCCCCGGTGCGCATCGTCCACCTCGGCGTCGGCAACTTCTTCCGCGCCCACCAGGCCTGGTACACCGAGCACGCCGCGGACGCGGTCGCCTGGGGCATCGCCGCCTTCACCGGGCGCTCGACCGCCATGGCCGACGCGCTGCGTCCCCAGGACGGGCTGTACACGCTGATCACCCGCGGCACGGACGGGGACGCCTTCGAGGTGATCTCGAGCCTGTCGGCCGTCCACTCCGCCGGCGAGCACGACGCCCTGCTGGACTACTTCCGCTCCCCGCAGCTCGCGGTGGTGACGCTGACCGTCACCGAGGCCGGCTACCGGCGGGGCGCGGACGGGGGCCCCGACCTCACCGATCCTGCGGTGGCCGCCGACGTCGCCGCCCTGCGGGCCGCGGCCACCGCCCCGGTGGCCACCGCCCCCGCCCGGATCGTGGCCGGCCTGCTCGCGCGCCGCGCGGCGTCCGGGGGTCCGTTGGCGATCGTGTCCTGCGACAACCTGTCCCACAACGGCTCGGTGCTCGCGCGGGTCGTCTCCGAGCTCGCCGGGCACGTGGACGCGACGCTGCCCGCCTGGCTGGCGGCGAACGTCTCCTTCGGCACCACGATGGTCGACCGCATCACCCCGGCCACCACCGACGAGCACCGGGCGGCCGTCCGGGCCGCGACCGGCGTCGAGGACGCCGCGCCGGTACCCACCGAGCCGTTCAGCGAGTGGGTCATCCAGGGCGCATTCCCCGCCGGGCGTCCAGCGTGGGAGAGCGCGGGGGCGCGGATCGTCGACGACGTCGCGCCGTTCGAGCGGCGCAAGCTGGCGCTGCTCAACGGCTCGCACTCGCTGCTGGCCTACGCGGCCACGATCCTCGGCCACGAGACCGTGGCGGACGCCATCGCCGACCCCCGCTGCCTGGCCTGGGTCGAGCAGTGGTGGGACGAGGCGTGCGCGCACATTCCGCTGCCGACCGCCGAGCTCGCCGCCTACCGCGCGGCTCTGCTCGACCGCTACCGCAACCCGAACATCCGGCACGCCCTCGCGCAGATCGCGTCCGACGGCTCGCTGAAGGTGCCGGTGCGGATCGTCCCGACCCTGACCGCCGAGCTGGCCGCGGGCCGCGTCCCGCCGGGTGCGTGCCGTGCGGTGGCTGCCTGGGTGTTGCACCTGCGTGGGGCCGGCGCCCCGGTGAAGGACGTCAACGCCGCGACGGTGACGCCGTTCGGCAGCGGCGACCTGGAGGACAGCGTGTCCGCCGTCCTGGCATACCTCGGCCTCGCCGGGCGCGCGGACGTCGCGGCCGGCGTGCTGTCCGCGGCACGGGAGATCCTCGCGCTGGCAGACTGACGCCGTGAACTCGTCAGCCCCGGGACGCGTCGTGATCGGCCTGGACGTCGGCACGACCGCCACCAAGCTGGTCGCCTTCGGCGTGGACGCGCCCGAGCGGCTCGTGCTCAGTCGGGAGTACCCGCTGGAGCAGCCGCGGCCGGGCGAGCAGGTGCAGGACCCCGAGCGGATCCTGCGTGAGGTGCTTTCCGCGCTGGCGGAGTGCCGGCAGGTTCTCGGCGCCGGGCGCGTCGTGGGGATGGGGCTGTCCACCGCGATGCACGGCCTGATCGGACTGGACGCCGCCGGCGTCCCGCTCACTCCGCTGGTCACCTGGGCGGACGGACGGGCCACGCCGCAGGCCGCGCGGCTGCGGGAGTCGGGCCGGGCGGCGGAGGCATACCGCCTGAGCGGCGTTCCCACCCACCCGATGACACCGCTCGCGAAGCTGATGTGGTTCGCCGAGGAGGAACCGGAGCTCGCGGCCCGCGTCCGCCACTGGGTGTCGCTGAAGGACTTCGTGGTGCTGCGGCTCACCGGCACGCTGGCCACCGAGTTGTCGTCCGCGTCCGGCACCGGGCTGCTCGACGTGCACCGCCGCGCCTGGAGCCCCGAACTGGCTGCGCTCGCCCGCGTCGATCTCGACAAGTTGCCCGCAATCCTCGCCACCACGGACGTGTTGCCGCTGGGTGTGGCGGCCGCGGCGGCCACCGGGTTGCCGGCGGGGCTGCCGGTCGTGCTCGGCGGCGCGGACGGTCCACTGGGCAACCTCGGCAGCGGCGCGTTCGCGTCCGGCACCGTGGGGGTCTCGATCGGCACCAGCGGCGCGGTGCGCCTCGGGGTCGGCGCGCCGGTGCTCGACCCGGCCGGACGGCTCTTCAGCTACGCGCTCACCGAGGACGTCTGGGTGACCGGCGGCGCGATCAGCAACGGCGGCTCGGTGGTGCGCTGGGCGAGCGGCGTGTTCGGCGATGCGTCCGCCGAGGCGTCGGACGGGGACCGGGACGCGGCGCTGCTGCGGCTGGCCGCGTCCGTGCCCGCCGGGAGCGACGGGCTGGTCATGCTGCCCTACCTGCTGCCCGAGCGGGCCCCGCTGTGGGACCCGACGCTTCCCGGTGCGTTCCTCGGGCTGCGGCACTCCCACACCCGCGGCCACTTCGTCCGCGCGGCTGTCGAGGGGGTTGCCCTCCAGCTCGCCCTGATCACCCGCAGCCTGGCTGCCGTCCAGCCGATCGAGGTGGTCCGCGCCACCGGCGGGGTGTTCCGTGCGCCGCTGTGGCGCCAGGTCGTCGCCGACGCGCTCGCCCTGCCCGTCGAGGTCGGTGAGGACGCCGCCGGCACCGCGCTCGGTGCGGCCGCGCTCGCGCTGGTGGGTCTCGGCCTCGAGAGCTCGCCGGTGGCGGCCGCGGACCGGCTCGCGTCCGCCGTCCACGTCGACCTGGTCGATCCCGTCCACCCCGAGCTCTACGCAGACCTGGCCGCTCGCATCCCGTCCCTGCTCTCCGCCTACGACGACGTCGCCGCCCTCTTCGCCGGCTCCTGACTCACTCCCCCAGGACGTCGAACGCCACCGTTTCGGTCAAACGCCCCAACCCAGGCGGTGGCGTTTGACCGAAACGGTGGCGTTCGGCGGAGAGGAGGACGGGGCTCAGGGGGACGGGGACCAGCGCTCTTCGATGCGGGCGAGCCTCCAGACCACGACGGCCACGGCCCAGGCGGCGAGGAACAGGACCACCACGAGGTAGCCGACCGCGCCGAGGTCGAGCGACGCGATCGCGGCCAGCGGGCCCGTGGTGATCCCCAGCCGGTCGGCGAGGACCCCGAGCAGCTCGATCCCGCCGATCACCAGCGCGACGACCACCGAGAGCCCGGTGACGGTGAGGTTGTAGTACACCTTCCGCACCGGTCGGACGTCCGCCCAGCCGTAGGCGCGGGTCATCACGACGCCGTCGACGGTGTCCAGCAGGCACATGCCGGCGGCGAACAGCACCGGCAGGGTGAGGATCGCGTACCACGGCAGGGACACCGCTGCCGCGCCGCCGGCCAGGACGAGCAGTCCGACCTCAGTGGCGGTGTCGAACCCGAGGCCGAACAACAGCCCGACCGGGTAGAGCTGCCGTGGCTTCGTGACGACCGCCACCGCCCGGCTGGTGAGCCGCGCGAGCACCCCGCGGCGTTGCAGTTGGGCCTCGAGTTGCCGCTCGTCCAGCATCCCGGCGCGCAGGCCGCGGAACACCCGGGCGATGCCCGCGAGGACGACGAGGTTCACCAGGCCGATCACCACGAGGAAGATCCCGGAGACCAGCGTGCCGAAGGTGCTCATCGCCCGGAGGAGCACCGACCGGTCGTCGACCAGTTGCGTGGCCACCGCACCCACGCCGGCGGCGAGCAGCGCGACCAGCACGAACACCACGCTCGAGTGCCCCAGCGAGAACCAGAACCCGACCGAGAGCGGACGCCGGCCCGCGGCCAGCTGCGCTCGGGTGGCGTTGTCGATCGCCGCGATGTGGTCGGCGTCGAACGCGTGCCGCATGCCGAGGGTGTACGCCGTCACGCCGAGCCCGATGCCGAACACCTGCCCGGTGCCGAGGGCCAACTGCTGCGGCACCACGAGGGCGAGCAGCGTCCCCCAGCCCAGCGCGTGCAGGATGACGATGACCGCGCCCATGCCCAGGAGCGGGCGCCGGTCGGACGCGGGGGTGCGCGGTTGCCCTAGAGCTTCGCCTGCCACTTCCCGGTCCACACCAGATCGTTGCACGTGCCGTGGAAAGCCGAAACACCGGTGATCTTGTCGACCACCTGGCGGATGGCCTCGGCGTTGTCGGAGTAGGCGTTGATGTAGGCCTTGACCATCGTGGCGTCGTGCAGGTGGGTGGTGTAGTTCAGCGACACCATCACGGTGGGCACCTCGTGGACGTACCAGGGGCAGTCCGTGCTCATCGGGATCTTCCAGCGGATCCGGTAGTTGTTCTCGGCCGCGTAGCCGACGACATTCGCGACGACGATCGCCGCGTCCACCTCGTCCCTGTACTTCAAAGTACGACCCTTGACGCGATCGGCGCCGTTGTTCACCGTCACCTCGAAGCCCCGTGACTCCAGTTCGGCCACGAAGGTCGCCAGGGCCTGCGGGTTGGCCGCGTAGATGTCGCCGGCGTCGGCGTCCAGGTAGTAGAGCCGGATCCGGCGGTGGGTCTCGGGGCGCAGCGGCAGCTGGTCGAGCGTGTTCTTCACCAGCGTGATGGACGCGTCCGCGGCCTCCGCGCGCCAGCGCAGGTGCTCCTCGCAGCCGATGATCGCGAGCTCGTCCGGCGTGCGTAGCAGTGTCCCGGACGCCTGCTTCACGTGCAGGTTCAGCTTCGCCTTCAGGCCCAGGATCCGGCGCACCGCGTCGTCCAGCCGCTCGGGCGGGATCACCCCGGAGCGCACGCCGTCCAGCATGAAGCCGAAGTCCTCGGCGATGTCGTTGAAGAACAGGAACATGTCGCAGCCGGACGCGATCGCGCGCGGCACGTAGTCCTGGCGCCGCATCGCCGAGGTCATCCCCAACATGTGGCTGGCGTCGGTGACGACCAGCCCGTTGAACCCCAGCCGGTCCTTCAGCAGGCCCTGGATCAGCTCGGGAGCGAGCGTGGCCGGCATGATGTCGGCGTCCGTCAGCGACGGGTCGAGCACCTTGGAGTACGCCGGCAGCGCGATGTGGCCGGCCATGATCATCTCGACGCCGGCGTCGATGTGGTGGCGGTAGACCCGTCCGAACGAGTCGTCCCACTCCTGCGGGGAGAGTTCGTTGACGCCGAGCACGAGGTGCTGGTCGCGCTCCTCCGTGCCGTCGCCCGGGAAGTGCTTGATGCACACCGCGACGTCCTCGTCGGACGCGCGCAGGCCGCGCGCCTTGGCACCGGTGGAGCGGATCACGTCCTCGGCGGTGGTGCCGTGGGCGCGGGTGTTCACGATCGTGTTGCGCCAGTTGAACAGGATGTCGACGATCGGGGCGAAGTTGACGTTGACGCCGAGCACGCCGGCCTCGCGGGCCGAGACCAGGCCGGTGCGGAACGGCACCTCCTCGGCGCGGACGGCGTCGCCGCGGGCCGCGTCGCACTGCGCACCGGTGGCGATGTAGGTGCCCTCGGCGCACGCGCCGTTGCCGCCGGACTCGCAGTTGGCCGCGATCAGCAGCGGGATCTTCGAGGACGCCTGGAGGCTGTTCAGCAGCTCCTGCACCTGGGCGGCACTGCCGCCGTGGTAGCGGGCGCCGCCGATGTGGTAGCGCGCCAGGATCTCGTCGTTGGTGAGGTCGTTGCCACCGAAGGTGTCGGTGCCGAAATGGAACAGGTTGAAGAACAGCTGGCCGACCTTCTCCTCGTCCGACATCCCGGCGAGGGTCTCCTCGACCCAGCCGCGCTGCGAGGCGTCCAGGAGGTAGGGCAGGGCCGACAGGTCGACGGTGGTGCTCATGGTGGGTGCTCCGGTCTCTGGTGGTGGGCGGGACGGTCAGTGCTGCCAGGGCGGCGTGGCGGGCAGCAGGGCGTCGAACTCGGCGACCAGTGCCTGCTGGTACGCGCCGGCGTAGGTGCCGGCGAGGAACCGGTCGAACGCCTCGGTGTGGAAACGGTGCCACGAGGCGGCCTCGCCGCCGGGGTTGATCGGGTAGAACAGGACGCCGGCCGCGGCGGCGGTGTCCCGGTCGCCGGGGGCGTCGCCGACCAGCAGGATGTGGTCGTCGGCGTACTTGCCCTTCGCGGCGAACTGGAGGTGCTCGAGCTTGGTGCCCGACTCCTGGCCGGCGATCACGTCCATGTGGTCGGCCAGGCCGTGCTCGGCCCACTCACGGGCCAGCGCCTCGTACGGGGTGGCGGAGACGACCATCAGGTCGGTCCGGTCACCGATGCCGGCCAGGCTCTCCCGCACCCACGGGAAGGGCGGGACGCCGTGCACCATGTCGGCGATGCTGGCGTCCACGCCGTCGGTCCAGGCCAGCGCCCGGTCGAGCTCGGGGTCGGGATGGTCGGCGGCGTAGGCGCGGATGCCGGCCCCGCTCAGCGGGTAGCCGGACGCGATGAACTCCCGGATCCTGTCGCCGGTCGGCACGCTCGCGCCGCGTTCGGCCACCTCGGGACGCTCGGCCAGCAGCTCGAACACCCGCAGCAGCGCCGGCCAGCGGTTGAGCCCGCGTCCGGTGGAGTAGAGGTTCACGAACTCGGCGGTCTGCCGGGCGACCGACGACACCGGCTGGAGGCCCCAGTGCTTGATCGTGTTCGGGGTGAAGCACTCCTTGTGCTTGATCTCCATGGCGTCGAAGGCGCAGCCGTCGGAGTCGACGCCGACGAAGAACCCGTGGCGGGGACGGAAGTCGATCAGGGCCTGCGCGGGATGCGCGGTGGTCGGGGTGTCGATGGCGACGGTGCTCATGGGACTCCTCTGCGGTGACAGCTCCCAGTAGAGCCGCTTGGCAACCGACCCGGCCATTGGTTGCCACCGGTTGCCAATCCGCCGAGAGCCACCGTTCCGGTCAAGCGCCACCGCCTGGGTGGTGGCGTTTGACCGGAACGGTGGCTCTCGGCGGGATAGGGGGTCAGCCGTAGGTGTCGCGCGGGCCGCGTCCGGGGACGGAACGCTTGCCCTTCTTCCAGTTCGGCGCCTCCGGGCCGCGCACGATCACCCGGCTCACCGTGCCCTGGCCGAGTTGCTCGTTGAGCACCGCCACCAGCTGTGGCGCGATGCTGCGCAGGGAGGTGGCCCAGGTGGACGATTCGGCGCGCACGGTCAGGACGGTCTCGGCGTAGTGCTCGGGCACCGAGTGGGCGGCGTTCACCGGACCCACCAGCGCCGGCCAGCGGGCGAGCAGCTGGTGGACGCTGACCTCGCGCGTCCAGCCCTCCTCGGCGATGACCTCCTTGAGCAGGTCTCCGAGGACGGTCGGCTCGTCGGTGCGCTCGACCGGACGCCGCTTCTTCGGCGCCGGCTTCGGGGCGGCGCCCCGGGCGGCGCGGGCGATGCGCTTGGCCAGGTCGAGGCCCTGCGGGTCGTGCTCTGGGCCTTCGATCGTCATGCCTCAGCCTCGCCGGTCGGTTCCGATTCAACCATCGGTACAGGTGCGGCGACGTCGTCAGTGGCGAGCGGCGCAACGGTCGCAGCCTGCACCGCGAACCGCGGCCCGACAAGGGTGGACGGCACGTCGGCCGCCACCGCGGCGGTGATCAGTACCTGCTCGGCACCGGCGATGAGTTCGGCCAGCCGGGCGCGGCGGGTCTCGTCCAGCTCGGCGAAGACGTCGTCGAGGATCAACACGGGCTCGACCCCGTCGCTGCGCAGCAGTTGGAACGACGCCAGTCGCAGCGCCAGCGCGGTCGACCACGACTCCCCGTGCGACGCGTAGCCCTTCGTCGGCAGCTCCCCCAGGGTGAGGGTGAGGTCGTCGCGGTGCGGGCCGACCAGGCAGACGCCGCGGGCGATCTCCTCACCGCGGCGCTCGCGCATTCGCTCGGTGAGGATGCCGCCGAGGTCGCCCACCGTGAACGCCTCGGCCGGCTCCTCGGCCGGCAGCGAGGACGACTTGTACGTGATGCCGGCCACGTTGTTCGTCGGGGCGATGCTGGCGTAGGCCTGTTCGAGGAACGGACGCAGCTCGGCGAGCGTCGCCAGCCGGGCGGCCACGATCTCGGCGCCGTACGCGGCCAGCTGGCCGTCCCACACGTCGAGGGTGGCAGCCACGTCGTCGGTCACGCCGCGCGGACCGCGTCCCGACAACGACTTGAGCAGCGCAGAGCGTTGCCGCAGCACCCCGTCGTAGTCACCCCGGACGCCGGCCAGCCGCGGCCACCGGGCCACGACCAGCTCATCGATGAAACGCCGGCGCTCGCTCGGGTCGCCCTTCACGATCGCCAGGTCCTCCGGGGAGAAGAACACCACCCGCAGCGCGCCGAGCAGGTCGCGCGGCCGCCGCAACGGCGCCCGGTTGAGGGACGCCTTGTTGGCGCGGCCGGGGATCAGCTCGATCTCGAGCAGCAGGCTGCGGGTGTCCTCCAGACCGGCCTGCACCCGGGCCCGGACGATGCTGCGCTCGGCCCCGGCCCGGACCAGCGGCGCCTCGGTCGCGACCCGGTGGGATCCCAAGGTGGCCAGGAACTCGATCGCCTCGACCAGGTTGGTCTTGCCCTGCCCGTTCGCCCCGGTGAACACCGTGACGCCGGCGGCCAGCGGCACCTCCGCCAGCGTGTAGGACCGGAAGTCGGCCAGGCTCAGGTGGGTGACGAACACGCCGGACGCGTCACGCCGGCAGGCGCATGAGCATGATCACGTGCTTGTAGTCGTCCAGCGGCTCGCCGTCCAGCTCGTTCAGGCCGGTGAGCAGGCAGGGCTTGCCGGGCTGGGTGAACGAGAACTGCACGTACGGGCTGTCCAGGGCGGCCAGCGCGTCGGAGAGGTAGTGCGGGTTGAAGCCCGCCGCGGTCATGCCCGAGTCGCCGGCGGTCTCCTCGACCACGGCCTCCAGCGCCTCGACGGCCTGCGCCTGGTCGCCGGTGGCCGCCTCGAGCGTGATCGAGCCGTCGCCGATCAGCATGCGCAGCGAGGTGTTGCGCTCGGCCACCAGACCGACGCGCTTCACCGCGGCGATCACCTCGGCGGTGTTGGCGCGGACGGTGACCGTCGCCTGCACGGTCATCAGGTGGCGGACCTTCGGGAACTCGCCGTCCAGCAGGCGCGTGGTGATCTGGCGGACGCCGGCCGCGCCGGTGCCCTCGAAGCCGATCAGTCCGTCACCGGCGGCCGCCGACGACAGGCTCAGGGTGACCTGCTCGCCCGCGGTCATGCTCTTCGCGGTCTCGGCCAGCACCCGGGCCGGCACCAGGGCCGCGCCGTCGCCACGGCTGACCGGGCTCCAGTCGAGCTCCTTCAGCGCCATCCGGTAGCGGTCGGTCGCCAGCAGCGACAGCGTGTCGCCCTCGATCTCCATGCGGACGCCGGTGAAGACCGGCAGCAGCTCGTCGCGTCCGGCCGCGACCACGACCTGGCTGACCGCCTTGGCGAACTCCTCGCTCGGGATCGCGCCGGTGGCCTCGGGCATCTCCGGCAGCGCCGGGTAGTCGGCGACCGGGAGCGTCTGCAGGGTGAAGCGTGCGGTGCCGCAGACCAGCTCCATGCGGGTCTCGTCCGCGGTGATGTCGACCGGCTTGTTCGGCAGCGAGCGGGCGATGTCGGCCAGCAGGCGTCCCGACACCAGCGCGACACCCTCGTCCGACACCTCGGCCTTGACCGTGATCTGCGCGGAGGTCTCGTAGTCGAAGCTGCTCATCACCACCTGGCTCCCCGCGGCCTTGACCAGCAGGCCGGCCAGGATCGGGACGCTCGGACGGGTCGGCAGGCTGCGCGCAGCCCACTGGACGGCTTCGGCCAGGACGTCGCGCTCGAGACGGATCTTCACCATTGCTCCCTAGTACTCACAGGCGTGGTCGGTTGATCATATCGACGCGGAGCGACCTGACACGCCTTCAGGGCGTTTCCCCAGTCTGTGCATCCGCTGACTTTGAAGTTCATCGGAGATCTTTCAATTCGTAGGGGTCATAGCGCCTGTGGATTCGGTGGAAAACCGGCGTCCGCCCTGCCCCGACGGCGTGTCGGGAGTGGACGGCCGCTGTGGACAACCCGAAATCACACGGGGAGGATTTGAGGACGACGCCGCGTCCGGTGCGAACGACCCACAGGTCGGTCAGGTTATCCCCCGAGTTTTCCACAGAAGTGCACAGTGTCCCCCGCCCGGGTGACAGCCTCCGTCCGCTCCCCCGCAGACGCCCCCGAAGTTGACAAACGCCCCCGAAATTTCAGGGGCGTCTGTGAGTTTCGGGGGCGTCTGCGCGGGGACGGGCTGGTGCGGCCCTGGCCAAGGGGACGAGGACGGGACGGGCGTCAGCGGAGCGGGGACTGCTTGATGCGGTTCGTCAGCTCGGTGATCTGGTTGAAGACGCTGCGACGCTCACGGATGAGCTGGCGGATCTTGCGATCGGCGTGCATCACGGTGGTGTGGTCGCGGCCGCCGAACAGCTGGCCGATCTTCGGCAGCGACAGATCAGTGAGTTCACGGCACAGGTACATGGCGATCTGGCGGGCCGTCACCAGGACGTGCGTCCGGCTCTGGCCACAGAGGTCCTCGACGGTGATGCCGAAGTAGTCGGCCACGTGGGTCATGATCGCGGTGGACGAGATGCGGGTCTCGGCGCCCTCGGGGATCAGGTCGCGGAGCACCACCTCGGCCAGGGCCAGGTCGACCTCCTGCCGGTTCAGGCTGGCGAACGCGGTCACCCGGATCAGCGCACCCTCGAGCTCGCGGATGTTCGTCTGGATCTTGGACGCGATGAACTCGAGCACGTCCGGGCCGGCGGTGAGCCGCTCGGCGGCCGCCTTCTTGCGCAGGATCGCGATCCGCGTCTCCAGGTCGGGCGGCTGGATGTCGGTCATCAGGCCCCACTCGAAACGGCTGCGCAGCCGCGGCTCCAGCGCCTCCAGCCCCTTGGGCGGACGGTCGGACGTGAGCACGATCTGCTTCTGCGCGGTGTGCAGGGTGTTGAACGTGTGGAAGAACTCCTCCTGGGTCTGGATCTTGCCCTCGAGGAATTGGATGTCGTCGATCAGGAGGACGTCGACGTCGCGGTACTGGCGGCGGAAGTCCGCCGTCCGGTTGTCGGAAACCGCGTTGATGAAGTCGTTGGTGAGCTCCTCGGTGGAGACGTACTTCACCCGGACCCGGTCGTAGTAGTTGCGGATGTAGTGGCCGACGGCGTGCAGCAGGTGGGTCTTGCCCAGCCCCGAGTCGCCGTAGATCATCAGCGGGTTGTAGGCCTTGCCGGGCGCCTCGGCCACGGCGACGGCCGCGGCGTGTGCGAAGCGGTTGGAGTTCCCGATCACGAAGGTCTCGAAGGAGTACTTCGGGTTGAGCCGGTCACCACCGGTGCGTCCGTTCGTCGGACGCGAGCTCGCCGGCGGCGGCTCGGGAGCGGCCACCGGGGGTTCGGCGTGCGCCTCGTCGGATTCGATCAGCGGGTCCACGTCGATGGCGAGCCGGATCGGACGCGAGTAGTACTCCGACAGCTGCTGCTCGATCGCCGGACGCAGCCGGCTCTCGACGCGGTCGCGGGTGAAGTCGTTCGCCACGGCCAGGATGACCAGCGAATCGTGGATCGTGACCGGACGCATTCCCTGCAGCCAGCCCCGGGTGACCGGGTCGGAGGAGTCCCAGACGTGCGTCCAGGCGGCCTGGAGCTCGGCGGACGCGACGGGTTCACTCGCTGGGGACGGCTGAGACATGGGTCCTGCTTCGGCTCCTCACTACCTGCCCCAGCCAGGTTTCCACACGATTGTCCACAGACTGTGCATCAAGGATGCAGCGGACCACGGGGGTGACGGTCCCCGTTGGCCTAGAGCAACCTAGCGAGGTCTGGGGGCCCGCGCAAACGGTTTTGAAACTTGATCAAGTCACATCGGCGTGTCGACTCGACGGGTTAACCTCGATCTGTCCGGTTTGCCCGGTGTCGTACACGCCGCGTAGAGTTGGGCAGTCGCTGTCGCGACGCCCGTGTGTCCAGGTGGGCGCATCTGATCCGAAAATTACGAACTTGGGAGCACTCGCGTGAGCAAGCGCACTTTCCAGCCGAGCAACCGGCGTCGCAGCCGCACCCATGGCTTCCGTCTGCGGATGCGCACCCGTGCGGGGCGCGCCATCATCTCGGCCCGTCGCCGTCAGGGCCGCGTCCGCCTCGCCGGCTGAGCCGGCACGCGGTGTTGCCTGCCCGGTCGCGGTTGCGTAACCCCGGGGACTTCCGCGACACGTTGCGCCAGGGCGTCCGGTGCGGACGCCCGTCACTGGTGGTGCACGCGCGTCGCACCCCGCAGGAGTGTTCGCGCGCAGGTTTCATCGTCTCCAAGTCGGTCGGCAACGCCGTCCATCGCAACCGGGTGAAGCGTCGTCTGCGTCACCTCGCCGCGCACGCGCTCGCGTCCGCACCGTTCACGGTGGACGTGGTGGTGCGGGCACTGCCGCCGGCCGCCACCGCCGCCGACCTCGCGTCCGACTTCGACGCGGCCCTGGCGAGCGCGCTAGATCGGCTGGCGTCATGAAGTACCTGCTGATCGGGCTCCTGAAGGTCTACCGGGCCGTGATCAGCCCGTTGTACGGCAACGTCTGCAAGTACTACCCGTCGTGTTCGGCCTACGCCCTCGAGGCGGTCACCGTGCACGGCGCGATCAAGGGCACCTGGCTCGCCACCAAGCGGCTGGCCAGCTGTCACCCGTGGGCAGCGGGCGGGTACGACCCCGTCCCGGGCACGCCGGCCGCCGAAGCCTGGGCCGCTGAACAGGCCAGCAGTTCCGCAACGGCCGTCCCGGCCCCTGACCTGGCGCACTCCTGCGTCCACGAGGTGAGATGAACCTGATGATCCCGCTGCTCGTCCCGCTGAACATGTGGGACGACTTCCTCGGCTTCCTCGGCACGATGATGACGCCGCTGTACTGGGCGGTGTCCGGCATCCTGGTCGGCTTCCACTCGCTGCTGACCATGCTCGGCATGAACCCCGACTGGGGCGGCACCTGGGCGCTGTCGATCGTGCTCCTGACGATGGTGATCCGCACCGCGCTGATCCCGCTGTTCGTCCGCCAGATCAACTCCGCGCGCAACATGCAGCTGATCCAGCCGAAGGTGAAGGAGCTCAACGAGAAGTTCGGGCACGACCGGGAGCGCCTCGGCCAGGAGACGATGAAGCTCTACAAGGCCGAGGGCGTCAACCCGATGGCCTCGTGCCTGCCGCTGCTGCTGCAGATGCCGATCTTCCTGGCGCTGTTCTACGTGCTGAACAGCGTCTCCCACGGCACCGCGCTCGGCTACTTCTTCGAGACGAACCCGCACCTGGTGACGTCCCTGCAGAGCGCGACGCTGCTCGGGGCGAAGATCTCGTCCACCTTCCTGCCGATCACCGCGTTCGGGCCCACCCAGTGGGTGGCGCTGACCCTGATCGTGCTGATGACCGGCGTGCTGTTCATCACCCAGCTCCAGCTGATGCGCAAGAATATGCCGCCGGACGCCCTGACGGGCCCGATGGCGCAGCAGCAGAAGATGATGCTGTACATGTTCCCGGCGATCTACGCGATCGGCGGCGTGAGCATCCCGATCGGCGTGCTGATCTACTGGCTGACGACGAACCTGTGGACGATGGGCCAGCAGTACATCCTGATCCACAACAACCCCGCCCCCGGCACCCCGGCCTACGTGGACTGGGAGGAGCGCATGCGGGCTCACGGCAAGGACCCCGACGAGATCGCGGCCCGTCGTCGCGGCGCCGGTCGGAAGCGTCCGGAGACCACGGCCTACGACCCCACGAAGGTGGCACGCCAGGGCAGCGGTTCGTCCGTAGCCAACGGGTCGGCGACGAGCACGTCCACGGACGGTGCCGCGCCGACGGTGCAACGACAGGTGATCCAGCGGCAGCAGCCGAAGAAGAACAGCCGCGCCGGGCGCAAGCAGTAGCAACGAGGAGTAGGACAACGTGAGCGAAGATCAGAACGAGGTGGACGTGGTCGTCGAGGACCTGACCGAGGTCGCGACGGACGAGGCGACGGACGAGGCGACGGACGCCGGCGACGAGACGGCGGAGGCGCCGCGCTCGCGCAAGGAGTCCGCGCTCGAGAACGAGGGCGAGATCGCCGCCGACTACCTGGAGGAGCTGCTCGACATCGCCGACCTGGACGGCGACATCGACACCTACGCCGAGGGTGGCCGCGCGCACGTGTCGATCATCACCGAAGCGGACGCCCTGGTCGGCAAGGACGGCGAGGTGCTGGAGGCTCTGCAGGAGCTCGCCCGCCTCGCGGTGATGACCGAGACCGGTCACCGCAGCCGGCTGATGCTCGACATCGGCGGGCACCGCGACAAGCGTCGCAAGGTGCTGCAGGACCTGGCCCGGGATGCCGTGACGGAGGTCAACGAGTCCGGCGAGGCCGTGCGGCTGGCACCGATGAACCCGTTCGAGCGCAAGATCGTGCACGACTCGGTGGCGGCCGCCGGCCTGGTCAGCGAGTCGGAGGGCGAGGAGCCGCACCGCCGCGTCGTGGTGCTGCCCAAGTCCTGATCCCGGTGGATCCTCGCGCCGAGGTCTTCGGTGACGCCGCTCCGACGGCGAGCCGATATGTAGACATATTGGCAAGTCGAGGAATCGACTGGGGCTTGGTCGGGCCCCGGGAGGGCGATCGGCTCTGGGACCGGCACGTCCTGAACTCGATCGCCGGCGCCGACCTGTTCGGCGAGGGCGCTTCGGTGGTGGACGTGGGGAGTGGCGCCGGCCTGCCCGGCATTCCGCTTGCGATCCTGCGTCCGGACCTTCGGGTGACCCTGCTGGAGTCGCTGCTGCGCCGGGTGAACTTCCTGGAGCTGGCGGTCGACGAGCTCGACCTGGGCGATCGGGTGCCGGTGGTGCGGGCGCGGGCGGAGGAGCACCACGGCACCTTCGATGTGGTGACCTGCCGCGCTGTGGCTCCGCTCCCCCGCCTCGTCGGCTGGTGCCTCCCCCTGCTCGCGCCCGGTGGTCGCCTGCTCGCGCTGAAGGGTTCGTCGGCGTCCACCGAGCTCGCGGACGCTGCTGGCCTCCTTCGCAAACACCGGCTGACCGGCCGCGTCCACGAGCGCCCCGTCCCGGGCACCGGCGAATCGACCTGGCTGATCGAGCTCTCCCGCTGATCGCCTCCAGCGTCCATCCCGCTCACGGAGGGCCGGCGACGGCCCTGCCGGGTTGGGTCTGCTTCCGGTCGGGCTCGGGACACCGTTCTCGGACGTGGTGGTCACGCTTGCTTGTTCGGTGCAGTGGGGTGGTGCTCGGGTTCCAAAGGATAGGTCCCGCGCACGGTGTCCCGAGCCCGACCTTCACTGTTGGGTTGGCCGGGCTGGGCGTCTGGCTGGGTGGTGTGAGGAGGCTCGCTTGGCTGACGGGGCTTTCCCTGGAAGGCCGACGGGCTCGCTGGTTCCGATCAAGGTCCGTATCCCTTGAGAACCCTCGCCCTGAGGCCCGCACCCGCGGACGCTTCCTGGGGAAGACAGGACCGGATCGGAACCAGCGAGCCCGTCGGCCGCCACGGTGATGATGTTCAGCTGCCGAGCAGACGAGGTTCGAGAGGGTCAGCGGGAACCCCTATCCTGATGTTTCACGTGAAACGTCGAGCGCAGGAGACCCATGACGATCACTCCCCCGCCCACTCCGCGGCGCGTCGTCTTCGACGAACCCGAGTTCGGCGATCCCCGTCCCGAAGATCCGGACGACCTCGAATTCGCTGTTTCACGTGAAACATCGCTTCCGAAGCCGGCTCGGACCCGGACGATGGTCATCGCCAACCAGAAGGGGGGAGTGGGCAAGACCACGTCCGCCGTGAACCTGGCGACCGCGCTCGCGCTCGGCGGACTCTCCGTCCTGGTGATCGACCTCGATCCACAGGGCAATGCGTCCACCGCGCTGGGCATCGAACACCACGAGGGCATTCAGGGCACGTATGAGGTGCTCACCGCGAACTCACCCATCGCCAGCCTGATCAAGCGCTCGCCAGAGGCCGACAGCTTGTGGGTGCTCCCCGCGACCATCGACCTCGCCGGCGCCGAGATCGGCCTGGTCAGCACGCCCGCGCGGGAGAGCCGGCTCCTCAACGCCCTGCGTACCTTCAACGGCCGGTACCAGCCCGACTACGTGCTGATCGACTGCCCGCCCTCGCTGGGGCTGCTCACCCTGAACGCCCTCGTAGCGGCCGACGAGATCCTGATCCCGATCCAGTGCGAGTACTACGCGCTGGAGGGCGTTTCGCAACTGCTGCGCACGATCAACCTGGTCAAGGGCTCGATGAACGACCACCTGTACCTGTCGACCGTCCTGCTCACCATGTACGACGGCCGCACCCGGTTGGCGTCCCAAGTGGCGGCAGAGGTGCGCGAGCACTTCCCGAAGGAGACGCTCAAGGCGGCCATCCCGCGCTCGGTGCGCGTCTCCGAGGCGCCCAGCTACGGCCAGTCCGTCCTCACCTACCACTCGGCGTCCGCCGGAGCCCAGGCCTACCTGGACGCGGCCACCGAACTCGCTGAGCGCGGTGCCGCTCTCGACCAGACGAAGGAGCGCTCCGCATGAACGCACGCCACACCGGCCTCGGTAGGGGACTCGGCGACCTGCTCCAGCGCACCGATCCCGAACTCCACGGCTCCGACGCCCCGGCGCCCGACGTTCCGGCCGGCGCCCGCTTCGCCGAGGTGCCCATCGCCGACGTGAAGCCCAACCCCAAGCAGCCGCGCACCGTCTTCGACGAGGACGCGCTCGCCGAGCTCGTCGGGTCGATCTCCGAGGTCGGCCTGCTCCAGCCGGTGGTGGTCCGTCCGCTCGACGACGGCACGTACGAGCTGGTGATGGGCGAGCGACGACTGCGGGCGAGTCAACAAGCCGGTTTATCGACAATTCCGGCGATCATCCGGCGCACCGAGGACGCCGACCTGCTGCGCGACGCCCTCCTGGAGAACCTGCACCGCGCCCAGCTCAACCCGCTGGAGGAGGCCGCCGCCTACCAGCAGATGATGAGCGACTTCAGCTGCACGCAGGAAGAGCTGTCGGTGCGCATCAAGCGCTCGCGACCGCAGATCTCCAACACCATCCGCCTGCTGCAGCTACCGGCCCCCGTGCAGCGCCGAGTAGCGGCCGGCGTGCTCAGCGCGGGGCACGCCCGCGCCATCCTGATGCTGCCCGACACCGACGCCATGGAGCACCTGGCTACGCGAATCGTCGCCGAAGGGCTGTCGGTGCGTGCCGCAGAGGAGATCGTCTCCGTGGGGGAGCACGGCACCCGGCGCGCACCGCGCTCGAAGAAGCCGGTTGAACTCTCGGGTCCGGCCGAGGAACTCCAGCGTGAGCTCACCGAACGGCTCGACACCCGCGTCCTGGTGAGCGAGGGACGCAGCAAGGGACGCATCGTGATCGAGTTCGCCGGTGCCGAGGACCTCGGGCGTATCGCCGACTTGTTGACGTAGCGCTTTATCGACAAAGAGCTAGAGAGTCAGTTCCAGGTGGTCGACGGTGAACGGGAGGCCCGCGTACTGCCGCCGGGACTCGGTGGTGACGAACCCGAGCCGCGCGTACCAGTGGGCCAGGCGGAGGTTCTCCGCGACAATCCCGATGCGCAGCGTTTGCGCCCCGGCCGCACGGGCGCGACGCGCGCTCTCCGCGACCAGAAGTTCGCCGTAGCCGCGGTGGCGTCCGGCCGGCGCGACCGCGAGGTGGCGGAGCTCCCAGACACCCGGACGCCGGCGTGACGCGCCGGCGAACACGCAGCCGAGCAGGCGTCCGTCCCCCTCCACACCGATCAGCTCGAAGCCGCGCCCGACCAGTGAAGGGATCACCGAGGCGTCCCAGAACGCGGGGTTGGACGGGGTGTTCTCCGCGGTGATCCCGTAGTCGGCCACCTCAGCGCCGAAGGCGGCGTGCAGCACGTCCAGGCACTCGGGGAACCGGGCGGACGGGATGTCGATGACCGACGGCCCTCCAGGACGCACGCGCGCTGCGCTCACCGGCTCCTCAGGGGGCGTCCGGGGTGTCACTCGGGTCCTCGACGGCGGCGAGGCGGCGGTTCACGTCCGTCCGCGCGGAGTGCTCGGCCCAGAACGAGAGGAAGGGGATCGTGCCGGCCAGCCCGATCAGGATCAGCCGGCTCCACGGCCAGTGGACGCGGCGTCCGAGGTCGTAGGCGGTGACCAGCAGCACCATGTACAGGTAGCCGTGCGGCACGCCCGTCCACGTCACCACCGTGCCGTTGTCCGCGAAGTACTTCAACGGCATGCCCACCAGCACCAGCACCACCAGCAGCGTCCCCACCAGGTACGCCATGATCCGGTAGCGCAGCAGCGCCCCGCGGATGCCCGGAACCTGCTCGGGCGTGATCGCCCGGACGGCCGGCGCAGCGGTCTCACTCATGCTTCCTCCTGGTCCGACAGCGTACCCAGCGTTCCCTGGCGTCCGATTGCCCGGACGAACCGGATCGTCATGAACGCGCCGAACGCGGCGAAGACCCACCACTGGAGCGCGTAGCCGATGTTCGTGAACGACCCCTCGCCGGTCGGCAGGACAACGGCCGCCGCGCCCAACCCCTGGGACGTCGCCTCCGCCGCCGACAGCGTCACGAACCCCGGCAGCAACTGCTGCGGCCAGGCCTGCGCGAGCGCGGGCAGCCGCACCGAGCCCATCGTGCCCGGCGTGGACGGTGTGTCGGACGCCTCCTCGGTGGGCAGCAGGACGCCGGAGACGCCCACCCGTCCGGCCGGAGGCTGCGGCAGCACCCCGTCGCCGGACGGGACCGTGCCCCGCACCACCGGCAGCACGCGACCGTCGTCCAGCAGGAAGGCGGTCAGCACCCGCACGACGCCGTCCGCGCCGACCACCCGCACCTGCTGGTCGGGCAGAAACCGTCCCTCGACGCTCACCGCGTGGCCGTACGCGCCGCCATACCCTCCGTCCGCACCGACGAGGGTGGACAGCGGCACGGGGGGCAGCGCCGCGGTGGCCGCGGCCGAGTCGTGCTCCTTGCTCTCGAACACCCGCATCTGCCACAGCCCCAGGCCGAGCATGGCCACGCAGATGGCCGCGCCGAGCAGGCCGATCGCCCACTGCTTGGCCAGGGTGTTCATGTCAGCGTGTTCGTGCCGGGGACGTCACTGCAACAGACGTCACTGCGCGAGGTGGCGGGCCCACGCGTTGTCGACGAGCTGGGCGCAGAGCAGGCCGAAGTCGTACCCGGCCGCCTCCACCGCCTGCGGCAGCAGCGAGGTCTCGGTCATGCCGGGGGCGACGTTGGTCTCGATGAACACCGGGGTGCCGTCCGGGCGGACGATGATGTCAGCGCGCGAGAGGTCCCGCAGCCCGAGCACCCGGTGGGCGGCCACGGCCAGGTCGGCGCAGGCGGTCGAGGCCTCCTCGCTGAGCGTCGCCGGGACGATGAACCGGGTCTCGCCGGCCGTGTAGCGCGCGGTGTAGTCGTAGATGCCCGAGTTCGGACGGATCTCCACCGCCGGCAGCGGGATCAGCGTCCCGTCCAGCTCCACCACGGTGACCGCGACCTCGGTGCCCTCGACGAACTCCTCGACCACGGCCAGGTCGCCGTAGGAGTAGGCGGCCACCATCGCGGACGGCAGCCCGGCCACGTCGGTCACCCGGGTGCAGCCGAGCGCCGAGCCGCCGCGGGCGGGCTTGACGATCATCGGGAAACCGATCCGCTCGCCGAGGGCCTCGACCAGCGCGGCAGCCCCGAGCTCACGGAACATGTCGTGCGGCAGCGCCGCCATGCGCGGACGGGCGAGCCCGGCCTGCGCGACAAGCGGACCGCCGACGGCCTTGTTGAACGACCGGCGGCAGGCGGCCGGCTCGGAGCCCACGTAGGGGACGTCGAGCAGCGTCAGCACCTGCTGCAGCCCACCGTCCTCGCCGACGCCGCCGTGCAGCACCGGGAAGGCGACCGGGTTGTCGAGGCCGCGCAGCAGGTCGACCAGACCGGGGGTGAGGTCGGACTCGACGACCTCCCGGCCCTGGTCGCGCAGGGCCTGGGCGACGCGGCGTCCCGAGCGCAGCGAGACGTCCCGCTCGTGGGAGAGACCGCCGGCCAGGACGACGATCGGGCCATGGGTGGGGGAGTCGGTCATGTCAGTTCCTAGGTGATGTCCGGAGCGGGGCCGGTGGTGAGGTCGTAGTGCCGGGCGGTCTGGGTGCCGAGGCCGAAGGTGCGGTGCATCTCGAGCTCCTGCTCGAGCACCTCGCCGAGGCGACGGGTGCCCTCGATGATGCGCTCGGGCGTCGGGTAGCAGAACGACAGGCGCATGTTGCGGCTGCCGAGGCCGTCGGCGTAGAACGCGGTGCCGGTCGTGTACGCCACCCGCGCGCTGATCGCCCGCGGCAGCATCGCCTGGGAGTCCAGGCCCTCCGGCAGGGTCACCCAGACGAAGAAGCCGCCCTGGGGCACCGTCCACGTCGTGCCTTCGGGCATGTGCTGGGCGAGGCCGTCGAGCATGGCGTCGCGGCGCTGGCGGTACATGTCGCGGTAGGTGACGATCTGGCTGCGCCAGTCGAACTCCTCCAGGTAGGTGGCGATCGCGAACTGGCTGAACACCGGCGGGCAGAGGGTGGCCGCCTCCTGGGTGAGCACGAGCTTCTCGCGGACGGCGTGCGGCGCGAGCGTCCAGCCCACCCGGAAGCCGGGCGCGAAGATCTTGGAGAACGACCCCAGGTAGACGACGTTGTCAGCGTCCATCGAGCGCAGGGCCGGCAGCGGTTCGGCGTCCAGGGTGAGCAGGCCGTACGGGTTGTCCTCGATCACCAGCAGGTCGTGCTCGCGGGCGATGTCGATGAGCTCCCGGCGGCGCTCGAGGGTCTGGGTGACGCCGGTCGGGTTCTGGAAGTTCGGGATCGTGTACAGGAACTTCACCCGCTTGCCGCCCGCCTTCAGGCTGACCAGGGCTGCGCGCAGGGCGACCGGGTCGATGCCGTGCTCGTCCATCGCGACGTGGACGACCTCGCACTGGTAGGCGCGGAACGTGCCCAGCGCGCCGACGTAGCTAGGCCCCTCGGCCAGGACGACGTCGCCCGGGTCGCAGAACACACGCGTGACCAGGTCGAGGGCCTGTTGGCTGCCGCAGGTGACGACGACGTCGTCCGCGTGGGCCTGGATGCCCTCCTCGGCCATGACCTCGACGATCTTCTCGCGCATGAACGGCTCGCCCTGGCCCGACCCGTACTGCATGGCCTGGGTGCCGTTCTCGGTGATCAGACGGTCGACGGCCTTCGCCAGGGCCTCGCGCGGGAGGTCGGCGATGTTCGGCATGCCGCCGGCCAGTGAGACCACCTCGGGACGGTTGGCGACGGCGAACAGGGCGCGGACGGCGGACACCGTCAGGCCATGGGTTCGCTCGGCGTACGCGTCGATGTAGGGGTCCAGCCGCGTGTCGCGGCGGGACGGCTCTGGGAGGCTCACCGCACCAGACTGCCTCACCTTCGGCCTAGGATGAAACCGACCCACCCGCAGGATGGGCCTCAACGTTGGGGGTGGCATGCCGAGGTTGTCCATGGTGACACTGGCGGAGCTGCCGACCCTCGTGTGCCCCTGGTGCGGGTTCGCCGTCCCCAAGGACACCCCGTGGGCCATTTCGGCGGCCACCGTGTGGGGCTGGTGCGGGGTGAAACTCACCGTGGACGACGAGGTCGCCGGCGTCCTGCTGCTGGCACCGCTGGAGGAGCCGGGCCACGCCCGGGTGATGGCGGTGTGGGTGCGTCCGGGCTCGACCGGAGCCGGGTACGGACGCCAGCTGGTGCAGGCGGCCGCCGCCGGGCTGGTGGCCCGGAAGGCGCGGGTGATCGAGGCCCGCGGCAGCCGGACGGGGGTGCGTTGCGAAGCGCCGCCGCACGAGTTCCTGCGGGCGGTCGGGTTCACCCGCGGCCGCGACGACCGGCTCTGGCGCCTCGACCTCGACCGTGCGGTGCTCGGGGAACGCAACGGCGTCCGCAACGTCTTCGAGCGCTTCTGGGAGTCGCTGCGTCCGGTGGTTCCCCCGGAGCCTGCCGGTGGCGCCATCTCCGGGCGCGTGCACCGCTCCTGAGGGTGGCGTCCGGCCTTTCCCGGCCGTCTCTCGGCCCGCGTCCGCTTCTCTTCCCGGCCGTCTCTCCGCCCGCGTCCACCCTTCTCTTCCCGGCCCCTCTCCGTCCCCGCCCTCCGCAAACGCCCCCGAAACTCACAAACGCCCCCGAAATTTCGGGGGCGCCTGTGAACTTCGGGGGCGTTTGTGCGGTGGAGGGGCGGACGGAGTGCGCAATTCCGCGACCTTCCCCGGTCGCTTGCTTTTTGCAAGTGTGGAGAGAGCAACCAACAGATCGGAACAGCCATGCCGCAGATGTTCGTCAACCTGCCCGTCACCGACCTGGAGCGCGCGAAGGCGTTCTACACGGCGGTCGGCTTCACCATCAACCCGAAGTTCACCGACCACAACGCCGCCTGCGTGGTCGTCGAGGACGGCCACAACTACTTCATGATCCTGGTGCGGGAGTTCTTCCAGACGTTCACCGACAAGCCGCTCGGCGACAACGCCGTGAACCCGTCGGTGTCGACGGCGATCTTCCTCGACTCCCGCGAGGCGGTGGACCAGACCGCGGACGCAGGGCTGGCCGCGGGCGGAACGGAGGAACAGAAGCCCTCTGACTACGGGTTCATGTACCAACGCCAGATCACCGACCCCGACGGCAACATCCTCGAGTTCGGCTGGATGGACCCGGTGGCCGCCGAGCAGGGTCCCGACGCCTACGCGGGCGAGCAGCAGGGCTGACCCCGGTGGCCGCCCGCGACTACGGGCAGTACTGCGGCGTCACCCAGGCCCTGGAGCTGGTTGGCGAGCGGTGGGCGCTGCTCATCGTCCGCGACCTGCTCGTCGGACCCCGCCGGTACGGCGAGCTCGCGGCCGGCCTTCCGCGCATCCCGAGCAACATCCTCGCGTCGCGGCTGAAGGAACTGCAGGCCGCGGGCGTCATCCGCCGAATGCCGCGGTCGCGGATCATCGTCTACGAGCTGACGCCGTACGGCCGCGAGCTCGAGCCGGTCGTGCTGGCCCTCGGTGCGTGGGGTTTCAAGGCGATGGGGGAGCCGCGGGCCGAGCAGATCGTCACTCCCGACTCGATGACGATGGCACTGCGGACGGCCTTCCGTCCGCAGGTCGCGCTCGACCTGCCTGCCACCGCCTACGCGGCCCACTTCGGACCCACCGGACTGCTGATCCACGTGGACGGGGCGTCCCTCGGGGTCTCTCGCGGGGACGGCCCCGTCGACCTCGCCTTCGCCGCCGGCCCGGGCATCCGACGGCTGATCTCCGGAGAGCTGGCTCCCGCGGAGGCGATCGCGTCCGGCGTGGTCGAGGTGCTCCGCGGACGGGGCGAGCTGCTCGGCCGCTTCGCCGACACCTTCCACCTTGCCGCCTGACGCCCCCGTCCCCGCTTCCCCGCGTCCCGGCCGTCCCGTCCCCAAGCCCCTGTCCCCGCAAACGCCTCCGGTCCCCCGCAAACGCCCCCGAAACTCACAAACGCCCCCGAAATTTCAGGGGCGTTTGTGAACTTCGGGGGCGTCTGTGCGGGAGCTCAGAGGTATTCCTCGATCGCCCGCAGCAGCACTGACTTGGGCTTGGCGCCGGTCAGCGACTTCACGACCTCGCCGCCCACGAACACCTGGATGGTCGGCAGGCCGAGGACGCCCTGCTGGGTGGGTACCTGGGTGTTCTCGTTGGTGTCGAGCTTCAGGAACGTGACCTTGTCGCCGTAGTCACGGGCGAGTTCGTCGATGATCGGGGACAGCTGCTTGCAGGGCGCGCACCAGTCGGCCCAGTAGTCGATCACGACCGGCTTGGTGGACTTCAGGACGAGTTCGCTGAAGGTGGCGTCGGTGACGTCGGCGACATTGGCCATGGTGGTGACTCCTCAGGCGTTGGCAGGTTCAGGGGTGAGGGTAGCGGCCGCGTCCGACAGTGCGGCGAGGTAGCGCTCCGCGTCCAGCGCGGCGGCGCAACCGGTGCCGGCAGCCGTGATGGCCTGCCGGTAGGTGTGGTCGACCAGGTCGCCCGCGGCGAACACGCCGGGGACGTTGGTGCGGGTGCTCGGGGCGTCCACCACCACATAGCCGGCGGCGTCCACCTCGACCTGTCCGCGGACGATCTCGGAGCGCGGGTCGTGGCCGATCGCCACGAACAGGCCCTGCGCGGGCAGTTCGCGGGTGTCGCCGGTCACGGTGTCGGTGAGGACGATGCCGCTCAGGCCGCCGTCGCCCTTCAGGTCCGTGACCACCGAGTTCCAGGCGAACCGGATCTTGGGGTCGGCCAGCGCGCGGTCGACCATGATCTTCGAGCCGCGCAGCTCGTCGCGGCGGTGGATCAGCGTCACGGAGTTCGCGAACCGGGTGAGGAACGTGGCCTCCTCGAGCGCGGAGTCGCCGCCACCGACCACGGCGATGTCCTTGTCGCGGAAGAAGAAGCCGTCGCAGGTCGCGCACCAGGAGACGCCGCGTCCGCTGTACACCTCCTCGGCGGGCAGGCCGAGCTTGCGGTAGCCGGAGCCCATCGCGAGGATCACCGCGTGGGCGGAGTAGGTGTTGCCCTCGGCGTCGGTGACGGTCTTGACCTCGCCCAGCAGGTCGACCGACATGACGTCGTCGGTGATGATCTCGGCGCCGAACCGCTCGGCCTGTGCGCGCATCGCGAGCATCAGGTCGGGGCCCATGATGCCGTCGGTGAAGCCGGGGTAGTTCTCGACCTCGGTCGTGTTCATCAGGGCGCCGCCGGCGGCCAGCGCGCCCTCGAACACGAGCGGCTTCAGGCCGGCGCGGGCGGTGTAGATCGCGGCCGCGTAACCGGACGGGCCGGAGCCGATGACGATGACCTCACGGATCTCGGACATGACAACCTCTTGCAGTCTCGGGTGGGTGCTCAGCCTACCTGTCGCACGGCCGGCACACCCCGCCTAACCCCGCCGGGGCCGCCAACATTCCCGAGCCGGCTCAGCCCTCCCCGCCGGCCGAGGGACGCCGCCCACCCATCCACCCGACAGGGGTACGCGATTCGCCCTCGATCACGCGGTGGGCTGCCTTTCAGGCCAGAAACGACACGATCCAGGGCAGATCGGGTCGCCCCGCGTGCCCGGCGTCACGCCCGGCACCTACCGGCGTGCGGCCCGCGGTCACCGCGTCCCCACCCCGGATGGTGGGCGTTGACGCGGCAGCTAGGCTCACCCGCGTGCTGATCCTGCTGTCGCCGGCCAAGTCGCTGGATTACGAGTCGAAGCTGCCCAAGGTCACGCCCACCCAGCCGAGGTTGCTGGACGAGTCCGAGAAGTTGGTCGAGATCATGCGCACCAAGTCGGTGGCCGACCTGGCCGCGCTGGCCGACATCTCCGACGAACTCGCAGCCCTCAACGCAAGCCGCTGGGCGAGCTTCGCCATGCCGTTCACGCGCCGCAACGCGCGTCCGGCCGTCCTCGCCTTCAACGGCGACGTCTACCAGGGCCTGGACGTCCGGGAGCGGTTCACGACCCGCGACTTCACCGAGGCGCAGAAGACCGTCCGGATCCTGTCCGGGCTGTACGGGGTGCTGCGTCCGCTCGACCTGATGCAGCCCTACCGGCTCGAGATGGGCACCCGGGTCGCCAGCCCGCGCGGACGCTCGCTGTACGACTGGTGGGGCTCGACGATCACCCGCGTGCTGCGCGACGACCTCGCGGCCTCGCCGGGTGCGCCGGTCGTGGTGAACCTCGCGTCTGGTGAGTACTTCGGCTCGGTACGGACGGACGAGCTGGACGCGCCCGTCATCTCGCCCCGCTTCGAGGACACGGACGCGCGCGGCAAGCGCAGCGTGATCTCGTTCTTTGCCAAGCGCGCCCGCGGTGAACTGGCCGCCTGGCTGGTGCTGAACCGCGTCCGCACGCCCGGTGCGCTGAAAGACTTCGACGCGGCCGGCTACCGCTACGACAAGGTGGCCTCCACCGCGAAGGTGCCGGTGTTCGTCCGCGCGTTCGCCTCCCGCAGCTGAGGCCGAGCCGAGAGAGCCAGCGAAACGAAAGGGGACAGTCCCCTTTCATTTCGCGGACCGAAAGGGGACTGTCCCCTTTCGGTCCGGGCGAGGGTCAGGACAGGCCGTACGCCCGGTGCACCATGAAGATCGGGTGCTCGGTGGGCACCCCGGACGACTGGCTGATCTGCCAGCGGCAGGTCTCGGTGTCGCACACCGCCAGGTCGGGGTTCGTCCGCTTCACCATCTCGAACAACGGGCGTCCGACCGCCTGCGCGATCTCGTACTTCTCCTTCTTCAGCCCGTACGTGCCGGCGATGCCGCAGCAGACCGCGCCCGACTCGACCACGGTGAGCCCCGGGATCAGCCGCAGCACCTCGACCGCCGGCATGCCCATGCCCTGGCTCTTCAGCTGGCACGGCGCGTGGTACGGCACGGTCATCTCGATCGGACGGAAGTCCGTCGGCAGTTCGCCGGCCTCGTGCAGATCGAGCAGGAACTCCATGATGTCGCGGATCCGCGTCCCCACGTCCTTCAGCTTCTCGTCCGTGACGCCCATGATCTCGTGCGCCTCGTGCTTGAGCATGCCCGTGCAGGAGCCGGACGAGGAGATGATCGTCAGGTCCTTGCCCGCCGCCCGCAGGTCGTCGCAGAGCTTCAGGACGGACGCCGTCGCCTGGTCGAACAGCCCGTTCGACTGCTGGGCCAGGCCGCAGCAACCCTGCCGGGGCACGACGACCTCGTAGCCGAGATACTCCAGCACCTCGACCGAGCGCTTGGACGTCTCCACCTCGAAGTAGCCGCCCGCACAGCCGTGGAAGAACACCAGCACGCCCCGGGTCGGCGTCTTCGCCGGCTTGGGACGCTTCGCCCACCAGCCGGCGAACGTCTGGGTCTGCGGCGGCGGCATCGGGGCGTCCCGGTGCACCTTGACGACCGCCTCCATCAGCGCCCGGACCGGCTTGTTGTGCAGCGCGGCCTTCGCCAGCGGCGCCACCGGCGTCATCGCCTTGCCCATCAGCACGGTCTCGCCGATCAGCCGGTCGCGCAGCGGCATGTGCTGGGCCTTCATCACCGCGCGGGCCTGGCTGTTCAACTCGGCGATCTCGACGCCCTGCGGACAGACCAGCGTGCAGGTGCCGCACGACGAGCAGTAGTCGAGCGAGTGGTCGACGCTCTCCCCGTTGCGGAACCGCTCGGCCTGCGGCCCGACGAACTTCGGGCCGGAGAACAGCGGCGTGACCGCCGAGACCGGGCACATGGTCTCGCAGATCGTGCACTTCACGCAGGCGTCCAGGGTGGCGCGCGCCAGCTCGTGGCCGGCGAACTCCAGGCCGGGCTTGATGGCGTCACTCATGAGATCTCCTCCGGGGTCGACCCGCCGACAGGGCCGGGAGCGGACGGGGTGAGGGCGAGGATCGAATCGGCCGCCTGGATCGCACTGCCCAGCGCGATGCCGTCGCCGGACTTCTCGCCCCAGCGGGACGACCCGCCGATGATGCCGCCCGCGGCGTACAGGTTCGGGTGGACGACCGCGCCGGCGGCGTCCACGACCCGCATGTCGGGGCCGACCCGGACGCCCACCTTGAACAGCGGCTGCTCGGACCCCCAGTAGTCGCCGTGCAGCAGGGGACCGTCGTCGAGGCCGGCCAGCGGCAGCCCGAACAGGGTCTCGGTGACGTTGCCGTAGGAGTCCAGGGTCAGCGCTCCGGACTCGAACCCGCCGGTGGCGAGCACGAACTCGTCCGCGGTGTACTCGTGGGGCGCCCCGGCGGTGGCCATCGTGATGCCCCGGACGACGCCGTCCTCGACCCGGGCCGAGATCGCCCTGCTGCCGTTGACGATGCGGACGCCGGCCGCGCGCGCCTTCTCGGTGAGGGCCTCGTTGAGCCGCATGCCCGGCACGGACGGCGGCGGCAACGGGATCTCGAACACCGGGTGCCCCAGCTTCTCGGCCAGGTCCCGCCAGGCGCTCGTGTCCTTGATGCCGAGCACCGCGGGCAGGCCGACGATCTCGTCGGGTTCGAGCAGCGGCTTGACGGCGGCGACGAAGCGGCTGCGGAAGCCCGGGTCGTCGAACGCGCGGGCGTAGGTCAGGCCGGTGGAGTCCACCTCGCCGTCCCGGGCGGGGACGTCCACGCTGAACGGACGGGCGCTCACGCGTCCGCCGTCCGGCAGGGTGGTGCGGGACAGGTTCTCCGCGACCAGCCGGGGGTAGAAGTCCTTGAGCCGGCGCAGACCGACGATGGCGACCTTCGCGCCGTCGCTGAGGTGGCCGGCCACCATGCTCGGCTGCGCCAGGCACGTCGGACGGATCGCGCCGACCGCCGTGGGCAGCTGGTAGTTGGCCTCCGGGTCGCCGACCAGCAGGTCGGGCAGCAGGCGCTTGAGGTAGTCCAGCCCGGTGTGCACCGGGGCGGCGCCGATGGTGGCGTACGGGTGCTCGGCGCGGGCCGATGCCAGCGCCATCAGGCTGAGCAGCGGGTTGGTGACCCGGTCGGGCGCGTAGCCGAGGACGTCGATCGTGCCCTGGCCCAGCTGCAGGCCGCCGATGCCCTTGGTGAGCAGGGTGACGTCGGCGCCGCCGGAGGCGAGCCGGTTGGCGGCGACGAGGCCGGCCAGGCCCGTGCCGATGACGATGACGCGGCTGGCAGGGGTATTCGCAGCGGTGCTCACAGGGCCACCTCGCTCTCCGGTGCGGGCAGGTGCTCGACGTCGAGCGTGCCCTGGAAGATCCAGTTGTCCAGGGCGGTCTGGCGCACCTGTTCGCCGTAGAGGATCGGCCACAACCCGATCCAGCGGTTCTTCAGGAACAGGCGCAGCAGCCCGGTGGCCCGCTCGATGTCGATGTGGTCGCTGTCGAGCGCGATGCCGGTCGCCCGCGTCGAGCAGAAGCCGCCCTGGCAGGGGCCCATGCCCAGCCGCAGCTGGCGGCGCAGGTCGTCGAACGTGCCCTTGGGCTGGTTGGCGAGCGCGTCGGTGAACATCTTGCGGCTCATCAGCTCGCACTCGCAGATGATCTGGTCGTCGAGCCGGTCGTGCTCGCGGTCCTCGAGGCGGTGGGTGACCACGTAGTTCTTGCCGGACTCCGAGCCGGGCAGTGCCTCGTCGGCGGTGCGGCAGGCCCGCTTCTCGCCGAGCTTGTCGCACATGGCGTCCACGATGTGCTCGGCCATCAGCCGGTAGGTGGTGAGCTTGCCGCCGCCGATGGTGAGCATGCCGTCCAGGCCGTCCCGCTCCGTGTGGTCGATGACCGCCATGCCGCGGCTCATGTGCCGGGTGTCGGAGGAGGAGACCCGCTTGTCCTTGATCAGGGGACGCGCGCCCGCCCACGCGTGCAGCGCCCGGGCCTTGCGGAAGCCGGGGATGATGACCTCGCCGGCGTCCAGCATCTCCTGGACCTCGCTGTGCTCGATCTTCAGGTCGTCGGGGTCGTCGACCTTCACGTCCGTGGTGCCGATGATGCTGACGGTGTGCACGGGGACGAGGATGTCGCCGTCCGCCGGGTAGATGCAGCGGTTGATGACGCGGTTCACCAGCCGGTGGTTCATCGCGATCATGATGCCGCGGCCCGGGACGACGTCCACCGGGTGCGCACCGGCCATGCCGGCGATCTGGCCGGCCCAGGGGCCCGCGCAGTTCAGGACGAACGTGCAGTCGATGACGACGTCCTCGCCGGCCTTGAGGTCGGTGGCGTGGACGGCGGTGACGTGGCCGTCCGCGGTGTCGATCCTGGTGACCTTGTGGTAGGTCAGGATCTGCGCGCCGTAGGCCTTGGCGGAGTTCGCCGCGCCCCAGACCAGCTGCCAGCCGTCGACCGAGCCGTCCTCGACCTCGATGGCCCGCAGGATGCGCGGGTTGAGCCGGGGCTCATTGCGCAGGGCCTCGGCGACGCTGATCTCGCGGGCGGGGACGCCGGTCTTCGCAGCGCCCTCGAGGAACTTGTCGGCGAAGGCCGGGTCGTCGTCCGGGCCGGTGACGAAGTAGCCGCCGGTGGTCTCGATCGCGGAGGCCTGGATGCGGCTGAGGATGGCGTTCTCCTGCGCACACTCGGTGGCCGAGAGCGGGTCGCTCACGACGTAGCGTCCGCCGGAGTGCAGCAGTCCGTGGAACCGTCCGGTCGTGCCCTGGCCCAGATCAGCCCGGTCGAGGAGCACGGTGCTGTACCCGCGCATCGCGACATCACGAACCACTCCGGCCCCGGTCGAACCGCCGCCGATGACCACAACGTCAACAGCCAGCTTTCTCACGTAGCCCCCTAAAGTCCTTGTGCGGCGCCGGCTCCCCGGCCTCCTCGTCGAATACCCGGGGCAGCGCACAGCGCGCCATCCGGGTTCAGGCTAATCAGGCCCGGGTAGCGGATTCACCCTTGTGGACGAAGGTCGCTCAGACGTGCAGCCCCGACCTGCACCGATGGGAAATCGACCCCGCCTCCCGGGGACGGTTCTTCGATCCGCCAGATTTCGGCGGGGAAGGGGGACGGTTCTTCGATCCGCCGGTTTTCGGCGGGGAAGGGGGACGGATCTCACGGCGTCCGCGTGGGACGAGGAGCACGCCCAGCCCGCGGAGCGTCCGTGATGTGTCCCCTCAATCCGCCAGAATCTGGCGGATTAGAGAACCGTCCCCGATCCCCGCCAGATTCCGGCGGGTTTGGAGAACCGTCCCCGATACCCGCCAGATTCCGGCGGATCGAAGAACCGTCCCCGGGGTTAGAGGCGGGCGCGGTCCAGGATGGCGCGGGCGGTGCCCTCGTCGAGGACGAGGTCGGTGGCCGTGCCGGCGCGCAGCGCCCCGATCACCGCGGACGCGCGCGAGGGGTCGGCCACCACGCAGATGCGCCGCGGCACTCCCTGCAGCTCGGCCGGGGTCAGTCCGGTCGCGCGCTCGTTGTAGGAGATGTCGGCGTACGAGCCGTCCTCGCGCAGCAGCACCGTGCAGACGTCGCCGACGACCCCGTCCGCGGCCAGCTGGCGCATGTCGGACGCGTCCATGTACCCGGCGGTGTACACGTGCGACGGCACCCGTCCCTCCAGGCACCCCACCCCGAACACGGCCAGGTCGAGCTTCTGGTGCAGCTTCAGCACGTTCTGCACCGAGCGCTCCTGCCACATCGCCTTCTTGGTCTCGGCGTAGTCGAAGAACGCCGGGACGGGGAACAGCACCACCCGGGCGTCGAACGCGTCCCCGATCGACTGCAGGATCTCCCCGATAAAGGGAATGCCCGAGCTGCGCTGGTTGGCGCCGCCGTTGATCTGCACCACCGTCGTGCCGACCAGCGGACGCCGTCCCAGGTGCTTGACCACGTGCGAGAGCGTCACGCCCCACGCGACCCCGATGAGCTGGTGGTCGTCGACGGCCTCGGTGAGCAGCCGGCCGGCCAGCCGGGCGACCTGGTCGAAGCGGACGTTCTCGTTGGCGTTCTCGCGCACCGACACCATGTGCACCCGGACGCCGAAGTGGCGGCTGATCGAGGAGGCGAGCGGCGACTGCGAACCGGAGTGGTCGGCGAGGCTGATCCGCACCAGGCCGGTCTCCCTGGCGTCCTTCAGCAGACGTGAGACCGACGACCGGGAGAGCCGCAGCTGGTGGGCGATGCTCTCCATGGTTTCGCCCTGAATGTAGTAGCGGGAGGCCGCTTGGTACATGTCCTCGTAGCGCTCGTTCAAGCTCGCACCCTTCCCCTGCACGTTCGTGCACAGGTCTAGCGCATGCGTTCATCCATTAGCAAGATGGGGCCCACGGGACGGGGTTCAGCGCTGTACTGGCCATGCCCCACAACGTCGTGGTTCAGCGGTTACGAAGGAGTCAGATGAACCTCTCTGCGGTCGCCGCGCAAGCGCGCACCGTTGGGACCTTCGTGTCCGAGCCCAAAGAGGACGCTGACCCTGCCGGGCACTCTCTCACCCCTTGCGTCCAGGCCGTACGAGCCTCGGCGGACGCGACAACCAGCCAGGCTCGGGCGGTTTTGCTCGCCGCCGACACGTCAACCCGGACGAACCCAAGGCCGGGCTGTCTGCCAGCACATTCCACTGGCCCGCGACACCGACCTCAACCGGTCGGAGGGACGCGGCGCAGCAGCGGATGTCTGCCCCGTCCGTTATTCGTCTGAGAAGACAACCAACACATAGCCTGCGTCCCCCGGGACGCCCAACTGACACCGCAACACGTGTCTGAAAGTGAGAAAGAAGTGCTGGGGACTATTTTCCTCTCTGAGGTAGTCGGCACCGCGATGCTGCTCCTCCTCGGTGCTGGCGTCGTGGCCAACACAGCCCTGATCAAGTCGAAGGGCAACGGCACCGGCTTCCTTTTCGTGAACTGGGGCTGGGGTCTCGCCGTCTTCGCCGGCGTCCTCGTGTCCTACAAGTCCGGTGGTCACCTGAACCCTGCCGTCACCCTGGGCGTCGTCGCCTCCGGTGCCAAGGAGTTCGTCGCCGGTGTCCCTGTTGACGCTGCTTCGATCGCGACCTACATCGGCGCGCAGATGGTCGGCGCCTTCCTGGGTGCCTGCCTCGCGTGGCTGGCCTACAAGGAGCACTTCGACGCCGAGCCCGACCCGGCCACCAAGCTGGGTGTGTTCTCGACCGGCCCGGCCATCCGCAACTACGCGTGGAACGTGGTCACTGAGGCCATCGCCACCTTCGTGCTGGTCTTCGTGGTCCTCGCGGCCGGCCACTGGGGCGATTCCGCGACCAAGACCCCGGGCGGCCTCGGCTGGCTCGGCGCCCTGGGCGTGGCCCTGCTGGTCGTCGGCATCGGCGCCAGCCTCGGTGGTCCCACCGGATACGCCATCAACCCTGCTCGTGACCTCGGCCCGCGCATTGCGCACTTCGTGCTCCCGATCAAGGGCAAGGGCGGCTCGGACTGGGCGTACTCCTGGGTTCCGGTCGTCGGCCCCATCATCGGTGGTGTCCTCGCCGGCCTGCTGAGCGGTGTGCTGCTGCCCAAGTGACAAGCTGATCCCGGCTGGACGGGGCCGCGTGCCCCGTCCGGTCGGACCAGACCCGCCCCCTGAATGAAGCGAGCGGGCCGGTGGCCGCCGACCCGCTCAGAAACAAATCATCATCCTCTTCGAACAATGACGTGGAAGGAATTATCCATGGCAGACAAGTACATCCTCGCGATTGACCAGGGAACGACCAGTTCCCGGGCCATCATCTTCAACCACGAGGGGCGGATCGTCTCCGTCGGGCAGAAGGAACACGAGCAGATCTTCCCGCGGGCCGGCTGGGTCGAGCACAACGCGATCGAGGTCTGGGACAACGTGCGCGAGGTCGTTGCCGAGGCCCTGGCGAAGGCCAGCCTCAACAAGGAGAACATCCAGGCCGTCGGCATCACCAACCAGCGCGAGACCACCCTGGTCTGGAACAAGGAGACCGGCCAGCCGGTCTACAACGCGATCGTGTGGCAGGACACGCGCACCAACAAGATCGTCGAGGAACTGGGCGGCGCCGAGGGCCAGGACAAGTACAAGGCCCGCGTCGGCCTGCCGCTGGCCACCTACTTCTCCGGCCCCAAGGTCAAGTGGGTCCTGGACAACGTCGACGGCGCCCGTGCGGACGCCGAGGCCGGCAAGCTCGTCATGGGCAACATGGACACCTGGGTGATCTGGAACATCACCGGTGGCGTCAACGGTGGCGTCCACGTGACCGACCCGACCAACGCCTCCCGCACCATGCTGATGGACCTCAACACCCTCAGCTGGGACGCCGAGATCGCGGCCGACATGGGCATCCCGCTGTCGATGCTGCCCGAGATCAAGTCCTCTGCAGAGGTCTACGGCCTGTGCCGTGAAGAGGGCCTCCTCGGTGGCGTCCCGGTCGCCGGCGACCTGGGCGACCAGCAGGCTGCCACGTTCGGCCAGGCCGCGTTCAACGTGGGCGACGCCAAGAACACCTACGGCACCGGCTGCTTCATGATCATGAACACCGGCGAGGAGATCGTTCCGTCGAAGAACGGCCTGCTGACCACCGTGTGCTACAAGATCGGCGACCAGAAGACGATCTACGCCCTCGAGGGTTCGATCGCGGTCACCGGCTCGCTGGTGCAGTGGCTGCGCGACAACCTGAAGATGTTCTCCTCCGCTCCGGAGATCGAGGAGCTCGCCGCGTCCGTCGAGGACAACGGTGGCGCCTACTTCGTCCCGGCGTTCTCCGGCCTGTTCGCTCCGTACTGGCGTTCCGACGCCCGCGGCGCGATCGTCGGTCTCACCCGGTTCGTCAACCGTGGCCACATCGCCCGCGCCGTCCTGGAGGCCACCGCCTTCCAGACCCGTGAGGTCCTGGACGCCATGGAAGCCGACTCCGGTGTGAAGCTCGCCGAGCTGAAGGTCGACGGCGGCATGACCCAGAACGAGCTGCTGATGCAGTTCCAGGCCGACCAGGTCGGCGTGCCGGTGGTGCGTCCGGTCGTGGCCGAGACCACCGCTCTGGGTGCGGCCTACGCGGCCGGCATCGCCACGGGCTACTGGAACGGCGAGGCCGACGTCATCGCCAACTGGGCCGAGGACAAGCGGTGGGTGCCGCAGGCCGATCCGGCCGAGCGCGACCGCCTGTACCGCAACTGGAAGAAGGCCGTCACCAAGACCTTCGACTGGGTCGACGACGACGTCTCCTGACGCCTCGCTGACGAACCGACGACGCCGTCGGGACCACCTGGTCCCGGCGGCGTCGCCGCGTCCGGGCCCGTCCGTCGCTGTTCCACCGCCCGGCTCTTCCGCCGGCTCTCCCACAAACGCCCCCGAAGTTGACAAACGCCCCCGAAATTTCAGGGGCGTCTGTGAGTTTCGGGGGCGTTTGCGTGGGACGGAGGGGAGGCCGCCGATCGAGGGAGGCGCCGCGGGACGGGGGGCTGCTCAGGTGAAGGTGTAGCGGCTGACCGAGCTCACCGCGGAGACCAGGCTGACGTCGGTGCTGAGCACCACGTCGACCTTGCCGGGGGCGTGCGCGGGGGTGGTGACCTTCAGCTTCGTCGAGGAGACGACGTTGAGTTTGGTGCCGGCCGACCCGCCGAACGTGACCGCCGAGACCGCCCAGAAGTTGGTGCCGGTGATCGTCACCACTGTGCCGCCCTTACGGGTGCCCCTGGACGGGGAGACCTTGGTCACCTTCGGCGCGGGCGTCGCGGTGTACGTGAACACCGTCGCCGTCCCGGTCGTCGAAGTGCCGTACGCGGTGACGACCTTGACGTCCACCGCCCCCACGCTGCGCGCGGGTGCCAGCACGACCAGCTTGGTCGACGAGTTCGAGACCACGGTGGCGGCCGCCTTGCCGAACAGCACCGACTTCACGCCGACGAAGCCGGTGCCGGTGATCGTCACCTTGGTGCCGCCCACCGCGTAGCCGCTGGACGGGGACAGCTTCGTCACCTCGGGCGCGGCGGCCGCGGCGAAGGTGTAGCGGGCGTCCGCCGACGCCGTCGACATGCCGTACCGGTTGATCGCCCGGACGTCGACCGCGCCGACCGCGTGCGCGGGGGTCGTGACCTTCACGGTGGTGCTGGACACGACCTTCACCGAGGTGCCCGGCACCCCGCCGAACAGGACGGCGATGCCGTCCGCGAAGTGCTTGCCGGTCACCGTGACCCGGGTGCCCCCGATGGTCAGGCCGGCGGACGGCGAGACCGCGGTCACCTTCGGCACGTTGCCGTAGGTGAACCGGTCCACCGACACGACGGCGGAGGCGCCGCTCGCATTCGTGACCCGGACGTCGACCGTGCCGCTGGACTGCGCGGGCGACACCGCGCGGATCTGCGTGTCCGAGACGACGGTGAAGCTGGTGGCGGGCCGGGAGCCGAAGGTGACCGCGGTCGTCCCGGTGAACCGGGTGCCGGTGATGGTCACGGTGTCGCCGCCGGCGACCGTGCCGGCCCCCGGCGACACCAGACTGACGACGGGGGAGGGCTGGTAGGTGAACGCCACCGCATTGGACGTCGAGAGCTCGCTGACCACGACGACGTTGACCGCGCCGGGCGCGTGGGCCGGGGCGACGGCGGTGAGCGTCCGGGCGTCCGCGCTGACCGAGACGCCCGTGGCGGGCACGCCGTCGAAGAGCACGTCGGTGACGCCGTAGAAGCGCTTCCCGGTGAGCGTGATCACGTCCCCGCCGCCCTGGCCGCCCTTCGCCGGGGCGGCCGCGGTGAGCGTCGGCGCGATGTTCAGCAGCAGGTTGGGGGTGCCGGGCGCGTTGCCGTCGATCTTGTCGGGCAGCGTCAGCTTGAGGATCTGCGCCGACACCTTCGCCGGCGACCAGGTCGGGTGCGCGTCCAGCAGCATGGCGGCGACGCCGGACACGTGCGGCGTGGCCATCGAGGTGCCCGACATGCGGGTCGCGCCGCTGGCCGACACCGAGACCACGTCCACGCCGGGCGCGTAGAGGTCGACGCACGTGCCGTAGTTCGAGAACGAGGCCCGCTGGTCGCTGGAGTCGGACGCGGCGACCGTCAGCGCCTTCGAGGCCGACCCGGGCGAGGACCCGCAGGCGTCCTCGTTGGTGTTGCCGGCAGCCACGACGACCGTCACGCCCTCGGCCACGAGCGCCTTGACCATCTCGTTCTCGGACCGGCTGTACCCGCCCGTGAGGCTCAGGTTCACGATCGCGGGCACGCCGGAGCGGTGGTCCTTGGCCACCCAGTCCAGGCCGCGGACGGTGTCGGCGGCCGAGCCGGTGCCCGAGCAGTCGAGCACCCGCACCGGCACCAGCGTGACCTGCTTGGCCACGCCGTACACGGTGCCGCCGATCGTGCCGGCCACGTGCGTCCCGTGCCCGTAGCAGTCAGCGGTGCCCATGCCGTCGTTCACGTAGGACTTGCCGGTGGCCAGGCGATCGCCGAAGTCGTTGTTCGAGGTGACGCCGGTGTCGACCACGTACACCTTGATGCCCTTGCCGGACTGGTTCGCGGTGTACCGGCCGTCGAGCGGCAGCGGCTCCTCGTCGATCCGGTCCAGGCCCCAGGGGGGCTGGGTCTGCGTCCCGGCCACCCGAACCGTGGTGTCCTTCTCGACGTAGGCCACGTCCGGGTCGGCGGCGAGGGAGGCGGCTTCCGAGGCGGTGAGCTGCGTGATCACGGTGGGGACGGTGCCCAGGGTGCGGTCGGGACGGTCGGACGCGGCCGTCGTGCGGGATCCGGCGACCTGGAGAGCCCGGGAGCTGCGGTAGCGGACGAGGTAGGTGGATGTGCCGGCGGGGCTCGTCGGCTCGGTGGGGGTGGGGACGTCGGCGCGCGCCACTCCGGCCTGTGCCGAGCCGGCCAGCAGCAGGCCGAGCCCACAGACGAGTACCCCCCGAAGTTTCTGCATGCACCCCCCCGAGCAACAAAGAAACTCAGGGAGAGCCTACGGGACGGGGGAAGCCCTCCACCACTGGTCCCGGATCCGCGCAGTCGAGCGCGGCCCGGGGTGGGTGAACGCTCAGCGCCCGGTGACCACGACCTCGGCGATGCCGCCGCGGAAGTAGCCGCCCCCGATGTCGGGGAGGGTGGTCAGGTAGACCAGCAGGAACCGGGTGGTGACCGGCTGGGCCGGCGTCAGGGTCGCACTGGTCTCCATGTCGGCGGTGCTCAGCAGCTGCTTCCACTGGTCGGCCGACTTCATCGGGGCGCTGTCGTCGGCCTTCACCGGCATCAGCAGCTGCACCGCGTTGGGCTGTCCGGCCAGGGTGAGCTGCACGGAGGTCACCGTCCGCTCGGTCCCCAGGTCGAGCACCAGCCCCACACCCGGCTTCAGCCCGCCGAGCGCGGCCGAGCGGTACTTCTCGGTGCGCCACACCGTGGCCACCTTGCCGTCGATGGCCAGCTTGGCGGAGTTGCCGTTCTCGTCGGCGTCGCCGCCGTCGGCCTTCGGGTCGAAGTCGATCGCCTTGGCCACCTTGAGCGGTCCCACGGTCGCCGGATCGGACGCCCCGCGCTGGCCGAGCGCCCACGATGCGATCAGGCCCACGGTCAGCACCAGCACGAGCGCACCGAACATGATCGACAGGCGCTTGCTCTTCTTCGGCTCCTCCGACGACGCGGACGCGGGGGCGCCGGGCGGCGGCGGCACCGGGGTGTAGGACTCGCTGCGGCTCAGCGCCTCGTCGACGAACGGGGCGGTCGAGTCCTCGGGCTCGTCGTCGTCCCAGTCGTCGTGCGGCGGCACGGCGACGACCGGGCGCAGCGGCTCCTCCTCGACCGGGCTGGACGAGCTGAACCGGCTCGCCACCGGGGTGGGCACGGGCGGCGCCACCGTCGAGACCGGGGAGGGCGGCACGTCGTCCGGCTCCTCGGCCGAGCCCTGCTCGGTCTCGGCGTGCAGCCGGGCGCGCAGGTCGTGCGCCGCCCCCATCGGGCCGAGCACCATCGACAGCTGGGTGGTGACGTCCTGTGCGGTCGTCAGCCGGCTGGCGTGGCCGCGCGGCACCGGCGACAGCAGCCGGTCGACCACCTGGTCGACGGCCGGCGCGACACCGCCGCGCACCTGGCTCGGCAGCGCCCAGTGGCCCTCGACGACCGGGGCGGCCGGCAGCCCGAAGCGGTCGCCGCCCGGCCAGCGCGCCACCAGACAGGCGTACAACACCTGGCCGAGCGCCTGCACGTCGGTGGCCTCGCCACCCAGGTGGCTGGACGCGGTCCCGTCCGCCTCGTTCACGGCGAAGCCGAGGATCTTCACGTTGCCGGACGCGGTGACCAGCAGCGTCGCCGGGCTGAGCCGGCGGTGGTAGTGCTGCTGGGCGTGCAGCGCGATCAGGGCGTCTGCCACCTCGCGGACGATCCAGGCCGACTCCACCCCGGTCAGCGGGCCGCCGCGCAGCACCTTCTCCAGCGTCTGGCCGGCCGCGTACTCGTACACCAGGAAGGTCTCGGCCGCGTCGTCGCCGTCGACCACGTCCAGCACCCGCAGGAACCGGGCGTCGGTGGCCAGCGCGGCCTCCCGCGACAGCCGCAGCACGTCGGCCGTGGACGGGTCGGCCGGGTCCAGCAGGTGCACCAGGACCGCGCGTCCGAGCACCAGGTCGTGGGCGCGCCACGTCTCGGTCCGGTTCCGGACGGCCAGCCGCTCGGCCAGCCGGTAGCGCTCGGCCAGCACCCGTCCGTCCGCCGCCGCGGCCGCTTCGGGCGTCCCGGCGATCGGCGGTTCGGGGAAGTCGAGCACCTCCGACACCGGCACGGCAGCGGCGTTCACCGGGACGAAGACACCGACCCCGTCCGGGTCGGGTACCGGGACGGACGCGCGCGGCGCGCCCGCCGCGACGTCGTCGGCCACCAGTTCGGCGGCCTGCACGTCCGGGTCGATCGTGGCCGTGCGGGGCTTGCGCAGCAGCTCCAGCAGGGTGGTCGCCTCGGGGATGCGCAGTCGCTTGGCGGCGAAGAAGAACGCCAGCACCGCGACCACACCGGCGAGCGCCAGCCCCACCACCCGCAGCAGCAGGCCCGGGTACCGCTCGAACCACCAGGAGATCCCCCAGGCGAGGGCCGCCGCCGGGACCGTGGCGACCAGCAGCCGGCCGAGGTGCTGCAGGGTCGCCCTGCCGGGCAGCTCGGGCAGCCGGCGGCGCAGGACGCGGTGGGTGATCGCCACGCCGACGAAGTAGGACAGGCTGTAGGCCAGCGCCAGCCGGGCCGCGACGGTGCTGGGGTCGTCCCACGGCAGGGCGAGCGCGAGCGCCGCGGCGGCGTTCACCCCGCTGATCCACAGCTGCAGCAGGAACGGGGTGCGGGTGTTGTCCATGGCGAAGAACGCCCGCAGGTAGAGGTACTGGATGGTGAACGGCACCAGGCCGATCGCGAACGCGACCAGCGCCCAGGCGATGTAGATGTAGTCGTGCGCGCCGGTGCCGTTGCCGAAGGCGAGCCGCGTGATCGGGTCGGCGAGCACCATCAGGCCCACGCTGGCCGGCACCAGGAAGGTGGTGGCCAGCCGCATCGCCCGGTCGGTCTCGGCCGCGACGCCCGCCCGGTCGCCGGCCACCGCGTACCGGGACGCGCTCGGCAGCATCGCGGTCGCGAGCGAGACGGTCAGCAGGGAGTGCGGCAGGATCCAGATCAGGTAGGCGTTCTGGTAGACCGTCCAGCCGGCGCCGCTGCTCGCGGTCGCCTCGGTCGTGGTCGCACCGGACGCGAGGTTCGCCACCAGCATCTGCACCAGCGTGGTCAGCGCGACGTAGCCGACCATCCACTTGGCGACGTGGAAGGTGCGACCGAGCCCCGTCCCCTTCAGGTCGAAGCGGGGACGGTAGGCGAAGCCGGCCTTCTTCAGGTACGGCAGCATGATCACGGTCTGGACGACGATGCCCAGCGTCGAACCCGCCGCCAGCAGCCACGCCTGCTGCTCGGTGAACGGCTGGCCGCTGAGCGCGGTCTGGTTGCCCCAGATGGACAGGTACAGCGCGAAGACGCCGATCGAGACCACGTTGTTGGCGATCGGGGCCCACATCATCGGGCCGAACCGGTCGCGGGCGTTCAGCACCTGCCCGATCAGGAAGAACACCCCGTAGAAGAACAGCTGCGGCATGCAGATGTAGCTCATCAGCAGCAGCGAGCGCCAGTGGTCGGCCATGTCCGGCGACGTCCAGGCCCGCGCGAACAGGCTCATCACCAGCGGCGTCGCCAACGTCACCACGAGGGTGAGGACGCCCAGGATCATCACGAAACCGGTGATGATCCGGTCGACGAAGGCCTTGCCGCCGTCCTCGTCGTGGGTCACGGCCCGCACGATCTGGGGGACGAGGACGTTGTTCAACGTCCCTCCGGCCAGCAGCAGGTAGAGCGTCGTCGGCACGGTGTTGGCGAAGTTGAAAGCCTCCACCTGCCGGGTGCCGTTGCCGAGGACGAAGGCGATCAGCATCGCGCGGACCAGCCCGAGGATCCGGGAGATCATCGTGCCCGAGGCCATCACGGCGGTGGCGTTGATCAGGCGACGCCCTCCCGCGGCGTGGCTGTCACTCATGCGTCCGCTCCCGAGCTCTCGGCGGACGCCTGGCGACGCCGCACCTGCCGGATCCGCCAGGCCGTCGCGCCCACCAGCACCAGGCCGGAGGCGATGACGATGATCCAGGCGACGACGCCGAGGTCGGTCACCTCGACGGTGATGCTGGTGTCGGGCGTCACGCGGTGCCCGCTGGAGGTGGCCAGGTGGGCGCGCGCGGTGACCAGGCCGTTCGCGGTCGCCTCCGGACGGATGTTCACCGTGACGCTCTGGCCGGGCGGCACCGTGACCACCTCGGAGTCGGGGATCTTCAGCCGGAAGTTGTCGGTGTCGACCACGACCTTGACCCGGATCTCCTCGGCCAGGTCGTTGGTGACCGTCACCGGGAACTGGTTGGTGCGCGACGACATCAGGAACCGCGGGCTGGCGGTGAGCGTGACCGAGCGTCCGAGTTCGGGCAGGCCGACGAGCTTGGCGAGCCCGTCGAGTTGGGCGTCGAACCCGTTGGCGTCGGTGACCCACGCGGACGCGGCGCCACGCGTGATGGCGGCGTCCGACTGGCTGGTGAGCGTCGAGCCCGGCGCCAGCTCGGCGTGCACGGTGAAGTCGCTCTCGAGGTGGTTGAGCGCTTCGAAGCGCTGCTCGCCGAGCACGGCCGGCTTCGTGGCGACGAGGCCGACACGGGCCACGCCCGGTTCGCTCTCGAGCAGCTCGCCGAGGCTGCGGCGTACGAGCCAGCTCGCCGTGGCGGCGGTGTCCTGCTCGATGTCGGACGTGGACGTCAGCAGCCGCACCTCCCCGCGTCCGCCGGCGACGGTCGCGGTCGCGAGGGCGAACTGGCGGCGGAGGTCCTGCGGGGTCTCGGCCGCGCCCGGCACGGCCTCGGAGACGCCGAGCACGGCGGGGCGTCCGGCGGTCGCGGCCTGGAGGGCGCCCGCCGCGACGGTGTTGGACGCGACCACGGCATCGGCGCCGGAGTCGGCCAGGAACGCGTGGTTGGCGGTGGTGAGGACGTCGCCGGAGGGCACCACGACCAGCGGCAGGTCGTCGAGGCCGCTCACGTTGGCGCTCGCCCGCTCCGAGCGGGACACCACCAGCTCGTCGCCGGCCGCTCGGGCGCCGTTGACGTCGGGGTTGGCGAAGAGGGTGCGGCCGCCGGCCTCACGGTCGAGGCGTTCGAAGCGGTCGAGCCAGTCGCGGGCCACGTCCTGGCCGGTGCCGGCCCTGGGTCCGTCCGCGGAACTGATCTGGTAGCCGTCGGCGAGGTCGCGCACCTCGTCCAGCAGGGCGGGGTCGATCAGCCAGCTCATGCCGGGACGGCCGGCGGCCGCGAGCAGGCTGGACAGGCGTCCGGTGAGCTCGGAGACCAGGGAGTCGTTGCGGAAGAGGTTGTCGACGAGCTTCGTGGGCGGGTTGCTGAGCAGCACGATCGAGGTGACCGGCACCTTGGTCTTGCCGGGCACGGTGACGAAGGTGCGCAGCTGGCCGACGCTGGGGTAGTAGGCGGCACCGGACTCGGCGCTGGCGATCACGTCCGCGCCGAAGGCGAACACCGCGCCGCGGGTGTCGAAGCCGAGCTCGCCCATGGTGGCGCGCAGCGTCACCTGCTGGCTCTGCCCCGGGGCGAACGCCTCGGCGGACGTGGTGATCGCCACGTAGTGGTCGGCGTCGATGGAGAGCCGGGAGCCCAGGACGGCGGTGGTCGCGGCGCGGCGCAGGGTGTTCAGGTCGCGGATCTCGTCCCGGGAGCGCCACAGGATGACCTGCACCCCGTAGGCCGGCAGGGTGCTGGTGTTGGTGACGGTGCCTTCGAGGGTGACGATGTCGTCCGGCTGGTAGCCCGACACCTTCAGCGACGTCATCGTGAAGCTCATCTGGAGGTCGGCGGCGTGCGCGGACGAGGGCGCCACCACGAGCAGCCCGACGACGCTCGCCGCCCAGGCCAGCAGGAACGCCAGGGCACGACGCCTGCCCCAGGTGCTGCCGATCACCGTCCCATCGTACGGGGGTCGGCGCCCGGCGCCGTCCGCCCCGCGCGGCCGGACCAAAAGGGGACAGTCCCCTTTTGGTCCGCTCGACCGGGGTGCCCGAGGTCGGGGAGGGAGGAGCGGAGCCGGTAAAGTACACGGTCGTGCCCAGCGTGACCGAAGAGCAGCGCGCCGCCCTGGCGGACGTGCTGGCCGCCGGACCCCGGGTGCGCAGGCTCGCCCACCACTTCGAGCGGGCCGGGCACGAGCTCTACCTCGTCGGCGGCTCGGTGCGCGATGCGTTGATGGGACGCCTGGGGCACGACCTCGACTACACCACCTCCGCCCGTCCGGACGAGATCGAGGCCCTGGTGCGTAAGGTGACCAAGGTCGTCTGGGACGTCGGACGCGCCTTCGGCACGATCGCGTGCCGCATCACCGAGGACGACGGCACCGCCTGGCAGGTGGAGATCACCACGTTCCGCGCCGACAGCTACGTCGACCACAGCCGCAAGCCCGAGGTCGTGTTCGGCGACCACCTCGGCGGCGATCTCGTCCGCCGCGACTTCACCGTGAACGCGATGGCGCTGCGCACCGTGGACGGGGAGCTGCTCGACCCGTTCGGCGGGCTGGTCGACCTGCACGCCGGCGTGATCAGCACGCCGGCCGCCGCCGAGCTCTCGTTCTCCGACGACCCGCTGCGCATGATGCGCGCGGCCCGGTTCACCTCCCAGCTCGGCTTCCGTCCGGACGCCGACGTCGTGGCGGCGATGACCGCGATGGCGTCCCGGATCACGATCGTCTCGGCCGAGCGGATCCGCGACGAGCTGGTGAAGCTGCTGCTCACCGACAACCCCCGTCCGGGCCTGAACCTGCTGGTGGAGACCGGCCTGGCCGAGATCGTGCTGCCCGAATTGCCCGCGCTGCGGATGGAACGCGACGAGCACAACCGGCACAAGGACGTCTACGAGCACACCCTGACCGTGCTGGAGCAGGCGATCGCGCTGGAGGCCGAGCGCGGCCACGCCCCCGACCTGGTCAACCGGCTGGCGGCCCTGTTCCACGACATCGGCAAACCCCGGACGCGGCGCTTCGAGCCCGGCGGCAAGGTCTCCTTCCACCACCACGACGTGGTCGGCGCGAAGATGGCCGCCAAGCGCATGCAGGAACTGCACTTCTCCAACGACGAGATCAAGGCGGTCGCGAAGCTGATCGAACTGCACCTGCGGTTCCACGGCTACGGCGACGGCCAGTGGACCGACTCCGCCGTCCGACGTTACGTCCGCGACGCCGGCGACCAGCTGGAGCGGCTGCACATCCTGACCCGCTCGGACTGCACCACCCGCAACCAGCGCAAGGCGCAGTCGCTGCGGCGCGCCTACGAGGAGCTGGAGTGGCGGATCGACGAGCTCGCCGCGCAGGAGGAGCTGGACGCGATCCGTCCCGACCTCGACGGCAGCCGGATCATGGAGCTGCTCGGGATCGGCCCCGGCCCGGTGGTCGGCGAGGCGTACCGGTTCCTGATGGAGCGACGGATGGACGACGGCCCTCTCGGCGAGGAGCGCGCGACGAAGGAACTGCTGGCGTGGTGGGCGGCGCGGGACGCCGATGCCTGACCTGTTGCCGCGTCCGGCCGGGGTGGTGTTCGACTGCGACGGACTGCTGGTGGACACCGAGCCGTGCTGGACGGTGGCCGAGACCGCCGTGTTCGCGGTGCGCGGGCTGCCGTACGGGCCGGCGGAGAAGGCGGACTTCATCGGCAAGAGCGTGGCCGCGACCGTGGCGCTGATGGCCGAACGGTTCGCCGAGCCCGGCAACGAGGACGGGATCCGGGTCGAGCTGCTGGGCTCGATCGCGGACGCCATCTCGGCGCAGGCCGAGCCGATGCCCGGCGCGATCGAGCTGGTCGGGGTCCTGGCAGAGCGGATCCCCGTGGCGGTGGCGAGCAACTCCCCGCGCGTGGTGCTCGACCTGGCCCTGGCGCGGGCGGGGCTGACCGGCGCGTTCGGCGTCGTCGTCGCCGCCGACGAGGTCACCCACCCCAAGCCGGCGCCCGACCTGTACCTGCGGGCCTGCGAGCTGCTGGGTGTGGACGCGTCCACGAGCCTCGCGTTCGAGGACACCGGTACCGGCGCGGCCGCCGCGGCCGCCGCCGGACTGCACGTGGTCGGCGTCCCCTCGCCCGAGGCCCACCCGTTCCCCGCGGACGGGGTGTTCGCCTCGCTCGCCGACCCGGCGCTGCTGGCCTGGGCTTCCTCGCTCTGACCTCGCGCTGCCCCCTGCATCATCCCGGCGAATGCCGTGATCCCAACCGGCGACGCCACGTCGGAATACTTAGCCAAGCTAATGAGTTAAGCTAACTATCATGAACTCAGCAGCGCTCCCCGGGTTGGCGAACGACCTGCGCATCGCCTGCCAGCGGGTGAGCCGCCGCGTCCGGTTCGAGTCGACCGACGAACTCACCCCACACCTGGTCAGCGCCATGTCGCAGCTGAAGAAGGGGCCGAAGACCCCCGGCGAGCTCGCCGAGGTCGAGCGGGTCTCCCCGCCGAGCATGACCCGCACCGTGAACTTCCTGGTCGAGAAGGGCCTGGTGCGCCGCGACGACCACCCGAGCGACGGACGCTCGAAGCTGCTCGAGCTCACCGACGAGGGGCGCGCCACGCTCAGCCGTGTCGCCCGCGCCCGCGACGACTGGATGCTCCACCAACTGGAGACCCTGACGAAGGACGAACAGAAGCTGTTGAAAGAGGCGACGGAGTTGTTGAACAGGCTGGCGCAATGAGCACGGTGGCCGCCGAACGGGTGCCGATGTTCTCGTCCATGGCCATCCGCAACTACCGGCTGTTCTGGACCGGCGGGCTGATCTCCAACGTCGGCACCTGGATGGCGCGCGTCGCCCAGGACTGGCTGGTCCTGACGATCCTCACCCAGAACTCCTCGATGGCCCTGGGCATCGTGACCGGCCTCCAGTTCCTGCCGGTGGCCCTGCTCGCGCCGTACGCCGGCGCGCTCGCCGACCGCGTCCCCAAGCGCAAGCTGCTGATGCTGACGCAGGCGGCGATGGCGATCACCGGCCTGCTGCTGGCCGGGCTGGTGTTCGGCGGGGTGATCCAGCTGTGGCACGTCTACCTGCTGGCCACCGTCCAGGGCATCGCGGCCGCGTTCGACGGCCCGGCGCGGCAGGCGTTCGCCCCCGAGATGGTGCCGGAGAAGCTGATCCCCAACGCGGTCGGGCTGAACACCACGTCCTTCCACGCCGCCCGGCTGGTGGGTCCGGCGGTGGCGGGTCTGACCATCGCGTGGTGGGGCGTGTTCCCCGCGCTGCTGCTCAACGGGCTGAGCTTCGTCGCGGTGCTGGTCGCCCTGGCGATGATGGACGAGACGAACCTCACCCCCGCGCCGCGGGTACGGGCCAAGGGTTCGGTGATGGCCGGCCTGAACTACGTCCGCGCCCGGCCCGACATCATGCTGCTGATGTTCATCGTGTTCATGCTGGGGACGTTCGGGCTGAACTTCCAGCTCACGAACGCCCTGATGGCGACGGCGGTCTTCCACGTCGGGGCCGAGCAGTACGGCGTCCTCGGCTCGATCATGGCCGTCGGCTCGCTGTCGGCCGGCCTGCTGGCCGCGCGCCGCACGCAGCTGCGGTTGCGGCTGATCATCGGCGCGATGGCCGGGTTCGCGCTCTCGGTCACGGTGCTCGCCGTCGCGCCCAACTACTGGTGGTACGCGGCCTTCCTGATCCCGGCCGGGATGACGTCGTTGACGGTGATGACGGCCGCGAATGCGTCCGTCCAGCTGTCGACCGAGCCGGCCATGCGGGGACGCGTGATGGCGCTCTACCAGGCCATCTTCCTCGGCGGGACGCCGCTCGGCGCACCGCTGCTGGGCTGGGTCGGCGACGCGTGGGGACCGCGCTGGACGCTGGCCATCGGTGCGATCGCGTGTGCGTTGGCCGTGGTGATCGCGGTCGGCTACCTCGTCCGGCAGTCGGGCTGGGGCATCATGCCCTGGCGCCACCCCGAGGAGGAGGTCGTCGTCGACGACCTCGAAGAGGCCCGCTGACCCGGGACGGCTCCTCCGATCCCGAGTTGTCAGAACGTGGGTGCGCTATAGCGCGTCCACGTTCTGACAACTCGGAGTTGGAGAAGCGTCCCCGGGGGTCAGGCGGACGGGAACCGCTCGCGGACCTGCTTGCGGAGCACCTTGCCCAGCATCGAGCGCGGCAGGTCGTCCATCACCACGATCTGGCGGGGCACCTTGTAGCCGGCGAGGCGTTCGCGGCAGTAGTCGCGCAGCGCGTCCTCGTCCAGGGCCACCCCCGGACGCAGCGTCACCGCGGCCGCCACCCGCTCGCCACCTCCCGGGGACGGGACGCCGATCACCGCCACGTCCGTGACGTCGGGGTGGCCGCTCAGCACCCCCTCCACCTCGGACGGGGCCACGTTGAAGCCGCCGGTGATGATCAACTCCTTCACCCGGTCGACGATCGTGGTGAACCCGTCCGCGTCCACGGTGACGATGTCGCCGGTGCGCAGCCAGCCGTCCGGCAGCAACGTCCGCGCGGTCTCCTCGGCGTTGTTCCAGTAGCCGCCGAACACCTGCGGGCCCTTGATCAGCAGCTCGCCGCGCTCGCCCTGCGCCACCACCACCGACGGGTCGTCGGGGTCCACCACCAACATCTGCGTCGACGGGAACGGGACGCCGATCGTCCCCGTCCGCCGCGACGGCGCGAACGGGTTGCCCAGCGCCACCGGTGAGGACTCCGTCATGCCGTAGCCCTCGACGAGCAGCCCGCCGGAGACGCTCTCCCACAGCTCGACCACCGCGTCCGGCAGGTTCATCGCCCCCGAGATGCAGTACTTCGCGGACCGCAGGCTGATCCCGCGCTCCCGGGCCCGGGCGGCGGTCTTCTCATAGATCGGCGGCACCGCGCAGTAGACGGTCGGCGGCGACTTCTTCGCCGCGTCCAGCACCAGGTCGACGTCGAACGCCGGGAACAGCACGATCCGTCCCTGCTTGAGGACGCCGTAGGTGAGGAACAGCGTCATGCCGAACGCGTGGAACATCGGCAGGATCGCGTAGAAGACCTCCCGGCGGTACTGCGCGCCGTGCATCCACGCCTCGCCCTGCCGCGCGTTCGCGAACAGGTTGTAGTGGCTGAGCATCGCGCCTTTCGGCACCCCGGTGGTGCCGGACGTGTACTGGATCACCGCGAGGTCCCGCACGCCCGGCTTCGGGTGGGACGCGGCGAGCCGCGGCGCGTCCAGCAGCTTCTCCCACGCCATCGTGCCGGGCGCCGGACGGGTGAGTCGGTCGCGGGTCTCGCGGAGCTTCTTCACCGGCAGCCCCAGCGCCAGCCGCTTCAGCGTCGGGAACGCCTTCAGCAGGTTCACCGACACGATGTGCTGCGGACGGGCGTCCCCGGGCATCGACTGGAGGCGGGACGCGGCCGCGTCCCAGCAGATCGCCACCCGCGCGGCGTGGTCCTCGAACAGGTGGCGCAGTTCGCGCTCGGTGTAGAGCGGGTTGTGCTCGACCACGACCGCGCCCAGCCGCAGCACCGCGTAGAACGCCACGATGTGCTGCGGGCAGTTCGGCAGCACGATCGCCACCCGGTCACCGGCCTGCACCCCGAGCCGGCGCATCCCCTCGGCGGCGCGCTCGATCTGCTCACCGAGTTCGGCGTAGGTGGTGGTGCGTCCGAAGAACTCGGTGGCGACCGCGTCCGGCGCTTCGGCGACCGAGCGCTCGTACAGCGCGACCAGCGACTCGGTGGGGAGTTCGATCTCGGCCGGGACCCCCGGCTGGTAGTGCCTGACCCAGGGTGCGTCCACGGATCCGACCCTAGCGCCGGCCCGCCCCGGCCACTGCCGCCGTGGCAAACCGGCCGGGCCCGCAACGCCGGGCCGCCCTCGTGCGTGGGAAAGGGCATGGAAACCAGACATTTCAGGCTGCCCCGCTGGGCGGTCGCGGTGGCCGCCGTCGGCCTCGTCGCCGTGATCAGCGCGGTCGGGTGGTCGATGCGCGCGTACGGGACGGTGCCCGCGGAGCCGGCGGGCGGGTCGGCCGCGCTGGCGGGGACGCGGTGGACGCTCACCTCGATCGGTGGCGGACCCGTCTTCGCGACCGCCGACGGCGACGTCCCGTTCGTCCAGTTCGACTCGGCCACGTCGGCCAGCGGCGGCGACCCCTGCAACCTGATGCAGAGCGGCTACGCGATCGCCGGCGACCGGATCGGTTTCACCGGCTGGCGGTCCACCGAGATGGCCTGCGGTTCGCGGGACGTGGTCGTCCAGCAGGGCCGCTACGGACTGGCGCTCGGCGCGGCGGCGTCCTTCCGCGTGACCGGGAACACCCTCGACCTGCTCGACGCGTCCGGGACGGTGGTGCTCAGCTTCACCAGGGCCGCGTTCGTCGAGCCGGTCGAGGACGTCCCGCCGACCGGCGACCCGGACGAGCCGGTGAGCAACCCCGGCCGGTAGCCGCCGGCTCTGAACCGTCCCGAGCCTGTCCGTGCCCGGCGTTAGCATGAGCCGGCGGACGGAAGGGGACGAATGGGCGAGCGCTGCGGCTGGTGCGGCACCGATCCGCTGTACGTCGCCTACCACGACCAGGAGTGGGGCGTCCCCGAGCGCGACCCCCGCGCCCTGTACGAGAAACTCGTCCTCGACGGGTTCCAGGCCGGCCTGGCCTGGATCACGATCCTCCGCAAGCGCGCGAACTTCCGGGCGGCGTTCGACGGCTTCGACCCCGACGTGATCGCCGGCTGGGGCGAGCCGGACGTGGTCCGCCTGCTCGGCGACGCGGGCATCGTCCGGCACCGCGGCAAGATCGAGGCCGCCATCACCAACGCCCGCGCGTGGCAGCGCATCGAGGCCGACGAAGGGTTCAGCGCCTTCATCTGGAGCGCCGTGGACGGCGTCCCGGTGCAGGCCCGGCCGGCCACCCTCGCGGACGTACCGGCGACCAGCCCCCAGGGGGACGAGCTGTCGAAGCGGCTGAAGAAGGCCGGCTTCCGGTTCTGCGGGCCCACCATCGTCTACGCGTTCGCCCAGGCGGTCGGCCTGGTCAACGACCACGTCGTCGGCTGCCCCGCCCGCGAGCGTTGCGCGGCCCTGGCATGAGCGGACGCCCGCAGGGCCCGGGACTGCCGGCCTGGCTGAGCCCGGTCTGGCTGGTGCTCGGCGCGATCGTGTCGGTGCAGGTCGGCGCGGCGTACGCCAAGTCGCTGTTCGCCCTGACCGCGCCGACCGCCGTCGCCTGGCTGCGGATGGCGGTGGCCGCGCTGATCTTCTGGGTGTTCGCCCGTCCCCGGTTGCGCGGACGCACCTGGCCGGAGTGGCGCGTGGTGATCGGCTACGGCATCGCGCTGGCCACGATGAACTGGGCGATCTACCAGTCGTTCGCCCGCATCCCGATCGGGCTGGCGGTCACGATCGAGTTCCTGGGGCCGCTCGGGGTGGCGGTGGTCGGCTCCCGCCGTGCCCGCGACCTGGTCTGGGTGGCGCTGGCCGCGATCGGGGTGGCGCTGCTCGGCGTGTTCCCGGCGAACGCCGACTGGATCGGCATCGGCTTCGCCCTGCTCGCCGGCGCGGCCTGGGCCGCCTACATCGTGCTGTCCGGCCCGACCGGTGCGGTCTGGGAGGGTGTCACCGGGGTGAGTGTCGGCAGCGTCGTCGGGGCGGTGGTGTTCCTCGTCCCCGGCCTGGTCGCCGGCGGGTCGTCGCTGTGGCAGCCGCAGGTGGTGGGGCTGGCGATCGCGGTCGGCGTCCTCAGCTCGGTCATCCCCTACGGACTGGAGATGGTGGCCCGGCGCAGCATTCCGGCGGGGGTGTTCGGCATCCTGATGAGCGTCGAACCGGCCGCCGCGGCGCTGGCCGCCCTCGTCGTCCTGGGCGAGCAGCTGAGCTGGGTGGAGCTGGTGGCGATGGCGTGCGTGACGGTCGCCAGCGTCGGCTCGACCCGGGCGCTGTCGAAGGCGCCCGCGCCGAACTGACGTTTGCCCGTCCCTCAGATCACCAGCGGCAGGACGTTGGCGACGAACCGGCTGATCTCGTCGGCCACCCGGTCGGGCGCGACGTCGTTGGCGCCGTGCGCCTGGCCGGTCAGCGTCGCCACCTTGGCCTTCGGCAGCACCTCGGCGAGCCGGTGCACCCGCTGGGTGAGGTGGCGCGGGCTGCGGTCGCCGGTGAGGAACAGCACCGGCCGGGTGATGGTCGCGTAGGCGTCCAGTCGTGGGCCGAGCGCGTTCAGGGCCACGGCGTCGCCGACCTGGCCCTTGACCAGCTCGCGCACGCCCGGCAGCGACGGCAGCGCGCGTCCAGAAAGCCAGCTGGCCGCGGCCGGGAGCTGGACGAAGTCGCGCAGGTAGCCGCTCAGAGCGTGACGGACGCGGCCCGCGTCGTAGTCGGCGCGGATCCGGACGGCGGCCTCGCCGAACTCGTCCGGACGCAGCAGCGCGGGCGGCTCGTACAGCACGGCCCCGACCGCGCCGGGCAGGCCGGCGGCCATCGCCTCGAGCGCCACCACGGCGCCGGAGGAGTGCCCGACCAGCACGAACTGCCGGTCGAGCGCCTCGGCGACCGCGCGCAGGTCGAGCGCCTCGTCGGCGATCGAGCAGGCGTCGTGGGCGAGGTCGAGCCGGTAGCGGCGGCGGTGCAGCCGCACGACCCGGAACCGTGGCGCCAGCAGGCCGGCCACCTTCGCCCACGCCGACGGGTCGGCCAGCCCGCCGTGCACGATCACGATGCAGGGCCCGGCCCCCTCATCGATGGCCCGGACGTCCACCCCGTCCGCTGCAACAGTCTTCATCGCCCCCCATTGTTCGAACTCCGCCGGGACCCCTCAGTCCGGCGGTACACCCTTGCGTCCGCTACCCCTCAGTCCGGTAGCACTCCCCTGTTCACCGCCGGGCTGCGCACCCCGGCCTTCCCCAGTGCGCTGAGCGCTCGTTCCAGCAGCGCGCGCTGCACCCCCCACTGCTGGTTGGGCGCGGTCTTGGCCGTGATCCGGATGGTCATTGCCGTGGCGGTCACCGAGTTCACCCCGGCCACGGTCGGGGTGTCGAGCAGCACGTCGGCGTAGGCCGGGTCGGCGTCCATGGCCTTCGCCACGCCCTCCAGCAGGCCGATCACGCGGGCCGGGTCCTCGTCGTAGGCGACCGGCACGTCCACGATCGCGGTCGACCAGCCCTGGCTCAGGTTCCCGACCCGCAGGATCTCGCCGTTGCGCACGTACCAGACCGTGCCGGTGGCGTCGCGGAGCCGGGTCAGGCGCAGCCCGACCTCCTCGACGGTGCCCTTCACGTCGCCGGTGTCGATCAGGTCGCCGACGCCGTACTGGTCCTCCATGAGCATGAACATCCCGGACAGGAAGTCCTTCACCAGGCTCTGCGCGCCGAAGGCCAGCGCGATGCCGCCGACGCCGGCGGACGTCAACAGCGGCGTCAACGGGACGCCCAGGACGGCCAGCACGGTCAGGACCGCCACGACCCAGATCACCACGCTGATCAGGCTGGTGATCACCGAGCCCATCGTGGCCGTGCGCTGCTGGTAGCGCGCGTCATTGGCGAGGGTGACCGTGGCCAGGATCCGCTCGGCGCGGCTCTCGGGGTGGTCGCGGCGTGCCTTCGCCTTCGCGATCGCGCGCTTGGTGACCCCCCGCACGAGCCGGACGAGCAGGAACCGGGCCACGATCGCGGACGCGATGACGACCAGGATCTTGATCAGGTCGGCCGTGCTCACCCATGCCTCCAGGGAACCCATGGGCCCATTGTGGCCGAACGCCCGGTGCAGACGTCAGGAATAGGGCGTGGGCACGGCGGGTTGTCGCGGACAGTTGAGCCTTCATCCAGCGGGGAGCAGACCATGCAGCTCGGCACCTCTCGCGCCGTCGACCGTGCGCCCGGCACCGGGGCGTCCCGATGACCGGCATCGTAGTGCTCACCGCCGGCATCGGCGTCCCCTCGTCCAGCCGGCTGCTCGGCGAGCGCCTGGCCGACGCGACCGCGTCCGCGTTGTCGGGGTTGGGCGCCTCGACCGAGGTGACCCACATCGAGCTTCGGACGATCGCGGTGGAGCTGGCCGAGCACCTCACCACCCGCGTCCCCGGGGCAGGGCTCCAGGCGGCGTTCGATGCGGTCTGCGCCGCCGACGGCGTGATCGCGGTGACCCCGGTGTTCAACGGCTCCTACTCGGGGTTGTTCAAGCTGTTCTTCGACGCGCTGGACGAGAAGGCGATGAAGGGACGCCCGGTGCTGCTCGGCGCGACCGGGGGGAGCGCACGGCACTCGCTGGTGATCGAGCACGCGATGCTGCCGCTGTTCTTCTACCTGAAGGCCATGGTCGCGGCGAACCCGGTGTTCGCAGCCCCCAAGGACTGGGACGCCGACGGCGGACGGCTCGAGCGCCGCATCACCCGCGCCGCCGAGGGTTTCGCGACCCTGGTGCTCGCCACCCACGCTCCCCGCCGGGGCGACGACCCCGACGACTGACATCGATCCGGACCAAAAGGGGACTGTCCCCTTTTGGTCCACCTTTCCGTCGACCCGGACCAAAAGGGGACTGTCCCCTTTTGGTCCACCTTCCTAAATCAGATGGTTGACGAACCGGTGAAGGGCGCCTAGGCTCGAACTCAACCAATCGGTTGAGAAAGAAGCACCATGGACCAGCTCTCCCGCACCTTCGCGGCACTCGCGGACCCGACCCGGCGCGACCTGGTGGCCCGCCTGACCGCCGGGGACGCGAGCGTCGCCGAGCTGGCTGCGCCCTACGCGATGAGCCTCCAGGCCGTCTCCAAGCACCTCTCGGTGCTCGAGCGGGCGGGCCTGGTCACCAAACGCCGGGACGCGCAGCGCCGTCCGGTGCATCTCGAGGCCGAGGTCCTGGCGCCGATGACCGATTGGCTGGAAGTGCACCGTCGCCGGGCGGAGGAGCGTTACCAGCGCCTCGACGCGGTGCTCAACGAGCTGGCGGCCGACGAGGCCTATCCCGCGACCGCCGCGTCCCGTCCCTCACCCGACAACCAGACCCTGGGGAGCAGAGAATGACCGTCCGCTACGACGAGGCCGCGATCGAGGCCGACCCGACCGTGCCTGTGATCCGCATCACCCGCGATTTCGCCGCCACGCCCGCACAGCTGCTGCGCGCGCACACCGACCCCGACCTGTATGCGCGCTGGTGCGGACCGAACGACCTCACCACCCGCATCGACCACTGGGACGCCCGGTCGGGCGGCAGCTGGGCGTTCTCCAACCTGCGCAACGGCGAGGAGTACTCGTTCCACGGCTGCTTCCACGAGATCTCGCCGAGCCGCATCGTCCAGACCTTCACCTTCGACGGCTGGCCCGACGGCGTCTCGCTGGAGACCATGACCTTCACCGACCTCGGCGACGGCCGGACGCGGCTGAGCGCCCAGTCGCTGGTCGACAGCTTCGAGGGCCGCGACCAGTGGCTCCTCAGCGGCATGGAGGTCGGCATCAACGAGGGCTACGCCAAGCTCGACCGACTACTGGCGGACGGGGCCGTCCCCGACGCCGTCCCCGGAACGGAGGAGTGACTCGCATGAGCATCGTTCCCTGCCTGTGGTTCCAGAGCGACCTCAAGGGCGCCCTCGACCGCTACACCACGCTGTTCCCCGACTCCCACGTGCACTCGCTGGAGCGCATGGGCGCGATGGAGGACGAGGTGTGGCTGGCCGAGTGGCGCATGAACGGGACGGAGTTCCGCGCGATCAGCCAGCGCTCGGGCTTCGTCTTCAACGAGTCGATGTCGCTCAGCGTCACCTGCGCCGACCAGGCCGAGGTCGACCGCTACTGGGACGGCCTGATCGCCGGCGGCGGTGAGGAGTCGAACTGCGGCTGGCTGAAGGACCCGTGGGGCCTGTCGTGGCAGATCGTGCCGCAACGGCTCAACGAGCTGATGGCCGACCCCGACCCGAAGCGCGCCGCCGCGGCCACCCAGTGCATGCTCGGCCAGCACCGGATCGTGATCGCCGACCTCGAGGCCGCCGCGGATGCCGCGTCCTGAAACGAAAGGGGACAGTCCCCTTTCATTTCGCCCGGCCGCAGAGAACGGGCCCGTCCCCTCGACTGCGGGGGACGGCTACTTCTTGACGCCCTTCAGGGAGCCGGTGATGCCGCCCTTCGGCGAGCCGGCGCTGCACACGATGCGGTGGTCGGCGACCTTGCTCCAGACGTCGGCGGCGGCCAGGAAGTACGTCACCTCGTACTTCGACTTGCCGACGTCGATGCCCACGAACGCCTTGAACCCGTCCTGGCAGGTGGCCGTGAACAGCTTCTGCCGCTCAGACTCCGTGGGGGCCTTCTTTCCGGCCACCTCCTTGGTGGCGAACACCTCGTAGTAGTGCTTGGACGCGCAGTCGATGACCTTCACCGCCTGCGCGGCCACGTCCTGCGGCCCGGTGCACTGCCCCTTGGACGGGAAGATCAGCGTGTCGCCCTTCGCCGAGCCGACCAGGCCCCCGTCCGCGGACCCGAGCAGGCAGGTGATCACCCGGTTGGCCGGCGCGGCCCAGGACGCCTCGTCCGGCGCGAGGTAGGCCGAGGAGAACCGGCTGTACGCCGCCTCGACGCCCACGAACGCGGTGAAGCTGGCCGAGCACACCGTCTTGGCCTGCGTCGCCAGGGCGTCCAGGCCGGGGTAGAGCTCGCCGGTCACCGGCACCGAGGCGTGCACCTCGTAGTAGTGCGGCTCCGTGCACGGCACGCTCGGCACGCTGGTCATCGAGGCGCCGGACAGGTCGATGTCGCCGGTGCAGTCGCCGACGTTGAGCACCGCCACCGGACCGGACGGGGTGGGCGTGGGCGTCGGCGTTGCCGACAGGCTCGGCAACGGCGCGGACGCGGTCGGGTCGGTGCTCACCGTGGGGGTCGTGGGCGCGCAGGCAGCCAACAGCACGGCGAGCACGAGCACGAGCCCGGCCAGGCGCGACGACATGGGCACCCCTCCCGACGACTCCTGACATGGTAGTGGCCCGTAGGCTTGTCCCCGATGCACCGAGACCTGCTCTTCCCGCCCGGCGCCCGCCGCCAGGACTGGCTGCTGGACGCCGCCCTGGCCATCGGGCTGGGCCTGCTCACGGTCTCGCCGTACGGCGTCCGCGGTTTCGCACCCAGCCCGAGCGCCGGGCAGTGGATGCCACTGGTCAGCGCGGTGCTGATGATCGGGTCCCTGGTGCTGCGCCGCCACTCCCCGCTGCTGGCCCTGGCCGGCGTCACCCTGGCCGGTCTGCTGCAGCTGATCTTCACCCGCGACCCGATGGCCACCCTGGTCGCGGTGCCGGTCGTCTCCTACTCGGTGGCGCGGTGGGTGCCGGGGCCGACCGCCCGCATCGTGCTGGTGATCGGCTCGATCAGCTCGGTGCTCGGCCCGATCCGCTGGATCCTCGACGACCTGGGCAACCCGAGCCTGCGCCAGCTGATCTGGCTGGCCCTGGCCTGGTTCGTCTGCATGGGCCTGGTGGTCACCCCGTACGCGATCGGACGCCGCGTCCGCGAGTCCGGCGAGGCGCACCTGGACCGGGTCGCCGCCGCCGAGGAGCGCTACCGGACGGTGCTGATGGAGCGCGAGCAGGACACCCGTCTCGCCGAGTCCCGGGCCCGCACCCAGATCGCCCGCGAGCTGCACGACATCGTCGCCCACTCGCTGTCGGTGATGATCGTCCAGGCCGAGGGCGGCAAGGCGGTCGCCGCGAAGAAGCCGGAGGCCGCCACCCAGGCGTTGACCACCATCGCCGAGACCGGACGCGAGGCGCTCAGCGAGGTGCGGCGCATCCTCGGCGTCCTGCGGGACGCCCCCGAGCCCGGCGCGACCGCCGAGTTCGCACCCACCCCGCGGTTCACCGACATCCCCGAGCTGGTGGCGCGCACCAGCGACCGGGTGCAGCTGGCGGTGCACGGGCAGCCGCCCCGGGTGCCGCAGGCACTGGAGCTCACCGTCTACCGCGTGGTGCAGGAGGCGCTGACGAACTTCCTCAAGCACGCCGGCCCGCAGGCGACCGCGATGGTCACGATCACCTACGGCATGCGCGAGATCGCCATCGACGTGCTGGACAATGGCGTGGCGACCCCGTCCGCGGTGTCCCAGAACCCTGGGCACGGACTGCGGGGGATGCACGAGCGCGTCACCGCGATGGGCGGACGGCTGCTCACCCGGGCCCGCCCCAGCGGTGGCTTCCAGGTGACCGCGGTGTTGCCCATCCGGCCGCAGCAGCCGGTGGAGGAGGGACGGTGGGCGTGATCAGGGTGTTCCTGGCCGACGACCAGGAGCTGGTGCGCAGCGGTTTCCGCATGCTCATCGAGGCCGAGGAGGACCTCCAGGTCGTGGGCGAGGCCGCGGACGGCGCCCACACCGTCGCCGGCGTACTCGCCACCGCGTGCGACGTGGTCCTGATGGACATCCGGATGCCGGTGATGGACGGCGTCGAGGCCACCCGCCGCATCGTCGCGTCCGGCGTTCCCACCAAGGTGCTGGTGTTGACCACGTTCGACCTCGACGAGTACGTGTTCAGCGCGCTCAAGGCCGGCGCGAGCGGGTTCATGCTGAAGGACGCGCGTCCCGGCGATCTGCTGAACGCGATCCGGACGGTCGCGGCCGGCGAGGCGGTGATGGCCCCGTCCGCCACCCGGCGCCTGCTCGACCACGTGGTGCCGACGCTCCCGGCCAGCCCCGAGGGCACCGACCAGCGGCTCGAAGTGCTCACCGACCGTGAGCAGGAGGTGCTCGTGGAGATCGCCGCCGGCGCCACCAACGCCGAGATCGCCCAGCGCCTCTACATGGCCGAGGGCACCGTGAAGACCCACATCACCCGGCTGCTGGCCAAGCTCCAGATCCGCGACCGGGTCGGCCTGGTCCTGTTCGCCTACGAGACCGGCCTCGTCCGGAGAGGATGAGATGAGCACGCCGTCCTGGCCACCGGCAGGTCCGCCGGGGCCGACACCCGGCCTGTCACCGTTCGACACCGCGACCAGTAACCTCACGCCACCGCCGCCTGCCCGGGAGGCGCGGACGCTGAGCGGCGGCCGGATCGCCCTCATCCTGATCCTGGTGCTGCTCGTCGCCGGGGCCGGCATGTACTACACGTCCGTCGTCCCCTGGCTGGACGCGATCCCCGGCCAGTGTGTGGCCTGGGAGAAGGACCGGATGCGCGTCGTCGATTGCAGCGCACCCGACAGTTGGCAGGTGGTCGGCGTCGTCGAGGTCGCGCACAAGCCCGCCTCCACGATGAACCCGTGCAACAACCGCGCCCGGGTCTCGCACTGGTTCTGGCAGGGCGAGTCCGACGGCAGCGGCCGGGTCTACTGCCTGCGCCGCCAGTGAACCGCCGCGCACGGACGGAGGCACGCCTCCCGCTGGTGGGGCCCATGCTCTAGGGTGAGCGGGCAGGGAAGGGGAACCATGAGCACGTCCGAGACGCCGGACTCCGGTCCACAGCAGTACCCACCGCAGCAGCCACCCCAGGGAGATCCGTCGCAGCCGCCCGCCGGCCCGCCGCAGGGCTACCCGCCGCAGGGCTACGCGCAGCAGCCCGGGCAACCGCAGCCGGGCTACCCGCAGCAGGCCCCGCAGGCCTACCCGCCGGGCGCCATTCCGCCGCCGGTGAAGAAGAAGAGCCCCGTCCGGGCCATCGTGTTCGGTGTGATCGGGGTGGCGGTCCTGGCCCTGATCGTCTGGACCGCGCTGACGAGCTTCAACGTCCAGGCCGCCAAGGTCGGCGACTGCCTGAGCCAGGTCGCCGAGGACGAGGTGCAGACCGTGAAGTGCGACGACCCGAAGGCGAAGTACCAGGTGGTCTCGGTCTTCGAGGACCAGGTCCAGCCGACGGACATGTCCAACCCGTGCGCGGACGTGGCGGACGCCGACTCCTCCTACTGGGAGGGCAAGGTCGGCAGCACCGGCCGCGTCCTCTGCCTCAAGGAGCTGTAGGACGCGTCGGACGCGGCAACTACCCTTGTCGGGATGAACGAGCCCCACAAGCCGCGACGGCCCAGCTTCCGCGACCCCGCGGCGATGGAGGCCCTCGGTGAGGGCATCGACCCGATCGCGGAGTTGCACGCCGCGCACGAGACGGCGGCCGTCCTGGTGCACACCGGACGGGCCGCGCACGACCCTGCCGTCACGGCGCGGCTGGTCGCGCTCGTCGACGAGGTCGGCCTCGACACGCTGGCCGAGGTCTGGGCGTCCCGTCCCGCCCGGTCGCTGCCGGGGGCACTGTGGCGGCTCTACCTGTTGCGCGAGTGGGTCACCGGTGACCCGGACGGGGCCGCCCGCGAGTACGCGGCCGGCGTCCGCTTCACGGAGCCCAACCATGCGGTGGCCGGAGCGGAGCCGCCCGGTCCGCAGGAGGTGCGTCGGGTGGCCGACGAGATCCTGCGCGGGGTCTTCGACGGCGACGTCGCGGTGGCGCTCGAGCGGGCGTCCGCGTTCTGCCACGTGGTGAGTTCCGGGCGGGCCGACATCACCGAGGGCACCCGGGCGGTGCTGCAGGCCGGACGGCTCCAGACGATGGCGAACGACCTGGCCGCGAGCGCCCGGCTGTGGCGCGCGGGCGAACTGGAGTAGCCGGGCCTGCACCCCTTGGCGGGGACTTGGCTCGCCGGTGCCGTCCGCCTATCCTTTCCACCGACGTCGGGCCGCGGTAGCCCCGGGCTCCAACCTTCGCCGCTTCGAGCGGCCACGCGCCGAGAGGCGCTCCCGGCCCGGCGTCTCTCCCTGCACCCGGACCGAGTTGGGGACGGTTCCTGATTTGGTCCCGGACCGAGTTGGGGACGGTTCCTGATTCGGTCCCGGACCGAGTTGGGGACGGACCCTGACCAGGCTCGCCGGGACTCCGAGGGCGCACTCCTGCCCCAACTCGTGCCCGCCCGCCCCGCGACGCGTCCGGGCGGAGTAGCGTCGTCACTGGGGGCGATGTCGATGACGACCGTTCGGCAGCCTGCAGTGGCGGGGCGTTTCTATCCCGAGCGCGCCGACGCCCTTTCGCGTGACCTCGACCGCCTCCTCGAACAGGCCCGCGAGGCCCGTGCCGCAGCTCCCGACCTACACGCCGTACCGCCCAAGGCGCTGATCGTGCCGCACGCCGGCTACGCGTACTCGGGCCCGACCGCCGCCACCGGCTACGCGCTCATCGAGGCCGCCCGCGACCGCGTCCGCCGGGTCGTGGTGGTCGGGCCCGCGCACTACGTGGGGTTCCGTGGGCTCGCGCTGTCCAGCGCGGACGCCTTCGCCACACCGTTGGGCGAGGTGCCGCTCGCCCCCGGGATCGCCGAGGAGTTGACGGGCTGCCGGCAGGTGCGGGTCCTGGACGGCCCGCACGCCCCCGAGCACTCCCTGGAGGTGCAACTGCCCTTCCTGCAGTGGGTGCTGGAGGACGTCGACCTGGTGCCCGTCCTGGTCGGCGACGCGACGCCCGACGAGGTCGCCGAGGTGATCGCGGCGTGCTGGGGCGGCCCGGAGACCCTGGTGCTGGTCAGTTCCGACCTGTGCCATTACCTGCCCTATGCGCAGGCGAGGGCGGCGGACGCGGACACCCTGCGCCGCATCCTCACCCTGCAGGAACCGCTGCCGCGTCGCAGTGCCTGCGGGGCGCGGGCGATCGACGGGCTCATCCGGGCCGCGCGAACGCACCCGTTGCGGCCGCGCCTGGTCGACCACCGCACGTCCGGCGACACCGCCGGCGACCGGTCCTCGGTCGTCGGCTACGCGACCGTCAGCTTCACCGAGGGGGACGCATGACAAGCACCGGAACGGACGCCCGCTCGCCCAGCTCACCGGCCCGCCCGCTGACCGCGTCGACCGACCCGCGGGCCGGCGGGATCCTGCTCGGGCTGGCGCGCGAGGCGATCAGGACCCGCGGCGCGTCCCGGGCGTCCACCCGCGACGACCCGGCGTGGCTGGACGACCGTGGTGCGGTGTTCGTCACGCTGACCCGGGACGGACGGCTGCGCGGGTGCATCGGGTCGGTCGAGGCCCGCCGGGCGCTGCGCGAGGACGTCCGTCGCAACGCGTGCGCGGCCGCGTTCAGCGACGCGCGGTTCGCGCCGTTGCCGGCCGCCGAGGTGCCGCTGATACGGATCGAGGTGTCGCTGCTCTCGCCGTCGGAGGCGCTGCGGTTCGGGTCGCGGGAGGAACTGCTCGCGCAGCTGCGTCCGGGCGTGGACGGGGTGGTGCTGCGCTGGCACGGGCACCGGGGCACGTTCCTGCCGCAGGTGTGGGAGCAGTTGCCCGAGCCCGCGGAATTCCTGGAGCACCTGCTGCACAAGGCCCGGCTGCCGGTCACGTTCTGGGAGCCTGGGGTGTCGGCGCGCCGGTTCACGGTGACCGCGTGGCAGGAGGGCGAGCCGGGAGCGGCGCCATGACCACGCAGGCTCCGGGCTACCCGGCACGGTGGTGGCACCGGCTCGACGACGGCCGGCTGCAGTGCGACCTGTGCCCGCAGGAGTGCAAGCTGCGGGACGGCCAGCGCGGCGCGTGCTTCGTCCGCCGCCGGGAGGACGCGGGGATGGTGCTCACGACGTACGGGCTGGCGTCCGGTTTCTGCGTCGACCCGATCGAGAAGAAGCCGCTCGCCCACTTCTACCCGGGCACCGGCGCGCTGTCGTTCGGCACGGTCGGCTGCAACCTGGCCTGCCGCTACTGCCAGAACTGGGACATCAGCACCTCCCGCGACCCCGAGCGGTTGCAGGACGCGGCCACGCCGGCGCTGATCGCGCAGGCCGCGCGCGAGCTGGACTGCCGCAGCGTCGCGTTCACGTACAACGACCCGGTCGTGTTCGCCGAGTACGCGATCGACGTGGCGGACGCCTGCCACGAGGCGGGCCTGAAGACGGTGGCGGTGACCGCGGGCTACGTGCACGAGCGGCCCCGGCGCGAACTGTTCGCGCACATCGACGCGGCCAACGTCGACCTCAAGGCTTTCACCGACGAGTTCTACGCGTCCCTGACCCGCTCGCACCTGCAGCCGGTGCTGGACACGATCGCCTACCTGGTGCACGAGACGCAGGTGTGGGTGGAGCTGACCACGCTGCTGATCCCCGGCCACAACGACTCCGAGGCCGAGGTCGCCCGGCTGGCCGGCTGGGTCGCCACCGAGCTCGGGCCGGACGTGCCGCTGCACTTCTCGGCGTTCCACCCCGCCCACCACCTGCAGGACGTGCCGCCGACGCCGCCGGCCACGCTGCGTCGCGCGCGCCGGATCGCCCTGGACGCCGGGCTGAACTTCGTCTACGTCGGCAACGTGCACGACCTGGCCGGCGAGACCACCCACTGCCCCGACTGCGGCCTGGCGGTGATCCGGCGCGACTGGTACCGGATCCTGGACTACCGGCTCACCGCGGACGGGCGCTGCCCCGCGTGTGGGACGGTGCTCCCCGGGGTGTTCGACGAGGCCGCCGGCGACTTCGGTGGCCGACGCATCCCCGTCCGCCTCGCCCGGTGAAACGAAAGGGGACTGTCCCCTTTCATTTCAGTCGAGGTCGAACGCCACGTCGATCGGGTACTGCTCGCCGTGCTGCGCCATCCAGGCCAGCGTGTCGGGGGTGAGGAACGGGATGATCCGGGCCGGCACCGCGCCCGCGGCCCGGAGTTCCTCGGCGATGATGCGCAGGAACGTCCGGAACATCCACGGGTAGCGCTCGCCCCTGGTGTCGATCGTGTCGATGCCCACGATGTCGTTCCAGATGCGCGGCTCGGAGATGTAGTTCGGCGCGTCGTCGTCCTCGTCCTCCCCGCCGCGCTCCTCCCACTCCTCGTACTCGTCGTCGGTCATCTCGTGGCCGCGCGCAGTCACGTTGAGCATGCGGACGGCCGCCTCGGACAGGACGCCCTGCACCAGCTCGGGCGGCGGGCCGGTGACCCCGACCTTGCACACCACCAGCGTGGCCAGCGGCATCAGCGTCCACGGGTCGCAGGTGATGTCGCCGTCCGGCGGGAAGTCCGACTCGACCGCGCGCCGCCACGCCTCCTGCGCCTCCCGGACGCCGGCCGCCGTCGGCGTCCAGCCGTCCGTCCGCGCGGCCGCCGCCCACAGCCCGCGGGGATCGTTGTTGCTCCGGCTGGTGTCCCTGCCCTCGCTCGTCACGTCCTCAACCTAGCGACCGGGGCTGTGCAGTCCCGGGACCCACGACGGAGTCACTCAGAGCAGGGCGAGCAGGGCGTCGGGGTTGTGGCGGTAGGTCTCCACGCTCTGCGTCTTCGCGCTGAGCGCCTCCAGGGTCTCGGTGAGCACCTTGTTGACCGGGGTGGGGACGCCCTGCTGCTCGCCGTAGCGCACCACCGCGCCGTTGAGGAACCGCACCTCGGTGCGTCCGCGCCCGGAGTGGAGGTCGATGTGGAACGAGGGCATCTTGTCGCCCCGGCCGCCGCCGAGGAACCGGGTCAGGCCCGGCTGGGCGATGAACCGCGGCAGCCGGGTGGCGCCGAGCGCGAGGAGGCGGACGGGGGTGCCCGGCAGGTCGACCGGCTTGTGGCCCAGGGCGTCCATGACCGCGAGGCACTCGCGCAGCACGGCGAGTTCGACCTCGTACAGCCGGGAGTCGGCGAACAGCACCGAGACCGGCTCGTCGAGGATCGCGGACGTGGCGTTGCCGGTGAGGTTGGTGAGCAGCTTCGACCACTTCATCGAGCCGGCGTGGTTGTAGCCCACCCCGTTGAGGTCGGCGTCGTTCAGCGCCTCGACGATCGCCGCGGAGAGCGGGTGGTCGAGCGCGATGCCGATGCCGCGACGCTTCTCCTCGATCACCTGGCCGATACCCGGCTTGCCGACGGCCGTGGTCACCGTCCCGGTGATCACCCGGTCGGCGCCCAGCCTGCCGGCGATCGTCGGCTCGTTGTCGACGCCGTTCTGCAGCGACAGCACCGGCGGGACGTCCAGGCCGGTCGCGAGCAGCCCATCGAGGGCGGACTCGGTGTCGAACGACTTCAGCGCGAACACGCACGCGTCGTACGGGCCGGCCGCGAGCGCCTCGGCTGCCGAGCCGTAGATCGCGAAGTCACGGACGGCGGCGGTGCGGTCGTTGCGGGTGAGCCGCAGGCCCTGGCCGGCGATGATCGCGGCGGCGTCCGGCTGCTCGCTGTAGGTCACGTGGTGCCCGGCGGCGGCCAGCGAGCCGCCGACGTAGGTACCGACGGCGCCCGCGCCGATGAACAGCAACCGCATCGAAGTCCTTCCGCTCAAAGAAGCCTTGCACACCGACGGGGGGTCACGCTTCCCCTCCGCGCCAATCGGAGGCCAACAGCCCCATCACGTGGCAGTCGACCCAGCCGTCGTCGAACCGCAGCGCCTGCCGCCTGGTGCCCTCGAGCCCGAACCCGACGCGCTCGTACACGTGGCGGGCGCGGGGGTTGAAGTCGTAGACCTCCAGTTCGACCCGGTGCAGGCCGGTGGCGAAAGCGTGCCCGACGCTGAGGCGGACGGCCTCGGTGCCCAGCCCGCGTCCGGTCGCCCCGGCGATCCAGATACGGAACCCACAGCTCAGGTTGGCCTCGTCGAGGTCGTTCAGCACCGACTCGCCGACCACCTCGCCGGTCGCGTTCTCGATGATCACCCAGACGATCCGGTCGCTCACCCGCGCCCACTCCGCGTAGATGGCCGTCAACTGGTCGAGCGGGTAGTCGTCCCCGGCGTCCGCGCTGCTGGAGTGCACCGAGCCGGTGAGCCGGCCGACCTCGGGATCGGTCATCAGGTGCTGGAGCGTCGCGGCGTCCGCCCCGGTCACCGGCCTCAGCGTCACCCGCTCACCCCGCAGGGTGGGCTTGGCGCTGAAGTCGGGCATCAGCCCTGCTGCTCGATCTCCAGCCGGTCGAGGATCCACGCCCTGACCAGCGTGGACGCCGGCAGGTGCCGGGCGTCCGCGATCTTCTGGATGGCGTTGCTCTCCTGGGGGCTCAGCCGGACGGAGTAGACGAGGGTGCGTCGCTGCGGTGCGCTCATGTACTACACAGTAGGACTTGCCGCACCCGGACGGAACCCCCGTCCGTCCGCCCGGACCCCACTTCGCCACCGAATTGTCCCCTGACCACCGGAATTCCGGTGGCGAAGGGGCAATTCGGTGGCGAAGTGGTCAGGACGCGCACCAGGTCGAGCCGAGCACGACGAACGGCGCCCCCCGACCGGCGGACGCGAGCGCCTCGTCGCTGGGCCGGCCGGCGGCCAGGGCGGCGTGGTAGTCGGCCATCACGGCGACGGTGGTGTCGTCGGCGACCGGGGCGACCGCGGCCACCACCGAGCCGACCCCCAACGCCAGCAGCATGTTGGCCAGGCCCAGCGGCTCGTCCCCGGGACGCATCTGCGCGGTGCCCACGTCGCAGGCCGACAGCACCACGTGGCCCGCGCGCACCCGGCCGGCCGGCAGCTCGTGGGCGAAGACCTCGCCGTCCGCCATCCGCAGCGACGAGAACAACGGGCTGGCCGGACGGTGCTGGCCGTGCGCGGCCACGTGCACCACGTCCGCGCCGCCCAGCGCCTCGACCAGCTCGGCCGACGACGCCTGAGCCGCCATCCGGGCCCCGGGCCACGCACCGGCCACCCAGGCACCCTCGGCGTCCGCGAACCGCAGGCCCGGCCCGGTCAGCACCCGCACGTCGGGCGCCTCGACCCGCCGGCGGCGTCCCGCCCACTCCGACACCGATCGCGCCACGCTCACCGGCACGCCGGACAGCGACGGCAGCTGCCCCCACGGCACGGACGCCACCGCGTCGGTGCCGATCACCACCAGCCCGGACGCGCGCAGCCGCCACGGCCGCACGACGGTGTCGTCCAGCCACCCCAGCGACGTGGCCTGCGACGCCGCGATCGCCGCCCCCAGGGCACCGGGAGGCTGGTGAGCGAGGGCCCGCAGGTCGGCCCGCAGACGCCGGGTGATCTCGAGACAGCGGTCGAGGTCGGCCAGCCGCTCCAGGCGGCGCCGGCCCCCGACCACCCCCACGCCCCACAGCGCGCCGTCGTGGGGGAACAGCCGCAACAGGTCCCGGTCGGACGCCGCGAGGCGGGCCAGCGCAGCGTCCAGCGGCGGCAACGGGTCGGCGGTGGCGTCGGCCTGGTGCTGGGCCAGGCCCAGCTCGAACAGCTCGCGCTCGAGCCGCTCGCTCTCGGCCCGCCGCGACGCCGCGGACGGTCCGCCCGGCTCGTCCCGCAGCGCCTGCGACAGGCCGCGCAACTGCTGGGTGAGCTCCGCCTGCCGCGGGTCGGCCGGCGGCCGGATGACCGGCAGGTCGTGCGAGCTCCACCGCTCGAGCGTGGCCAGCACGTCGGTCGGCCCGTGCCGGACGGCCAGGTCGGTGTCGAGTTCGGCGAGCCGCAGGCTGAGGATCTTTCGCGCCGCCCGCGAGTCCAGGGACGCGCTGGTCGCCTGGCTCGCCGCCAGTTGGGACGCCGCCGCCGCCAGCCGCCGCCGCGGCGAGCGTCCCCTGGCCACGTCGGTCACCGCGGCCGCGTAGGTGTGGCGCAGCCCGACCACCAGCCCGAACGAATCGCGCGGGTAGCGGCGCAGGACCGCCGCGGCCTCGTCCCCCCGTCCCAGCCGTGCGGCGGCCTCGGCGGCGACCGCGATGCTGCGTGCGCGCAACTCGGCGTCCCCGACCCCGATCGCCACCTTCTCGCTCGCCAACGCCCCGCTGAGCACCCGGTCGAGCCGCCGCCGCCGGCTGAGGTTGCAGTCGAGCACGACCAGGGCGGCCTGCGCGGCCGGGCCCTGGGCGCCGAGCCGTTCGAACCTCGTCCGCGCGGCGCGGGCGGCAGTGGTCGCCTCGGTGAAGTCCCCGGTGAGCCGGAGGATGCGGGCGCGTTCCAGGTGGATCTCGGCCAGCAGCATCCGGTCCTGCCGCGGCCGGCAGGCGGCCTGGGCACGGTCGAGGGTCTCCAGCGAGTCGTCCAGCAGGCCCACCTCCTGGAGCACGCGGGCCAGGTCGTACAGCGGGGTGCCGCGGGAGGCGTCCACCGGGTTCTGCTCGGCCTCGGCCATCACGGCCAGCGCCCCGGGCAGGTCGCCGGTGAGGTAGCGCGCGTAGCCGCGGTTGTGGGTCGCCATGTACTCCAGGCGCCGGTCGCCCGCGCGTCCGGCCAGGTCGGCCGCACCGGAGAAGTCGCTCTCGGCGTGATCGGCCCGCCCCAGCTCGAAGTTGACCATGCCCCGCGTGGTGAGCAGCGCCGCCTGCTCGGCCTCGGTGAACCACTCCGGTTCCACGAGCACGGCGTCGAGGTCGGCGATGGCCGCGGCGAACTGCCCCGTGCGGGCACAGATGATGCCGCGCTGGGCCTGGTAGCGCGCCTGGAACTCGGCGTCCTTCCCGGCCAGGACGCGCGCCTCCTCGAGGCGTTCGGTCGCGACGACCAGGCCGGCGGTGGCCAGCTCGGAGACCGCGAGGGTCAGGACGCACGCGAGCCGCACGGCGTCCACGTCCCGCCCGGCGCCGACCGACGAACGGCCGAGCAGTCCGAGCGCGCGGCGCAGGGTCAGCGCGGCGCGGTGCGGACGCCCGGCCGAGTTGTGCGCCAAGCCCGCGAGCCGCAGCTCACGGGCTTGCTCGAGGACGTCACCGGCCGGTGCGGCCATCTGCCTCAGATCTCGATGGACGGCGTGATCACCGGACGGTAACCCTCCCGGCGGACGACGAAGTGGGCCCGTCCGCGCGGGACACCCTCGACGGAGAACCGTCCGGCGTCGTCGGCGGTCGCGGTTCGGGTGACACCCTCGCCGACCACGTCGACGTCGGCCCCGGGGGTGGTCACCCACCCGTCCACGCGGACGTGGCGGGCGGACGCGGCGGTGGTCACCATCAGGCTCAGCGACCCGCTGGTGAACGTGATCGAGTCGGTCTCCTCGCCCCGGACGCCGACCAGTTCGCCGCGGGTCAGCTCGGCGATGTCGGCCTCGAGCTCGGCGACCGCCAGCGCGAAGTCGATCCGGTCGAGCAGCCCGAACGGCACCGGGTCGATGGTGTCGTACAGCGTCGCGAGTTGGGCCAGGACGTGCTCGTCGCCGGTGTCTATCAGGCCGTCGGGGGTGAATTCTTCGGCCATGTCAGGCCTCCCATCGGGGGTCGGAGGTGAGGGTGTTGCGGAGTTTGGCCAGGCAGCGCCCACGAGTGGGGCCGATGCTGCCGACCGGCATGCCGAGGCTGGCCGCGACGCTGGCGTAGTCGGGCGTCGCGGCGAAGGCGATCACCCGCAGCAGCGCCCGGCAGCGCTCGGGCAGGTCGTTGATGTGGTCCCACAGCAGGCGCTGCTGGTCGGAGGTGATCGCCCGGTCCTCGGGGGTGAACTCGTCGGCCGTCTCCGGCACGCCCAGTTCGGACGTGGTCTCGCGCCCGCGCAGCCGCAGCAGGCGCCAGGACTCGCGCTTGACCGTCACCACCAGCCACGACACCACGCCCTTGGGGTCGGCGATGCTGTCGGCGGCGTCCACGAGCCGCAGCCAGGCGGTCTGGATGGCGTCCTCGGCGACCTCCTTGGGCGCGTGCTGGGCGCGCGCGGTGTGCCACAGCAGCGGGGTCAGCAGCGCCACCAGTTCGCGGAGCCGCTCACGGTCGCCCTCGCGGTACGCGATGAACGCCGTCGCTGCCTGGGCGCCGAGCGAGGCGGTCGCGCTCATGGCTTGCTTCGCCTCCCCAGGACGGTCGCGAGCGCCGCGCGTCCGCGTTCCTGCAGGGCTTTGAGGCTGACGTCCTCGGTGCCGAGCGCGACCAGTTCCTGCGCGAGTTCGCCGGCCAGGACCGGCGTGGCGAACGAGGTGCCGCTCCACACGCCGAAGCCGCCGGAGAAGTCGTCGATGTCGATGGTGGCCCGCCGGTGGGTGTCGGGGGCGGCCTTGTCGGCCTCGGCCGTGGGCTGCGAGCCCGCGTTGCCCACGGTCGGGAAGGTGGAGACGATGGCCGCGCCACTGCGGTACGTGACCACCCACGTGCCCGCGTTGGAGAACAGCGCGACGGTGTCCTTGTTCGGGTTCAGCGAGCCCACGCTGACCAGCGGCAGGGCGTCGGGGACGACGTTGACCGCGAAGCCGGCGGGCAGCAGCGGACGGTCGGTCGCGTCGTTGCCCGCGCCGGCGACGACCAGGGCGCCCGCCCGGCCCAGGTCGGCCAGCACGTCGGCGAGGCTGGTGTCGAGCGGGGTGTCGTCGGGCGACTCGTGGTAGTAGCCGGCCGAGATCGAGATCACGTCGATCACCTGGTCGGCGTCCTTGGTCGCGAGCGCGGCGAGCTGCCGGTTCAGCAGGGTGTGCAGCAGTGCGATCAGGTCGCTCTCGACGATGACGCCGTCGGAGCTCATCACGACGTGCGACTCCAGCCGCGCAGCGGGGCAGGCCTGCCGGATGATGCCGGCGATGAACGTGCCATGGCCGGCGAGGCGGGCCGGACGACCGGTGAGCGGATCGGCGACCGTGCTGGAGTCGTCCGGGATGGGCGTGCCGACGACGGTGACCACGCCGAGCGCGGCGGACTGGGTGCCGGGCTGCGAGGCGTTCGTCGTCTCGTGCCGCGGGAACCAGTCGTGCGGGCCGATGCCGGTGTCGGGCATGACCACGACCGGAGGACGCGTGAGCTGGGGGGCGGTCCTGGCCGGATCACCCACGACCAGCGACACCGGCGCCTTGCCGCCGTACCCGGGGAACGCGTACTCGGACGGGCTGCCGATGCCGGGCATGAAACCACCGCCGATGCCGGGCATGAAACCCCCGCCGATGCCGGGCATGAAACCGCCGCCGATGCCGGGCATGAAGCCGCCACCGATGCCGGTCAGGGACGCCGGCAGCAGCACGTGGTCGAGCTCGAACTCGGCGGCGATCTCGGTGGGCGTCGAGATCTGGATCTGCTGCAGCGCGACCCACGCGTCCACCGGCGCCGTGGGCTTCTCGCCCGGCGACAGGGTGAGCACCAAGGGCGGCTGCGAGGCCAGCTTCAGGTCGATGCGCGGACGCAGCGGCTGTCGCGGCTTCGTGACCGTGTAGTCCCAGCCGAGGCTGCCGATGACCTGCATCACCCGCTCGTCCAGCCCGCCGAGGGCCTGCTTGCCGCGCACCAGCAACGTCTCTGCGATGTAGAGCGTGGGGAGCGGCGCCTTCGTCTTCGCGGTGACGACTGCCGTAGCGGGGTCGAGGACACGTATCACGGGGAACAACCTCCTGGGACCGACCGACGTCTTCAGCCTAGAAGTCGCCGCCTTTTCCTAGATAGAGGCATTGCTGCCCTTTCTGATACATCGTCCCGGCCCCGTATCAGGCCCGTAGGGCACGGCTTCCCACTTCGCAGGACAACCCCATCCAGGGGGAGGGAAGGGATCCAGACATGTCTAGCGAGATTCGGGCTGCCATCCGGCCGGTCAAGGCCAGGGTGGAGGACGAGCTCATCGCGCGTCCCGGCGTCAACGCCGTGGACATCGCCGAGAAGGTGACCGACGGCAAGCCGACCGGCGAACTGTCGATCGTCGTGTACGTCGACAAGAAGCAGCCGCTCAGCCGGCTGTCCAAGACCAACGCCATTCCGGCCGCGATCGACGGCATCCGGACCGACGTGCAGGAGATGAAGATCGAGCTCCAGTCGCCGCGCTGGGAGCCGCTGGACGTCAGCGCCCAGGTCGACACCGGCAGTTACCCGACGCTGGTCGGCGGCATCTCGATGGGGCCGTCGCGATCGTTCTACCTGACGCCGCCGGAGGTGCCGACCGCCGGCAACTACGTGATGGTCGGCACGCTCGGTGCCCTGGTGAAGGACAACGCCACCGGCGCCACCATGGCGCTGTCGAACTTCCACGTCGCCGCGGTGGACACCACCTGGTCGACGTCCGACCGCCAGTGTCAGCCCGGCCGGGTGGACGGCGGGAGCCCGCCCGGCGACGAGTTCGGCACTCTCGCCCGCGCGGTGATCAGCGAGCACGTGGACGGCTCGGTGACCACCCTCGACTCCGGCAAGGTGTGGCAGCCCCAGGTGCAGGGCATCGGGGACGTCGCCGGCACCGCGGCCGCCGTCCTCAACCAGGCCGTCCGCAAGCGCGGACGCACCACCGAGCTCACCTACGGCACCATCGCCTCCCTCGACTTCACCGTGTCGATCGACTACGGGGACGGGGTGGGCGTGAAGGTGCTGAAGAACCAGCTGCGGATCACCACCGACACCACCAAGTCGGTCCGGTTCTCCGACCACGGGGACTCGGGCTCGGTGATCATGACCGACGATCGGCACGTCGTCGGCCTGCTGTTCGCCGGCTCCGAGGACGGGACCAACACGTTCGCGAACCCGATCGACGCCGTGCTCTCCGAACTGGGCGTGACGCTGCTGACCCCGGGACTGCCGCTGGTCACCGCCACGGTCATCTGCAAGCCGTCGATCATCACGCTCTGCCCGACGCAGTCGCCGCTGTTCTGCTGGTCGAAGACGGTCATCTGCAAGCCGTCGGTCATCACGATCTGCATCACTAAACAGGTCTTCTGCCCGACCAAGCCGGTGGTCTGCAACTTCATCACCCAGACACCGATCTGCGTGGTGTCCGGCGCGGTCTGCGAGGGACCTCCCGGTGGGCCCATCGAGAACCCGATCGAGAACCCGATCGGCGGACAGGGCGAGCAGGTCGACTACGGGTACGGCGAGGCGGACGTCTACGAGGCGGGCTACGCCGCCGGGTATGCGGCGGCTGCGGAGTCGTCGGCCGCGGCGGGCCTGTCCGGCGCGGCGGCCCAGGGGATCGGGGACCGGTACATCCCGAACCGGTCGTACGCCCTGTGCCCGACCATGGCCTGCCCGAGCAACTTCTGCCCGTCGCGGGCGTGCCCGTCCAGGTTCGACTGCCCGACCATGTTCTGCCCGTCGATCGCCTGCCCGTCGCTCGTCTGCCCGTCGATCGCCTGCCCGAGCCTGGCCTGCAACCCCGGTGGCATCGGCGGTGGCCAGGGGCTGGACGCCTCGTTCTGGGCCGGCTACCTCGCCGCGCTCGAGCAGCAGGGTGACCAGGGCTGAGCCCTACCAGAAGGTGGCGCGGTCGCCCCGGCAGGAAACTGCCGGGGCACCCGTGTATCAGGGGCGGGAATACGCACTCCCATAGCCGACCGAGCGGACGAGGAGGACAGCGATGGCCCTGACAGCGGCGGACGCCGATCGGATCCGGCCCGTGAAGGAGCAGGTGGAGGACGAGCTGCTCGCGCTCCCCGGCGTCACCGGCGTCGACATCGACGAGGTGACGGTCGACGGCGCCCTCGTCCCCGGCATCGTGGTCTACGTCGACCCGGCGGTGGCCGGCCCGGACGTGCGGACGCGGATCCCCGCCTCCGTACAGGGCGTCCCCGTCGAGGTGCGCGACCTGCGCGTCGAACTGCAGGGAGGACTGCAGTGACCACCGCCGCCGCCGTGCTGGCCCAGGCCGTCCGTTCGGGACTCGTCCGGGCGTCCGCGGCGCTGTCCGGAGAGGTCACCGTGACCCGCATCGAGGGCTCGAACCCGGTGCTGCGCCTGGCCGAGGGCGGCCGTCCGGTCGCGTTCGTGAAGGGCACCGGCCCGGCAGCGCGGCTGAACGGCGAGGACACCGTGGCCCGCGAACGAGCCGTGGTGAGTCGGCTGGTCGCGTCCGGGACGGTGCGGGACGAACTGCTGCCCGGAACCCCGGACGAACTGTGGCTGACGCCGGTGGGCGGCCGGTCGATGGCCGAACTCGCCGGTGACGTCGCCACGCTCAGCGAGGGTTTCGCCGCGCTGGGCCGGACGCTGGCCGGGCTGCACCGCGTCCCCGTGGGTCCGGGAGCTCCGGCGATGAGCCTGCCGTGGCCGATGCTGGAGACCACCCCCAGCCACATGGAGACCGCGAAGTACCACGAGGTGCCCACGCTGGTGATCACGACCGCCCGCGAGCTGGGCGACGTGGCTGCCGGTGCGCGGCGCGCGTGGCGTCCGGTCGGGTGGGCGCACGGCGACGTCAGCGCCACGAACGTGCTGGTGGACGCCGACGGTGCGCACCTCATCGACTGGGAGTCCGCCGGGCTCGGCGACCCGTCCTGGGACCTGGCCGGCGCCCGGATCGTGGCCGAGCACGCCGCGTCCGGGTGGAGCGAGCTGGCGATGCGACGGCTGTTGTCGGCCTACCGCGCGGCCGACGGCCCCGCCGCCGAGCCGAACCCGGCCCTGTGGTGCGTGCGACTGCTCGTGGCCGCCTATCAGCTTGCCGTCGGCGTCCTGGTCGTAGGGGGGACGCCGGACGCCGACGGCGGCGTGACGAGACTGCTGGACCAGGCCCGCGAGGCCGGGGCGCATTGGAGGGAGTGCGCTCATGGCTGAGTTGGCGGTGGCGATCCGCGAGGCCCATCGGGTCTGGCGGTCGGGCGAGGACCTGTACGGCGGCTGGTACGCCGCTGCGCGTCCCGGGATCCGGGTGCCGGCGGTGGCACCCGGATCCCCGCCGCTGGCCGGGCAACTGCGGGTGGCGCACAGCCGCCGGTGGCTCGCCGGGTGCCGGGTGACGGCCACCGGGCTGGCCGGGACGGTCGTGGTCACCACGCCCGACGGGCATGCCCGAGCGGTCTCCGCGGGCGACCACCACCTGCCCGGACGCCCCGGGCGTCCCGCGCGGGTGGGCGACGACGTGGTGACGGTCGACCGCGCCGGCGGCTACGAGTCGGAGGGCTGGTGGCGAGCGTGGGGCGGCGGTTGGGACGTCACCCGGCTGCGTCCCGACGTGACCAGGGTGTACCTGGCGGTGCGTCCCGACCGGGTCGTCGAACTCGCGCGGGTGCTGCCGGACGCGCTGGACGGTGCCGCCCTGTGCTGGTCGCTCAAGATCGCTGCGCAACCGGAGATGCTCGCCCGGCCCGACGCGGCCGTGCTGTACGTGCTCGACGCCGACCGGGACGCCGTGCTCGCCCTGCTACCGGCAGTGGTGGGCGACCTGGTCGAGGCGCCGACGCCGCCACTCGCGTCCGTCTTCGTCCCGGGCATCGCCTGGTCGGAGGACCCCGGCACCGAGCAGAGCTTCGGCCAGAACCGCTGCGAGCTGCTCGCTACGGCGTTCATCGCCGGCGGAGACGATCCGGTCGCCGCGGCCCAGCGGGAGTTCGTCCGGGCCGGCCTGGAATGGACGCAGCCTCACCTGCGAGGAGGGGACCGATGACCGCGCAGCCGCTGGTCGACGAGTTCGGCCTCCTCGGCGACGCCCTGGCCCGGTGCCTGGACGCCATCGAAACGTGTGCAGTGCCCCAGGCGAACCAGTGCGGATGGGGGACCTGGGAGCTCGACCAGAGGGGGGAACCGTTGGCGTTGAGCGCCGCACGACCGGCGCTCTACGACGGCAACGCGGGCATCGCCTGGGCACTGCGCACCCTCGGCCGTGACGACGGCCTGGCTCCTGCGGGAGGCTCGGACGGGATACCGGGACTGCTGGGAGGGTCGGCGGGAGCCGACCTCGCAGCGGGCGTGGCCCCGCGTCCGGACCTCGCAGGGAGGGGATACGACCTCGGCGGGGGGTTGGCCGGCGACCTGTTGGCGCTGGTCCGCACGGGGTCGGGCCTGGCCGTCGTCACGGCGCTGGTCGATGCCATCGCGGCGGGGGCGCGGTGGGACGGCGAGGGGTGCTGCTGGCCCGACGTCGCCGAGGGGGAGGTGCTCTGCGGGCTCGCGCACGGCGTCAGTGGCGTCGTGCTGGCGCTCGCCGAGGCGATGGCGGCGTTCCCGGTCCTGTCCGGCCGGGCAGCGCCGCTCATCGCGGGCGGGCTGCGGTGGGAGGCCGCGTGGTTCGACCCGGTCAGTGGGGGCTGGCCGGACCTGCGGGGCGACGGGCCGGCCAGCTACCCGGTGCTGTGGTGCCACGGCGCGGCGGGGGTGGCCGCGGTGCGGCTGCGGCTCGTGCAGCTCGGCCTCGACCTGGACTACCCGGCGGAGGCGATCGCCGCGGAGGCGCACACCGCCGTGCTGGCGTGCGGGCGTGAGCTCACCCGGGCCGCGGCGCTCGCGCGCACGGGCGGGTTCGGCGTCGTGCCCGGCGGTCTCACGCTGTGCCACGGCCTGGGCGGGCCTCTCGACGTGCTCGTGCTGGCCGCCGAGGTCTGGGACGAGCCCGGCCACCTGCACGCCGCGCGCCGGATCGCGTCCGACCTTCTGGTGGGCGCGCCCGAGGACCCGCTGGACTGGCCGTCCGGCCTGCGCGCGGACGGCTGCCTCGGCCTGTTCGTGGGCACCGCCGGTACCGCCCTGCTCCTGGCTCGCCTGCTCGAGCCCGCCCGCGTGGGCTCACTCTCGCTGCTGGCCTTCTGAGCGAGGCGCTCCCTCGCCGCGCATTGTCGGACCCCCTTGCCACAATCGGTCCATGACCGACCTCGCCCTGCAACTCACGATCGACTGCGCGAAGCCCGACCGGCTCGCCCGCTTCTGGTCGCTCGCCCTGCACTGGCAGCTCGAGCCGCCGCCGGGCGGCGCGTCCACCTGGACCGAGTACTGGCGCAGCGTCGGCGTGCCCGAGGACGAACTCGATCCCGACGACGACGGCTTCGAATCGATCGTCGACCCCACCGGACGCGGCCCGCGGATCTGGTTCCAGCAGGTGCCGGAAGCCAAGTCGGTCAAGAACCGGCTGCACCTCGACCTGAAGGTCGGCGGCGGACGCTCGGTGCTGCTCGCCGACCGCCGGCTGCGCGTGGACGCCGAGGTGGCGCGGCTGGTCGAGGCCGGGGCCACCACGCTCTACGTCAGCGACGCGCCCGACCAGAACCACTACGCGGTGACCCTCGCCGACCCCGAGGGCAACGAGTTCTGCGTGGTGTGACCGGTCAGGAGTGGCTACGGGCGGCCACCGTCCCGTGGTCGCCGTGGCGGCTGAACTCCCAGGTGGTCGACGGGTGCAGGGCGGTGAGCAGCGTGCGGTCGTGGGTGACGATCAGCAGCGTCCCGGTGAAGGCGGTCAGGGCGGCCTCCAATTGCTCGATCGCGGCCGCGTCCAGGTGGTTGGTGGGCTCGTCGAGCACCACGACGTTCACCGCGCGCCCCTGGAGGACGGCCAGCGCCGCGCGCGTCCGCTCGCCCAGGGAGAGGCTGTCGCACGGGCGTCCGATGTGTTCGGCGCCCAGTCCGAACTTGGCCAGCAGGGTGCGGGTGGCCACCCGCTCGGCGTCGCCGAGGGCGTCCGCCACCACGTCGAGCAGGCTCGCGGAGCCGCTCACCGCCGACCTGCCCTGGTCGAGCGTGCCGAGCGCCACCCGGGTGCCCCAGGACACCCGCCCCGATTCGACCTCCTGGCGTCCGAGCAGGGCGTCCAGCAGGGTCGACTTTCCCGACCCGTTCGGGCCGACGAGCGCTACGCGGTCGCCGCGCGCCACCTGCGCCGACACCGGGCCGAGCCGGAACTCTCCGTTGCGGGCGACCACGTGGTCGAGGGTGAGCACCACCTCCGCGGACGCGGCGGCCTCGCTGATCGAGTAGCGCAGTTCCCACTCGCGGCGAGGCTGCTCCACTTCGGGGAGCCGGTCGACCGCGTCCCGCACCCGGGCGGCGCGCTGGTCCATCCGGCGGGCGCGGTCCTCCCGGTACTTCTTCTCCAGCTTCATGCCCGGGCCGAGCTTCGCCGCCTTGCTGCGTCCCTCGCGCGCCCACTCGGTCTTGCGGCGGGCCTGCTCGACGAGGTCGGCCTTCTGTGCGGCATAGGTCGCGTAGGCCTCCTGGGCCTGGGAGCGGGCGAGCGCGCGGGCCTCGCGGTACTCGGTCCAGCCGCCGGTGTAGTGGTTGACGGCCTGCTGGGCCAGGTCGAGCTCGAGGACGGAGGTCGCGACCGCGTCCAGGAACGTCCGGTCGTGGGACGCGATCAGGACCGGCGAGCCGAGCCACTGGACGAACCCGGTGATGGCCTCCAGCCCGTCGACGTCGAGGTTGTTGGTGGGCTCGTCGAGCAACAGCAGGTCGTACCGGCTGACCAGGATGGACGCCAGCCCCGCGCGCGCGGCCTGGCCGCCGGAGAGGGTGCCGACCGGACGCTCCAGCGGCACGTCGAGTTCGAGCCGGGCGAGGACCTCGGCGAGGCGCACCTCGAGGTCGGCCCCGCCCAGCGCGAGCCACACCTCCAGGGCGTGGGCGTAGCGCTCGTCCGCGTGGTCGACGCCGGCGGCGAGCTGGTCGGCGGCGTGCTCGAACGCGTCCTGCGCGGGGCCGACGCCGGTCCGGCGCCGCGCGTAACCGAGGACCGACTCGCTCGGCGAGGGCGGCGACTGCGGCAGGTAGCCGATGCTCGCGCCCGGCGGGGCGAGCCGGATCGTACCCGCCTCGGGGGCGTGCTCACCGGCCACGATGCGCAGCAGCGTGGTCTTGCCCGAGCCGTTCGGGCCGACGAGGGCGGTGACGTCGCCGGGAGCCAGCGTCAGGTCGAGGCCGGCGAACAGCGGCTGCGCGCCGAAGGACGCGGCCACGCCGGAAAGGAAGAGTGATGCAGACATTGAGGGACCTTCGAATCGCAGGGTGAGGGCGAGAAGGTCAGTCCGTCATGTCCAACAGGGTGCGGGACGCGCCCCGCGTCCGTCAAGCCGGGGCGGTCTCCGTCACGCCGCGCCCACCTCCGTCACGCCGCGCTGCCCGCCCGGAGGCCTTCGGCGCCGGCCCCTCCCCGACGCGCCCCTGCTCCCGTCCCCCTCCTCGCCACCGAACTGTCCCCTCGCGCACGGAATTCCGGTGGCGAGGGGACGTTTCGGTGGCGAACTGGGCCGGTGGGACGGGTAGGACGGGGGTGGCGCAGGCTGGCGGTGCCCGCTCCCGAGCCGGGGAGGCGTCTTCGTGCGCCACCCCCTCCGATGGCCGTCCGCTCTCGTCCCCCTCCTCGCCACCGAAGTGCTCCCTAGCGCCCGGAATTCCGGTGGCGAGGGGACGTTTCGGTGGCGAACTGAGCGGGTGGGACGGGTGGCGGAGGCTGAACGAAGGGGACGGGGGAGCAGGGCAGCGTCCGGGTGGCGAACTGAGCGGGTGGGACCTCAGCGGAGGCGCTCGCCGCGGGCCTGCGGGGAGGCGAAGATGCTGGAGACCACCTCGCCGGCGAGCCAGTCGGTGAGCCGGGCGGCCTCCCGGTCGAGGGCGGCGCGGGCCTCGTCCGAGGGTTCGCGGCGGTGGATGACCCGCACGACGCCGTCGTCGTCCTGCACCCAGCACCCGACCACGCGTCCGTTCCACCAGGCGGTGCTGCCGGCGTTGCCCACCGTGTCGAACAGGTAGGGCACGTCCTGCGGGTCGAGGTAGAAGTCGCGCTGCTTCCAGCCCATCGTGGTCGGGTCGAGGGTGGGCAGCAGCGCCGCCCACGACTCCAGCCCGGGGTCGGGTTCGTCGTCACCGGGCAGCACCCAGCCGGTCTCGCCCGAGTCGAGCAGCACCCCGACCGCCGCCACGTCGGCCAGCGCCCGCCGCGCCGCGGCCTTCGTCGACCCCAGCCACCAGGACAGGTCGGTCTCGGTGCCGGGCCCGAACGTCCACAACCAGCGACGGACGAGCTCGGCGTACCCCTCCTGCTCGGGCAGGGCCACGGCCGGTTCGCCCAGCCACGACTCGGTCGACGTCCACCGCGGCCGCGCCAGCCGCCAGTGCCCGCCGTTGCGGCCGCGCATCAGCTGGCCTCGCGCTCCCAGCAGCGTCAGCAGCCGCGGCGCGATCGGCGTCTCCTGCTGCCAGCGCCCGCTCCCGGACACGATCCGGGCCTCCAGCAGCGGCACCTCCGCCCGCAGGGTGGCCGCGTCGAGCTCTCGCCCGCCGGCCAGGTGGGCGAGCACCTCGCGTCCGGTGGCCTCGACCCAGGCCGCCCCGTCGCTGATCGACCCGGCCCGCTCGAGGTCGGCCGCCAGCGACCGCAGCTGGGTGGCGGCTACCCGGGCCGACGCGCTGCCCCACGCCGCCGGCAGCAGGTCGCGCGGGAACACGAACAGGGTGCGGCGCATGGCCAGCTGCTTCACCAGGCTCCGCTGCTCGTACAGCGCATCGTCGACGGTGCCGATCGTCAGCCCGTCCACGCGGGCGGCCAGCGACAGGTGCACGGACGGCGCCTCGGTGGCGTGCAGCACGGTCATCGCGGTCGTCGCCGACACCGGGTCGGCGTACCGGTACCCGGGCGCGATGCCGTGCCGCCGGGCGAGCCGTGCCCTCCGTGCGTCGTCGGGGAACCTTCGCATCGCCCCATGATCCCGGCCGTCCCGGCCACCGTCCAACGTCGCGGTCGTCGGGCGACGCAATCCGCCCTGGATCGGCGCCGGAATCGGCATTCCGGCCCGAAACGACCCGATCCAGGGCGAATCGCGTCGCTTAGGGTGGGCGCATGCTTCCGGTCCTGGCCACCGAGCGCCTGACCCTGCGTCCCTGGCGGGGGGACGACGCCCCGGCCGCCTTCGAGATCTACTCGCAGTGGGAGGTGGCCCGCCACCTCGGCACCAGCCCACGCGCGATGACCGACCCGGCCGAGGCGGACGCCGCCGTCGCCCGTTGGTCTGCCATGGGGCCGCTGTTCGGCAGCTGGGCGATCGTGCCCATCGGCGAGACCGCGCCCGTCGGGTCGGCGCTGCTGAAACTGCTCCCGGCGAGCGGCACCGCCGAGCCCACCACCGACGTCGAGGTCGGCTGGCACCTGCGTCCCGAGGTGTGGGGACGCGGCTACGCCACCGAGGCGGGCGGACGGCTGCTGCGCTACGCCTGGGACAACGGGTTCCCTGAGGTGTTCGCGGTCACCTACCCCGAGAACCGGCCCTCCCAGGCCGTCTGCGAACGCCTCGGGATGACCGGCCTCGGACCGACCGACCGCTACTACGACGTCACCTGCGAGCTTTTCCGCATCGCCCGCCCGGACGCCTCCGGCTGACCGCGCGATTGACGAGACGCCCACAAGGTGCCTAATCTGCTCCCTGAGCAACAACGAGGGTTGTTACCCGTAAAGGGGCAAGACCTGAGAAGCACTTCGGTGCGTCTCGGGTCTTTTTTGTTTTTTCCGGTCATTTCGGGAAGGAAAGACGATGGAGTCCACAACGCAGCGGAGTACCGCTGAGCAGATCGTTGATGGTGTCGGCGGTGCAGACAATGTCCTGAGCCTCACCCACTGTGCGACGCGACTGCGTTTCGAACTGAAGGATGCCTCCGGCATCGACCAGGCGGCGGTGGAGAAGATCCCCGGCGTCATGGGCGCGGTGCCCCAGAGCGGCGACCGCTACCAGGTGGTGATCGGCGGCGGCGTCCAGACCACGTTCAACGAGATCATGAACCTGCCCGCGATGTCCGGAGCGGGCAAGAGCCTGTCCGACGCCGATATCAAGGCGCGCGAACGGGCGAAGGTGCGGGGCAAGTACGCCTGGCTCGACGCCTTCTTCGAGTACCTTTCCGACTCGTTCCGCCCGCTGCTGGGCGTGCTGCTCGGCTCGTCCCTGATCATCGCGATCGCCGCGATCCTGGACGCCCTCCACATCGTCCCGTTCCAGGGCGTCGACCGCCTGACGGCCGCGGGCGCCACCTGGGTGTTCTGGGACGCCATGTGGCGGTCGGTGCTCTACTTCCTGCCGATCATGGTCGCGTACAACGCCGCCAAGAAGCTGAACGTCGACCCGTGGGTCGGTGCGGCGATCATGGCGGCGATGTTCACCCCGAACTACCTGTCGCTGACCGGCGCGGCCGACACCGTCTGCACCCAGACCGAGCTCGGCAAGCAGTGCGTGGCCATGGTGGCCGGTCTGCCGATGCAGCTGAACGACTACGGCGGCCAGGTGTTCGTGCCGCTGATCATGGTCGCGGTGCTCGCCCAGCTCTACAAACTGCTGAAGAAGATCTTCCCCGAGAACCTGCAAATGGTCTTCGTCCCGTTCTTCTGCCTGCTGATCATGATCCCGATCACCGGCTTCATCATCGGCCCGATCAGCATCTGGCTCGGCAACGGCCTGGGTGCCGGACTGGCCTGGCTGAACAGCACGGTGCCGCTGTTGTTCGCGGTCCTGATCCCGATGATCTACCCGTTCCTGGTGCCGCTCGGCCTGCACTGGCCGCTCAACGCGCTCATGCTCGCCAACATCAGCACCCTTGGTTACGACTTCATCCAGGGCCCGATGGGCACGTGGAACTTCGCCTGCTTCGGCGCGACCGCCGGCGTCCTGGTCGTCTCCAGCCGGGCCCGTGACAACGAGGTTCGCCAGACCTCGATCGGTGCACTGGCCGCCGGCCTGCTGGGTGGTATCTCCGAGCCGTCCCTGTACGGCATCCACCTGCGCTTCAAGCGGATCTACCCGCGCATGCTGATCGGCTGTGCGACCGGTGGTCTGACCATCGGCATCCTCGGCTGGATCTTCGGCACCGTGAAGACCGGCGCCTTCGCGTTCACCTCGCTGCTCACCATCCCGGTGTTCGCCCCGACCTGGATCTACGTGATCTCGATCGCCGCCGCCTTCGTGGTGTCGATGGTGCTGGTCATCGCGTCCGACTACCGCACGCCCGAGCAGAAGGCGGAGTGGGAGGCCGAGCGTGCCCAGAACGAGGCCGACCTGGCGATGGAGAAGAAGCGCAGCGAGGGTTCCGCCGCTGCTCCGGTGGCCGCTGCCGCCGCGGTTGCGGGTGCCGGTGGTGGCGTCGCCACCCTCGTCCGGACCGACGTCGTGTCGGCCCCCGTGGCCGGCAAGGTCATCGCGCTGGCCGAGGTCAAGGACAAGGTGTTCGCGTCCAAGGCCCTCGGTGAGGGCGTCGGCATCGAGCCGTCGTCCGGACGCGTGGTCGCGCCGGTCTCCGGCGTGCTGGTCACCGTCCCCGACAGCGGTCACGCCTTCGGGATCAAGACCGACGACGGGGTCGAGGTGCTGGTGCACGTCGGTATCGACACCGTCCGGCTCGAGGGCAAGGGCTTCAAGGTCGCGGTCGCGAAGGACCAGCGGGTGGAGGCCGGCGACGTGCTGGCCGACGTCGACCTGGCCGCGGTCTCGGCCGCGGGCTACGACACCACCACCATCGTCGTGGTCATCAACACCATGACTCTCGGGTCGGTGGTTCCGCGGACGTCCACCCAGGTTGCGCTCGGGGACCCCATCATTGATGTGAAGCCCTGAGAGGAGCCCGTGGCCTGACATGGAGATCGCACGCGTCTTCAACAACAACCTCGTCCTTGCGCTGGACGAGGGCGGACGCGAGGTGATCCTGACCGGCCGTGGCCTGGGCTTCCAGGCCCGGCCGGGTCAGGCCGTCGACCAGGCGAAGGTGGTGCGGACGTTCGTCCCGGTGGACGGACGCGATCCCGACCACCTCGCCGGCCTGCTGGCCGGCATCCCGCCCGAGCACATCCAGCTGGTCGGGGACGCGCTCACCGAGGTCGGTCTGGACGCTGTGTCGCGCAACCCGTCCCTGGTGATCGCCCTGGCCGACCACGTGAGCTTCGCCCTGCGACGGGTCGCGATCGGCATGGACCTGGAGTATCCGCTGCTCGCGGAGGTGCAGCACCTGTACGCCGAGGAGTTCGCGCAGGCGCAGGCGCTGCTCACGGCGATCAACACCCGCGCCGGGGCGGACCTGCCGATGGTGGAGGCCGTCGGGCTGGCGTTACACCTGGTGAACGCGGGGTTCGCCACCGGCGACCTGTCCTACACCTACAAGATGACCGGCGTCATCCAGCAGATGGTGGCGGTGATCGAGCAGACGTACGGGCTCGACCTCGACACCGGAAGCGTGAGCACGGGCCGGTTCATCACCCACCTGCGCTACCTGTTCGTCCGGATCCACCAGCAACGCCAGCTGAGCGAGGAGCACTCGGCGGTGGGGGCCGCGATCCGGCAGGCCTACCCGGACGCCGCCGAGTGCGCGGTGCGGCTCGCCGCGCTGCTGGAACTGCGGCTGGGCTCTGCCCTCACCGACGACGAGGTGTCCTACCTCGCGCTGCACGTCGCCCGGGTCGCGGCCGACTTCGACCCGTCCACGACCTGACCGGACCAAAAGGGGACAGTCCCCTTTCGGTCCGGACGGGGCTCAGGCTTCGCAGAAACGAAATGGGGACTGTCCCCTTTTGTTTCGCGCGGACGCGGCGCGTCCACCGTCCGCCGTCCGGCGGGGAAAGGGGACTGTCCCCTTTCCGTTCGGGGGGTGGCGATCGCCCCGTAGGGTGGCTGCATGGCGGGGTGGGCGACGGACGGGCTGTGGGCGCGGACGGTGCGCGTCCTGCTCCTCGTGCTCGGCGCGGGCCTGACCGCCAACGCCGCCTGGCTGGCCGTGACCGCCAACCTGACCGTCGGCACCGCGATGGCCGCCGGGCTCGGGCTCGGGCTGCTGGCCTGGGGCTTCTGGCTCCCCAGGGTGCGCCACCTGCGCTGGCTGAACGTGATGGCGGTGCTGCTGCTGGGCTGGGTGCTGGCGGTGTCGTGCTTCCTGGCCTGGACGGGGACGAGTGAGACCGCCCGCTACGACGAGGACGCGGTGATCGTCCTGGGAGCCGCGGTGCACGGCGACGAACTGTCCCGGACGCTGACGTCGCGGCTCGACCGCGCGGTCGCCTACCACCAGCGCAACCCGAAGGCCCTGGTCGTGGTGAGCGGGGGACAGGGGCCGCAGGAGAACCTGCCCGAAGGCGTCGCCATGAAGGCGTACCTGCTCACCCAGGGGGTGCCGGAGGCGTCCATCGTGCTGGAGGACCGGGCCGCGTCCACCGAGGAGAACTTCGCGTTCGCGAAGGCACTGCTCGACCGGCGGCTGCCGTCCGGCTACCGGGTGGCCTTCGTCACCGACGAGTTCCACGTCTACCGGGCCGGACGCCTGGCCGCCGCGGCGGGTCTGGCCGCCGACCACGTCAGCAGTCGGACGCCGTGGTACTTCTGGCCGGCCAACTACCTGCGCGAGGACCTGCTCGTGGTGGGCCAGTGGCTCACGAAGGGGTTCTGATGAGGCATCTGGACGTGGTGCTCGCCGACCGCTCCCAGGGCGGAGCCGGGGTGGTTTCGGTGCGCTACTTCTCCTGGCCGGTCGTCGCCGGGTGGGTCGCGGCCGGGCTCGGACTGGGCGCGATCTTCTGGTCGGTGTACTCCGACGGGCCGTTCCCGTTCGGGCTGCTCCCCCTCGCGATCATCGTGCCCAACGCCCTGCGCCAGTGGCAGCAGCGGGTGGCGCTCACCGACCCGGTGCTGGCGGACGCCATGACCCGGGCGGCCGTCGCTCTCGGTAGGGAGGTCAAGCCCGGCATGTGGCGGATCTCCGGTCCGCAGGCGCAGGCCCTCCACCGCGAGCTGACGCGCCTGCACAACTGGTGGACACCGACGACGGGCAACGCCCTGGCTCGCTCGGCGGCCCGTGAGCAGGCGCTGCTGGCCGAGGCGAAGCCCGAGCTGAGGGCGTTCATGACCCCGACGCTGCCGGCGCCGCGCGAGGTCGAGCCGAGGGTCGCCGACGTCCGTTCGCACGAGGACGGTGAGCCTTGGCCCGTCCTGCCGGCCGAGCCGGAGGAGTGGCCGGTGCTGCCGCCCCGGCAGCCCTGACCCGGGTCGGGCTTACGCTGGCTGCATGGCCGAATCCGTGTGGGACTACCCGCGTCCGCCGGCCGTGCGGGCGTGCAGCCTGCCGATCGAGGTGCACGTGGGCGGTGTGGTGATCTGCCGGACGTCGACCAGCTGGCAGGTGCTGGAGACGAGCCATCCCCCCACCTACTACCTGCCGCGCGAGGCGTTCGCCGCGGGCGTCCTGCAGCCGGGAAGCGGGCACTCGTTCTGCGAGTGGAAGGGCGCAGCGCTGTACCTCGACCTCGTCGTCGACGACCGCACCGAACCCCGGGCGGCCTGGTACTACCCGAACCCGTCGCCCGGTTTCGAGATGCTGACCGGCCACGTCGCCCTCTACGCCGGACGGACGGACGGCTGCTTCGTCGACGGCGAGCGCGTGACCCCGCAGCCCGGCGGCTTCTACGGCGGCTGGATCACCGCCGACGTCACCGGCCCGTTCAAGGGCGGGCCCGACACCCGCGGCTGGTAGCCCGTCCGCCCGTTCCGCCGTGAGCGGATCTGCCGACAGCAGCGCGCCCTCGTCCCGGCCGTCCCCGGACGCGACGCTGGGAGCATGAGCGAAGCGAACACCCTGCTGCACCTCGACCACGAGTTGTACGACCGGCTGTTCGAGCAGCGCACGATCCTGCTCGGCGAGCCGCTGGAAGACGCGAACACCAACCGGCTGTGCAACGCGCTACTGGTGCTGAGCGGCCTGGATCCGAAGGCCGACATCCGTTTCCTGATCAACTCCCCGGGCGGCTCGGTGCCCGGCATGCTCGCCATCCGCGACTGCATGCGCGCGATCCCGAACGACGTGGTGACGATCAACCTGGGCATGGCGTACAGCGCCGGCCAGTTCCTGCTCTCGTCGGGGACGCGGGGACGCCGGTTCGCCATGCCGCACGCCCGGGTGCTGCTGCACCAGGGGTCGGCGGGCATCGGCGGGACGGCGATGGACATCGCGATCCAGGCCGACGACCTGCGTCGCACCCGCGACACCGTGCTGGGCCTCATCGCCGAGGACACCGGCCAGTCGGTGGCGCGGATCGAGGCCGACTCGCGACGCGACCGGTGGTTCAGCGCGTCCGAGGCGCTCGCGTACGGCTTCGTCGACCACATCATCACCTCGCTCGAGGACGTCCTGCCCGGACGCTCGCGCACCATCGGCCTGGGGCAGACCGCATGAGCAGCTACACCATCCCTTACGTCACGACGCGCACGAACAACGGCGAGCGGACGGTCGACATCTACAGCCGGCTGCTGGCCGACCGCATCATCTACCTGGGCACCGGCATCGACGACGGGGTGGCGAACGCGGTGATCGCGCAGCTGCTGCACCTGGCCAACGAGAACCCGGACACCCCGATCTCGCTGTACCTCAACAGCGAGGGCGGCTCGATCCCGGCGACGCTGGCGATCTACGACGCGATGCAGTTCGTGCGTCCGCCGGTGGAGACGACGTGCGTGGGCCAGGTGGTGGCGAGCGCCGCGGTGCTGCTGGCCGGCGGGGCTCCCGGGCACCGCCAGATCCTGCCGCACGGACGCGTGGTCATCCACGCCCCGGCGACCCAGGGACGCGGCGCGATCCCCGACCTGATCCTCGAGGCCGACGAGGTGGCCCGCGTCCGGGCGCTCCAGGAGCTGCTGCTCAGCACGCACACCGGACGCACGCCAGAGCAGCTGCGCGAGGACACTGAACGCGACCTGACCCTGACCCCCGACCAGGCCGTCGCCTTCGGGGTGGTGGACCGCGTCCTGACCGCGATGCCCGACGCCTGATCCGGAATGAAAGGGGACTGTCCCCTTTCCTTTCGGACCAAAAGGGGACAGTCCCCTTTTGGTCCACCACGCCGAAGACGGGGACTGTCCCCTTTTGGTCCACCACGCCGAAGACGGGGACTGTCCCCTTTCGTTCCGGATCAGGCCGCAAGGCAGACCGGGCCGCGGAAGGCCGGCATCGTCGACAGCCGGGACGCCGCCCCGGACGTGAGGTCGGCGACGCGCAGCCGCAGGGCGCCGGCGAGCGCGGCGAGCACCTCGGAGGACGGCTCCTTGAGGCCGCGCTCGAGTTCGGACAGGTACTGCGGGGAGACGCCGGCGCGTCCGGCCACGTCCGCCAGCCGTTCGCCGCGGGCGGCCCGCTCCTCGCGGAGCTGTTCGCCGATGGCCTCCCGCCACAGCGGCTCGGGACGCGGGCGCGGCTCAGCCGTCCCCCGGAACGGCAGTACCTCTCCCATGGCGCAACTCTAGTTCCGGCTCCCCAGCCCGTCCCGAAGTGGACCGAAAGGGGACTGTCCCCTTTTGGTCCACGGATGACGCGGTGCCACCGTCCGACTTCTGCTGATCGCGAGCCGCGCGTCGCGGTGTGATGATGACGGCAGGGGCGTCGCGGAGGGGGGCGACATGGAACGAACCGGGGAGGACGTCGACCTCTTCATCGCCGGCTGTGGCCAGCCCGAGGCGATGGCCAGGCTGGACGCGCTGGTGCGCGAGGCGCTCCCGGACGCCGGCCGCGTCCTGTGGCGCGGAGACTTCTGGGGCGGCGGCGAGCAGGCGATCATCGGCTACGGCGACCTCCGCCAGCAGCGGCCGCGCGGCAAGACCGTCGAGTGGTTCCTGGTGGGCCTCGCGCTGCAGAAGCGCCACTTCAGCCTCTACGTCAACGCGGTCCGGGACGGCCGCTACCTCGGCCAGGCCTACGGCGCCTCGCTCGGCAAGGTGCGGGTCGGGTCGGCGGCGATCACGTTCGCCTCACCCGACAGCCTGGACGCGGCCGAGGTCCGCGAGATGCTCGCCGAGGCCGCGCGCCAGTTGCCCGCCCAGCCCTGACCGGCCACGGCAGCAGAAGTGCGCGGTTGCCCGTGCCCGGGACGTCGGCAATGGTGGCGAGGAACTGGGCGACAGCGAAAGGGCGCACATGGTGGCGATCGACACCCACATCCTCGAGGTCCCCGGCGGCGTGCTGGTCTACGACGTCCGCGGGCCGCTGCCCCCCGCGGACGGCACGCGTCCGCTGGTCATGATCGGCCACCCCATGGCCGCGGACGGCTTCGCCGACCTCGCCGCCCACTTCCCCGACCGGACGGTCGTCACCTACGACCCGCGCGGCTGCGCGCGCAGCGAGGTCGTGGACGCCGAGCACAGCCCGCGCATGAACGCCGAGGATGTGCACCGGCTGATCGGCGAGCTCGGCGGCGGCCCGGTGGACGTGTTCGGCAGCAGCGGCGGCGCGGTCACCGGGCTGGCGCTGGTCTCGCTGTACCCCGACGACGTGGCGGTGCTGGTGGCGCACGAGCCGCCGGTGCTCGAGGCGCTCCCGGACGCCGAGGTCGCCCAAGCAGCCTTCGCCAAGGTGTCCGAGGACTACCACCGTGCCGGGTTCGGCGCCGGCATGGCCCGGTTCATCGCGCTCACCTCGGTCTCGGGCGAACTGCCGCCGGAGATCCTCGACCAGCCCGCCCCCGACCCGGCCATGTTCGGGCTGCCCACCGAGGACGACGGCGCACGCGACGACGTCCTGCTGTCCGGTGTCTCCGACGAGGTCACCGCGTACCAGCTGCTGCCGAACGCGCTGACCGACGCCCCCACCCGGGTCGTGCTGGCCGCCGGGGAGCAGTCGCGCACCATGATCCCCGGACGCGCGGCGGCCGGCATCGCGGCCCGGCTGGGCACCGACCTCGTGATGTTCCCCAGCCACCACGGTGGATTCGTCGGTGGCGACGGGCCCTACGCCGGGCAACCGGAGGCCTTCGCCGCCCGGCTGCGGGAGGTCCTGGCCGACTGAGGCTGGACCAGCGAGAGCATCCGCCCCGGATTCGGCGGGAGATACGACCCGCCGCCTGAAGCCAGCCGTCGAGAGGGCAAATCCTCCCGCCTCCTCGCGCCTTCTTGCTGAGGACGGCCCCTGCTGCGAGGCTGGGCGCGGCGCCGACGGGCGTCACACCGGAAAGGGCCGCGTGGGATGAAGGCAGTGTTGCTCGCCGGCGGGCAGGGCACCCGCATGCGGGAGGAGACCGAGTTCCGTCCCAAGCCGATGGTCGAGATCGGCGGCAAGCCCATCCTGTGGCACCTGATGAAGATCTTCGCCACTCAGGGCGTCACCGACTTCGTGATCTGCGCCGGCTACAAGGGCGAACAGATCAAGTCCTACTTCCTCAACTACGCCGCCCTGAACGCCGACTTCACGATCACCCTCGGCGACCGCTCCAGCCTCCAGATCCACGACGCCCATCTCGAGGCCGACTGGACGGTGACCGTCGCCGACACCGGCATCGACACCCTCACTGCCGGACGCGTCGAGCGCATCGAACGCTTCGTGCAGGGCGAACGGTTCATGGTCACCTACGGCGACGGCCTGGCCGACATCAGCATCCCCGACCTGATCGCCTTCCACGAGCGCCACGGCAAGCTGGGCACGATCCCCACCGTCCGCCCGATGTCGCGGTTCGGTCTGGTCAACGTCGACCCGGACGGCCTGGTCAGCCAATTCCGCGAGAAGCCGCAGATGGACGACTGGGTCTCGGCCGGCTTCTTCGTCTTCGAGCCCGGCATCTTCGACTACCTGCGCGACTCCGACCAGATGATGCTGGAGGACCAGCCGCTCAACCGACTGGCCGAGGAACGCCAGCTCGGTGCCTACCGCCACGACGGGTTCTGGCAGCCCATGGACACGTTCCGCGAGTCGCAACTCCTCAACGAGTACTGGTACTCGGGCGAGGCTCCCTGGAAGATCTGGTGACCGGCCCCCGGGACCGCCGCGGCCTGCTGGCCGAGATGGTCCGGTTCGGCCTGGTCGGTGTGGTCAACACCGCGTTCGGCTTCGCGGTCTTCGTCGCCCTCCAGCTCACCCTGGGCACGGTCACCCACTACCTGGTGGTGCTGGTGGTGGCGAACGTCATCGCGATCGTGCAGGCCTACATCCTCCAGCGTCGGCTGGTCTTCCGGTTCACCGGTGGCTGGTGGGCGGGCCTGCTGCGGTTCGCCGGGGTCTACCTGGGGGCGTTCTGCGTGAACCTCGTCCTGCTGCCCACGCTGCACGAACTGCTGCACATCCCGGTGATCCCCGCCCAGGCCATCGCGACCGTCGTCCAGGCGTTCGGTACCTACGTCCTCCACCGGGTCTTCACGTTCCGGACCCGACCGGACGCCGTCCCGCCGGATGCGCCTCCCACGCCCGACCACCTCCCGGGCGACGACGTGCCCCGGTAGTAGGGTCGGGCCCCGTGGAGGCAGCATCCCCGAGTACCCCGCGGATCCACCGTGTGAGCGTCGTGATCCCGGTGTACCGCGGCGAAACGACCCTCGAACCGCTGGTCACCGAAGTACTCGACCGGCCCGACGACTGGACGACGCCCGCCGGCCACCGGCTGCGGATCGACGAGGTCCTGCTCGTCTGGGACCGCGGCCCCGACCGTTCCGACCGCGTGATCCGGACGCTCGCCGCCGCGCACGACCGGGTCCGCCCGGTCTGGCTCACCCGCAACTTCGGGCAGCACGCCGCCACCCTGGCCGGCATGGCGTCCTCGGGCGGCGACTGGGTGGTGACGATGGACGAGGACGGCCAGCACGACATCGCCTCGCTGCCGCTGCTGCTGGACGCCGCGATGGCCCAGCGGGCCGAGATCGTCTACGCGCGGCCGGCGGAGGAGGCCCACCACAACCTGTTCCGGCGGGTCACCTCCCGGCTGGCCAAGTGGTCGGTGCTGCTCTTCGCCGGCAGCGGCGACTCCACCCGTTACAACAGCTTCCGGCTCGTGGTCGGCGAGATCGCGCGCTCGGTGGCCGCCTACGCCGGATCGGGCGTCTACCTCGACGTCGCGCTCGGCTGGGTGAGCCACGCCGTCGCGGTCTGCCCGGTGCCGCAGGCGCGTCCCGCCCAGCGCCGCTCGAGCTACTCGTTCCGCTCGCTGCTCTCGCACTACTGGCGCATGGTGATCAGCAGCGGCACCCGCGCTCTGCGCATGGTCAGCGTTCTCGGTGGGGCGCTGGCCGCGATCGGCGTGATCATGGCGATCCTGCTGGTCACCACCGTGGCGATCGGCTTCGCCCCCGAGGTGCGGGGCTGGGCGTCGACGATCGTGATCCTGCTCGTCACCAGCGGTGCCACCATGTTCTCCCTCGGCGTCATCGCCGAGTACCTCGGGGCCGTGGTCAACATGGCCATGGGCAAGCCGCTCTACCTGATCGGCAGCGACCCGGAGTCCGGGCCCCTCGGCCCGCAGCCATGACGACCCCGGCCGACGTCCCCCGCACCCTGCTGGTGGGACGCGGCCTGCTCGGCGGCGCCGTCGTCCGCGAACTCAGCCGCCGCGGCCTCCCGGTCACCGTGGCCGTGGTGCCGTGGGACGGGGACGCCGCCGGCGCCCTCGCCGGGGTGCTCGACCGCTTCGCCGGGGACGGCCCGTGGCGTGTCGCGTGGTGCGCGGGAGCGGGGGTCACCGCGACCACCGCCGACCGCTTCGCTCGGGAGGAGGCCGTGTTCTCCGGCTTCGCGGACGCGATCACGCGGCTCGTCCGGGACGGCCGGCTCGACCCGTCCGTGGGGGTGTTCTTCCTCGCCTCGTCGGCCGGGGCGCTGTACGGCGGGTCGGGCGAGGCGCCGTTCACCGAGGACGACGAGCCCCGCACGATCGCGCCGTACGGGCTCAGCAAGCTCGCGCTCGAGGCGCGGGTGGAGCGGCTGGTCGCCGAGACCGGGATCGCCGCCGTCGCCGGGCGCTTCACCAACCTGTACGGGCCCGGCCAGAACCTGGCCAAGCCGCAGGGGCTGGTGTCGCATCTGTGCCGCGCCCACGTCACCGGCGCCCCGATCGGCATCTACGTGCCGATGGACACCCTGCGCGACTACCTCTACGTCGACGATGCGGCCTCGCTGGTCTGTGACGTGTCCGACCGGGCCGCGTCGGCCGGCCCCGGGCTGGTCGTGAAGATCCTCGGCTCGCAGTCGTCGGTGTCGGTGGCCGCGCTGCTGATGCAGGCCCAGCGGGTGTTCCGGCGTCCGCTGCGGGTGCTGCACGGTGCGTCCAGCCTCGCCGCCCAGCAGTCCCGCGACCTCCGGGTGCGCTCGGTCGTGTGGCCCGAGCTCGACCGCCGCACACTCCGGACGCTCCCGGCCGGCATCGCCGCGACCGCCGCCGACGTCGAGGCACGGTTCGCCGCCGCGCGCTGACGTCAGCCGCGACGCAGGCGGCTCTGGAGCAGCGTGTACTCGTACGCCCCGCGACGGGCGGTCGCCTGTACGGCCGCCATCAGCCGGGCACGCACCCGCTCGGCGGGGGAGAGGTGGATCAGCCCGCGGCTGGTCACCCGGTCGACCCAGCCGTTGAAGTGGTCCTGCTGGAGGGCGGCCAGGTTGCGCGTCCACGCGCCGGCCGAGATCCGGAAGGACGCGTGGACGCGGGGCAGCATGACCACCGTCCGGCCGGCGGCGACGCGGCTGTACAGGTCGAGGTCGATCACGTAGGGCAGCGAGTCGTCCCACGGCATGGCGGCCTGGAGGGCGTCGCGGCGGAACAGTACGGTGGCCGACTCGCCGAAGGCGTTCACACCGCGCAGCGCGCACGAGCGGATCGCCTCCTCGCCGGGCAGTTCGCCGCGCAACGGCCCGAGTCCGCGCCGGGCCGCGATGACCCGTCCGTCGAGGTCGATGATGCGCCGTTTGGCCGCGACCAGCACCGCGTCCGGGTGGTCGGCGAGCGCCTGCGTCTGTTCGGCGAGCGTGACCGGTTCGAGCAGGTCGTCGGCGCAGACCAGCTTCACCAGGTCGCCGGTCGCCGCGTTGACCGCGGTCGTCCAGTTCTCGGCCGGCCCGACCAGCGCGGGCTGGGTGACCACCCGGACCCGCGGGTCGTCGAGCGTGGCCAGCCACTCGGCGGTGCCGTCGGTGGAGCCGTTCTCGACGACCACCACCTCGTCCGGCGGCCGGGTCTGGCCGAGCACGCTCGCGATCGTCTCGGGCAGGAACGGCAGGCCGTTGTGCACCGGGATCACCACGGAGACGGTCGGCGCGGTCACGCGAACTCCGCCCGCCACAGCGCGTCCAGCCCGTCGCGGAGTGGGGTCAGCGGACGCCAGCTGCTCGGCGAGCCGGGCACGTCCCAGTCCTGGAGCATCTCGCGGGGACGGTCGGGGCGCGCATCCCACTCCACGTCGAGACGGCGTCCGGTGACCTCCTCGACCAACCCGGCGAGCGCGCGGACGCTGAGCGGGTGGCCGCTGCGGACGACCAGGCGTCCGCCGTCCACCTCGCCGGCGACGGCCACGCCGAACGCGGCCACCACGTCGTCGACGTGGGTGAGGTCGATCAGCGGACGCCCCGTACCCAGCGCGAGCGGGGCGCCGGTGCGGGCGGCGTCCAGCAACAGCCAGACGAGCTTGCGTCGGGAGTCCGCCGGCCCGTAGGTGTCGAACAGGCACACCTCGGCCGCGCGGAGCCCGGCGGCCTGCGTGTAGTAGGCCAGCACGTCGACGAACGCCTGCTTGGTGGCCGCGTACAGCGACACCGGCGCGTACGTGGCGCCCTCGTAGTGCTGCCAGGCGCTGGTGGCGTGCACGAGCCGGGCGCCGACGCGCGCGCAGCCCTCGGCCACGACGGTGCCGAACGTCACGTTCGCATCGACCATCGTGCGCAGCTGGCCGGGGTCGTGCTGGGCGGCGAACCGGGTGGCCAGGTGGACGACCACGTCGGGCCGGACCTGGTCGATGATCCCGGGGGTCTCGGCGATCGAGTCGGTGAACGGGTGGGCGAGCACCCCGGGGATGCCCAGCGCTCCCGGCGTCCGTACGAGCGCGTGCACCCGGTGGCCGCTGCCGGCCAGGGCGGAGACCAGGTGGGAACCGACGAACCCGGTGGCCCCGGTGACGAGAACGGTCTCAGCCATGGTGGTCCCAGGCAGCGGTGGGCAGCGCCTCGATCGCGTCCAGCGTGGGCAGCGCGCGGTCACGGTCAGACAGCACCGGTTCGGCGGTCGCCCACTCGATGCCGGCGGAGTCCCAGCGGACGCCGGCGTCGGTGGCGGGGTCGAACGCGCCGCCCTGGAGGTAGCAGGTGGTGGCCGGGCCGTCGAGCACCTCGAAGCCGTGCGCGCACCCGACGGGCACGAACACCGCCCCGGACGACTCGTCGAGCTCCACGACGGCGTGCCGGCGGTAGGTGGGCGAGTCGGCGCGCAGGTCGAGCACCACGTCCCGGATACGGCCCTGGGTGACGAAGACGAGCTTGGCCACCGCGGTCGGCGGACGCTGGAAGTGGAGGCCGCGCACCACGCCGGGGGCCGAGCGGCTCCAGAACATCTCGGCGACCTCGAACCCGGGCAGCACCGCGGCCAGCGCGGCGGCGGAGAACGGCTTGCCGAAGCCGCCGCGGGCGTCCGGGTGGAACGGGGTGTGCAGGTGCAGCGCGCCGGCGACGGTGAGCTCGTCGACCCTCACGGCAGGCTCGCCGTCCGCGCGGTGTAGGTGGCGATCTGTTCGGCGCAGAGGCTGCGGGGGTCCTCGCCGGCCAGGGCGCGGGTGGCCCAGTCGACGGTCCAGGCCATCGTCTGGTCGAAGTCGAGCTGGCCGCGCCAGGCGAGCTGCTCGCGCGCCTTGGTGACGTCGAGGGTGAGCAGGGCGGCCTCCGGCAGGCCGGTGGACTCCTCGACCACGACGCTGCGGGGGGTGCCCCAGAGCGCGGCGACCGTCCGGGCGACGGTCAGCACCGGCACCATCGCCGAGGACTCGGGCCCGAAGTTGAACGCCTCGCCGGCCTGGCTACCGGCGAGCAGCGCGTCGGTGAGGGTGAGGTAGCCGTCGAGGCAGTCGAGGACGTGCTGCCAGGGACGCACGGCGTCCGGGGAGCGCAGGACGACGTCGCGTCCGGCCGAGAACGCGGCGACCAGGTCGACCATCAGGCGTTCGGCGCACACGTCGCCGCCGCCGACCACGTTGCCCGCGCGGGCAATCGCGGTGGGGACGGTGCAGCCGCTGGAGGCGATCCACGACTGGGTGAGCAGGTCAGCGGCGGCCTTCGAGGCCGAGTACGGGTCGAGGCCGCCGAGGGCGTCCGGCTCGCGGTAGCCGTCCGTGCGTCCGGTGTTGCGATAGACCTTGTCGGTGGTGATCACCAGCAGGGCGCGGACGCCGGGGTCGGCGGCCACCGCGTCCAGCACGTTGAGGGTGCCGTTGACGTTGGTCTCCCACGTGGTGCGGGGGTCGCGGTAGGACTCGCGCACCAGCGGCTGGGCGGCGAGGTGGATCACCACCTCCGGGTCGGCGGCGCGGACGGCCGCCGCGGTCGCGTCCGCGTCCCTGATGTCGATGCGCAGGTCGGCGTCCAGGAGTTCGCCGACCCGGGCACGGGTGAACAGCGAGTCCGCGGACGGGTCGAGCGCCAGCCCCGAGACGCGGTGGCCCCGGGCGGCGAGCAGCTGCACCAGCCAGGCGCCCTTGAAGCCGGTGTGCCCGGTGACCAGGTAGCGCATCAGGCCGTGACCCGTCCGGACACGAAGTCGATCACCGAGTCGGCGATGTAGTCGAGCATGTCGGTGGTGAGGCCGGGGTAGGTGCCGAGCCAGAAGGAGCGGGTCATCACGGTGTCGGAGTTGGCCAGGTCGGAGGCGACGCGCCGCTCGATGTCGCGGTAGGCGGGCTGGCGCAGGATGTTGCCGGCGAACACCAGTCGGGTGCCGACCTTACGGGCGTCGAGGAAGCGCATCAGGTCCTCGCGGTTGACCGGCAGGTCGTCGGCGAGGGTGAGCGGGTAGCCGAACCACGCCGGGTCGGACTTCGGGGTGGCGACCGGCAGGATCAGCCCGTCGACGCCGCTGAAGCGCTCGTGGAGGTGGGCGAAGTTCTCCTTGCGGCGGGCGACGAAGTGGTCGAGCTTCGCCAGCTGGGAGAGCCCGAGGGCCGCCTGGATGTCGGTGCCCTTCAGGTTGTAGCCGATGTGGCTGTACACGTACTTGTGGTCGTAGCCGAGCGGCAGTTCGCCGAGGTCCCAGGCGAAGCGCTTGAGGCAGGTGTTGTCGCAGCCGGTCTCGCAGTAGCAGTCACGTCCCCAGTCGCGGAACGACTCGACCTGCCGGGTCACCAGCGGGCTGCGGGAGAACACCATGCCGCCCTCGCCGGTGGTGATGTGGTGGGCGGGGTAGAACGACACCGTCGCGGTGTCGCCGAAGCTGCCCACGCGGCGTCCGTCGTAGGTGGAGCCGAGCGCGTCGCAGGCGTCCTCGACCAGCAGCAGGTCGTGGTCGCGGCACAGCCGGGTGACCAGGTCGAGGTCGAACGGGTTGCCGAGGGTGTGGGCCATCATGATCGCCCGGGTCTTCGGGCCGATCGCGGCCTCGAGCTGCTCGCCGACCGCGTCGTAGGTGCCGATCTCGACGTCGACGAAGACCGGCACCAGCCGGTTCTGGAGGATCGGGTTGAGGGTGGTCGGGAAGCCGGTGGCGACCGTGAGCACCTCATCGCCGGGACGCAGCGCGCGCTCGCCCAGCTTGGGGCTGGTCAGGGCGGAGAGGGCGACCAGGTTGGCGCTGGAGCCGCTGTTGACGAAGGTGGCCGAGCGGGCGCCGACGTAGGTGGCCAGCGAGCGCTGGAAGGCGGTGGTGTAGCGGCCGGCGGTCAGCCAGCCGTCGAGGCAGGCGTCCACCATCGTGGCGATGTCGTCGCCGTCCAGCACCTTGCCGGAGACCGGTGCGTGCGACTCCCCGGGGACGAACTCGCGGGGGGCGAGGGCGGACGCGGCGTACTCGCGGACGAGGTTGAGGATCTGCTCCCGGTCGGGGGCGACCTCCATGCGGTGCTTCTTCTTCATGCGGGCCTCGGGGCGGGTTCGGGGTGCTCGACGTCGGCGTCCGTGGGTGAGGACGCGGGGACAGGGGTAACCGCGGCCGACCGCCGCGGGAGGCCGAAGAGCCCGATCAGGACCGGCACCACGACGGCAACTTCGATGACGGCCATCCCGACGCGGTCCCCTGCTTTGGCGGCCGGGAAGGCGAGCAACAGGTAGGGCAGCGAGTAGACGAGGTAGATGCCGAGCCCGACGAGCTTTCCCCGCCGGTCGGGGCGCAGCACCAGCCAGAGGGCGGCGAGCACGACCCACACCAGGTAGTGCGGCCAGGCGATCGGGGCGATCACGACGGACGCCGCGCCGACGGTCAGGACGGACTCCATCCATTCGCCGCGGCGGAAGTGGCGTCGCGCCCGCAGCAGGGCGAACACCGCGACAGCGAGGCCGATGATCACCCAGGCGAGGGGCAGGTCGTTGACAGCCGGGAGCCAGCGGGCGAGCGTGGCCTGGATCGACAGGTTGTCGACGCGGGTCGGGTCGCCGAACTGGTCGTTCTTGCCCAGGTGCGTCCAGAAGAAGACCGAGTCGGACGGGAACAGGGCGAAGCCCAGCAGCGTGAACCCGGCGAAGGACGCCGTCGCGGTGGCGGCCTGGCGGCGCTGGCCGGTGACCAGGTAGTAGGGGACGAAGATCAGCGGCGTGAGCTTGATCGCACCAGCAAGGCCGACCAGGACGCCTTCAGCCTTCCGGGGCATCACCCGGGCGACGTCGGCGAAGGTCAAGGCGATGATGAGCAGCGTGAGCTGGCCGTTCGTCAGCTGGCTGATCATGGGGGACGAGCACAGCAACATGAGGGCGAGCATCGCGCCCGGCACGAGGTACTCGACGGTGCGGGGACGGGCCTCGCCCTTCGCCTGCAGCGACCGCTTCGCGATGACCATCGGGAGGGCGACGCAGCCGACCATGGTGGCGGCCGTCCACAGCTGGTTCCCGACGTCCACCGGCAGGCCGCCGAGGCCGGCGATCGCGAGCACCGCGATCGGCGGGTAGGGCAGCGCGGCGTACAGAGGCTGGTGGCTTGCGACGGTGGCGAGGGCCGCGCGGTAGTAGTCGAGGTCGATGAAGACCAGCGGCGTGGGGCCGAAGAACATCAGGTCCCAGGCGACGCCGAGGCCGATCGCGAGGCCGGCGAGGGCGACGACGGTGAGCGTGAGGGTCGCCGAAGGCCGGGTCGGCTGATCCGTTCTGCCCACATCACCCCGTCTCACCAGGCTCCGGGGAGTTTATCGGACCTCGGTGGGCCAGCCGAGGTCCTCGCCCGGGGGACCCCCCGGGCGAGTTGCCGGGTGCCGCGGCTCGTCAGGCGGGGTTGTGTTCCCCGCGGATGGCATCCGGAGAGCCCAGACCGTGGCCGAGCGGATCGGGTTCGGTCGCTCCCGGGTCGAGGCGGGCGTCGTTGAAGCCGGCTCCGGCCAGGCCGTGCTCCAGCCGGTTGTGGCGTCCGCCCTCTGCGACGTCCTCGGCGCCGTGGTCGTGCTCGCGGTCCCCGCCCAGCCCGTGGGCCAGCGGATCGGGCACGTACTCGTGGGTGACCGGCTCGCCGGGCTGCGTCCCGGGTGCCCCGAGACCGTATTCGTTGACATCGTCTGACATGTCGTCCTCCTGTTCTCGCAGTGTTGCTGTGGCAACCTCAACAGGTACCCGCTCGGCTGCCTGGCCAAACTCCCCACGCTCCGCGAAGCACCGGAATGTCAATGGGCAGTTGGGGCTCGGTGGATAACTGTACGAACGGTGTTTGTGCTTGTGGATAACCAGTTCTGGGGGTCTGGAAGTGTCCGTGGCGGCGTTTAGCGTGGAGGGTATGGAGGAGCTGTTCGAGGGGCGTGGTGACGGCGAGTTGGTCGCCGTGCTGGACGCTGCGTTGGACCGGCTCACCGATGACCGGTTGCGGGTGCCGACCGATGCGGAGTTGCTGGCGTTGTTGGGGGCGGCGGTGCGGGTGGAGGGCCGGGTGCGGGTGTGGGCGGAGCTGCTCGCCGCCCGGGTCGAGCAGGAGAAGGTGGCGTGGCGGGCGCACCGGACGTCGACCAGCACGTGGCTGGTGGAGACCGGCCGGTTGACGCCGCGGGAAGCGGGCCGGCTGGTCCGTGCCGGCCAAGGGCTCGGGCGGTTCCCGCTGGTGCGGTCGGCGGCGGTGTCGGGTGTGGTGTTGGCGGGCAGGCGGAGGCGATCACCCAGGTGTTGGCCGGGTTGCCCGACGACCTGCCCGCCGACACCCTCACCGCGGGTGCGGAGCATTTGGTGGGGTTGGCCGGGTCACACAATGCGGGGGAGTTGCGGCGGTTGTCGCGGCACCTGCTCGACGTGGTCGCCCCCGAGGT